>JGI24732J26686_1000416_pt1 | contig 23961 bp, 23 predicted proteins | sample EPASupsiteHSE623_FD_26686 | JGI IMG/M metagenome (IMG submission 26686)
GGCCGGTAACCACAGGCAAACATCAGTGCCCGGCCGGCCTGGAGAACTGCATTGTACGCGATGGTATAGGCCCAGTCGTAGTCGCTTGAAAGAAGAAGACGGGAGGTAGTCACATCCCGGTGTGCAAGAGCGATCGCATCCGTAACTTTCTTCCGGTCAACGGGAAGTTTTTTTATGAGCCCTTCGCGTTCAAGATCCTCAATCATCGCAGGTTCCGATGATCTGTATCTTGGGCTCATTCAATACATTCTTTACGAAAGGATCCCCGGATTTCTTTCGCCTCCTGAATTCATCGCTATGCATGAGCGTGTAGTTGATCTCCCGGTTGGTTTTCTGTTCACCGGCGTGGATACGGGGGATTAAGGAATTTTCGTTCACATCTCCCACGATAAAAAGATCGATATCGCTTTTTGCGCCTGCGGTTCCCTGTGCAAACGATCCATAAATGAACAGGCAATCGATGCCGGCGAGCTCAGCGAGATCGTCCCTGATAATTTTCGCAATCCCTTCCGTCTTCAGCACGATCTTCTGGAGTTCGCTGTACAGGAAAAAATCCCGGTTGACCGTGTAGTACTGCTGGTTTCCTTTCTTCTGCCCCGTAATGAGGCCGAAAGCTTCGAGGTTTGCCAATTCCCGGCGCACGGCGTTGTAATTCTCTTTAGTCATCCGCACTATCTCGCGGACATAATACTCGCTCTCCGGGTTGAGCAGGAACAGAGTGAGGAGTTTCACCCGGGTCTTGGAGGAGATGAGCGCTTCGAGCATGAGTACATAATGTATTCAATTGAGTAAAAAATGTATTCATTGTGAGATTATGGGAACCAAGTGGAGGTATTTCTTTGAAAGAAGTTGAGATTGAGGCTTGGTAACGGAGACCGATGTGATACCGGCAGGATTGTTTTGTGATGGGGGCCCGTGGTGTTTTAATTTGGAGGGGTGGCGATGGGGAATTTCTCCGGACTTCCCTCACGGAGAATTATTTTTATTTGTGCGGGGATTTTGCGCTCAAAAGGGGCTCTGCCCGACAACCCGCGTGGGTCAGCTACGGAGTTGAAAAAAATCAGGCAGGGGAAATTTCCCCCCGTTGTCCACATCACTTCGGATTGAGTTCCCGTCTTCTCTACGTCCAGTAACATCCCCGGCTCACTGCATCGGGAGGATACCTTCTTTCCTCAACATGGCAATGGAGAGATCCTGGGATTTTCCTGATGCGAAATTGCCGTTTGCTATCTCGTCGCGGTATTCCTGGTTTGCAGAGGAGACCGCTTCTTCGAACGTTGACGAACCGGTCATCGTGGTCTCAAGGCAGGAGAGCACATCGGGCGAGTCCGGCTTAGTCTCGTAGCAGACGAACGCGTGGGTGGGCAGGATGATGATATGGGGTGTCATGCCGATGGATTCAAGGGCCGAGGCGTACAGGACCGTGCCATCGATACAGTTGGCGGATTTCTGTGCAAGGGCATCTTTTGGCAGCCGGACCCGCTGGGGATTCTCGGACTCTTTGCCGTAGGCAATCGGCGAGTTGATGTACGTGATCTGGTAATCGTTCTTGAGCGCGGTAAAGATCGCCTTTACCTGGTCGTCCGAGTATTTCTGCCACTCGGCATCCGAGCAGGTGTCCCCGCACTGGTACCCGGTTATGGTATTGTCGGCACTGTACCCGGCGGCCTTACGCACGAGCGGGTCGATCTCTGCTGCATGCGGGGTCACCCATGCCGCGATGAAGGGTGTCATGTCGTTCCAGTCCTGGCCGTCCGAGACCGCCCAGATCATCGTGTCCTTTGCATAGATCTTGATGGGATAGGTCTGCTCATCGATGCGTGTCCCGTCAGTAAGGGCAATTTTGTAATGGAGCGTTGCAGTTGTCATCTCCGCGGGGATTGCACTGGTGCGGAGGGACGGGGCCTGCCCGATCGTTATGTTTCCGCGGGCAGGAACATCGACCGTGTTCACTGACTTTTCGGTAAAGCCCGGAATCTCGGACTCCACGACCACTGTCATTGCGCTGTCGGTGGGATTGATGATCTCGAATTCGATGAAATTCATTTTGAAATCGTCAAGCTGGAGGTAGGTGGAGGGAAGAATGGAATCCATAGCGCTGACCTCGGTACTGATGCCACCGGCGCCCACGCCCCCCGTGTTTGCTCCGCCGGAAGACGATGATGAGGCCGGTCCGGCGTCGGTACAGCCGGCCGAGAGGACCAGGACCGCCAGGAGCACGGATAAACAGATAATAATTCGGTACTTCATGCAACGTCTCTGTTATTGATCCTTCGTTAAATTGGTTTGGATGATTTGCGTGATCCGGGTAATTCCGGTTCTGCTGATGGGAAAATTCGTTACGGGAAAAAAATTACGGCTGGGGAGATTTCCCCCACCATTGTCCGCATCACTTTGGGTTGCGGTCCCAAAACTTGTATTCCTTCATTTCCCAAATACCCGCATAGACCCGGAAAACGATATACCCTCCAATTGATGCTATTAGCGGTTATTTCCGGCCACGATATACCCATCTTCAACCGGAATGGAGGAAGAATTGGCGGAATTGCAAAACAATAATGTCGTTTTTCCGCGAATTCTTGTCAGGAAACCTCCCGGAACTGGTAAACGGAGGCCGTATAGGGGAGATCCGGTCTCATGTCATAATGGGTGTTACCGGCTACCGGAAAGACCTTCCGGCCCCCTTCAAAACCCCTGTTCTTTTTATTTCCCCCATACCCACGCAAACCCGGAAAACGCTCTGCCTCCCAATTGATGCTATTAGCGGTTATTTCCGGCCACGATATACCCCTCTTCAACCGGAATGGAGGAAGAATTGGCGGAATTGCAAAACAATAATGTCGTTTTTCCGTGAATTCATGTCAGGAAACCTCCCGGAACTGGTAAACGGAGGCCGTATAGGGGAGATCCGGTCTCATGTCATAATGGGTGTTACCGGCTACCGGAAAGACCTTCCGGCCCCCCTCAAACCCCCTGTTCTTTCATTTCCCAAATACCCGCATAGACCCGGAAAACGATATACCCTCCAATTGATGCTGTTAGCGGTTATTTCCGGCCACGATATACCCCTCTTCAACCGGAATGGAGGAAGAATTGGCGGAATTGCAAAACAATAGTGTCGTTTTTCCGTGAATTCATGTCAGAAAACCACCCGGAACCGGTAAACGGAGCCCGTACAGGGGAGATCAGGTCTCATCTCTTCCATACTCATTTGCCCTTCAAAAGAGGAGGGTAACCGGTTATGCCCGTGCCCGGACTACCCCGGCCGCATCAGTCCCCCCTCCCGGTTTTGCCGGATCTTTTACTGGTACGGTTACCGGCAGTCCCTGCGGGCCGATCTCGGTTATACCGGAGTCCCCGATCCTGAAGTACCGCCAGTTCCCGTGCCGGGAATAGCACCAGAGTTCCCGGAGGATCGGGCCTGAACCGGGGAGCGACCGGAGCCGGCTGACCGGTTCCCGGTACTCGGCCTCCATGTCAGCGAGATTCCCGTACAGTCGCGGGGCATTCCGGATCCGGACAAACACGAGAAGCCCGCCCCCGTTGATCACCAAGTCACTCACGCATCCGGCATCCGGCAGGAATCTCATGATCGAGCCCCGCGTACGCGCTACCGGGATAGCATCTGCCATCCCTTTTTCCGGCCTGCGCCCCCGCGTCATGCGAAACACCCGGGTTCGTTGCTCCCTGGATAATCCCGGGGAATACCCGGTACCCTGCAGGCTGGTACCGGGATGAGGTTTGTGTGCGGGAGTGCCCGGTGCATGGTGCCGGTTCTTGCCGCCCCACTATGGTAATGGCGGGGCGGTTTGTGTGCCCGGACCGGCGTCGCCACGGCCTGCCCGTTCACCCGGGCCGGCAGTGCGGCCACTGAGAGTATCCGGACTGCATTCATTCCGATAGCCCCGCTTCAAGGTCGTCGATCCGGTACTGCATATCGGAAATCAACAGCAGTACCCCTTCGATCGCCCGGTCCTGCCGCTCGATCAGCGAACAGATCAGGTCCCGGTTTGCCTTCTCTGCCTTAGCATACGGGACATCGGAATCATTCTCCATCAGTTCCCGGGAGACGGCCCGCTTCCCGCTCTTCGGATTTTTTCCGGGTGCAATTGCCTGTCCACGCAATCCGGTCTTCCTCTCCACAGGTTTTACTGGTTTTTTTTCAGCCGTGGCCGGTCCGCGGGATGCATGGTGTTCCGGCACAGTTCCGTTTTTCCCGGAACAATCCGTCCCCCGCTCCCCGGCATCCCCCCAGTTCTTCAGTTCCGGCAGAAGGGGTGCCATGTGCCTCCTTGCCCATTCCAGTTCGCCGATCTCCGCTTCTTCCTGTACCGCACCGGACTGTTCCGGTCCTACAGCATCCCGCTGTCTCTCCAAACAAATTCCCATAATCAACCACCTTTTTCCATTTTTTGTTCATCAACTCCTGTTCATGCACGCACTATGCAATGCAGCCTCCAGCGCCGGTTCCGGCCGGAGCCGCAGCTCTTCGCAGCAACTCAGGTTCCTGTCCACACGCGGACGGCAGGCTGACCGTTACGAATAGATCAGGAAATAAACGACCGGGACCGGCGGTCAATTACGACGTATACGAAAAGAAGCGGGCACGATGTCTTCGGCGGCGGGTCCCGCGATGATGTACCCGGCGCCGGTATTCCTGTTGGGCAGTGCGATGAGGCCGGCCAGCGTGTGCAGGAGCGGGCGGGGTGTCTCGTCCCCGATAACTTTCACTCCTTTCCTGCGGCAAAGGCTGGTGATGATAATTCCGCTGACAGACAGCATCGAGAGGTAGAAGAACCGGGAGTAGAAGCTCGCGGGCTTTGGCGCAACCCCCATCTTCCGGAGTTCCCTCGCTGTCTGATTGCAGAATTCGTTTGACATGCTCTATTCTCCTGTTGAAAAATATCTTTTAAAAGGTTTCCCATTACTGGGAAAAATTCCGCAGTTATCGCGGATTTTTTGGGGAATCCGGGCTCGGATTGCGGTTGGTTTTGTGCGGACTGCCCGCCCAGGATTTTCCTCTCAACGGGCGCGGCACACGGCGTGCAGAGGCGGGTGTTTTTACGGGGGAGTTTTATGGATTTTTTGCGGAATTGGGGGGATGGTGCCGCATCATTGAGCTAACCGGTAGGTTTGGTGAATGGGGTCTATGCTCATCGGAACTTTGCCCCTAGCCGCGTGGGCTGGCCCCGAATCGGTAATTAAATTCAGATACATTAATCAGCCGAAAAATAAAATTAGCAATTAATTAGTTGCAAATTTATTTTTGAGGCGTATAAATTGGCAGAATTCATCCCGGACCGTCTTCCATCAAACGCAAGCCGGGGAGAGATACGCACCTTCAGCATGCTGAAGAAGCTTCCTGACGATTATCTCGTATACTACGAGCCGAATATCGATAACCGGCATCCCGATTTTATTGTTATCGCTCCCGATCTCGGCATCATTGTGATCGAAGTCAAAGGATGGTATTACGATGATATCCTTCGTGCAAGTGACACGGAAGTTGTCACCCTCTTTGATAACCGGGAATGCAACGAGGTGCATCCTCTCGCACAGGCACGGGGATACCAGTGGAGGCTCGCACGCACCTGCGAAAAAAGTATGAACCGTTCGCTTCTTCTTCACCACGATGGTCCATACAAAGACAAGTTCAGCTTTCCGTTCTGTCATTTCGTTGTACTCTCCAATATCTCCCGGGACAACATCGAACGCCACAAAGAACACAACCTGTACGAGGTTTTCCGTCCCGAGAATACCTTGTACCGGGATGAATTGGTAGCTCTTGAAGACGCATCCCCGGGAGAAATACAGAGAACCCTCAGAAGATTTTTTGATCCATTCTGGGAAATTCAACGATTCACGTCGCAGCAGGTGGATGTTATCCGGTCTATCATCCATCCGGAAATTATCCTTAGCTATGTTCCCTCCCGGCCCCTGACTGCTGAAGAGACCGACAAATGTTTCGATCTGATTGTCCTGGATCGCCGACAGGAGAACAATGCCCGGAAAATCGGGGAAGGGCACCGGATCATCTATGGTGTCGCAGGTTCAGGAAAAACTGTACTCCTGGTCTCGCGTGCCAAATGGCTGAATGACCGGGATCCTCATACGAAGATTCTCCTGCTCTGTTACAATGTCGCCCTGAGTGCGGATCTGAAACATAAACTCAAGGACTATTCCCGTATCCACGTGTCCCATTTTGATGGCTGGGCGATTCATAACAACATCACGCGCAAGCGAAGGGATCCAGGGACCGGGAAGTTCGAGAGTGATGAAAGTCTCGGGAAACGGCTGCTCGAACATCTCCAGCAGAGAACCGGGGATTACCGGAATTATGACGCGATCCTCATTGACGAGGCGCAGGATTTTCCTTCGATCTGGTTCTCCTGCGTGCTGGAAGCCCTGCGGGATCCGCTTGACGGGGACCTGCTGATTGTCTGCGACGGGAACCAGGGAGTTCGGCTCATCGGTGCCGTGAGCTGGAAATCTCTTGGGATCAAGGCAACGGGAAGGACCATCCACCAGGCTTTCGACCTTGACCGGAATTACCGGAATACCCGGGAGATCCTGAAGCTCGCTTCGCGTTTCACGGAAAAAAATATCAAAAATAACGAGGATTCTATCTCAATTCTCCCGGTCGATCCGAGCCAGGCAACACGCCACGGGCCGAACCCGGTCCTGTACAAATGTACCGATCATGCCGATGGATGCAAACGGATTACCGCTCTCATCAAACGCCTGCTCGAAGGGAAGATCACGATCAAAGGCAAGCCGGTGCATGCCAGTCCCCATGAGATCGGTATTCTGTACCACAAATTGCAGAAAAAAGATGAAGATATGTTCGGGAAGTTTCTCGAAGACCTCAATACGCTTGCTCCCGTCACATGGCTGAACCGGGACCGGGATTCGCGGACCAAAATCTGCGAGCAGTCCATCAAAGTTCAAACCGTCCATTCTTCCAAAGGGCTCCAGTACCGGGTTGTTTTTTTGCTATGGGCGGACCAGTTCGATGCCCCGGATGTCGCTGAAAAAGATCTGGAGCAGCGACTCCTGTATGTGGCGTTGACACGGGCTTCGAATATTTTAATTGTGACGTACTCTTCGATGACGGAGTTTGTCAAGAGGATGTTAGCAAGCGGAGATGCGGAAATGTCGCATACTTATCGAAAACCGGCACGAATTGAGGAGACTGACCGGGACGACCGGCAATATGCGTGATAAATGCTGGTATCCTATTAAAATTCGGGAGGCATAGTGGATGAAAATCTCCGACTTACAGGTGCGAGATGCAGTTAGCGGATCAAAGTCCTGAGAATACTATTTTCGGATTATCATAATCGTTCTCTTAAAATTAATTCCTCATGATGAAACACACCTAAACCGGCAAACCACACAAAAAGATTTTATCTCACATCTCCTGTATTAAGATCAGTTTATGCCGGCCTACTATTTTGCCATGGAAGGATATCACACCGGGGAAAAGCCCGACCCCGCTGTCGATAAACTCATCACCATCCAATACCAGAAGATCGATCTCACCACGGGCGAACCGCTGGGAGAACTCACCATCCTTAAGGAATGGGAGAGCTCCGAACAGGCCATCATCACCGAGTTCTACAACGAATTCTTCAGAACCGGGATGCCCGTCACGCATTTCATCCCGGTGGGTATGAGCCTCGATTATGAGTACGAGATGATCATTGCAAAGTGCAGGCAATACAACCTGCCCGCGATCACCAGCCACCAGCTCTATTTCCAGCGTCCCCGCTTCGACCTCAGGCCCATCGTCGTGCTGCTGAACGATGGCCGGTTTGCCGGCGCCCGGCTCGATCTCTTCTCTTCGAAAAAATACGATGGCAGCCACATGCGGAAATGGTACGAGAACAAGGATTTCAAAAAGATCGAGCACTTCATCCGGGAAGAGACCGAAGCGGTGCTCAGGCTGCTGCAGTACCTGAGCAAGTACAAGACCCGGCTGGGAATTACCAAAAAAGAAGAAGGCGGTCACAAGAAACCGGCGCCGGCCCCCTCCTCTGCCCGCGAGGAAAAGACGTATCCCGCCCGGCCAGTGCCTGCCTTTTCTCATCCCGCTTCGCCAAAATCCCCGGCACACGCCATGCAGCCGGCAAAGAAACCGGCCGATGCCCGGCCATCTCTCCCCAAGAAAAGTCCGGCCAAGCTCCTGAAAGCAGAACCCGGAACGCAACGGAAAGGTTCGGCGCAACTCGGCAAGGCTGAATCCGGAGATGCGAAGAGATCGCCGGGTAAGGCAAAATCCGCAGCCCCGCGATCATCAGCGCCCCCCAGCCAGTTCCGCAAACATGCGCCGATGAAAAACGCATCGATGAAAAAGCCGGCAGGAAAGAGAAGATAGACAGAAATTCTTTTTTTTTATTTCAATGCTTCGTCCCGTCAGGTCCCGCCCGGGGATTTTCCCGGTTACACACAAAAAAAATTCTCCGGTCTTACCGCACCCGGGGAATCTCCTCGCCCGTCATCGTGGCCGCGTTATCCTTGGTTAAGTAAGCAAACGATGCAACAACCGCGTCGAAATCCTCCTTCTCGAACGGCTGGGTTGCATCAGCGGTGAAGACAAGTACGCTGGAAAATCCGATATCACTGGCACTGGCTTTCTGGGCAACGTAGCCGACATGGGTATTTCCGTTTTTCGTGGATTCGAATCGATCGAAGGTGATGCCGTTGAACGTAACGGTTGTTTCTACCGGTGCCGGGTCCCAGCCCCGGAATGTATCCCGGTATGCCTGGTCCTGGTTGAGGCTGATGGGATAAGTAACGATTGAAAAGACGTCATTTGGGACGAGTTCGGTCTTGTACATGAGACCCTGCGATCCCTCCGGGAGGTTCATCTGCCGGGTCGTCACTACCCAGTCCTGCGGCGCCTTGAATGCGATATGGAGTTCTGCATCCTTCCATGCCTTTGTTGGCACGATGTAATGGATAACGGTGACGGTGACCTGCGGGGCGCTCGTGGTGGCAATGATGGGAGTTGCCGGCGGTGCTCCGGGTGTCATGACGGCCGTTGCGACCGTCGGGGAGACCGGAGCGGATGACGACTGGGTGCAGCCGGCTGAAAGGAGAAGAACGATGAGGATGATCAGAATTCCTGTTCCAAAAGGTTTCATAACCTGCATACTATACGGGCGAGTGAATATAGGTTGCGGTGGGGATACTTGGTCCCCCTCGTTTAACCGATCTCTAGCCGCCAAGTTTAAACATCGTTTTAAAAAATCGAATATATTGTGCAATTATTAAGTGCTTCCAATAAAGATTTTGAAGATATTATTATAATAATACAACAACATTCATTTTATTTAGGAAAAATAGTATGGTAATTGAAATAAAAAGACCAATTGTATTTTTCATTATAGTAATGGGGGTTATCTTCGCTGGCTGTACAATTCAAGTGGGACAGCCAATTGCTCCAGAAACTCCGGTTCAGATAACTATTTCTCCGACACCAACGACTCAGTCTCTTCCTTCCATCAATACTACTCCAGTTTTGACATTATCCTCAGCCCAGACAAATCCAGTGATTTTTGAGCGCGACAAAATAAATAAAAATTTCAGAAATATCGCATTTGGAATGGCTTCAACACATCTTACAAAATGGGATGTTCCTGTTGTGAAAATAGGGATTGCAGGTGATTACCGGAAAGCTGACTATAAAACAATGGAGAATTTTATTGAGCAGTTTAATCAGATATCTTCCTCAACGCATGGAACACTCTATCGTGATGACAATCAACCAATTACCATTTTACTTGTTCCGGAATCATTGCTCAAGCAAATAGTGTTCGATCAGGACGCTCAGCATCCCATTGATGCAATAATGCAAAATCCGTCAACCGGCGATATTCTTTTACTCCACAGAACAATCAACGATGAAATGTTCTATAAAGAGCGAATTTATATCAATTCAGAAAGTGGTGAATATCGCGAATTTGCAATTTTGCGGGGAACTCTCATGGCTCTTGGTTTTCCTGGATATTCAGAGGAAACTGACAGCATATTCTACCCAGCAGCGACAAATAATCTCACCGAATTAAGTTCCCATGATTGGGTGGCTGTAAGCATGATGTACAATATGGGCTTTGAGAGAAATGAAACTATCAGCCAGGCAAATAGCAAATTGCTCAGCTGAGATATACATTAATGTTTTACGAGTGGGGGAGTGTCTCTGATGTTACTGGTATTCCGGCTCGTTGTGAGGTTGTCCGTTCGGCATTCTTCATTCGGCCTTTGGGATAAACACTGCCAGCGATTTATCCGGCATCGGATGCAAAAAACTCCACGGTCTCGTTATTTGCTTTTCAAATCGTATCATCACACTGTTTGATGATCTGTCGTTTTTAGCTATTCTTCGCTGGTATGTTCTTCTCCTTCTCGGAATCCTTGGATTTCCTTAATTTTTTCAAAAATTCTTCGAAAAATTCTTGGTGCTCTTCAGGGACTCCGAGTTTTTTGAGGGCCTCGCAATAATCAATTGCCTCGGAAATATATATTTCTTTAATTTTCTCAAATTCCCTGATTTTATTCTCATCTGAACTTGTGGTTCCTTGAATATCATCATCGTTTACGGGGTTGGTTTTTTCAGAATTATTAATTTCAGAGATTTCTTTTTCGCACTTATCAACTAGTTTCTCTATTGCTTTGAGCAGGAAAACATAAGACTCCGAATTAGCTTGTTGAATGATGGCGTATTTAAAACATTCAATAGCCCGATCGATGTGAGTGGTGTTTGACAGATGGACTTGTGCAATATCTGGATCAATTGGTACAAGTGCATTTACGTTCTGGTTGAGATTATCAGCAGGTAACAGAATTTGAAATTTAAGCGCAATCAAACCCCGGATTTTATAAAATTCTGCCATATACGTACGATACTGGGTATCCAAGTCAAGACAGAGTTCCGCATCAACAAGCGGTTTTTCCATGAGTTTTTTTAGGTTGGTTATCTGGTGATGGATCTCCTTGTCATATTCAATGAAAAAGGAGTCGTTGATATTGCGGTCTACTGATATTCGCATTGTATTGAGATAAGCGCGAAGTAGGATTTCCTGTGAAGTAATTATAAAACCCAAGTTATACCAGACATTTGAAGAGGAGTCGATTAAATTTTTATAGCCGATAATTCTTTTAAAATATCTTTGTGCATCAGAGAATTTCTTGTTATTGTAATACTCCACCCCGATTAAGAGGAGGGAAATGATGTATTCCCTAATATACGGAACTGCTTTATCACTGCACTTTTGTAAGTTTTTGGTTTTTATTGAATCTCCTTTATACGAATAAAGTATTCGTCCGCAACACTGGGGCTGGTAAAAAAAATTAACAATTTGGTATTGATTGACAGCATCACTCATCCTTTTCATATGAGAATAAGTAAGACCCATCAGTGCCCTGATAATCATGGTCTGGTTTAAAATTTCGGAGGATTCATAATCCCGTCTCAATCGTTCACTACCAGACAAATTCTCCAGTTCTTCATCCGCCCTGAGAGATTTCTCATATTCGGATTCAAATATTTGTAAAGCTTTTTGCAGCATAGCCACACATTGATTCCGATACTGATTTTTACATGCTTCATCCGAAGCAGATAGGGCTTGGCCGAACAGAGAGAAAAATACCTGGCGATAATATTCTTTGAAAATATACTGAGGATATTTGGGGATGTCATACGTCCACCGGAGAGCTTCATCGTTATACTGTACCACACTCATGAAATCATTAATTGACAGAGCAATAAATCCCTGAGTAATATGCTCGTAATCTCCAATTGGATTCAGCAGGTGAGCAACGGTACTATTACAGAATGCATGTTCAAAATCATGAGATGGACTTTTTGCCTGAACCAGTGCAAGTCTTGAATAAACCTTTATGCGTTCATCCGGGATTTCCTGAAAACAGCTGCAAGCAGTATGGAACTCTTTTTGGGATTTTGAGAATTCCTTAACTATTTCAGGTGAATACCCAAGTTTTTTCTCAACTGCTTGATAATAATTAAGTCGACCTTGGGCGAAATGCCAATATCCATTTATCCATTCTCTGATGGAGGGGCATTGTATGGAATCGGGTTGAGTATAAGGTTCGGTTGAACCGGAAATTGTTTTCAAATCAGCAAATTTTTGATCGATTTTTTTAATTATTTCTTTTTTGTTCTTTATTTCATCACTGCCATCAACATCTATGTAATTACCGGATTCAAAAGAAGTCGGATAAAAATCCAGCATCCGGTCTAATTCATAGAATTCCTTAACGAATGATTTCAGAGTAAAATAACATTTATATGTGTAACAAGAGTTGTTGGCATTGGCATTACTAGTGGGGATGCAACCTAACAATTCCCAAACCCGATCAAGTGAATTCCATTGATGATCCTTCCGCTCTTTTTCATCCTTATAGGACTGTATGGCAAAAGGGAGCGCGTTTTTCATACAATAAAAAGGCCGATGTCTGTCAACCCCAGAATAAAGATCTGATGCAACAGTAAGAGTTATGTGATATTTCAATGTCTGGGGATGGATCCGGAGCGCGGTCTTGAGATCATCATATGCCCGCTGGTAAATCTTTTCATTTTTTGTCTTGTCAGTCCCTGGAATAGCTTTACAAAGGTCATGAATGCCCCGTCGCCAATGTACTTCGGCACAGGTGCAGTCGCTGTTTATCAACGTATTTAGACCAATTGCTGCGTTGAACAACGGCCCGGCAATTGTTAATGCAACATTCTGGGTGACGCCGCATTTGAGTCTTTGGTTTTTGCCCAAATGATGGTAGATACGTAAATGGATCCACCCAAGGTCACTGATACAAGTCGCCAGGAGCCTGCAGCTCTCTTCCCACTTTCGTCTGGTATTATAATCTGAACCGATTCCGTACCGGTTGATTCGGGAATAATTCTTCCATGCAGCAATGACTGCCCACTTATGATAAATTATTGATTTATTCAGATTACTACAGGAATTATAGCATTGACTGTCCTGCTCTAAGAGTTTTTGATAGGTCAGTCCCATAAGATTGTAATTTTTTGCCTGAAGTGGCAGATAATCCGGAAACACCCATCCGATAAGCCTGTACTTGAATCGTTCAAGCGGCCGCTCAAGATTCCGATGGAGGGCACAGACCTGCTCGCAATTTGAAAGTACTGTTGAGTTTAGATTATTCATTTCCGAACGATCTTTTATTGCTTGATTGGATAATCTCCACCAATACCGGCAGAAACGGGTAAGGGCAAGAGCATAATATGCACCGGGCTGGTTTGCATCCTGTTCAATTACTTTTAAAAATGCCGTTTCAGCTGCTTTTTTCTGACCCAGTTCTGAATAAATAATTCCCAGGTTATACCATGCTGTTGTAAACTTAGTATCATGCGTTAATGCCTTTTGAAAATGTATCTCAGCCTCTTTGAAATTAGCTGTCTGATCCTTGGGTGTGCGGAGGCATTCGCGATATTTCCGGAGTCCTTCGTTGAAGTGATATAATGCGTCCCACTTGAATGTCCCTGTTGATGGGACATCGGTAAAAATCCGGCATGCCAGTTCCTTCACCATCTCGTCAATGCAGCGCTGTTTCTTGTCAGAAGCACAATTGACCGGTTTCGGTTGTTTTTCAGAAGATCTTTCCGGATTACTGGGCGTTTCATTTTCGTCACCGTTGTCCAGAGGAACAGTATTAACAAGATCCGGGTTGATTGTGCTGGTAACCTTCCATCCATAACTGATATTCGGCCCGGTCATGGTTGCCAGCAGGATAATGCCGTGTTCTCCCCTTCGGATACTGCCCCGGATACGAGGCCCGCGAGCAATCCAGTTAAAGATGGATCCAAACGAACCTACCTGAAATGATGCAGTTCCAAGGGCGATTGTTGAAACCGATTTTACTGCGTTAGAGAGCATTTCCCCGGGATCATCCACTTTCAGTACTGCCGATATTTGTCGTGCTTCTCCCACCGATGAAGCAATCGGTCTCTGTTCGTTTACATCAGTGTATAACTGGTTTATCCGGTTCATCTCAACAAGTAAAATTGAGACAATCCCTTTACCCTCAGAGGCTTCACTGATACCGGTGTCGTCATCGAATTCGTCGATAACCAGGACGGAACGAAATTTTAGCAGAGAGTATGTGATTAACAGGAGAAGGTAGATTCCAATGATTTTGAACAGTTCATCGAATGAGAAAATGGTTTCCAGTGGGAATAATTCAAGGAGATTAGTTATCGGTTTATTAAAATAGTGAACAACCGCTTGTAATCCTATCAAGATGACTGCACTGAAGACGAAAAGAGTTCGATATTTCCATCGGAACCAGAAATGATATTTAATGAATTGATAACAGTTATGCCAGAACCCCCAAAATTTCAGTATACGGATCATCCAAATCGGCGGACACTTTTCCCAGAATAATTCTCTGATTATTCGTGGTTCTTTCCGATTCGATATCGACCAGATAATAAGAATAAAAACAATTATTACAATTGCCGAAAACAACCAGTCAGCGGTTAGCAGATTCCAGAACTTTTGAAATATCTCATTTAGAAGTTTCAAACGAATAAAAAACCATATTATTATGCTGATAATTACGGTAAAAAGTGATACAATAAACAATACCGTAGCGATACTCAATTCGTGCCTATCTGCCATATATTTACAAAAGGTCAATTGTATTATGATAATATATATTTTATTAAATAAACATTTTAATAAAATTTTATTGAATTTAAAGAAGACGGGCTTGTAAAAATAAAGGTGGAAATGATCCGCCCAAACAGACCCGGAATCTTCTGGATAATTATTCTTGATGATTGTGTTTGCATGAACCGGAATAAGAAAGAAAAAAACCCGATCTATGTTGGAAGCGGTGTACAGTTTTTTAAAAGGACGCTCGCTCGTAACATAACCGATCGTGACAAAGGAAAAGGTAGAAATTACAGGATGAACCTATCGATTTCTTAACAATTAATCCATTTTTTGGTTTGTTCCGAAACCTGTCCTCACTTAATGAGCGACCAAAATAGATAGGTGTGTTTATTTCCAAAAATTACTTTGATCTTGGTATTGTTCCCGCTAAGGAACATACCGGATACCGGCAAAAACTGCCCCCCGGTGGCTTTCATCGGCAATGCCTAAGCCGAACTTTTCGGTCAGCACGCTGCGGAACTCCTTTTCCCGGATCAGGTGCGGGAATTCGTGTGTCCTGCGCCGGAAGGTCCTGACCCATTCGTTCCAGACAAGCATGCACTGGACGCTGCAGATCACGCTCTCCTGCACGTGGCGTCCTAAGAACTCGTCAAAGATACTGAGCTCCTGCAACTCCTCCGGGCTGACATCGATCCCGCCCAGCCGGAACAGTTCAAAAAACCGGTGCCGGTCCGGCAACGGGACCGTGCCTGTGAAGTCCGGTGCGGGCGAGCCGGCAGTGTTCAGGTTTCTGGCCGAAGACGGCTGGAATTGTTCTGCCGTCGGGGTGCAAAGCGCGATACAGGATTCAGGCATCTGTGTTGTGGTGGACAGGGGAACTCACACCAACCCTGAGGAAGCGGGGTTTATAGGAGATTTTCTGAAACCCGGATTTTTGAAACAATTTTTTAAAACAACAAATGTGGTGTCTTGCCGGGGAAAACGGGATTTTGCCCGGAGNGTATCGGCAGNTTCTGGAAATATTCCCGGTTTTTTGCCCCNGCGCCAGGGGTCAGTCGATCTCNANTACCTTTGCCAGCAGCTGGCAGGCCGGGCAGGTTTTTCTCCGGGCGGGAAAGAGCAGCAGGATCAGTTTTGCAATACTGTAGAGTGCGAGAATCAGAAACGCTGCCCCGATTACGATCGAATAGAGTGGAACCTCCCCCCCGTTNNCGGCATTGAGTCTAANCAAGGTGTANCCGGTGATGGCTAAGGAGAATATGATAGAGAAAAGATAGAACACCACCTCACGAAACGACGGGCATCCGGTTTCAGGCATACCCGTATGTTTCTGCTTCCGGGTAATATACGTAGTGGATCTTTGCAATGGCGCCCGGCCGCTTACGCCCCCCGGAACACGAGCCAGTCATTCTTTCCCGCCCGCTTGAACTTCACGAGCACGTACGGCCCGTTCAGCCGTTTGCCGTGGAGCAGCACTTCGATCTTCATGTCATCCCAGTGCTTGGTCTCGTACGTCCCGCTGTCCCAGATAGAGACGGTGCCGGCCCCGTACTGGCCCTTGGGGATCTCGCCTTCGAACGACCCGTACTCGACCGGGTGGTCCTCGACTTCAACGGCGAGATGCTTCTCGCCCACGGTCTCCGGCACGCCCTTGGGCACNGCCCAGCTCTTCAGCACGCCGTCGCGTTCCAGCCGCAGGTCGTAATGGAGGTGGCTNGCNTGGTGTTCCTGGATGACAAAACTTTTGCCGCTCATGTCCGGTGCTCCCTCCGGTTCGCGGGTGACTGCAAAATTCCGTTTCTCATGGTAGTTCCTCAGGCCGGGGTATGCCGGTACCGGTTGCATGGCAGCCGCCAGTGCAGCCGCCGGTTGCGCCGCCGTTTGCGGTGCCGGTGGCAGGGCATTCTTTGTTCTATTCGTTCTGGTTGTTCCCGTATGCACCGGTTGCGGTTTCAGTGCTGCGAGCTGGTCGATGGTGCAGGCGGCAGCCGGCTTGTCGGTGCGGAGCCGGAGGAAGCGGGGAATTCGTAACTTCCGGTCCCGGGTCACTTCCATGTACCCGACTTCGCAGACAAAGAACGGCTCCAGCCAGACCACTTTCTGCCGGATACCCGGCAGCTGCGGGACTTCGGTCACGTGCAGGGCAAAGGCTGCCATCAGTTCGTCGAGCAGCCGGTCGGAAAAACCCGTCCCGACTTTTCCCACCGGAACCAGCGTCTTCCCATTGTACAACCCGAGCAGCAGCGCCCCGAAGGCCGGCCCGCGCCCTCCCCGGCCCAGCGTGTAGCCCGCGATCACGCAGTCGCAGCTCTTCAGCACCCGGATCTTCATCCACGCGCCGCTCCGCTGGCCGGGCTCGTATTTGCTGTCCCTGCGCTTGGCCATCACGCCTTCGAGCCCCTGCGCGACAGCGGCCCGGTAATAATCTTCGCCCCGGCCTTCCACCGGCTCGGAGAGCACGACATGCGGGCCTTCCCGCACCGCCGCTTTCAGGATCTCCCGCCGCTCCGTAAGGGGAAGGCCGGTCAGGTCAGTCCCGTTGCGTTTTAGAATGTCAAAGACAATGTACGTGACCGGTGCGCCGGCCCGGGGCCCGGTGCCCTGCAGCCGGGTGAGGAGCGACTGCATGTCGGGCCTGCCGCCGCTCATCACCACGATCTCGCCATCGAGCACCGTGCCGGGTGCGAGCGTGAGCAGTTCGGCGAGTTCCGGGAACTGCCCGGACATCTCGGTGTCGTTCCGGCTCTTCAGGGAGAGCGTTCCTGCAACCATTGCGATCGCCCGGACGCCGTCCCACTTGATCTCAAAGAGCCAGTCATCGCTGCTGAACGGGGCAGGAGCGACTGCGGCGAGCATCGGGAGGTAGCGGGTCATATATTATTTCCGGGCGAGGGTGGCGATCGTTTCTTTCAGGGCCTGCATCAGCTCCTTTGCCTCTTCGGGATGCGGCTCTTCGTACACGATCTTCTCGCCGGCCAGTTTCCTGTCGATCAGCGCAAGCACGGCCTCACGGTAATGGTCGGGATAATCGTTGATGGAGAAGTCCCCCGACAGGTCCGTGATGATGCGTTTTGCGAGCGCCAGCTCGGCTTCCTTCGGCACCGGGAGGTTTGGCAGGATTGCAAACGCATGGGGCATCGTGACCTCGTCGGCATGGCGGAGCGTGGTGAGGACCAGTGCCCCGTCATACACGTGCACGACCACCGGGTACTCCTTGGTCCGGAGGGTAATGGTCCCGGCCGCAGCCCGGCCCAGTTCCTGCAAGGCAGTAACGAGCAGGCTGTACGCGTCTTCGCTCCGGTCGGGCACGAGAATGTACGAGTTCTCGAAATAGATCGGGTCGAGCGAGAGGTAGTACACGAACTTGTCGATCCGTATCTTCCGGTCGGATTCGGGCATCGCGGCCTTGAGTTCTTCGGGTTCAAATACCAGGAACTCTCCCTTCCGGATCTCGTAGCCCTTCACTGTTTCGGTCCACGGGACCACGACGCCGTCGCGGGAACAGACCCGGTCGTACTTCAGCGGCTGGCCGTCGGCCCGGTGGAGCAGGCGGAACGAGAAGGACCGGTCCCGTACCATCGTGTGGAGCCGGACCGGGATATTGACCAGCCCGATGGTGATACTCCCGCTCCAGAACGCCCGCCCTGCTTTGCCGTGCTGTTCGTGGTCCTCGGGCGCGGGGGATGGGGCGGGGAGCCTGCCCGGTGTTGTTTTCCCGGCCGATTCCGGCAATGCTGGCGTTTTTTTCCCTGCTCCTGCGGCGGTTTTGCCGGCAATTACTCCTGCGGCTTTCCTGGCGGATTTTTTTGCAGCCTGTTGTGCTGCTTCACCCCCAGCCGTGACCGCNGAATCAGCGGATTTTCTGCCGNTCTTCAAAGATGTCCCTCCATGGATCCTCATGTCTCGAAAGCACCGTCTTTATATTAAAATCTTCGGAACGCACCCCGCGCCGGAGTTCCTCCCACCGGAGCGGGGCGGATACCGTTGCACCGGGTGTGGCCCGGAGGCTGTAAGGAGCAGCCATAGTTTTGCCGTGGGCGTTCTGGAGNTAATCGATAAAGATCGTCCCGGCATCACGGGAATGGGAAAACTCCGAGACTACGTGGGGCGTGCTGCGGGCAATCTGCTTTCCTATGCTGTGGGCAAATTCCCGTATCCCGGAAAAATTATAGCCGGGCACAAGCGGGACAACAATGTGCACGCCTTTTTTGCCGGAGGTCTTNAGATATGGNCGNAGCCCGGCATTTTCCAGCTGCTCCCGCATCACGTGGGCGACATCGATGACGTGATCGAACGTGAGCGGGGGTTCNGGNTCGATGTCGAAGAGCAGGAGATCGGGGGATTCGTACGATCCCGTGGCAGAGAGGGTTGCATGGATCTCAAGCGACGCGAGGTTGGCAAGCCAGATGAGCGTGTCGAGATTGTTGCAGAGAACGAAATGCACATCCCGCTTCGCAGTCTCCGACCAGTGGGTGAATGTATCCACGTACTCTGGTGTGCCCCGCGGAGCGTCTTTCTCATAGAATCCCTTACTTTCAATCCCGTCCGGGAAGCGGTGCAGGGTCAGCGGCCGGTCNNGGAGAAACGGGAGAAGGAACGGGGCCACCCGGAGATAATACGTGATAATGTCCTGCTTGGTGATATGGGCTNCGGGATACAGGACCTTGTCGAGCCGGGTGAGACTGACCCGGGTGAGGTTGCGGAATACCGCATCTTCCGGGCTGTCCGGGCCGTTCGTCATTAAGGCAGTAGTTGCCGGTGCCGGTCAAAAAATATTTCGTCCTGCATGTCCGGCCAACCGCAAATATCTGCTCATCAGTGTCCCCGGGCACGGAAGGATTGCCGGTTACCGGAAAACTATCCCGGCATCAGAGTCCCTGCCAGCGTTTCCCTAACCCATTTGGGCTTGTAACCAGCTGAACAACCCGGTGATGAGATCATCTGACGGCTGCTGGTTCTGGCCNGGCTGCTGGCCCTGGTTTACGCCATTGCCCTGCCGGGACGCTGCGGGCATGGACGCATTTCCCGCCCAATGACTGTCCCTGTCGCCCGGCGAAGTCGCGTTACCGGTGTTCCCGTCCGGTCGCATGGACCATCCGGTCTCATTTCCAAAACCCCGCTGCTGCCGGTTCATATCGCCCATCGCAGTCGAGTTACCGGCGTCCCACGCGGGTGGCGATGGCGCTGTCTCATTCCCAAAACCCGGGCGTTTGACGTTCATACCGCCCATAGCTGTAGCGTTGTTGGTGTCCCATGCCGCCCGTTCCTGCGGTGCTGTCATGTTGCCGGCGCCCGGTGCATGCATGGTCCGGTTCCCAAACCCGGCCATATTCCCCGGTCCTTCACCCGGGGAGCCGGTACCCGCCGTCATATTCCCAAACCCGCCGGGCCGGTTACCCTGCCCGGGTCCTGCCGCGTTCTGGTTGTTATCCTGTTTCTGGTTTGCGTTTCCCGGTCGTCCGGTCATGCCCTGGTTTCCCGGCGCCTGGTTATTACCCGGGCCGGCCTGGAGATTGCCCATACGGATCTGGTCGTTCCCCTGGATCGCGCCCCTGTCCGTTCCTGCAGCGCTGGTTAACGGTGCCAGTATCATGGCTGCACACCATGCTACTGCGAGTACGAGGCAGATGTGCCTGAATATTTTCATTTCTGGTTCCTCCTTTGTGGCAACTGACCACAAGGATCAGCTGGCCTGCACATACTTCCCGGCAAGGTCTGGTATATATTGGAACCATGCAGCCGGTCAAATACTTTCAGCGAACCGGTAATAATTGAACCCGCAGGTGTACATTATCGCTGCGACGGATGGATGAGAGAAAAGCAGTTGTCCCGGGAAAAAATTAAAAAAAGTTAAAAAATTCCTCACACAACTTCGCCCTGGATCGTGATGGTCTTCTCTGCGACCGGGATCTGTTTTCCTGCTTTTGTCAGCGCTTTGTCCACAACATATCGCACGCCCCCGCAACACGGGACTTCCATGCGGGAGATCATGATGGTTTTTATTGTATGGCGGGTGAAGATTTCTGCCATTTTTTCGATATACCCTTCGATACTCGCGTCCAGTTTCGGGCAGAAGATGATCAGGATCCGGCCCTTGAGGAGTTCCGCGTGGAACGCTGCGTTGGCAAACGGTACGCAGTCAGCCGAGATGAGCAGGTCCGCGTTATCGAAATACGGGGCTGCGGGATTGATGAGCGTGAGCTGGATGGGCCACTGGCGAAGTTCAGAGTATGCCGAATCGCCTGTTGGCTGGCGCGGCATGCCCCTCCCGCCGCTTCGGGGGATACTCCGGGCTGCCGAACCCGGGCATCCGGCAAAGGGGTGTTTCGAATCCGGCCCGGGAGGACAGGTGCCGGCCGGGTGCCCGGCGGCGGGCTTTGGGGAGACTGCCGGTTGCCCGGCCGGTGGCGACGTTTCCGGATGAGCAGCAGTATCGTGCTCAGGAATGGGAATCGTATTTTCGATCAGGTACTCGATCGCCTCGTTATACAGGTTCTTCTGGCCGTGGCCGATCAGGTGTTCGAGATGTGCTTTGATGACGGGCCTTCCCTGCGGTACGATCGTTGCCATCACCGCCCGCTCATCGTACGGCACAGCCTCCCGCTCGATTACGCTGATGGCGCCTTCCGGGCAGGTGCCGATACAGGCGCCAAGCCCGTCGCAGAACAGGTCGCTGACGAGCCGGGCCTTCCCGTCAATGAGCTGGAGCGCTCCTTCAGGGCAGTCGGGAATACACTGGCCGCATCCCGTGCATTTCGTTTCATCGATGCTGATGATCTTTCGTTTCATACCGGTCCTTCTCCTGTTTCCCGATCGTTAATCCAGGTACCTCCACTGGGAACCGGTACAATATAAATAATTCTTATGGGCCTGGGCAGAGTACCAGCCTCTCCGGGGTATCAGGTATAATAACTCAGGTCGTATTTTGCATTGAGAACTTTCCATGCCTCGTTTTCCGATGATGACAAGGATTTGATCTTTGCTTCAAGTCCTGCCCATTGCCGGGCATCCCCGTAATCTCCGGCAATACTCTCAAGCGCCTTTCCGGTCCCGGCGGGAGTGATCTCCATAGTGCTGGTGAATTTTCCCTGGGCCAGGTTATCGGTCAATGAGTCCGTGATGATGTACGGCTCTGTTGCTTCGATAAACGCGTACCCGGAATTCCGGAAGTCATACGGGGACGAGGCCTTGATTCCTGCGGCCATGTGATCTTCGGGCAGGAAGTAAAAGACGCTGGAGCCAAACCCGAGATCTTTTAAAAGCAGGGCAAGAAGCATCGATTTCTCGCCGCAGACCCCCTGGTTCTTGTAGAGAACTTCGTACGGGTAGCGATACTGTTTTCCGCCTTCCTTGTAAGGAATGTGCTGCACGAGGGAGACGGCAATACGGGCCTGGTCGTCTGCAACCGGCGTCTTCTCTTGGATTGCCCGGGCGAGTTCAACAATGGCGGGCTGCTGGTCCGGATCCTCCATATAGGCCCGGTAATAGGAGGAATTGGTGGCGGCGTCGTAGGGGGGTTTGTACCCCGGATCGGATTTTTTGGCATAATCTGCGTACAGCGAATCCGACATCGGGATGGATACCGTGCCTTTCACGCCGTTGATGACATAGGCAAACGTATGTTCTTTTGTGCCCGCGGGCAGGGCTGCGGGAGCCGTTGCCATCTGCCTGACTGCATGCGAAGTTGCGCGGGTCTCTGCTGCGGCAGGGACAGCCGGGGTCTTTTCACTGGCCGGTGTTACGGAATCATCCTTGGGGGCGCTCGACGTGCAACCGGAAAAAACCGTAAATGCGATTAAGGCAGTCATTGCCAGGCACAAAAGGAACCTTCTGTTCATACTATACTATTGAGATCCTGATTGCTCATAACTGGAAAGGAGATGTGTTTGCCGCTAGGCTCCAAATCCAATACTTTATAACTCCATTTTTTTAAGAGATATTGAGAATCATTCATGGCAGGCAAAGATATTTCCGTTGCATCTGTTGAGATGGCATTATTGTCAGAGATCGGGATGTCATCGGCGCTCCAGATGAAGGATGCCTACCTGCAACCGCCCGGAGAAANCAGGGACGGGGAACGATATGTTCCTTACCGGGAACCCACAACCTCTCCGGTGGAGGAACAATTGACCGGGCCNAATGCCCGGGTCTTTGTAACAAAAATTACCACGCGGATTTCCAAAGAAGATATTGGACAGGTACTCAAAAATGATGAAGGCCGTAAAAAAATTATGGCAGGCCATGATTTTTACGCCATCGTTCTCACCATGAGCATAAGGCTTGGCGATCCGTCAACAACCCGTTTTATCAACGGCATTTTTGATGTGACTTTTCCCAGCGGTGTTATCCTTCTTGATTATGCTCCCAAAGAGAGGGGCATGATTACGTCAATTATCGAGAGTGGGGGCGAGACTGTCTCTCTTTCCCGGGATTTGGAGTTTCCCAAATCCACAGCCCCCGGCAAAAAAACTCTGCCTGATCCTGGGGAACACCGGTTCGGGATCCCGGTTGGCCCGGGAGAAACGATCGCTTTTACGTTTAGTGATAAGGCCGGCTACTCATTTGCGATTCCAGCCGGTGTCCTGCTGGAGTACCAGGGAATGCTTAAAAACGATCATGCACTGTTCTGGGAAATTTATCCTCCTATGCCCCCGCTGGAGAGCGCAATTACCGGAAAAAAGATGGTGGCTGTATTTTCCTTAATTCTTCAGGCTCCGGAAAAAATCTTACCAGAACTCAGTGTGCATATCGAGGGCCGGGTGAAAGGAAATCTCTGGGGCGTGGTTCCAATCAAAGGCTCGGTAATTTTATCGTAACGGGATCGGGCATCCTCGGTTTTTTTAAAAACTTTTACCGGGAATTTTACTTTTTTAAAAAATATTTTCTTTAAGAAAAATCTGCCATCCAACCACGAAAACCACTAAACCCCTAAAAAACCGCATAAAAAAATGAAAAATTTTTACTTTTTTCACCGGCACATTGTTTCAGAGTTCCTTAAACACGATATCGCCTTCGTGGACTTTATGGATCACTTTTATCCCGATGTCCAGTCCCCCGTCGGCTTCTGCAATCGGTGTGTGTTCATATTCCATTGACGTTACGGTCTGGTGGAAGTCTTCATGAGCCCCCAGGATGTGGATCTTCTCACCTTTTACGAGATGTTCTTCAAGAACAACTGCCGCTACACTTACCTTCGGGTAATAGTGCGTAACCGTTCCGATTCTGGTCTCCATCTTTTTTCCCCTCCCAACATGAGACAATTATCATGCAACGTATTATATTTTATCATGGTTATTTTACCGGA
>JGI24732J26686_1000451_pt1 | contig 22885 bp, 17 predicted proteins | sample EPASupsiteHSE623_FD_26686 | JGI IMG/M metagenome (IMG submission 26686)
TGCATCTCGGGCCTGCCAAGCCTCGATCCGGCCGGGTCTTTGGACCACTCATAGGCGAGGCTTGCGAGGCGCCGGCCGTCCTGATCATGGTTCTTGAAGATGTAGGCTCTGTCCACATTCGCTGCAGATCCCAGTATCTCGAGCGCCTGGTTTATTGCAAATATGCGGTCGGGCGTGGTCAGAAGCTGGCTTGTGGCCACAGCCACCCCTGCCAGGAAGCGATCTCTCTTTCTTATCTCCTCTTCAATCCTCCTGCGCTCGGAAATATCTATGCTGACTTCAGCCACCAGCAGTTTTCCCTGCTCATCCTGATAAGGTATGCTTGTTATCTGAATGGGCCTGTTTCCCTCTCTGCAAAGTACTGATTCAGTGACTGCCACCTTCTTAGTCTCTAAGGCAAGCTCGACGCCGCAGCCCGGGCAGATTGATCCACGACCGAAGAAATACTCAAAGCACTTCCTGCCTCGGGGCTCTCCATAGACCTTCTTCCATTCAGGATCTATGTAGCGAATATTGAACTCAGGATCGATTATGTCCAGGCCGGTCTTGGTGGCTCCAAGCACGAACTCCATCTCGCGCTTGAGCGCCACTACCTCTTTTTCAGAGTGCTTTCTGTCTGTAATATCTATGATGACCCCAACCAGTCCTGCGACCCTGCCTCCGGTGCCAGAGAATGTGGCCCGGCTGTAGATCACCTCTCTCCTGGTCCCGTCCGCGCTTTGGAAGTGCGATTCATAGATCTGGGTCCCAGGATGCTGCAGGAGGTCTAGGTCCTTCTCCCTGATCACCTCTGCCGTCTCTCTGGGATAGATTTCAAAAGCCGTCTTTCCTATTATCCTGTCCTTTTCAGTCCCAAGGAGCCTCTCAAAGGCTGCATTGCAGCCCTGGTAGACTCCACTGGCATCCTCAAAGAAGAGCGGGGCTGGAATGCTGTCCATAATCTTTTCCAGGAGCTGGTAATGCATCTTCCATGAGGACCTGGCGGCCTGTACAGAGATCATCATGCCAGACGGCTTGAAGCCTTCTCTGATTGATGAAATGGATATCAACAGGTCGCAGCGGCTGCCTCTGACATTAAAGGTCTGGTCATTGCCGCTGGCCAGAGCGGTATCGACTGCTCTTAAGCCAACAGGTCCCAAGGCTTCTGAAAAGAGGTCGCTCCAGCCCCTGCCGACAGCCAGATCATGGCTGCACTCCGTCAGCCTCTCAGCAGCAGGATTGATATACCGCACCTGGCCCCGGAGGTCGCAGATGCAGACGGCCTGGCTCATGCCCTCAATTGCCGCCCTGAATATGGAATCCATATATCTCTCACTCCACCGGGCACAAAACTGCCCTGACTGGTGATGCCTCGCCGCCCTTGATCCGTAGAGGCAGGCAGGAGAGGTAGTATCTCCCCGGAGGCACACCGCCCAGGTCCAGTCCTTCCAGTATGAGGACATCATTCTCCAGGAGGCGGCGATGGACAGGGTCCCCTTCTAATCCATATCTCTCTATTGAGGCGCAGTCTATGCCAACCATGCCGACCCCCGAGCTTATGCAGATCTCTGATGCATCTTCATTCAGGTACACATAATCTTCAGAGAACCTTCCGCTCCTGGACAGGCCGCTTCTTGAGTTCCGGGTCTGGAACAGTACGGCCTCTCCCTTTTCCATCTCCAGGCCCTGAAGCTCTTCTGGCTTTATGGACTGGCTATCTTCTATGGGAATGACTGAGGCTTTGAGGATGAACCTGGAGGGGGGATAGAGGTCTATGGTCCTTCCATCCTCTATGAAGTGAGCCGGGGCGTCTATATGCGTTCCGGCATGGGCGCTCATGATCAGAGTGGACAGGCTGTAACTGGCGCCTTCTTTTATGGATGAATCAAAACTCCTGGAGTAAGGGGTATCTCCGGGGTAGTCTGCATTGCTCTCTCCAAGAAGCACGCTTATATCGTATATCTTATGGCAAGTGAGGGCACCCATGGGATCAACACCAACGGCCTTAAGAGGAGGCATAAGGCCCGCGTTTGGGCAGTTTTAAGCAGTTTCAAGAAGCCTTTATGATATATAAAAATAGGGTGAGATGAACCATCTCTTCAGCTCATTGAAGAGCCGCCTGCGCCCATGGTCCCATCACCTATGAAGCCCACGCCCAAAGATCCGGGCACTGTGCTGGCTATGGAGTGGACATCTCTGTAGGTGTTCCCCAGCTGCACCGGCTTTGATGTATCTGTTACAGGCACGGGAGCTATTGCGCTTGTTATACCGGGGCTTGCAGGAGAAGATGATTCTGCCTGGGACTGGGCCCCGGTTTGAGGTGCTTGCGCCTGAGGTGATGATTTTGAAGTCTCTATCTCGGCTGGGGAATAGGAAGAAGTGTCTGGATTGATCAGAGTGGCCGTAAAGAGGTTGCTGCTGTACCCACCCAGGTCGTCTGATTGAAGATATATTCCTGACAGCGACCCCTTTAAGATCGTTCCCATAAGCTTCGTTGACACAAGGGACGTGCCCTTAAATGAGGTCATGGTGAGCTCAAGCCGGCTTCCATCGATAGACCCAGACACGACTGCATTCCAGGGATCTGATTCCTCAGACTTGGCAGAGCCATAGACCTCGCTTGAGCTCTGGTGAAGCACCATGGTCACCTTCTGATCGCCGTTTAAGTCCGCTGACCAGATGCCCTGCACGTCTGCCGGCTGGCCGGTCTCTGCAGCCAATGCCATCTGAGTTCCATTTCCGCTGCCTGTTCCATTCCCATCGCTCTGTGCAAGAGACAGGCCCGAGATGAGCGCCATTATGATAATGATGCCTGCATGCTTCTTCAAATTAGAACCCCCGTAAGTTGATCATGTGCGAACCGGACTGCAATTGGTTCAAATGAGAGCTGATGCTCAACCGATTAATAAGCTTTCCAGGAGCACAATCGCGGTCATGGATGCATCTTTCCGATTCCAGAAGCCCTGCATAATCTAGATAAGCTGCCAGTGGATATATTAGATTAAGAAGTCGAGCTTTGGTGGCGATCGAATGGAGCCTGGAGAAATTCACCGCCTGGAGATGGAAGCCCTTGAGGATGAGATCAGGAAAGATATTCTGAGCTTCATAGGCTTTGAGCTAAGGAAGCTGGAAGATATTGGAGAGAATGCGGGACTCAGCGATGAGGAGCTTCAAGAGCACATCTCCAAGCTGGAGAAAGGACTGCTCGTGGAGATAGACGGAGAGTTTTGCAAGCTTTCCCCCAGGTGCATAGCCTACCTCGGCGATTGTTCGGGCTATGAATGGGTAAGATAAATTCCCCATCCACCTGATAGGTGCCTTCTCACTGCCGGAAGCTCTGGAGTGCTCATCCCCGGCGCAGAAGAGCTGTCCATCCGCCCAGTGATAGCTTGGATTCTCCTCACATTCATGGCAGGGGGTTATAATTTGGCCATCTCTTTGCAGCTCAGGATGCCTGGGCGGACTTCTTCGCGATTTCCTAGGATTCTGTCCTTTTATATACTGCAAGGCCTCTAATTCACGAGCGGCAGACTCGTATTCCCTATCCTTTGAGATATCGAGAGGTTTTGGACCGCGAAGCTTACACACCGATCATCAGGGATGTTGAGCGCAGGAATATCGACAGGTCTGATGCACCCTTCTGGAGCATAGAGATATACCCGGTTTGCTCCGTACTTGAGATCAATAGGCAAGTTCACCTTGACGAAATTGGTGGGCACATCCTCAAGAGTAATAAGATTGTCCTGATAATATATCTTAAGTTCCCTTTTGGTATGGAAGCTGAGCATATCAAAGCTCAGAGTGGCTGGAAGATCCCTATCAGAATACACCGTTAGATTTGCCTGGCCCTTCATCCAGCTAGTGGGCAAGCCATTCCAGAGCTCCATGTCGTGCCATCCAGAGATCATATCAAATCCATAGAGGGATCTACAGTCTTTGATTTTTGTTGGTTTGTATAATAGATAGCCCCTAGAAGAGTATGCTACCTGCTCATAAGGCAGGATCTTAGAGGATATTATGTAGCTCCTGGTCCTGGCATAATCTGTATACACGCCTGAGGGATCTTCAGGGGTTGAACGAGTGGCGAACTTCGCATGGGTCCAGAATTTAGTTAGAGACATCATTATTGGATCTCTTCTGTCGTCTTCATTATCCATAAGAACTATAGAGCTATCATTTGAGTGCATTTCCAGGTAGATCCCTATAGAATTCTGGCTTGTAAAGAATGTAGAAGCAGGAAGTGTAGTTCTTTCAACGGTGGATGCTGTGGTGATTATTGAAAATAATATAATAGAAACGAGGAATAAATATTTAAACCTATTATCAATAATGCGTAAATATAGACACAAAAAGAAAATCGCTGATACAAGGGGTGCTATTGCCCACAAGGGGATTATAGTAGCTAAATATTTGGTATAATTTATTGTTAGAATATCCGGCCCCTTGCTTGCGTAGTATGGAAAGCTAACTGCAAATATTAAGCTCAGAAGGATGAAAACTGCTGCAATAGCAGATATGATTTTCAGCTTAGAATCTTCCCTGGCCAGACGCATTCTATCCAGGCCGATCAAGCCGAATAGGAATATGGCAGGGACCAGGGGATCTACATATCTTCCCAAAAGCTCCATATCGGCCCGATTGGTCATAAGGATATAGTCATATCCTTCTGGGAGGCGTGATACGGAGATATACATATTTGCAGCAATTACAAATACCAGGATAAAACCGGAGACCAAAAGATAGATGAAGGATGATTTCAAAGCACGGTCGCCCTTAAGACAAGATAAATCGAACCAGCTTGAAGAGGGAATCTCCTTTGAGTGTGATTTATAAAATAAAATTATGATAAACAATGCCATTATAACGAAGGTAGCAAAATAGGTAGTCATGATTAAATACTCTATCTCATGGGCAAAAAGAGATAAAAAGCTGATCAACGAGGATACATCCGAAAAGATACTTAAGACTCGCGGAATATACATGTTGAAAAGAAAAATCTCTCCTATCATAAAATGATATAAATTAGATTTCGTATTAAGAATGACATATGTCGCCACTGCTGAGAGGATTAATAGCCCCATTGAAAAGGCAATTTCAGCTTTATTGATTTTGGATATTCCATCCTTGATGGATATCCCACCGATTTCATAATGAACGAATGATGCGAGCAACCCTAAAACCATAAATACTCCCGTACGCTTTGTCAAAAAAATCAAGAGTACAGAAGATATAGCCAGAGCAATCCATACAGGTCGCTTCTTTTCATATGCCTCGATTAAGAACCATAATGAAAATATAAATAGGGAGATAAATAGGTTTTCAGCCATTATCGCAAAATTATAAATTGTCATTGAAGGGAGCGTGACGATAGCTAGAGAGCTTATGAGTGAATAATTCCTGCTGCAATACTTGTTCAAGATGATGTATGAGGGAAATACCGCAAGAGCTGATAAAATACAATTCAAAAATAGAATAATATGATATGCCACAGACTGCTCCCTTGAGAAGATATAAGCAATTGATAATATAAAAGGGTAAAATTGTGGCAGTGAAGAACCCTGTGAACTAAAGAAGTTCTCGGCAATTTTTGCATATGCCACCTCATCTAAAAAGATATATGGCCCCTGGAACTTGAGAGATACTAAAGCCTTTACAGTCACGGATATGCAGAAGATCAGCAAAAGCAATGCTTTTGGGTCTTTGGATAGGTTAGTTCTCATGGCAGCTCCTAATCGATCTTGATTTGATGAAAACAGGGATTAATAAAAGTATCGGCTATAGTCCCTCCTTGGTTTAAGCATAGCTTTTATGCCCCTTAATGCCAGGCTTCCCATTATCTACACACCCACTCAGCCTGATCATTCTCCAATGCCGTCCAATACAGGGCACTTCTCCGCCAATTGCTATGAACGCCAAAGCGAATGCTAAAATATAGATCAGTCTGTGACTAAACTGCTTTGACCGTTATAGCTGACCGTAATGATGCAATCAGATCGAATAGCATAAATAGTGGAATTTAGATCACATACGGTTTAGCTAGGTTTGACAGATAGATCATATATAGAGCTGGCTGAAGGACGGATATGCCTCCAATAGTCGGAAGACTCAGTAGCAGTATGGCAAAGTACATCGGCACTGAATTGAGTTAATGATAAGAGGGGCCGCTTGTGACGCGGTAGGGTCTTTAATTTTAATATAAATTGAGTAGATATTATATTTATTCGAGTTCCTATGCTATTTGATATGAATATGATGCCTCTGCATTCCGATCCATTTTCATACCTCATGGGTGCCCAATCGGGCATGAGGGTTTGGTAATCTGTATGTGTTTAGCTCACCTTAATCAGCATCAACAAACCCCTTTCGTGATAGCCTGCGTGAACCCTTCCAAAGAGCTGAATCCGGCTGCTGATATTGTTTTTCTCTCTTGAAGAGGTTGTTCGTCAGTGTGCCTTTATCGACTAAAACCGACATCGAGCGAGCTATTCGGAGGAGCTAAACACATACGGTAATCTTAATTTATTGAAGCCAATGAGAGGAGATTAATGGAGAGAATTGCCTACTTCAGTATATTGCGAGCTTTCTTGCGACTGGACTTATGGGCTAGACACGAGTAAGCTGGGCAAGCCTGAGATTCCTTATATGGGCGGAATCTGCGTGATATTGGAGTTACGGTAGGTCTGCTGGTGTACGCAGGCATCGAAATATTTTATTGGCTCTAGAAACTACCTGCCTCTCCTTGGAGCTCTATGTACCTTAACTCCGCATTAAGTAGGGGATATATACTCGCATAGGGTTATAACATATCGATTTTGAAATCCTCTATTCCCTACAATGAGGAATATGATTTTCTAGCCATCGATAGCAATCGGCGTGGTTTAGGATAACTATTCCCCATCATTGCGGAGTTAAGGTATGTACTGTTCTTTTAATGTGCATCATCGGGATGATGGATAATATCATTGGATGGAAGACGGGAACCAGGCAGTGTAAGAAACCGCTGTTTTTGTTCTTTGCTGACAGGCCCATGATGATAAGTGCAAACTTTTCTATCATGGACCTGCTAATTGTGATCAGAATTAACGGGAGCATACTCTATCCGCTCTAGATAGCGCCAATTGGGATTTAGTTGGACATCGAGTGCCTATTACATGGTGGGATGAGGACAGGATGTGTATCATAATATGGTGGATAGAGATGGCTGTCGTTAGATGCAATAATGTGACATATTTATTAACCTTAACTCCGCATCACGTGGGGAATATATAATTGCAGACGACCAGAAAATATCGATTTAGCGAGCCGCATATTCCTTATTATAGGGAATATAGTTTTCAGGTCATCAATAGCAAGAAACCATCTTTAAGATAGCTATTCCCCAATCTTGCGGAGTTAAGGTTACTAATTCAGTTGGAGGGTGCATAGTGGAAGATGAAATCGATTTGCGCGATATAATCAATGTTCTCTGGAAAAGCCGCCTTTTAATTATTGGAATTTTTATGATTTCTGTCCTGGTCGCAGGTACGATAAGTTTTGCTATACCGCCTGTATACAAGGTCTCCGCCATTATTGAACTGGGCAATTTTGGTGATCCCACCTACACAGGCCAGGCACCGGCAAAAAGCATCATGCTAAGTGATAGCTTTTTATTAGAAGTATTTGAACAGCTCTATCCCAAGATGCCTATTGATAAAGATAAGTTTGGAGCATTTAAAGATAGCATTAAAATTGGGAACGTGGGAGGTACTGACAATCTTCTTCAGATCTCTGTTGAAACGCCGAATACGCAGGAAGGCGTGGCGCTTGTTAATGAGATAGCAGGGCATTATGTCAATCTAAGCGAAGATAGTTACAATGAGCGAAAAAAGATTCTATCTCACCAATTAGTTATCACTCAAGGGATGCTGGTTGTTCTTGAAAAAGATATAAATCAAACTCGGGGAGCATTAATGAATATAGGAAATTCGCAGGATGGTGAATTACGCAGTTCAAATATATTAGGTTATTTGCAGAACGAGGAATCTCGGCATTCATCATTATTAGATCGCGAATCAGACCTTCAAAAACAACTAACTCTATTTAAGCACTGCGAAATTATCCAGGCGGTAAAAGAACCGGTTTCCCCCATATGGCCAAAGAAGACTTTGATTATAGCAATTGCAGGAATGCTGAGTTTGATGATCGGTGTATTTGCAGCATTCATTAGGGTGGGTTTAAGGAGGCCAGCTGAATAGCATTCCCGATGAATGGAGACCAAAATAAACCGTTCGATGCGTTTGACGGTGGTAGGCATAGGCTATGTTGGGGTCACCACAGGAGTGGCCTTAGCCTATCACAACCATCATATCACGCGTGTATACAAGGATCTAGAGAAGCGTTCCATGATTCGGGAGGAATGTGTCCTATCCGAAAGGTGAGCCAGGCGGCCTTGACGAAAAAGGTTAGGCTTCGATTAGCCTTTGCTAGCGAGCTTCAAGAGGCTGAGCCTGATGTAAATATTATCCTTATCGCCGTTAGGGCACCAAGTCGGCCTGATGAGAGTGCTGGTACAGGCCATGCGGAGGGGACGATATTACAATCTTTTGTGAAAGTTGATATAATAAGACGACCTAAATATGAAATATGAAAGGTGATCGAGTTCTGGTAAAGAATAGTGAGGAAATAGAAAAGAGTATGTGTTTAGCTCCCCCGATTAGCTCGCTCGATGTCGGTTTTAGTCGATAAAGGCACACTGACGAACGACCTCTTCAAGAGAGAAAAACAATATCAGCAGCCGGATTCGGCTCTTTAGAAGGGTTCACGCAGGATATCGCGAAAGGGGTTTGCTGATACTGATTAATGTGAGCTAAACACAGACAGAAAAGAGACTACCCACAGAAACAGACGCTCGTGTCAAACCCAGACTTATATTCCTCAACGAAATATCGAACTGTGGCATAAGCTATGATCTAGCAAGTAAGATTTGTGGGCTAAACTTATCGACAGGATATGTTTGGATACGAAATGGAATGCTGACGGATATGAAGGATTAAAAGATAAGGAAACAAGAACTGGCAGACCGCCGAAGCTAGATAAAGAAAAAATGATTAAGGGGTTAACAGGAGATAATTTACGCAGTTTCCAAAGGCAATGTCTGGAATTATCCTGCGTTCGATGGCGATTTTCATGTGACGCAGGCGAAAAATTGGATACTTTATCTCCCGTCCATTCGTCTTCGGTTAAGAGCAGAATTACATATACAAAAATCATATTATATATAATTTACAAATATTTTCCTTGCCATACAATTGCCAGTCACCGTATTAAGATCTCACAAATGGGCACCTAAACTCTTGGATCTACCATGATTTATTATGATTCTAATCCTAACCGAAGACGAATGATCTCCCGTCAACGACTAAGCTCAAAGAAATTCTGAAAAGCAAAGACTACTGGACTACAAAGGAAGTCCAGAAAGTGATTAAGGACCAGTTTGATGTAGATTTGTCTATCTTCCAGCTGATAAAAATTTTAGGGGAAAAATTTGATATGCTTTTCTCACGGATTCCCGTCCCATAAGAGTGACCTTGTAAAGCAGAAGGCCAAAGATCTTGGCATATACCTCGTTTATTTGCCGCCATATTCTCCTGTGCTGAATCCAGAACAATTCATCTGGAAATCTATAAAACGAGTGCTGTCTCTATCATTTCCTTCTAATTTAGAGGAAATGAAACAAACCATCACAAAATCTTGGTACGAGTTCTCTAGGAGTTCAAGTTACGCGAAATATTGGATAAATAGATTTTTATCTAATCATTATTGTTATAATGAATTGCGATAAACACTTTAGATATGGCAGAGGCTAGCTCGTGCTCGAGAAGAATGCTCAGTTGATCCTCACAGATTCAGTGGAGTGCTGAAGGAGACCCTTTTTCTACAGGTGCTCTGTTTGACTTTGTGTGAGGAAACGAAGTAGGCTGAGACGGTGAAGACAGAATGGAACACGCTCGCAGGCTGTAACCGTGAGAGGATTATCTAGACAGGGCTATGCGCCTGCGCAGGGGAGGAGACATCCTAGCCCTATGGCGATGGCCGGGAAGCAATATGTATAATCGTACCGGACGCCGAGCGTTTAAGGCGACGTTTAGAAGGTGCAACAAAAGAGGGAATGGGTTATTACAGTAATCTGGCTTAAAAGAGTAATGGACTTAGTCCTGCCTAGAGGTCGGTTTGCGCGGAGCGTCGCCGTACTTGCTGGAGGCACGGCGTTGGGGCAGCTTATCGTTGTCTTAGCGTCCCCCATCCTTACTCGGCTCTATACTCCAGAAGATTTCGGGGTATTGGCTGTTTATACTTCTATTTTGGGGATCCTTTCTGTAGTGGCTAGCTGGAGTTATGAGCTAGCGATCCCGTTGCCCGAAAAGGATGAGGATGCGGCAAATCTGTTGGTACTTTCCTTGTGCATTGTGATGTTTATGAGCCTTCTTGTAGGTATAGGGACATGCATTTTTGGGGTCCAAATTATGCGCTGGGCGAATGCTCTCACGCTCCAATCATATCTCTGGCTGTTGCCGCTAGGGATAGCAATGGCTGGGACTTACAATGCGCTCAACTATTGGGCAGTGCGTAAGCAGGCATTCCCCCGAATTGCGCAAACAAAGTTTAACCAAGGGATAGGGTCGGTTATTACACAAATTGGTTTAGGACTTTTAAAGTTGAATCCTTTAGGGTTGCTAGTCGGACATATAGTTGGCCAAACTGCGGGTATAACCACATTAGCTGCCCTAGCACAAAAGAATGATGCACACATTATAAAATCGGTATGTCCCCGTCAAATACGCTATATAGCCGTACGTTATAGACGATTTCCGTTTTTCTCAAGCATCGCTGCTCTTCTTAATGCGCTTGGCCTACAGATACCCATACTACTACTCTCTGCATTCTACAGCACCCAAGTTGTTGGCCAATTTTCCCTGGCGCAGAAAGTTTTTGGAATTCCTCTAAATCTCATTGGCATTTCGGTTTCTCAAGTCTACTTGAGTCGTGCTGCTCTGGATGGTCGGACAGATATTCAGGGCCTACAGAGACTTTTTTACTCGGTAGCAAAGCGACTGGCAGCCTTAGGTATTATTCCAGCCATTGTCGTAATGATAACGGGGCCTTCGCTTTTTTATCTCGTCTTTGGCGATCAATGGCAACAGGCTGGTATATACGCTCAGATAATGGCGGCCATGTACCTAAGTGCATTCGTGACAGGTCCTTTATCCTACACATTTAGCATCATGGAACGACAGGATTTAGCAATCATATGGAGTGGAGGTCGATTGCTTCTTTCGGCGGGCAGTATATACTTGGCTTATATATTAGGATGGAACGCTGTAAATGCCATAATCGCTTACTCATTAGCAATGCTAGTTGGATACTTAAGTCTTTTTTCCCTCTCGGCTCTCGCTATTCGAGGCCAAATTAAAAATAGGTAGGTATAGTTATCATGGCTATATGTATCATTATTATAGGAAACTGCTACTTAAAAGTACCCACAGCTATTCCCTTTTATAGCTTATCACCATTTCGCTGCCCAAATAGGCTATCCATGAGGAATGTGGCTTAGTATTTGCAAGATGCGAAAGTGATTAAATTATCTACCATGTCATCTAAAGTATACCGCTCAAAGAGGGAATATAGTTTATTCAAAATGGCAACAGCATTCGATTGGGCTTAGGCATCTTTGGTAGCGCACTTTTATGCACATTCGCTATAAAATATGGTATTGTCTAAACATAGTGAGCAACGTCGTTTCTCGGCTCAAGGCTCCTTAGACAGAGAAAAATAAATATTAAGCAAAAGCGAGTGGGTATGCGACTACATTATTTTATCGAATACCCCGCAGCTTGCAACGGGGTGCGCCGCCGCTCGTTTGACTTGCGCTGGGAGAATACCAATAAATGACAGAACTGGGATGTGGCTGAGTTGAATTACGATGCCTCATTAAGCTTTGCAGATCATGCTGGATTTAGGCATAGCACATGTCATGAATCCAATGAACCAACTTGAAAGCAATGAGAACATTGTGTTTACGTGAGCGTCCTCTAACCGCTATGGAAATAGAAATTACGTTGCTTAGCCAATAGTACATGGATTTAGGGCCCGAACAGGTTCTAGGGCGGATTGAGCGTCTTTATATTGCCATCCTCTTTGATGATATGGCACTTTCAACTTGCTATGGCATAACACCAACCTGGCTCAATCTTGGAAAAAGCAAATTTATCTAAATGTCTCGGAGGTTTTAGCAAAGTGAGCGCATCGATATTGGCATATTCAGGTGATAAGGAGACACAATCATTAGAATCTCAGGTGCGGCTAAGGGTATCTTACCTTTGTCTGCAGGTGACCCGTGAAGGACAGGCTTCTCATGCACATGTTCATGAGATAATTCGTGGATTGCAGCGTCGTGGCTGGCAGGTAAAGCTATATGAACCTCAATATCAGTCGTCCAACAGGCCTGCTGGGCCTGCCAAGCGTCTCCTGAAATTTGCTTCGACACAGTTAAATGTCTGGCTCTCTAATAAACCGGATATCCTTTACATTCGCTCACATTTCGCAACGTTCCCTACAGCAATTTGGGCACGATTATGGAAGATTCCTGTAATTCAAGAAGTGAATGGCCCTTACGAAGATCTATTCATAGCTTGGCCTTTGACCCAAAGATTTGCGTGGTTTTTTAAATGGATTCTGCGAGCGCAATTGCGCTGGGCAAATGCAGTAATTACTGTAACACCACAGCTCGCTAATTGGGTTCGTCAGGAATCGGGAAATTCGAGGGTTTTTGTGATCTCCAATGGAGTAAATACCGAATTGTTTAGGCCTGATGCTCATCTGATAATTCCTGTGCCGGACATATTCGTCGTATTCTTTGGCGCTCTGACACTTTGGCAAGGTATAGATACTATGATCGAGGCTACAGAAGAGCCGGAATGGCCCAATAAGGTCAAACTGCTCATTGTAGGGGATGGTGTAGAACGACCTAAGGTAGAAGCAGCCGTTCACAAGGGAACAGTAGTGTACCTTGGGACTGTTCCATATGCTAAGGTGCCTGGGATTGTGGCTAAAAGCATTGCAGGTCTTAGCCCTCAAATTGGCTTGAGGTCCAATACAGGACTCTATCCCCTCAAGGTGTTTGAGACCTTAGGGTGTGGAGTTCCGGTGATTGTTACAGATTTTCCAGGGCAAGCAGATTTAATCAATGAAGGGAGATGCGGCCTTGTCATTCCATCTGAAAACCCCAGGGAGCTGGCGCAAGCTGTAGCTTATCTTTATAATCACCCAGATAAGAGAACTGCAATGGGTAGGAGAGGTCGCAAGCTTGTGGAACAAGAGCATTCGTGGGATCTAAGAGCCGAGCAGACCGATTCTGTTATGAGGAGTTTACTAGAGCATATCAAAAGTAAGTGATGGAAGATGTATGACCATTGATGCCAAGCATAGTATTCCCGTGAATGGATTGAATAGATCCCTGATAAATATCACAGGAGAATGGCTATTTACTCTCTTTTTGTTTGCAGCATATTTCAAGGCAGATCCCAGGCTATCGTTCGTCCAGACACACATCGATATCACATTGCTATTCTTAGGCCTATCCTTTTTAGTGTTTCTTTATCGCGAAATTAGAAATACCTTTTCTTTGTTGATTCCTTGGAGTTTCATTTGGGTGGCAATTCTTTTCATATTCCTTGCAGCTTGCCTAGCTGGAGGCCTACTCCACACTCACATCGTCGAATATGGACTCGATAAGACGATGAGCTTCATCTTTCTGACAGGGTGGGCCTTCTTTGGGGCGGTGCTTATTATTACAGACTTCCTGTCGCTTAGACGCTTCTCATGGGATCTTGTAACTATCACAACGGCTATAGCAATCGGCGCCATTCTAGGCTATAGAGGCTTGTGGGCAGGGGCTGCAACCGCCTTTGGTAGCGATCACATCGCACTAGGGCGAGCATGCGGACTAGGATTGCTGATAATCATTGTTTTCCTATTGCCCATGGAGTCAAAGCGTTGGGTCAGGTTCGGCCTTTGTATCATAGCAGCCTTACAACTATGGGCTTTGCTAATCTCTATATCTCTAGGATCTATCATTGCCCTAATTATCTCACTCATATTATTCTTTGTGTTGAGTGCACGTTCTTTCCTGCACATTAAAATTGAACGACGGGCATTTAAACTTTTTGTTTTATTTCTCTTTGCTGTCATCATCACCGCTTCGGCAAGCCATGAAATCTTTCCAAATCTCGAAAAAAGAACCCAAAATGTTCTAACAGGGGGTGATCTCTCTACGAACGCGCGGCTTCATCTTTACCAGGCAGCATTTGACCAATGGACAGAGTCACCGATCTGGGGCGTTGGAACCGGTCATTTTAGCGATCCAGTGGTACTAGCTGATATAAAGGCATATCCACATAACATTATTTTAGAGCTAGCGGCCGAGACTGGGCTTTTTGGTGTTCTTGTATTCATAACAATGGTTGGATTTGCATTTAGTAAGGGAATTATCTACATTTATACTAAGAAAGGGCTTGTTAGAATCATGAGCAGGTTCTTATTAGTAGCATGTTGTTTTGCCCTAATGAATGCCATGATATCATACGATATCAACGGCAACAGGATATTGTTCACCTTCGTGGGGCTCCTGGCGGCTATACAAAACTTCCAAATGCCCAGGGCAAAAGATGCGTAACGTGGGCAGTAAGAGTGCATGGGCCAAAGACGATAGGCATATTTTTTCACCATTTTTTGGGTAACTTCAGGATACCAGTTTACAATCCTTCTGACTTGATGGCCTGCAAAGAGTTTAAATATGGTATTCAGGTCGTAGACTTTTGGGCTTGGAGCTTTTATAGATTTTAGATCTATACCTAAAGTATCATTACCTCTCTTCGAGAACTCACTTCCTAAACCTATCTCTCAATGCAAATAAGTCCTATTCCTTTCGAGATATCAGGCTAATTAAGAAACAACTATTGGGGCAAGGTTATTTTAGAAATTTGCCTTTAGATATATGGTTTTAACCCGTTCACTATCTCATTTTAAGTAAGATTAATTAAATGGTGTAATAACTATAGTCAAACTGCGGCGGCGCACCCCGCTGCAAGCAGCGGGGCATGCAAGGCGCCGCCGCTGATAGCCTGAATCTACGCTGTGCGGTTAGTCGCTATAAGCTGTTTTGCTCTGCTTACAGGAACGTCATTTCAAATCGGTGATGAATGGCTGCCTACATCATTTGCTGCTTTGTTTTATGTTTGCATGCCATCCCCGCAGCAAGCTGCGGGGTATTCGATAAAATAAAGGGTATCTTAATTATCCAACACAGCAAATATTAAGATAATTTACGACGCTTGTCAAATTATTTGATCTCCACAATGTTTAAATCTAGTTAGTCAGCCATTTAAGCAATGAACGAAATATCATGCCCATTCTGTGATATATATAGCATTAATACAGTGATAAATGAAGACGGATACACTGGAAAAAAGTGCAATAAATGCGATACTATATATATTTCTCCGCGACCTGATGAGTGTGAAATAATAGAATTATATAAAAAAGACGATTCACACATATCTGCAGAATCCCATATATCCCGCGACTTTGTACAACGACTATATGCAAGGCATAATCTATCCTTAATTAAACGCTTTGTAAAATCTGGGTCTATACTAGAAATTGGAGCTGGTGCAGGATATTTTCTAGATGAAGCGAAAAATGCTGGCTTTGATGTATGTGGTATTGAACTTAATGGTAAACAAGCACAATTTATAACCGATAAATTGGGAATTGATTGTGAAACTGACCCACTAAGTGAGAACTCTTTTAAAGGAAGAAATTTTGACCTTATCTATCATTGTGATGTTATGAGTCATTTTCGTGATCCTATAGCAACGTTTAATATAATAAATTCGAAATTAAATGAGGGAGGATTTATCATTTTTGAAACAGGTAATTTAGGAGATGTAGATTATAAATATTTTAAATATATTCCTAGCTTTCAATACCCAGATCATCTTTTCTTTTTCAGCAATAAGAGCATAAGGATATTACTTGAGCGGACAGGATTTGAATTAATAAAGAAATACAATTATTCTATACTGCCACAACTTCTCCTAAGAAAAAAAATAATGTCTATAGTCACTACAGCAAAAGGTGTTTCTAAAAGAAAAATTTTAGAAGAGGGGAATATTTCACACAATGCGAGCAATAAGAAAACCCAGAAACGCAATACCAAGACAATATTAAAACGTTTTGTTAAAAACGTATACTGGTATTTATTTTATCATATACGATATAATGTAGGTTCAATTTATTTTATGAAGGGTAGACCACAAACAATAATTATTATCGCACAAAAAGCGTGAGGTTTCGCCTGGATTGCATCCCTCTAAGCAGATAACGAGCTAAGCAATGAGATCCCATAGAGGGAGTACATGAAGAAGATGAGGTAGCACTATGATCGAGAATTCATGATATCAATAGCTACAAAACAATAGGGTAACAGGCCTATAAAGAATAGCCCGGGAGCATGGGATCTATTCAAATCGTCCTTCTCGATGGCGAGATGAATTAGCCGAAAATCCTGAAACAGCATTTAGCGGCAATAAGTTTTTAAAACGCCTTGGCCATGGCGGAGAAGAAGATCCAAGAGGAGCAAATAGAACCGATGCTAAGGGAATGTATGTGATTAAATTACAGGAATTTTATTGGACTATGGGTCACATCTCAAGGAAAAAGCCCAATATCTATTCGACCGACTCTTGTCTCAGATAGATACCAATCAATTCTAGAAGCACTACCGAAAAGAGAGAATAAGCAATAATTAGTGCGCTTGATAGATTTGAGTATGCAATAACAAAGGTGGCTGCGGTATAGGTGAATGTTTTGTATTTTTCATATCTTAAGGGGTAAATATGGATAGAAAGTTCATGATGCTGAATATGTCTCATAAATCAGGGTCACGTATTTCCATAATCGGCAACCAAGCTTTTTCGCTCATTAACTTCCGGGGTTCGCTCATTGATGAAATGGTCTCAAGAGGCTTTGAGGTCTTTGCCCTTGCGCCAGACTACGATGATCCCACGCGCGCTGAGGTGCGCTCTCTAGGAGCAGAACCAGTGGATTACTCGCTGTCACGCACTGGTATGAACCCATTGAGAGATGCTGCAGATATGCTGCGCCTGGCCGTTCTCTTGCGCCGACTGAAGCCCGATATTACCCTCGGCTATGCGATCAAGCCCGTGATCTATGGGACTTTTGCTGCATGGCTCGTGCGAGTGCCGCAGCGGTTTGCTACAATTGAGGGGCTGGGCTATGCCTTTACCCCATCTGGAGATGCGGAGCCGGTTAAGCGGCGAGTATTGAGAAGCGTAGTCAGTGTGCTCTATGCTATGGCGCTCAGGCATGCTAACTTGGTGTTTTTCCTGAACAAAGATGATATTGATGAGTTCTCAAAAAAGCGGCTTGTTCTTCCTGCACAGGTCTTCCTTCTGGGCGGCATCGGAGTTGATGTCGATTACTGGAGGCCTGCGCAGCCCGTCATGAAGCCCATAACCTTTCTCCTGGCAGCGCGCCTGCTGCGGGAGAAGGGGATTGTGGAATATGCCAAGGCAGCATGGCTCATCAAACGGAAGCATCCTGATACGCGATTTATCCTTCTAGGAGGCCTTGACTCCAATCCCGGGGCCCTCTCCCATGCCGAGGTCGAGACTTGGGTGGCAGAAGGCATCCTCGATTGGCCCGGGCACGTTTCAGATGTACGCCCATGGCTGGCGCAGACCAGCGTTTATGTGCTGCCATCCTATCGCGAAGGGGTACCCCGCAGTACCCAAGAGGCAATGGCAATGGCGCGCCCCGTCATCACTACAGACGCACCTGGCTGTCGCGAGACTGTGATAGATGGCAAGAACGGATTCTTAGTTCCTGTGCGCAATGCTGAAGCGCTAGCGTCTGCTATGGAACAATTCATACTGCAGCCCAACCTCATCGAGAAGATGGGCCAAGCCAGCCGACGTATTGCTGAGGAGCGTTTCGATGTTCACAAGGTCAACCAAGTCATCCTGCGGGAGATAGGTAAATGTTAGAGGTAAGGATATGAGATCGCGTAGCCTTAAAAGACTCTTCGATTTGGTGGGTGCGACTATATTACTCATGATATTCTCGCCCGTAATGCTTGGGGTGGCCCTGCTGGTGCGGCTCAAAATGGGCTCCCCCGTGATTTTCAGTCAGACTCGACCTGGACTACACGGCAAGCCCTTCGTGATGTACAAGTTCCGCACCATGCTTGACCTGCGAGACGAGAATGGAGACTTGCTTCCAGATGAGCTGCGCCTTACAAAGCTTGGAAAATTGATCCGCAAGCTAAGTTTAGATGAGTGCCCAGAGCTTTGGAACGTTTTCAAGGGTGATATGAGCTTAGTGGGTCCGAGGCCTCTGCTCATGGAGTACCTTTCTGTTTATTCTCCAGAGCAGGCCCGAAGACATGAGGTGAAGCCTGGAATTACAGGCTGGGCCCTTGTTAATGGGCGAAATTTACTCCATTGGGATGATAAGTTCAGGCTGGACGTATGGTATGTGGATAACCAAAATTTGTGGCTGGATCTAAAGATCATCGCTCTCACCGCCCTGAAGGTTCTCCGTAGGGAGGGCGTCTCCTTCCCTGGACACGAGACAATGCCGAAATTTACAGGGGAAGAGCGATGAGAGTCTATGTCTTTGGAGCTGGAGGGCACTCTGAAGTTGTGGTTGGAACTTTGCTTGACCTGGATATAGCTACTGGAGGCCTTTTCGATGACCAGCCATATACATGGGGAAAGGAAGTACTGGGAGTAAAGGTTCTTGGACCTATTGTGGACGGTGCTAAGCTGAACGGCGAGGTTGGGATAATTGCTGTGGGTGATAATGCTTCGCGCTTAGAGTTAGCCCATAAATTGAGTGGGTGGAATTGGACGACCATCGTTCATCCCAAGGCCTGGGTTCACAGCTCAGTCCAATTGGGGCCCGGAACTGTCGTATGTGCAGGTGCCATAATTCAACCGAATGTTCATGTCGGCTCCCATTGTATCATCAACACTGGAGCTACAATTGATCACGACTGTGTCTTGGGAAATTTTGTCCATGTTGCTCCCGGCGTTCACCTTGGAGGAAACGTTTTTTTAGGAGAAGGCACATTGGCCGGGATTGGAGGGATTGTCATGCCGGGAAAACGCATTGGAGAATGGTCTCTTATAGGTGCAGGAGGGGTTGTCGTTAAAGATGTTCCGGCACGCAGTGTTGTTGCAGGCGTCCCAGCTAAGATAATCAACAAGCTGACTCCCTTAAAGGAGGATCTTCCTTGATTTCAACGAACGATCTAGGAATAGCGGATTGGATATGTACTTTTGCAAGGAAAATCCAGTCAATTCATGGGGGATATAATTGAGAACTTTTACCCAGGAGGTGCCGAACGATGGTGATCTACGTGATAAAAGTATACCTATGTCCGCACCTGATATTACGGAGGACGATATCCAGGCAGTAGTGGATGTTGTCCGTTCTGGACGCTTATCCCTGGGGCCCAAAACTGAAGAGTTTGAGGGGCTAATCGCCGAGTACATAGAAGTAAAGCATGCAATAGCTGTGAGCTCAGGCACCTCTGCCCTCCACCTAATTGTGAAATCCCTGGGAATAGGCCCAGGGGATGAAGTGCTCGTACCTTCGTTTACGTTTATTTCAAGTGTCAACGCTATTCTCTATGAGGGAGCTACTCCAGTGTTTGTGGATATAGAGCCTGATACGTACAACCTGGACCCCCAGGACCTTGAGCAGAAGATCACAGGCCGCACCAGGGCCATTGTCGTTGTTGATGTATTCGGCCATCCAGCGGAGTGGGATGAGATCCTGAGGATTGCAAAGAAGCATAAACTGAAGGTCATAGACGACTCTTGTGAGGCATTGGGTGCTGAATATAAAGGAATTAAAGTCGGGCAGCTTGGAGATGCTGCTGCCTTTGCATTCTACGCTAACAAGCAAATGACGACTGGAGAGGGCGGCGTGATTGTAACGGATAACTCAGAGATCGCCCGAATTTGCCGGAGTATGCGCAACCAAGGTCGTGGGGAGATGGGAGCATGGCTCGAACACGAACGCCTCGGCTATAACTACCGAATCACTGAGATGTCAGCTGCCTTGGGCATATCCCAGATCGGGCGTATAGATGAGCTCCTGGCAAAGAGAGAGAGAGTAGCTCAAATGTACACAGACCGGTTATCTACCATAGGATGGGCAAAGCCGCCAGCAGTGCGGCCCGGTGTGCGAAAGACCTGGTTTGTGTACACAATAGCACTGGACGAGGGACTGAGTCGCGATCGGTTAATGGAAGCCATGGCCAAAGAAGGAATCCCCACGCGGGGCTACTTCTCTCCCGTTCACCTGCAGAGCTATATCTGCAAACACTTAGGCACCCATGAAGGACTTTTACCAGTTACGGAATCCCTTGCCCGGCGCATCATTGCTCTTCCTTTCCATGGGAATCTATCTGAGGCAGAAGTGGAGCGAGTGGTGGAGGCACTGAGCAAATGCAGGAAGAACTCGTAAAGAGCTTCATGGCTATGTCTCAGATTATGGAGAGTGACTGGCACTGGCTTCACAGGAAGATGGCATTTATCGCTACCGATGCTGCATTAGTTGCGCTCTCTTTATATCTGGCGTTCTGGGCCAGGTTCGACGGATCGATACCCTTACACTACATCGCCATGCTCTATCTGCTCTTGCCGTTCGCGTTAGCGATCAAGCTTTTGGTTTTTCAGGTCTTTCATATTTACAGGTTTAGCTGGTCCTACATGGGATTTGAAGAGCTATTTAACATAGCCATAGCTTGTGTTTTCGGGTCGCTCTCGCTTACAGCCCTGCTATTCATCTTACATTCATTGCCAGCAGTATCTGGTTTCCCGCGATCAGTAATTGCTATCGACTTTGCATTCACCTTCCTGGGTATGGCTGGAATTCGCCTATCCAAACGCAGCGCTCGCTATTTATATTCAATACGGAATGGATGTATACACGGGCAGAGAGCTGTCGTAATCGGGGCCGGGGAGGCTGGGGAGCAGCTCGTGCGAAGCCTCAAGCAGGAAGAGAGATCCACCTACTGGCCTGTATGCATCCTTGATGATGACTCGAGCAAGCATAGAGTCTTCATACACGGTGTGCCTGTTCTTGGCTCAAGAGACCATCTGCCAGAGTTCATCAAGACTCAGGAGTTGAATGCGGTCCTCATCGCCATGCCATCAGCCCCCTCACATGTGATCCGCGAGACTGTTGAGCTCGCCCGCATGGGTGGGGTGAAAGACATCAAGATCGTTCCATCCCTGAGTGAGCTTTATAATGGCGAATATAGAGTCTCCGATATTAGAGAAGTGCGACCAGAAGATGTTCTGGCACGTGAACCTGTTTCTATCGACCTCGAGTCAGTAGAGCGCTTTTTGAAAGATAAGGATGTTCTCGTAACCGGGGCTGCCGGTTCCATAGGCTCCGAGCTATGCAGGCAAGTTTTGCGTTTCACTCCAGCTAAGCTTTTAGCATTGGACTTTGATGAGACCGGCCTATTCAACCTGGAAAAAGATTTAGTGAGGCTGTTCCCTAAAAAGAAGGTTCAAATAATTGTCGGCGATATCAGAGACAAAGCGCGGATACATTCGATCTTCCAGAAAGAACGTCCTAAAGTGGTCTTCCACGCAGCTGCTTACAAACATGTCCCCATGATGGAAAACCATCCTGCAGAAGCTGTAAAGACTAATGTGTTTGGAACGCGAATTATTATAGAGGAGGCATGTCAAGCAGAAGCTGAGGCTTTTGTGCTCATCTCCACTGATAAAGCTATCAATCCCTCTTCAGTAATGGGTATGACTAAGCGCATGGCTGAAATCATCTCATTGAGTCTCGGGATTGGAGCATCCACCCGTTGCATAGCTGTTAGGTTTGGAAACGTTCTTGGAAGCCGTGGAAGTGTTATTCCTACGTTTATGGAACAAATACGCCGAGGTGGGCCGGTGACTGTTACGCATCCAGAGATGGAGCGATACTTCATGACCATATCTGAGGCGGTCCTTCTAGTGCTTCAAGCTGGGGCCATAGGCAAAGGAGGGGAGGTCTTTGTTTTGGATATGGGAACGCAGGTCAAGATATTGGATATAGCCAAGGAGTTGATTCGTTTCCATAATCTTGAGCCAGACAAAGATATCCCTATTATTTTTACGGGAGTCAGACCCGGGGAAAAATTACGTGAGGAGCTACTTACAGCGGAAGAGGGTGTAGCTACCACTACTCATAGGCAGATCTATATTGCTAATATGAACAATAGACTGCCGGGGGAAGTGCTGCAAATGAGACTGAAGGAATTGAAGGATTTGATTGGGCAAGAGGCAGATGGGCGCAAGATCAAAGAAACGCTAGTGGAGATTATCCAAGGTTCAGAGACCCCGATTGCAGAAGGACTGTCGCATATAGGGTTGTTGAAGCAAAAATAGTGGTTTTCTACTATCACCATCCCCTAATGCAACAGTGCTTACCCATTATCCCCATATATGATAAGCGAAAATGCCCCAGGCATGGACTTATATTCCATCATAGTTCTCGGCCTCGTCCAGGGCATCGCCGAATGGATACCCATCAGCTCAAAGACCCAGGTAACTTTAGTCTACCTCCAATTCCTCGGCGGAAACTCCTCCTTGGTCATACCTATTCTTCTCTATGTGCACCTTGGCACCCTTCTTGCAGCCTCCCTCTATTTCAGAAAGGAGCTGATAGGCATATTGGGCCTGATCTCTTCCTCACCATTCCAATACAAGACATTCACCCAAGGAAAGATCGGATTCCTTATGGCTGCGCTTGCATCCACCGGCCTGATAGG
>JGI24732J26686_1000479_pt1 | contig 22027 bp, 30 predicted proteins | sample EPASupsiteHSE623_FD_26686 | JGI IMG/M metagenome (IMG submission 26686)
TCAGTTTGAAAAGAACTACGAGCGCATTAAACAATCTAATTAGCAACCAGTTTCAAAATACTCTACATTTAAGTTGTCCGTTTTATTGACATAATACCAATGGGTTAGAAATCTCATTAATAGTAGTAAATCCATATAATAAGCATTGGGTTTTAGTGTAATCAAGTAATTCTTTTCTAATTATACATGTTAATATGTCGGAAACATTATCAAAACCGATTAGTGGGATATATGTTGTAAAATCACCAAAATCGTTTAAAAAACCAGATTCTCGAGCTTTAGATTTACGAACAGATTCAATAATTTTCTTTATCTTTTTTTCTCGAACTGATTTACCAGATTTAGGGTCACCTCTACCGACTCCTAAGCAAGTTTCATATGGTTCATCTGTAACCATTAATAATTCCAAAGCATCTTGTTCATTGTTATCAATTGTTGTCATTAAGAAAGAAAAGAAGTCATCAATTTTTCGCTGACATTGAATACCGAAATCTGAATTAATATTAGCTATTTTTAGTGGATCTAGATACAATGGGTTATCAAAGTTTAAATTGACATCCAAAAAATCTAGTACACATTGATTACTAATTACTTTTAAATGATCTGATACCCTCATATTTTGCTCCTTCTATGAATAGATTTCGACTTATGCTCCATTAATTTCACTATTAATAGACTCAATATCAACGTTTATAAACGATTGAATAGACATCTTAAAACACAATTGAAGAAATTTTTCCTTCGTTTTATCACTTTGATATTTAGCTAACAATGTAGGATCCTGCTTATAGTTACCGTGCCTTGTCACATTTAAATATCGCATGGTTTCATTGACGTATTTGTTACTTCTTAAACCATTCTCTTCAAAATAAACGTAAATCTCTCTTAAGGTATCAATTTTGTCTTCCAAAGTGGAACCAATCATATTAAATTCATACAATCTCCATTTTAAGTTGACTAAATTTGGGTTCGTAGCCACGATTTCTGCAAAGGTATCTTTTTTGAATAGTATAATCTCATTTCTGTTGATATCGAAAATATATGAGTAGTTTAATCGGTCAATTAAATTTTTGTAATAATTGATATGTAGCAGCATTTCTCTAGTAGCAGTATCGAAATTTAGAGGGTTCTCGAATTCCAAAAAAGTTCGGATTAGGTGTAGCATTTCTTCTTCTAGAGTTACAGTATTTTGATTTACTCTATCAATTACATCATTCATTGAGGAAGCATAGAATTTTATGAGAAATGCACGATATTCATAGTAATAATACTGATTATGTATCTCAACATAAATTAAGAGTTGCTTAAGCTTAGAAACTTCGTATTTTGGTTCGATTTGATACTGTTTAAGAATATCGCCATTTATCATTTTAATTTCCTCCAAAAAAAATTAATGTTACTTCTCAAAGTATTCTCGATAATTTATCAAAACTCAAATTAGTGCAATTAATGGAAAAACAGCATTTTAACTTAACAAAAAGGGGAAAGCAAAAAGACTTTTACTATTCCCCATATATTTTTTCAAGTTAAAGCACTTTTAAAGGTGCTTTTTAAATCTTGTCTCTGCGAATATTATTCCCATTATACTCGCATTATCTTTTTTACTTAAAGACCCTCGAAGACATAATCACCCTACCAACAATAAAGTGAGACTCACTAATTGGTTCGATTCCCACATCAGAAACCAATAGTTTGCTGTCTCCCATAATTACATACTTCCTAATAACAGCAGCATTGTCCCCTTTAGCGACAGCTACAATGCAATTATTCTCTAATATACTACCTTTACTTATAAGCAAAATGTCCCCACGCATTATGCCTGTATTCTTCATCAAATCATCATTGGCAGTAATTACTATGCTGTCCGATTCATCGATGTCATCAGAGATACCAAGGTAACCCTGGATGTATTCTACATGCACTAATATATTCCCTCCATCAACATTGATTTGCGAATATATTGGGAGTTTCTTAGCAGACTTATTTATTGGTTTGATGTTCTCAGATTTTCCTAATAAATAATCTGCTGTAACACCAAAAAAATGAGAAAGAACGTCTATGTGCTGTTGATTCAAGTAGGATTCTCCACGTTCAATTCTCGCTAATTGACTATAATTTATATTAACTTTTTCATCAAGTTCACGAAGTGATAGGTTTCTTGATTTTCTGAGTTCTCTTAGTCTAGTTTTCATACCTTCATTCTAGCCTTTTTTGAATGATTAAGCAACACGGTCAATTGTTTGTTGATTAATAGTTCACAAAAGTATTGACACTAGTTATTTTTGTATGTATACTGTGAATGTATAGTTCACAAAAGGAGGAATGAATTATGATTGATATCCAAAGTATCAAAGCAGAAATGGCCAGAAATAATCTAACTCAAATGCAATTAAGTAAAAAACTTGGATTATCGTTTCAAACATTAAATTTAAAAATGAGAGGTATTAGACCGTTTAAAGCAAATGAGATTTCGTCTATAGCGAAAATTCTTGGAGTAGATTTAAATATTTTTTTTAAGAAAGATGTGAACTGATTGTACACATTATCTAGGAGGAATCAAATGAATGATACTAAAAAATACTATTGGTTGAAACTTGATAAGAATTTTTTCAAAAGACACGATATTAGAATAGTTGAAAGTATGCCTAATGGGAAAGCGTATATATTACTCTACTTAAAACTACTTCTTGAAAGCATAGATCACGAAGGGTTACTTAGATTTAATGAAACCGTACCCTACAACGAAGATATGATAGCAACAATTACAGATACAAATGTAGACATAGTAAAAAGTGGATTGCAGATATTCAGGCAATTAAATCTTCTTGAAGTATCTGATGATCAAACTATTTTAATGAAACAAACAACTCTTATGCTGGGTGGTGAAACAGAATTTGCTATCAAAAAACGTGAATATCGAGAACGTCAAAAATTGATATCGGACACATCAAAGACAAATAAAGACAATGTCCGACAAGAGTTAGATATAGATAAAGAGATAGATAAAGAGATAGATATAGAGAGAGAGTCAAAGAAAAATAAAAAAGAAAGTGGAAACGGAAAGTCTTCCATTTCCAGGCTCTCCCCCGATTCTATTCCCACAATCTCTCAAATTTCTGAATTCTTAAAAGCAAAAGACATTAAAGAATCAAAAACAGATTTTACGGCAAATAAATTCTTTAATTACTACTCTGCTCGAGGTTGGATGATAGATGGACAACCAATTTACGATTGGAAAGCTCTTATAGAATACTGGCTCGAAATTCAAATCAATCGTTCACTTAATGGTTACACTGGGAAAAAGGTTGCACCAGTACCTGATTGGTTAGCGGAATTTGAAGAGTTACTTGAGAAAGGAGAATAATATGTCAAAAGAATATATCGATTTTATTGATTGGTGTAAACAATGCGGTTTGAAACCTCATTATGCAAAGGTTTTAAGTCTTTATGTTGCTGTAATGCAGATTTCAAGGAGATCCTAACATGCCAAAGTATGAATTCGAGATAAGAATTGTTGATTATGAGATGGTTGAAGCTGATTCGTTGGATGAAGCTCGAAAAAAAATAGAAACCAAATTCAAAAATCAACTTGCAATGATACTTTTTCTTCACGAAATTAAGCCCCTCTCAATAGAGGAAGTGGATAATTTCACTAGACTTCATGAAAGAATTAAAAAGAATTGGAGTAATTCTGATGGACATATTTGAGTACATGTACGAAGAGTTTGTTTTAAATGAACCAGTAAAGTTGTTTGAGGCCTTCAGTGGGGTTGGTACTCAAGCAATGTCATTAAAGCGATTAGGTATTAAATTTGAATCTGTTGGTTATAGTGAAATCAATAAATATGCGATTACATCATACAAAGCGATTCATGGGGACGTACCTAATTATGGGGACATTTCAAAAATGGAATATATTCCGGACTGTGATATTTGCACCTGGTCTTTTCCTTGTCAAGATATCAGTTTAGCCGGTAAACAGCGTGGGATGGTTGAGGGTAGTAACTCCAACTATGGTTATGTATTCCTCGATGTTCTTAGTAGAACTGCAGTAAAACCAAAAGTATTGTTAATGGAAAATGTTCCGATGTTAGCAACCGATAAATTTAAACATGATCTTTTAAATATTCAGAATAGACTCGAAGCCATGGGTTATAGAAACTATATTGATATTTTGAATGCTAAAGACTATGGAGTAGCTCAAAATCGAGACCGAATTTTCATTGTCTCAATTCTAGGTGATTATTATTATCAGTTTCCAAAAAGTTTCAGATTGACTAAAACTCTAAAAGAATACTTGGAAAAAAGAGTTGATCCAAAATACTATTTGTCAAGAAAACAAATTGAACAGATTTTATACTGGAAATCAGAACAAAGTCCGTTGGCCAATGCGAAAAGCAAGGATGATCCATATATTCAAACAATTACCGCTAAAGGTAATACAACCATGAATCATAACATGCTTTTGATCAAGGAGAACACCAAAATCGGTTATAAAGAGGCAACTGATGGTGATGGAATATACATAAATCAAATCGATAAAAAGCGTGGAACGGTTCAAAAAGGAATGATTCAAACGATAAAAGCCAATTGTTCTGACATTGGTGTTGTACTTGAAGATGATTACACATTATTTGATGTTAAGTCATCGAACAATTATAAAAGGAAACCGGCAAAATCTATCTCACCAGCATTACTTACTGACAGTAGATATCACATACTTGAAAACAGTAAGATGCGTATAAGAAAACTACTCCCAATTGAAGCATGGCGCTTGATGGGAATTAGTGATGAAGACTTTTATAAAGCAAAATCAGCTGGTGTAAGTGATACACAACTTTATCGTCAAGCAGGGAATGCAATCGTAGTTGATGTATTAGTACATATTTTCGCTTCAATGTTTAAAAAAGAAGTACCACAAAATAATACAAGGAGATCCTAACATGGAACAAGCAATATATGAATTTTTGAGAAATAACCATTCTGCTGTTGGACGTGAAATACCCATGTCAACACTAGCGTCTAAATTTGGACTAACTCAACGCAATCTTCGCGACGTTGTTAAATCCGCAATTACAGTTTATAATTTTAAGATTTGCTCAAATACAAATGGTTATTATGCACCAGACAATGTATCCGAAAGAGACATCAAACCTTTAGTTAAAGCAGCTGAATCTAGTATGATGAGAATTTTTAGAGTTGGCGGAAGGAAAGAACTCGACAAGTTGTTTCATAGTGTCTATTCGACTATCAACAAAGAGAAACCTGAGAAAGTGCATCCTAACCAGATGTCATTGTTTTGAGGTGGCACATGACAAAAGAACAAATAGATTTTCTAATTGAGTTACAAAACGAATTGAATACGCAAGATCATAATGGTCAGGCGGATCCAAGATTTTGGGTAGTAGCACAATATGAATGGCAACCAACAATGCAAGGTTGTGAAGAAGATATTCACTATTACGATTCTGATGGTGGATGCACGTATAACTCATTTGAAAAATTAATTGAAGGCCTTATTGAGTCTCATGGTGAAACATTTGAAGATGAAGATGGTGAAGTTGTGCCATTCGAAGAAATCAAAGAGTTCTATGATATCCCAGATCAATTTAAAAGTTGTTTAACAGAAATACCAGTTTCAAAAGTTCATGTTATTAAAGAAAATACATTCTTTTTAACACGAAGAGAATGTAAAGAGCATATTGAACGTAACAAACATCATTACAACGATTCAGTTCACACTTATGCTATGACTGCATGGAGAAGTCCTCAAGTTGAAAAACTTATCAATTTTCTTCAAACTGCAAATTTTGAAGACTCAATGCAAATACCAAAGAAACCACTTAATGGTGACATGTGTCCTACTTGCAAGAAACCATTATTTGGCGAAGAAGACAACTTTTGTAATAAATGCGGTGAAGCCATAGATTGGAGCAAAAAATGAGCAAAATAGTCGATGCATTAGTAAAAATCAAACTTATTAAATCAACTCAGAATTACGACTCAAACCTAGTTTTAAACATTGGTGTTAGTGAAATTGACTTATTAGAAGAAGCTTTAAAGGAATCTTTGGATTATGAAGTCAAAGTCAAATATCAAGAAAGTAACTACCCAATACTCGCTAACCAAGTTAATGAATATTCAAAACTGTTAGGTGAAAGCACACTTTTTAGAGAGTATCAAAAACTCAAATATCAACATGAAAGATTGAAAACAACTTATCAATCACTATTACAAAAAACTTTGGATGAATCAAGTATGTTTTCGAACATGATTTCATATGATCTTCATCAAAAACATGAAGTAATGAGAAGAGAAAGCAATTTCTTAAACAGTAAAAAAGACCTCCAATCGTTCAATTTCTATCTTTGCATTCAAGATTACATTAATCACTCTGAGTTTTATGAAAAAGGCTTTGAGAAAACAGCAATCAATTATGACAGACTGATTAAGGATATCAAAAAGTATTTTGATAATCTAGCTGTCATTGATGATTTTAAGTTAAAACATCCAGACATAACTGATGAAGAAATGAAAAAAATCCTTATCGATGAAGTGAGAATTTATCGTGAATTATACAAAATATTATCAAAGGTAGGTAGATAAAATGGGAAAATTCGATATTACAGTTTATGATTTGCAATCAAATTCAAACGATTCAAGTGCGTTAGTATTGGTTGATTTGAAGAAATTGAACCAACTTATCAAAGATGGTAAAAACCTCGAAGAATTTAAACACAATGTTAAAAGACAAAGGGAATTAAACTGGTGGCGATATGAAATTGGTTTAAATGATGAGCAAAATGATGAACTTGAAAAATTGGAAGATGAAATATCAAAGGTGGATTTCGAAAAATGACACTATTAGCATTATCAGTAGGATTCATACTTGGACTTCTATTCGGTGCAGCCTTCATGGGACTCACCATTATGCATGACATTATGTCTAAAGGAGCAAGACAATGACAGAACTTCAAAGACTATTTGCTAGTTTTAGCAATCAAGGAAATATCTACTTAAATCGTATTAATGAAGTCATATTTGAGATTGATTATAAAGAATTAGATTTCAATTATGCCAAGATTTCAGTTGATGAAACTTATCAATATGAAAGTCCTGAAAAAGCACCTATTAGATTAACAACATGGGTTAATCGCCATCATGAAGCATATTTTCGATATATCGATGATGAACTTAAACTGAAAGTTCTTGAATGGTTATCAAGAGCTGCATTTAAGGAAGGCAACGAAACAACTAGAAAATGGTACTTAGATGGAATCAACAGATTTTTAGAAACCAATTTCAATAGTGAAGACATGGAGTTGATTTATGTGAAGCTTGGTAACGCAGTTAATCGTGAACTTACTAAGAAATTTGTTGATTCAAATTATGATATGGGGGTATTGAATTGAAATGATGAAAAGTGTGTTCATAATTATTTCACCAGATGGGGGCATTGGGTTAAGCATTAACGATGGCAAAGGCAAAGTTTATAATGATAAAGACCAAGCTGAAATAGAACTTGAAGCCAAAAATAAATGGTCAAAATCAAAAGGTTATGGTGTTTATGAACTAGTTGAATTGGTGATTGAACATCAAAAAATTACTAAATCAGATTTTAAAAAGATTCAAGAAGCAAGTGACACTGTTCTTGAAATAGAAGAAAAACATGTGAACAATGATTTTGTTTTTAAACTATCACATGCAATATTTAGGAAGTTACTAAAATTGCAAGATGCCCTAAAGGAGTTAGAAGGATGAATAAGATTTATACTGTCAAAGGAAAAAATTCGGATTATGCAAATATAGTGATTGCTTCCAACCTTAAGGAAGCAAAAAGACTTGGATCAAATACTGAATTCACTGAGAATGTTGACTTTCTTGATTTAAGAGTTAAAGCAATAAAAGGTGGAGATGGATTTTATCAAGAAGAACCCGAAATCAATTTCATAATTGGTGGTAAAGGATTCGTATTTACAGGATATATTCCACAGCTAATGGATTGGGATGATTTCATTTTTGAACTAGAAAGACAAAAACGTCTAGAAGTTGAAAGTGGACTGTTCGTTACATACTCTGAAAGATATGATGATGATTATTTCGGAATATCAAAGGAAGAATTAAAAGAAATGCAAGATAAGGTTGATTATGACTTGCATGACTTTGATGAGATTTGTGAAGTTTATGGAGTTGATGTTTCAAAAATCATTTTCAAGCATTTTGAAAAACTACTAAATGGTGATTTAGATCTTCCGGAAATTAAGAAGAATCAACAAGGAGGTAATACAAATGCTATCTAATACGGAAAGGGAATTAAGAGCAAAGTTGATTGGTCAGCAATTTGATGTATATTCAAAAGCAATGTGGTCTGTAAACGACTTGGCAGTAGTAATGGATGTATCAATACCAACAGCGCGTAAGTATTTTAATAAAGTAAAAGCTGAAGTCATCAAAACCGGAAAACAACTAGACATACATGGAAAAATTCCTAAAGGTGACCTAATTCAAATGCTAGGAATTGATCTTCAAAAAGAAATCAAATACATAAATTTGATGAAGCAAACGGTATAGATATGAATGCAATTTCTGAATTAGTACATAGTGCAAACGGATCATATAGGCACGTTTCAAGATTACTTGACAGAGGTCTTACGCCACCAGAGATTGAGTTATACTATTTGGATGTTGAATTTAAATCTAGAACTCCTAGAAAAAAGTATAGATTGTTGGAACTCTATAAATCAATCTATCGAAACCTACTCATTTTCAATCGACATAATCCAATTCATAGGAAATCGATTAAAACTCAATTTTACTTAGATTGGACTAGATTGAATCTTCCATTTAATGATTCAATGATTGATTCGGCGTGGGAAAATATTTCGCAACAAGTATTAACAATGGATAATATCGAATATTAACACTTCTAAAACGGCAAACGCCGTTTTTTTATGGAAAAATTGAACATCATAAAAAAAATTTCGGCATCCATGCACAGATTTAACCAGTTACATATAACTTTACATTATTATGAAGTTGAATCGAAGGATTCTATTCACAAAGGTTTCAGTTATCCAAACTTTGCGCGCAGTTAAAAACGGTGATTGTGAATACCCTACTAGGGAGAAGGAGAAAGCATGAAAAAGAGAACACTTATCGCAGTACTGCTTATTTTAGCAGCAGTTTTATTCACTTATGTGCTAACCACATTTGTTGTTGGCCAATTAGCAGCACCAACTGAACCAGTTTTATTAGTTGATGTTCACACATTTTTCTTAGATCAATATAACTTTATCATTGATCATTTTGCATTTTTGATTTTACTATTGGTATTCTTGGCAGTCTTAATTGCGATTGCAGTTAAGTACTTAGTACCAAAGAAAATCGGTTCTAAACAAGACACCCGTTATGGTGTGAAGTTTAAACAAACCAAAAAGATTCGCAAATAAGCTTACCAAGGAGGTATTGCTATGAAAAGAATTAAATTCATTGCACTGCTCCTAATGACTGTGGTTTCTGGGTTATTGCTATTAACCCAGAAGCCTGTAGTCGTTAATGCAGCAGCGCCAGATTATGGAATTACAGTTGGGTTAATGAACGTTTCAACCAATACCCCAATCAATGTAATTAACTCAAACCTTACTTTGGTTGAACAGGGTGGATATTACTATGTTCAACATGCAGTTTCTAGTTATAACACCACTCTAAGTGGTAAACCATCAGTTAATTGGCATTCAGTATTGAACGGATGGGTTACAGGTACACAATACTTTAAAGTCACTATTGGAAATCAATATTGGCCTGAGAATCAGCCAATTCAAGCTACATTTTCTTATGGACATCAATATGGTGTTGCTTCTGTAAGTGGTTCAGATAATGACATGTCATTTACCTTAAAATATCAAACCTCTACAGTCATTCAACACACACTTCTATATTCATCTGTTATTGATAAACAAGCAACCAATCCAGCTATCGCATCCAATTTCACTAACCTCAATGTATCCATCAGTATCTTAAAAGAAGATATGGTTCCGGTACTCGAGGGTGAAGTTGCATTTATTACCAATGTGGATGAACCAATCACAGAAGCAGAGATTAGATCAAACCTAGTTGCTTGGGACAATGAAGATGGCGATATTTCGCATCTTATCCAAGTGGATGAAGATACCTACACATCAAATGCTAGTGTCGTTGGTACATGGTCCATCACCTATGTTGTTGAGGACACAGCGAATAATTCATCGAGTTTAATTGTGCATGTTTTGGTTAAAGATATCACAGAACCAGTGATTACTGGCGGTCAATCAACGTATTCAATTGGTTATAAAGAAACGCTCAATATTGAAACTATTCGGACATCTTTAACAGCAACCGACAACTATGATTCATCGGTGACTATCACAGTAAAAACAAATAATTACACTACGAATAAAGGCACTATTGGACAATACCAGGTAGTGTTCTCAGCAATTGACACATCGGGCAATGAAGCAACCAAGAGTATTTTAGTCAATGTTGTCGATAATGTTGCACCTACCATTAGTGGTCCTACTAACTTGTCAAAGCCTAAGAATCAAGTTTTAACCGAATCACAAATTAGATCACAGTTAAGTGCTTATGATGAAATCTCGGGCAATAGAACTGCGAACATCACACTAGTTACTGATAACTATACTGGCAAAGGTGCATTGGTTGGAAGCTACACACTTGTTTATGCTGTTGCGGATGCTGCCGGTAACCAAAAACAACACACTGTTACAGTATCGGTTATTGATGATATCGCCTCATGGTGGTTCATGAAGGATGGGTATTTTATTTCAGTACCAAACACAGTGAATCTTACTAGACAACAAATCATTGATATTTTGGTTAATACCAATCAATTACAAATTGGTGCAACCACATACATTTCATTTTTATTAGATGAGTATACAGGACATGAAGATGACCCTGGTATTTATGCAATCTCTATTAAATCCACATCAGTATCCGGTACTGAAATGGTTAAGAACTTAGCTATTCAAGTTACATCGGGATCCAATACTGGTGGGGACATTGTTTTAGATACACCGCCATCTCACCTAGAAGAATATGGAATTTACTATCTAATTGGGTTTGGTGTATTAATTACTTTATTAGGTATTACAGTATTTGCTTTTAAACCGAAAAGATACCGTCGTTATAACAAAGGGTTCAGGGGGTAATCATTCTATGAAAAAACTATTTATTACATTATTCATGATTTTCACAGCACTCATTCCACTATCCATGCTAAAAGCATCGACAGAAATTAAAAACAAAGCTGATGTTGTTAACAGGAACACAACAACATCAGGTTTAACTGTTTATATCTTTGACGAGGTCATTAAGTTGAGTTCTGGTGGTGCTGTTGACCCTGAATCGTCTTGGAATACAAACACGTTGATATCTACCATTACAGCGCTTGAAAAGAATACTCAATACACCATTTCGATGTACTACATCAGTGGAAATACTGCTGGAGAAGATACACCTAAAATTGTGTTAACATCAGCAACTTCTAGTCCAGTTGTTAGACATGAGTTTTATCCTACCAATTCAGTAGGATATGAATTTTCATCGAGTACTTCATCTATGACTTTTACTACTGGTGCATACGATGTTAACGCAATTCGAATTCAACGTAAAGAAGGTCAAATCTACAACGATTGGACATTTAAAATTCAAATTGAAAAAGGACCTACATCGACCGAATGGACTACATCTAAAGCACCTGTTGTTACACTTAAAGAAGATAGTGGTTCAATTAACCTTTGGCATAGACAAATTGGTAATCGAGTCTATGCATATATGCGCTATGGTCATGTAAACACATTGTCCAATCCAGCTTCCTATTTCTTAACCGAAACGGATTCGAGCAACAATTACACATTATACGAAAATGCAGGGCAGTTTGAAGATTTTACAAGAACGTTATCCAATCCAGATCCTGCAGTTTATACTCAATTCGAGATTTATGAAAAGAATACATTTACCGGTGAAACTATTTCCGTTTTCTTAGGTAATGTAAACACTCTAAAAAGCTACACGTTCTATGCTGATGGCGCGATCTATTTTAGAGACCAGGATAATAAACTGATTTATAAACTTTATGGTCTTACAAAAGCGGTATCCATGTTTTGGAGTCAACCTACAGTAGTCAATGCAACAGTACAAGACTTACCAACAACAACCGGTAATCCATTTCCAGATGCAGAGTCAAATGGAATCTATGGTTCAGTACATTTTAATATCAATCCAATTAATCATGAATTATCAAGAACTGTATCATATGCAGGTAATACTTATCAGATGGCCAAGGTCATTTTAGATGATATCAGTTTCTTAGAAAATGTGGAAAAGTCATATTACTACACCAAAGGTGAAGAAAAATTTATGGCATTTTTCCACAAAGATGGAGATTTTCTAAGTGGATCAACTGCCAAGCGTTGGGGTGGATTCACCATTTGGAATTTATCAACCAATGAAATCATTGTTACCAATCGTGTTTGGGTATTAACTTACGTCGATGTTACTTCTGATCATAAGGCATTTGCTTATTATTACATGCCTGAAATTCCAGTTGAAGATTTATTGAGTGTTGCCTTAACCTTTCAATATCGTATTGGTAAAAAGGGTATCGGAACTTTATGGAGTCAACAATGGAGTGAATGGGAAACAAAGGAATTGAGATTAGAAAAAGATGCTCAATCTTTAGAAGCTGCAATTCCACAATGGACCCATGACGTTTATACAGCATCTACTGTAGCACTTGCTGCCGGCGCAATTTTAACCGCCATTCCCGGTACTCAACCAATTGGTATACCTTTGTTAGCAATTGGCTCTATCGGACTTGCAACAGCATCAACTGGGGAATTGATGGCAAGATTATCTGGTGGGTTAAATGAAATTGAACAAATCATTCCAGATTCTACACTTCAAACTAAGATTAATAAGCACTATTCGGATGTTGCAGGAAAAGAAATTACAATAAATCTAGCAACAAACAAGTTGTACAAACTTTATTTAGGTTCATACAGTGGTTCAATGGTAAATTACGTTGAATTTGACGAATCTAGTTTCACCTACACAGAGATTTCGTGGATAAGTAATGGAACAGTGTATGTCATGGATGGACAACACATCTTTGGACAATTCAACCTTGATGACCAATATCAAGAGGATAAACCTAAAGATGATGCTGGTTTATTACCAACCATCGATATGATTATCGAAGCAGTTATATTCATTGTTGCTGCATTCGTTGTTGGATCTGTTGTCGTTATTCTGATTAAACAAGGTATCTTAACAGACCCTAAAAAAGCACTTGTATTCTTTATTGTTGTAGGAATTATCGCTTTAATAGTTTATTTCTTTTACGCATCAGGTTTTACGCTAAAGGAACTATTTGAATCACTCAATACAAAAGCACTAAGGGTGTAATGTATGGACATCTTAAGAGATTTAGGGATTCTCATTCCTGATCTTAAGCCAGTCATGATTGGACTTGCTATCGTCTTTGCAGTGTTATTAGCTACAGGGACAGTAGGTATATATATTAAACTTGCTGAAGCCATGAAGATATTTGCTCAAAAACCCAAACTCTCGTTCTTTCTTTTGATTTTCTATTTGGGCATTATCTTCATTGGTGGCATGTTTATCTGGGGATTAGTGAAGGGATGGATACCTGAATGAGAAAAATTTTATTCACAATTTTAGTGTTTGGATTAGGGTATTTATTACTTTGGTATTTTGGTAATGTAGATGAACCACAAACAGAAGACCCAATAGTAGTAGAACCTATACCCGAAACACCAACAAATCAACCACTAACAATGGATATAATTAATTCAACATTCCGAGTTTTAAATAGATCATATACAGGTGAAATTGGTGTAACTAACACTGGTACTGCAGTCGCATTCTACCAGGACAATAGTTACACTTATTTATTAACAAACGCTCATGTGGTTAAAACACATCAAGGATACACCTATTCATCCGTTTCTGTAGTCGATTATTATGGTGTTTCACACAATGCAGAAATCTATATTGGTTCATATCAAGAATCGGTGGATTTAGCCATTTTAGTGATTGAACGTGTCAATGTTCAACCAATTGAAATAAAGCCTAGAAACGTTAATATTGGTGAACAGGTTATTGCAATCGGGTACTACCCATCGGCAAATGTTACTTATGGCCAAGTGACGAGTCATGATCGTATAGATTATATCGTTCACATGAATGTAATTGGACATTCGGCATCCATTCAATCAGGTGCATCTGGTGGACCATTACTCAATAGCAACCTTGAATTGATTGGTATTAATTATTCAAATGTGACATCATCCGGACAGTTTATAAGAGCTTATAGTATCCCTGTAAATGCAGTAATCGAGTACCTGAATTCATATTTTTACATCTAGAAAATTTACTATTAAAAATAAAAAATGCGAACATATTGTCCGCACATAGCATAGCATTTCAGCTATGAGTCATATTGATTGCGTGAAGCAAGTTCAATATCAAGTAGATTGAATCTACACACTTAATATATCTTTTACATCAAAAGATGTCAAGCATTAATCCATGGAGGTTCAAATGGAAAAAATCGAAAAGTATGAATCACGTTTATTTTCGTTTTTAAACGGTTATTCACATGAAGTCGAGAATATTATCGATGTTATTGATAAAGTCGTACTAGGGTCAATTTCAGCCTTAAAAAACATAGTATACTCATATGTTGAATTCATAGAATTCATTGGTATAGTAGGACGTTATTCAACTATACCAATTCACTGGATTTGGATCTGGTGGGATTTAAAGTTTGGTCAAGTGAAAAACCCTATAGAATATCCATTCTTCGAAGTTGGTGGGCACTATTTATATGGTAAACCAGGTTCTGGGAAATCCACATTTACTTATCACGCAATGATGGAATATGCATACTTGACTGGTAAATGCGCTTTGACCACCGAATACATGGAACTTCCAAGAAAAAGATTGGATGGGTCAGCCTATTATTATCATCAAGTTTTCAGTCCATCAGATATCTTTCAAGACGGTGAACAAATAGCCGGTTTCCCAGAAGGCTTTAACTTCATCGTATATGAAGAGATGCTAACGAAGTACAATCAAAGAAATAACAAACAAAGTACCTATAACGATGAAGTGATTCCTATGATTGGGGCTATGGGAACACAACGTCATCAAGGAATCGATCTATTCTACTTCATATCACAATTACCAGTTACTGACGTTCAAATCATGTTGATGTTAAAAGGGTATCATGTACCAAAGATTGCGAAAAAGTTTGATTATGCTTATTGGCTTAATACTGGTAAATTCAGATTTATTATCAAAGGTTGGTGGATTACTTCATATGAAATAGTACCAAAAGGTGGTAATGACTATGAACTATCTAAAACTGGAAGATTGTTTTACCCGTGTACACTTCAAGAAGACATGAAGTATTTTAATAGATTAAACATGAAGAGCACTTATGACTCTAAACCAAAAATGAAAGTGAAGGCTTATACAGTATGAATATTTTAATTGGCTTTTTAATAGCAACTGCAGTAATTATTTTAATTCTTTTTGATGGATGGTTAATTTGGACTTTGATTTTCATCCCAATCAAGAAGAAGGATAAGATTGAAAAACAACGTGATCAAGCATATAACGAACTTCGTGAAATCCAGGCAGCTAAATCCATCGAATGGGACAAGTATAAAGAACTCACAGATGAAGTAGTTAAGTTGCGTGATTCGTATGTTTCACTACAAAAGAAGTATAACAACAAACAAGAAGAAATGGCCAAGCTTGAGGTATCTGTTGAGAATCTAAAAGCAGCCAATAAAGAAAAATCGGACATCATCAAAAAGAAGGAAAAAGTGGCAAACTAAGACCATTTTCAACTGATTATCCGTGTAAGCATATATATATACTTATATATATGCTAATAAATATATTAGTAAGTTCCTGCGTGTGTCGTCTCATGGACACTATATATATTTGAACCTAAGGAGAAAAATATGAATACTAGAAAAGTATCCAAAAAAAGAAAAGAAAGAGTAATATCGAAAAACGAGTCAAAGAGAAGTTTAAAAGGTCGTAAACCCTGTCCAATTGGTGAAGTTCATTTCATCCATCCGAAACATGTTGTAAAACCTAAAGAACTCCCTAAATATGTCATGATTAAAGGAAACGCTAATCCAAGGCCAGTCGCTATAGTAAGTCAAAAAAATGATAAGACCGTTGGTATTGCTCAAATATACGGTACACAAGGTAAGTCGAATCAAGTCAAGAGGAGAGAACGTACCAAACTCAGAAATACAAAGTTATCAAAGCAAAGCTGGATTGATTCCAATGAAAAGACAAGATCAGAGTCTAATAATAAACCATTTGTTTCAGGAGTAAAACCACTTGATAAGAAAACTGGTCGAATTCATCATAGAGACTTGAATACCAGGAAGAATAACATTAAGATAAAACAAAAAAAGTCGAAATAATCGACTTTTTTCCATCTCACGATGATCTCTATTACTAGAGGCCGGGACTGGATACCCATGTATATAAATAATAATATAAAACTACTATAATGTCAACAGATGCGACACGTAATGATTTCTAAATAAAATGGGTCCTACTAAAAGGACCTTTATTTGTATGCGATAGTAGTCAGAACTATCGACCCGTCATATGACTCGAATATATTATAATAAAATAGTATCATAATATCAATAAAAAGAAAAACCACGTTCCGTGGCTTTAATTATAGCGATAGTTATCTATCGCCAAGTTGGATTGTAGCAATTATCGACTACAGTTATTATTGTAATGGATTTATATTCTAATGTCGATACATATTTAATGTGTTCATATATTAACTCATTTTAAGCTTATAACGTGTTTTTTAACTTCACATTTTGATTTTTTAAAAGCCTAATTGAAATTTATACAATAGTCTAGTAACGTCAAATATCTTTATTAGATAGTTGTTATTAGTGAAATTTGGATTAAATGATATGGTAAAATTATATCGATAAAACTAAATGGATGGGGCTGTTAATCATGTTTGAAGAGATTGAAAGAGTAATTAAATCAACGCCACAAGATGATATATCAGATAAAGATGTGATAATAAATGCACTAATACTCATGACAATAGATGACTTAACACTTGCCGATGAAATGTTATTAAACGGATATGTTCGTGCAGTTTATCCAATTTTACGTGCTTGTTACGAATCCATCATAACTTCAATTGGGTTGGAAGATAATAGAATTCAAATTAGAGAATTTGTTAAAAGAAGAGATACCAATGACAATCAAATTGATGTTTCAAACTATGTAAAAAAAGAAATTGTACGAGATTTGATAAAAAAAAGTGATAAGCAAGGAGCTACTATATTTGATGCATATTCAAGTTCAATAAAAAATTATTTAAATACATTCACCCATAGTAGTATAGAAAGATTATTGAAACATAGTATCGAAAGATATCCTGTGCATGGGTATAAGGAAGTTGAGTTAAATGATGCAAAAGTAACGGTTGCATATGTAAAGATGCTATTTTATGGATACATGAATGCTAAATATGGGTCTAACTTTAATATGGATGAGATTGTCTCTTTATTACAAAACTATGGAAATATGAAAAAAGTACTAAATGTACCTGTTAATGATTTTACTAGGAGATTAGTAACAATACCATATGTTAAAGACTTGGTTGAAAAGTATAGAGAAACAAATCGAAAAAATGTTAAAGAATTTCAGGAAAATTTTAAAAACAAGAGTGGTTCAAAGTAGTACTAGGGCACCAAAAAGTGCGAAAACGGCTTAATGGCCGTTTTTTTTTCGGCATCTATGCACACGATTACACACTGAATTACACAAATGGATTAAAATTTCATTAAGAGGTGAGTTATATGATAGGCAAGAAAAAGGATTTTTGGTATTTTAGAATTAGGGTTTATGATTATGTCCAGGGGAAAAACATGGACATATATCGATCAGGATTTAAAACAAAGAAAGAGGCAACTGAAGCTTCACATGAGTTTGCTAAATCGTACGAACCTAAAACTGAACAGTACTCTGTTAATTCTACTTTTAATGATGTATATGAGGAATATCTCGAAATCAGGAAAAAGAGAATCAAGATTACTGTATATTATAATGAAGTTCCAACCTATAATAAGCACATATTGAATTTTTTTAGTGGTGTAAAAATAAGACAGATATCTAAGCAACTTTTCAACAGATGGATTAAAGAAATGACAGCTAAAGAGTTATCGATTACATATAAAAACCAAATTTTGAATACGCTAAAACAAATTGCAATTTTGATACGGAGAAGATACAAAATTGACTTACAGTTTATTGAAGAAGAACCTCCATTTCGTAATGATGAATATATTGAAAAAAGCAGAAGTATATATACTCTCGCTGAGGTTAAGCGATTAATAAGTTGTACGGATGATATACTATATAAAACAATGTTTGGTATTATGTTCTTTACTGGTATGAGATTAGGTGAGATTAGAGCTTTGAACTGGCATGATTATGAGAATCAATCAATTATTGTTAGGAAGTCATTGAATACAAGAATCAAGAAACAAGTTGGTAAAAACCTAGTAACAACACCTAAAACAAGAAAAGCATATAGATCAATTCCATTACCTGATTTCGCAAACTCACTTCTAATTAATTACAAAAATATCTGCATGAACAAATGTGGTTATATGGAAGAATGGTATATTTTTGGGGACAGTATGCCAATATCAGAAACAACACTTAGGAGAAAGTTGTTGATGTATTCAAAAAAATCTGGTTTACATTATGTAAGCCCTCACGGCTTTCGCCATTCATATACTACAGTATTATATGAACTAAGTATTCCGGATGAAATTGCTAGAGAAACACTTGGGCATGAATCGATTGAAACAACAAGAAATATTTATACACATATTTCTAAGTCAGTTGTTGATGATACAATCATTAATTCTTTTAGGAAAAAAACAAACGATTAATTATGTGACATAATATATGATTCTTAAAAATTCTTTGCGAAAGCAGAGAATTTGTTTTTATTAACAGAGAAATATGTTACAATAATTAAAGAGGTGATAATATGTCGTTAAGCTATGTAAAGTTATGGAAATTACTAATTGATAAAGGTTTAAACAAGACAGATTTAAGAGAATTAACCAACATTAGTCAATCAACAATTGCCAAATTATCAAAAGGTGATAATGTTAATACTGATGTACTAAATCGAATTTGTCAGGCTTTAAATTGCAATATTTCTGATATTGTAGATTTTAAATTCGATATTAAAGAAGAAAAGACAATCACATTTATTGATTTGTTTGCTGGAATGGGTGGGACAAGAATTGGTTTCGAACAAGCTGCAAAAGAACTGGGATTCAAGACAAAATGCGTTTTCACATCAGAAATAAAAGAATCCGCAGTACAAGCATTAAATGCTAACTTTGAACATTCAAATTTGTATGGTGATATTACAAAAATTTCTGCTGATCAAATTCCTAATTTTGATTTTTTACTTGGCGGGTTTCCATGTCAAGCTTTTAGTACTGCTGGTAAAGGTCTAGGATTCTTAGATACTAGAGGAACACTATTCTTTGAAGTTGAACGAATTATTAAAGAAAAGAAACCTTATGGATTCTTACTGGAGAATGTCGAGGGACTTGTTTTGCATGACAGAGAAAATCTTACTGATAAAATTGGACGTACTTTATCAGTCATCTTAAATAATTTGGAGTTGCTAGGTTACAAGGTTCAATGGAGATTGCTTGATTCACAATACTTCGGTGTTGCTCAATCCAGATATAGAGTTTATATCGTTGGAACGATGGATAAATATGTAAACATGGATAATTTCGAGATTAATAAAATTAAATTAGGTGATGTACTGGAACAAGGATTGCCTTTAGTTAATAGTCACTTTACCAAATGTCTACTTAAGCACTATAATCCTGAGGATTTGCATGGAAAATCAATTAAGGATAAACGTGGTGGAGATAATAACATTCATAGTTGGACTATTGGATTAAAGGGAGAAATTACAGAAGAACAAACTATTATAATCGAAAAGCTATTTAAGGAAAGAAGAAAAAAACACTGGGCTCAAGAAATTGGCATTGATTGGATGGATGGAATGCCATTAACATGTGATCAAATCTCTACATTTCATGAAACAACAAATTTACGAGAAAAATTAGATGATCTAGTTAAGAAAGGGTATTTAGTCAAAGAACACCCTAAGAAAATTAGTTTGGTTGAATATGAAGGGAAGTATATTCAAGAAAGAGTTCAAGATATTACGAAACCTCTTGGATATAATATCGTTTCTGGAAAACTAAGTTTTGAGTTTTCTCACATCTTAGATAGCAATGATGTTGCACCAACTTTAGTAGCAACTGATATCCATAAGATTGGTGTCGTAGATGGACCAGGTGTTAGAAGATTATCACTCCGAGAGGGTCTAAGACTATTTGGATATCCAGATTATTATAGACTAGATATGTTCGAAAATTCAAATAAAGGCTTAACTCAAGCATTTGATTTGCTTGGTAACACAGTAGTTGTACCGGTAATTAAAGCAGTAGCTTTAAGATTATTGTCGACTTATAAAAATGATTAATCGTATTGCTTAATAATTTACAGCATGTTACAATTTACATATAAATATAGGGATATTTTATTCCCTTTTTATATGGGAGATTAATCATGTGCATATTTAAAGATAAGACATCGAAAGAAAAAATATTTAAAGAAATGACATCTAAAGAAATATACGATTTGTTGAATAATAGTATATTACACAGTATGGGGAAGATTGAATTTGAATTAGCGGGGACAAAAGTTACTATTAAAACAACAGATACTGTAGGAAATAGCATACAAAATTGGTTAGGTGGATGGTTTCATAAAAACAATATTTATTACGATGAACCAGAAAATACACAAGAATTTCCAGATTTCTACTTGTCTAAGGAAAATAAACTCGCATCAATGCTTGAAGTAAAGGCGTTTAGGTATGAAGCATCTCCAGCTTTTGATATTGCGAATTATGAATCATATGTTAAGTCTATTTCTGAAAAACCATACCGTCTTTTTGCCGATTATCTAATTTTTGGATATTCAATGGATGATAATACAGGTTATATCGAGATTAAAAAAATATGGCTTAAAAAAATTTGGGAAATTGCTGGTAGTAGTGAAAGATATGCACTAAATACACAAGTTAAAAAGAATGTTATTTATAATATTAGACCGAATGGAAAGTTTAAAACCGATCAAAAAGGTCCATTTGCCAATAAAGAGCAGTTTCTTAAAGCAATCTATCAAACTCAAGAAAAGTACAGAGGAAAAGAAAGTGCTGACGCATGGAAAAATGAAATTAAGAATTCCTATAGAAGTTATTATGGATCTGATTTAAATATCTGATATTAATTCTGGTCTTTTTCATCTCATTACACATTTCACAAAAAAACCTGAAATGATTCATGAAAATCATAAAAAAATGACTATTTTTTTCACTAATATGTATTAATTATCACGTGTTTTCATGAACAAACCCCTCCGGCCTCGGGCACCAACTCGTATATAACGGCTCAACAGAGCCGTTTTTATTATGTTCAAGTACCTAATTGCACACAAATTGCACATTTTTTAGTCCTTGCATAAAATGTGACTGCAAGAACATACTCGATATACAATTTTTTTAAGTGGAATATTTTTTNGTTTCAAATCCAGATTTGTATTATAATAAAACTACTATGACAGTTATCCTACCCGAGAGAGGTTATGGAAAAGAACTGTTATTAATTCACGCCATAAACAAAAAGAATTGACGTTATATTGGTCCATATTGGAAGGTAAATTTTATAATGAAAGATGTTAATAGATGGTTTGGAGTCCCAGAATCTGAATTGAAGAAAATAACAAAAGACAACTATCATAATGTTAAACTCAAACACAA
>JGI24732J26686_1000486_pt1 | contig 21762 bp, 19 predicted proteins | sample EPASupsiteHSE623_FD_26686 | JGI IMG/M metagenome (IMG submission 26686)
AACCTTTCAGATCCTCTACCAGATCGTAGTCGAAGCCGTTTCGCTCCAGGAGCTTGAGGGCATTGTTCCTCGCGCCGGTGGATTTGAACTCGAAGCGGTATAGGTCCTTGTTGTAGTAGTCCAGAAGCGCATTGAAGACCTCCATTTTGTCGAAGAATTGTTTGAAGACCCAGAGCTTGCCGAGCTTGAAAATGGTGATGCGCACCCGTCGCTCGACGACATCGAAGGTATTGGCCTGCATGGGGGAGATCTCCTGCGGTATTCATGGCGGGTTTGCTATAAAAGTTATGGCGTTTAATTGAGGGCTTCCTCTCATTCCGGTTTTGGAGCTGCGGCCCGCGCGACCCGGAAGATGCTTATAAGTCAGATCTGTTAAAATTTAACCAAAAAGCTGTACGCAATCGTCTATATGATTCTCGCAGTGTTTAGATGTAGCTATGGCCTGGAAGGAAATTAGTGCAATAAGTCTGCTCTCGTTGGTGGTCCTGCTGGCTCTGCCAACCGCAAGCGCATCGAGCGCGTCCCTCTCTGATCTGTTGTCCACAGTCTCGTCCTTCGATGATCCCCGCATGGATGCCCAGGATCTGGCTTTCTATCTAGCCACTCACGGCATCGACGCCACTCCCAAAGGCGGTTATGTAGAGGTCGATCTAGGCGGCGACATCTACAAGCTCACTCCCAATGGCGCGGCTCCGGGGCTGGCCAGCATTGCGGCCTGAGGGCGCGATTGGATTGCTGGCGTAAACGAGGGCGGTCTTCCAGGCCACTCCCTCCTCCTTTAGTTCCTGATCAAATTCTGGCGTCCTCTTCTTGGATATGTGGTTGCTCGTGGATGATCTGAGCTAGGGGCTTGCAATTGATACTGGTAATAACAACCACGCTTCACAAGGCGTATACACGCAAGTTATCACTATCGTATAAGTCATGTCTTTTCCTCAACAAAAGCATGATTGATCCCCGGGGTCTTCTCCGGGGCTCGACTTCTTGTATTCTTGTATATTGCATAGCAAGCCTTACTGATAATATCAACATGCTACCTAGGTAACCTAATAGGTACAATTGGCACAATAAAGCGACTGAGTCCGCTAGAAGAGGGCTCAACGGGCTCAACCCAGCTATCGTTGAGCTGTCTAAGAGCTTTTGCAGCTTCTTCTCGGACCTGAGGACCCTCATCCTTAAGGGACTCGATTAGAGGACCAAACGCACGACTATCGTTGAGCTGTCCGAGTGCCTTTGCAGCTTCCTTTCGGACCTGAGAATCCTCATCCTTGAGGGACCCGATTAGAGGAACGACTGCACGACTATCTTCGAGCTGTCCGAGAGCCTTTGCAGCTTCCTTTCGGACCTGAGAATCCTCATCCTTGAGGGACCCGATTAGAGGAACGACTGCACGACTATCTTCGAGCTGTCTGAGAGCATATGCGGCTTCCTTTCGGATCTGAGAATCATCATCCTTGAGGGACCTGATTAGAGGAACGACTGCACGATCATCATAAAGCTGCCCTAGAGCCTTTACAGCCGATTCTCGTACAGATAGACTTGTATCATTGAGGTCATGAATCCATTTGTCTACATCATCCGCCATTACGGAGGTTACAAATGCTGCCAGTAGCGTAATCAAGAAAGCCCATTTCATATTGTTCCTTTTTAGAATAGTTGAGGATATAAGTTTGTGCGGAAGATTCAGCGTAGGCATCCATATCCAAAAGGCGAAGCTCGACGCAGATATCAAGCGCCTTGGGGACCCCGGGGCCGAGACTCCTTTTAATGGAGCGCCTGGGGGTGCGTATAACCCGCAAGAATTCACCCCTCTTTTTGGCATTCTCTTAACCGGCCCTATTTTCGCTTCTGCCTACCTGACCATTCCAGTACACTATGGAATGATTTATCGACAATTGCCCGATATTGAAAAAGCAGCATCAATAAAACCAAAAATATCCTGTGAAATCCAGCGCGCAGGATGAGCACCATATTCAAGTGCGTGCAACTTGCTCCTCCTAGAAAAGTTTTATGGCATATAAAAAAGCTTAAGTGGATGCCACAGAACTACACGCCATGCAGAAGGCGAACGCCGGAGAAAAAAGGGAGGTCCCTCAGAAAGAGGCCTGCGAGCTGGAGCGAGAAGCAGATCCAGATGTAAGGTGGGACGAATACATGAGGACCTCGCCCTTCCAAACGCCCACGCCTAAGATTCCAGCAATAGCTGAGTACTTTCGGCTCGTGAATGCAATATTCGGGGCATACCTAGCCATTACAATCAGCTTGAACGAGGCAGTTCAAATGTTGGAGCGCAAACAAGAAGAGGATGTGCGAAATAATAAAACCACAATAGAGCACTTGGATAAGCAATTTATATTAATTAATAAAGTAGACCCCCATAAACCTAGCGATTACCCTGAACCAGAAAACGCCCTTAATATGTGTTCGCAAGGTGGATTCAAGAAGAAAAATGCTCCCGGCGGAGACAATCAGATAATGGCTGCTAATATGAGTATAGTGATGATGTACGCGTACTGGGAAGCCCGTTACCGTAAAAAGATAGCAAATGCTGCGGGGCTTAAAGATGAAAAAGAGTTGAAAATAGATATCATGGGTGATTTGGGTATCTTGCGGAATTCGATAATACATCACGCAGGCGATATGAAAACTGAAAAAAAATGCAAAATTTTGACATGGTTTAAGCCTGGCGAAAAAATCAATATAGACTTGGAACATTTCGAGATGATTAAACGCGGGATCGAGACGGAGCTGAGTGAGTTATCGCGAGAATTAGAGAAGGTTATCCCAACCCAATGCCCTGAGACCCATGAGAAAGCATTGGTAGATGAAAAGAACCTATTCTAAGGTCAAATCTCAGATTACCGCAAAGGTGATATCGTCACCCGACAAGATCACCCATAAGGTGACGTATGCAGCGGGTCTATGGCCTTGTTGACGATGAACTTGTTCACCGCATCGATGAGAAAGCCGGTGAAGAAAAGGTGAGTTGTGCTCAATGGGTGAGCATTGCGATTGAGTCATATCTTCACCGCGACGGCGACCAAGAGAGTCTTGAGACAGTGAACCTTTTCACGCACGGTGCAAAAAGCCCTTGATAAGCTTACTTCCAACGCCGTGAAGAAGATCTTCACCCATCTGGAAGAACTCAAGAGGGACCCTTACCGACCACGCCCTTTGATGGATATAGTACCGGTAGCTGGAAGTGAGAAATTATACAGGTTGCGAGTTGGTAAGCTCAGAGTTGAGTACGAAGTCAATGAAGAAGACGATATTATAAAATTATTAAAAATATTCCCAAAGAAAAGAAAATCCGATTACAGATAAATCGATATACTAACACGATGGAGATGATAACTTAATGGCAGCAAGAACTAGAATCAGAGCGACGAGAGTAGAGCCTCTTAATGACAGGGATTTTGCCGCCCTTGATGAAAAAGATGAATCAACCGCCGAAGAGCTTCAAGCACTCATCGAACGCGAAAAGGATGATTTTATCAGCCTTGAAGAGTACGCCAAACGTCGCGGCATAAGTCTTTAAGTGCAAGCTTTTATCTCTTTTCCTTTGTAATCCGGAAAAGGAAGGAGCAGTTATGCTGCCCATCCCTTGACACCCAGGACCTTGGCGATCATTTCCGGGCTGATGTCGAACCTCTTGGTCTTAGCGTCGTATGCTATTGCCTCGCATGATGCAAGATATGATAGCGGCAAACTTGGTTGCATAGCATGGTACTGCATGATGCCCCTCTGCGGTACCCAATGACAAAGCAGGCTCCCATCCGTGCTCGCTGCCTTGGTTGTGACCGCCACCCATGCTTTTGATCGCCCATAAGGATCTTGCAGATCTACCCATCGACTCAGATCCAGTGCTTTGTCCGGTCGTGCCGTATGCCATGCTCGTGAACCATTGAATTCCCGACTCCAAAACAGAGCATCACCACGGTTCTCGGTATTTGTCCAATACACGGAATTGATTCCTATTGATCCGAACATCGCGCCGGGCAAGGGTCGAATTGCAAGGTCGAAGGGATTTCTGGCATTTAGAGTGTGACTTACTGTTCCCGGTATGCCGTATTCCTTAATGGCGTTCGCCAGAGTCCGGGCAAGTGTATCGATTGCCCATTGTGCATGTTCGATATTCTGGCGGCCTATAATCGACATCGAGCGGTCTATGCTAGCCTTTTTTTTGCGTGATTTTTCTTCAGTAAACTTCAAATATCTTCGGATATCTGTATTCATTGTAGATCACACTCTTTTAAAGCAGCGAGTTTTGAGTCGTGGTCTGTCGTGGTTTGCTGGGGGAGTCGTGACCCCCAACATTGATTTTCGATAGCAGTTGCTATGTACATACTAACTTCACCTTTTCTATGTCTGTCGTGTTTTTTACGGCCTGTCCCTATTTCTTCAGCCTTCGTGAGAGGCTTAGGGACTTTTTATATGTGGATTCCTAACATTTCAGTGCAATCCACATGGTCAATGCAGTATTTCATTCTTTGTTTATTGGCTTTGCGCCCCAAACTTTCTTAAAATTTTTATTTAAGCATTTCACCTCATTGTAATAAACTAATTAGGCCATATTTATCTGAGGTATATTAAACTCATCGGGAGCGACACGAAAGTAATCCGCGAACGCCGATAGATCATATTAAAAGGTATTCCAATAAATGCCTAATAATTAAACTGTATGTGCAAGATAGAAAGCAAAATGACCTATAATGAGCAGGTCCGATGCATAGACAAGAACTCTGACTGCAAGAGGATCTTCATCAAGAGTTCGTTCGCAGAAGGATATAACCCACTGAGAGACAACGATCATAAGAATTACAATTAGCATGGTAAAGCAGAAGATGACGAAATGAGCGATTTGGTTTACAATATAGGGTTCGACGATCAACCAGACCTCTTGTTGAACGATGAATATCATACCCAATAGACATCTGTGCCGAGGATATATAAGGTGAGTATTCTACTTATCTTTATTATAGTTGCAATTGGCAACAGTCCGAAATACTAATCTATCCAGCCAAAAAATAATATTCACTTGTTATTATAATAGAAACAAAACCGAAACGACAGCAGCAAATCAACTAAAGCAAGCATCAAGCATAATTATATCCTTCGCGGATTTATATATATAAGGCAAATTTCAGTGTACTACCTACAGAACCAATATTAAAGCCGGTGGAAACAGGGCAAACATTTCCCGCACTCATCTAAACACAAACCCCGCCTCCTCCCACGCCTTCTCCAGCAGCTTCCCGTAATACCCGGCATCGAACTCCGCCGCCGTCCTCTCCGGCTCCACCTCCCACTTTCCGGCATCCTTCACCACATAGCCGATCTCCATCCCCGGCGCCAGGGGAATCCCCTGTTTCACATAAGCCTGCACCGCGGAAGCCTCGGCACACCTTCGCGAATAGTTCATCCTGCTCACCCTGCGATGAATAGCCAGCTCCCGCACGTCCGCTTCCCCCAGCCCCTCCATGTATCGCCTGCGCACCTCCTGGGCCTTGGGCTCGATCCTGTGCAGCTCCTCCCGGCTCCTCGCCTCGCCCAGGACCTCGAATAGCTCTTGCTGCATCCGGCGCACATACTCAGGCGTGTCTCCCTTGCGGGCCATCATGCCCCGAATCTTCATCTTGCCCGTGTCCAGCCGACCGAAGTAGCGGTTGTAGGACCCTGATCCATCGGTCATGGGCAGGAAGGCGATCCAGTCGTAGGAGTCTACTCCTGTCAGGATGCCCGTTTCCTTCTCCACGGCCTCCTTGAAGCTCGCTATGGGCTCGCCTATAACCCATAAGCAGTCCACGATGCCATGCAGGACCTCGAAGTCCATGCTCTCGGCCAGCTCCTTGATCTGCATGAGCAGCTCCCTGGAGATCTCCGTGATCTTCTCGTGCACTTGGATCTGGCCGAACTTGGCGTTCCGATAGCCGGTGTAGCCGAAGCAGGTTACGAGCATCCACTTCAGGACCGAGTCAATGCCGGCGTAGTCCGGGTTTGTCTTCTTCAGCCTCTTGGTCTCGATGCGCAGGTTGAGCAGCCCGGAGAGCACGGTGCTCAAGAAGCCCTTCAGCTCGGGATGCTCGATGGTCTCGGGTGAGAGGTTGTACTTCACGATGATCGAGGGGTAGAGGGAGGTGAAGTCGATCTGGTGCACCTTCTCGTACACTCCTGGCTCCGGCTGGAACATCATGCCTCCCTTGTCGCAGGCCCTCAGCTCCGAGATGTTCCTGAGGCCCTCTGCATCCCTCTTCCGGAAGGGCACGGCCACGCCCCGGCGCAGTGCCTCGAAGACCTCGTAGCTGGAGATGAGCGTGCCGGGCGTGAAGCGGGAGGTGAGATTCGGCGAGAGGCCGGAGAGCCGGGAGGCCATGAGCACGCCCTTCAGGCCGCTCTCGGCATAGACGAAGCTCTTGGCGGTGTCTATGAGCACCCGGCCCTCGGGGATGAGAGCGCCGTCCTTGTGATTGACTTTTCCGTAGCTCCAGTAGGATTTGGAGGCCATCGGCTTGAAGAAGCCGGTGCGGCTGAATGTGGGCTCCAGGCCGTAGCGCCTGGCCTTCTTGACCATGAGGGGAATCCAGGTGTCGGCATGAGGACAGAGCATCAAGTCGGGGTCATGAGCCTTGATCAGCTCCATGAGATCGGAGAGGACCTGCATCTCTGATCCTTCCAGCCTCCTCTTGCGGCCATTGAGGACCTCTACCCGGGAAATCTCCCTGGGCATGGCAGGATCTCCGGCTACCTGTAGCTCCAGGCTGGTCAAGGGCACCTCGAAGTTGGGCGAGAACCGGGACTCGTCTCTGTCACCGCAGGGGAAGATGTCGTGCTCTGCCAGGTAGCGCTGATCCTGGCGGACGTCCACGTTGTAAAGCTCGGCCTGGTGGCGGGTCTGGATCTCGATCTTCTCGGCTACTTTGCGGCTGGCGTAGATCCTGTGGCCCTGGAAGGTGCCGAAGATGGTTCTGAAGCTGCACTCTTCCGCTCTGAAGCGGCTCTCCAGGGCCTCGATCATCTCGCTATGGCCTGCGGTGTCCTTGAGGTGCATGTAGAACGAGGGCGGATAGGCGGCGCTGGCTTTGGTGAGGCCACGCTCCCGGCCCCACAGTTCCACGCAGCCTTTGTAATAAGAGTCGAAAATCCACACGTTCCACCTCTCCCCCAAAGGCCCTGGATGGAGCCCGGCTTCTCCCCAGGCGATCTTTGCGGGCGGAGGGGATAAGGGCGAGGCAGGAGCGGGGCGAATGTGTCTAACGGTTCAAGGGAGGCTAAATAGCCTGAAGATCACATAGCATGGCAAGGCGTGCAATAAGTGCATCTGAGGAGCGCCGGGAAGATGGATGCCGAGGCGGCCAGGCAGAAGGCCAGGGAGAGGAAGGTGGAGGCGCGGGAGGAGATGCTAGGTGGTGAGGTGATTTAAGGCTGTGCGGCATAATATGTCAAAGGTTTCGGAACTACACACGCTTCACAGAGTACGGACTCAACTTCATATCCTCCGCGATTCTTTTGGAGCTCTCACCTCTCTTTTTGGCCCGAATGATATATCTGATCTTCCTCACTGTTAGCTTTACAACTTTATTCTTCTTTCCCATGCCCAATTGATGGGTATATAAAGTCAAAGGTTTCGGGACTACACAAATGCTGCCCGATATAGATAAACTTAAATACAAAGTGCGCCAAGAGTCAATCATCGGCAATGATTGACTGATATCGAGGGATACTGTCTCTTGCTGAAGGTAATTCCGGCGGCTGAGTAGTCAGCCGTGTGAGTGGGCTGTGTTGTTCTCCCGCTCCGCAAAAAAAAAATCAGCGTGCCTAGCTTTGCCTGGCAGATAATGCTGATAAAAGCGGAGTGAAGAACATATGAATGAGCCCAAAGCCTTAGGCTTTTATCAAGAAGTTTGGTCTAGAGAGAGGCCATATTTAGTAGAGTTGATTGCAGATTTTTTGCATACTGCCTCTACACTAGTAATAGTCTCCATAACAATCGGACTAGCTCTCGGAATAATAAGTTTCTATGAAATCGCATTTGGTGAGGCACCATTGGTCATTAAGGCAATCATATATATTTCAGATTTCGTTGTAATACTAAACTTCATAAAATCACCTATTGTAGAATTATATAAATCAATAATAAGCTTAAAGTCTCAATTGAAATAAAGTATGTGTTTAGCTCCCCACGTTAATCATGTAAATTTCCATCAAATCCATTTAGACCAGAAAAATTAAATAATATAAGGATAATACTATTTCTTTGTGAGTATGGACGAAATTGCAGCTTTCAAGCAACTTCTGGAACAGAACACGCAATTAAGGCGTGATATCGAGTTGCTTACGGCAAAATTGAGCGAAATTGAGCCCTCTGCTTCCAGGGCCACCTCATGAGTATGCCTCCAGCGTGGCCTGCGCTCCCGGCGTCTTCGCCTCGGCCTTCCTGCCTTTGGCCGGAGCCTGCTCATTGTAGATGCAGAACACCCGGTCGGCCAGCTCGGTCAGCTTCTGCAGGTGGGGGTCCAACGCTGGCGCATAGAGCAGATATGAGCTCTTTTTTTGATTGCTTTAAACGTTGGATTTTTTGCGATCATCCTAATAGCTATCACTCTTAACCGACATGTTAACGGTAGATTGCCAAGGGCATGATAACTGCCGCAGGAGCTTTGATCGTATCGCGAAATTCAAGAGGCATTTTTGTTTTAGCTGGCTTTTGATGACCTTTGGTAATTTTCTGCATTTTTTGTATTGAGGCCAATGGATCGAACAGATCGAGTTTTTCTCTCTCCTTTAGCTTCCGTTGAATTTTGCAGAACACAGTAACTTCACCCAATAGACGATCTCTAGTAACCCGTAAGTATTCTGGGTTAAGATAGGCTATGAATGTGTATTCGCTGCCATTTAGAGGCTTCATCGTGATCGGAATGCCCTTTTCAGATTCCATACGCCCGAGTAGTTTAATGCCGTCTATCGCCACTCGTGTCTTCTCATCTATTGGAGATTGTCCTGTTAACGCCTCTGCGAGGTCGGCCAGTCCTTTCGCATTTTCAGCAAATTCTGCCAGAGTGCCGATACGTGTAGGAGAAATGCTTACATCCAACTCCAGCAAATCGCCTCTCTCGAAATTCCCCCATATAGTGGAGTCGATGACATCATAATACTGAAATCCTTCTTCTTTCTCCAAACGCCCATACACTCGCTGAAACTTCGCAGCATCGGTTAATTGTGCTTGTTTTGTGATTTCAGTCCTTGCGTTAGAACTACGCCCTGCCCCGATGCCAGCTCCACCGATCGCAGGCATTTCGGCATGCAAATCTCCCGAGAGAGTCTGGCCTTTTTCCTGAGTCTGCACAATGGTTTCATCATAGAGAGCTCCTTCAATGGCCGCGAGGGAATCATCGACTATTTGTGTATCCAAATACAAATAATTGCGCAATACATATCCTGGAATGAGCCATCACCACTGAGCATGCATAACTACCGCATTTATTAAATACTCTGTGCTATCCTTCGCACCTATACTCAAACTCTTGAAGCTCTTGCCCATAGTTGCCCTCCCAAGCAGAACGTCGCCGGCCACCGCCCTTCCTCGCGCTCCTCCTCCTGCCAGCTCTTCTCCTCCAGCCGCCTCTGTATCATCTCCTCCACCTCGCCGGGACGGGTGTGGAAGATTTCCGCCAGTATCTCCTTGGCAGTCTGCAGCTCTATGACCTTGAGATCAGTCGCCAGCCTGGGCTCGATCGGCCTGGCCTCCCGCCTCCACGGCCACCTCATGAGTACGCCTCCAGCGTGGCCTGTGCTCCCGGCATCCTCGCCTCGGCCTTCGTTCGTCCTCTTGCCGGAGCTGCCTGCCCCTCGTAGATGCAGAACACCCGGTCGGCCAGCTCGGTCATCTTCTGCAGGTGAGGGTCCAGCGCCGGCGCGTAGAGCAGGATGGTTGCCTCCTTGGATGTCTGCTTCAGGGCCTGGGCCACGTACTCCACCATGTGCCCGGCATCCTCGTAGAGCATGGGGTCATGCTCCACAATCAGGAAGCTATGGTGGTTCTCCTCCAGGATGGTCATGAGCTGGAAGGATGTGAAGGCGCGGCGCACCTCAAGCTCCGTGATGTTGCGGTCAAGGCGGCTGAGGATGCGAGAGTAATTGCCGCAGATGTAGAGGATCTTGTAGCGCTGCAGGCTCTGGTGGCTGTTGAGGGCCTCGGCCAGCAGCTCCACGGGGGCCAGGACATTGATGTCTCCGGGAGGATGGAGATGGCCAGGTGGAGTTCTACCTGCGAAATGGCTGGGCAGTACGATCGCCCGGCTAGGATTAGATCCTATCCATCGGATTGATTTTTCATGGAGGGCGTCTCTTTCGAGGCCGTCCGGACCTACCTGAACGACGACCAAGGGCGCCGGATAATGTATCGGCCAGCCCATCAACACTTTGGAGAGTGCTGCTATTTCGTCCTGCAGGCAGGATCTCGCCAAGAGAGGGCAGCTGCAAGCCAGGTGGAAGGTCCTCTTGATAAAGTCCTCTTGGTGAAGGGTCTATCGGTCCATGATTGGCAAGAATCTCGAATGCAAAGGCTGCAGCATTTTGGGAAGCGAGATTTTGTGATCCTTGTATATCGGCTTCTTCTTTGTTGTCAATTAAATCAGAGATTCCTCTGATAACAAGGGCTTCAACATCCGAATTCGCATGCGCTGCTGAGAGAAACCCGAGCCCCTCCATTTCTACTGCTAGCGCATCACTATAATTTGATCGAATAAAATTGTAAATCCATGACTTAGTTGATGCTACTACTTTCGACCCTGCTGCAATGGGTGCTATGAATGTCCCAGGAGTCGAATTGGGTGCAAATGGCTTGATCCGCTTCGCCCAAACCTTCCTTCTCGCTACAGCTCGGGCACGCTGCTCTATACTATAAGATGATCGATAAACTTCAGGCCGAGTCAAGAATTCGAATTCAGCCTTGCCTGATTCATAGCCGTAAATCTTCGTAGCTGCTACGACATCTCCAATGCGCACATTCTTTAGGCCTCCCGCTACCCCAACAAAAAGGGCCACTGACGGATCGAAATGGTTGATGGCTCTTTCAGCTTCTTGAGAGGCATTCTCATTAAGCGGTCCGATCTCCGCGATGGCTGTATCCCAGGATCTGCCATTGGCAGAGAACTTGCCCACCTCATATATCGTTCCCTTGTAGGTATACTCCAATAGGTCGCTTAAGTGGGCCTGAACGGCCGAGTATTCTGTATTCAAGGCTGTGAGAATGACGGCCCGCATAAGATCAGGATAACTCTTGATATTTAAAAAACTTTGGACGTTGAAGAATCAGAATCGTCAGCTTGAGAATTTCATCGCTGGCTGGTCCTCAGAAGGCTGCCAAGGCCATCTTTTTCGGAATTATCAGAACCATTTTAATAATAGCCGCTCATCTACTTCCGCAATGGACGACCTTTCCCGCGCCCTCCAGCTCCTCGCATCCGGCCACCTCGACGAGGCCCCGCATCTACCTGGAGGAGTTCCTCCGCCAGGATCCCGATAATCCCGATCTCCTCTACAACCTGGGCCTCTGCTATATGGACCTCGGCCAGCTCGACAAGGGCATGGAGCTCCTGCACCGCTGCCTCCAGCTTGCGCCCGGCCACTCGCACGCCTATGTAGCCCTGGGCATCGCCTACCAGAAGAAGGGCGATTTCCAGCAGGCGAAGGAGTACGCCATGCGGGCTCTTGCAGCCGATCCCAGGAACCCGGTGCCCTCAAGAACCTGGGCGCCATCTTCGGCAAGGAAGGAGACAGCCTGCGGGCTCTTTACTACCTGCGCCAGTCCTACGAGATCGATCACCTGGACCCGCAGACCGTGTACGGTCTCGCCTTGGCCTATATGGAACTGGGAGACATCGAACAGGCCCAGAAGCATTTCCAGATGGTGCTGGAGATGGAGGCACCCGAGGACCTGCGCGGCCTGGCCAGGAACGGGCTGCGGGAGATTGCGGTCCGGGGGCTCAAGGCCAGGGGACCGAGGATGGATGCGGTCTTCTATCTGCTGGATGCACTGCGGCTGTTTCGCGGGAAGTCGCTGGAGGAGATCCGGGAGATCACATTCGAGATCGGCATGCTGGGCAAGTACGGGCTGGATATCAACGATCCCCAGGAGACACACGTCCTGCGAGCGCTGCCGGGGAGGACGTTCTCGGCGCTTCAGCTCATCTGCATCATGTATGCGGGGTTCAAGAGGATCGAGCCGGGGATGGATATCGGGGTGGATTTAGGCGAGGAGTGGGGGATGGCGGAGAGGCTGACGGGAGAGAAAGAAGAAAGCAGAGAATCTGCTGCCTAACTGGAGGTCCTCATCTTTTCTTCTTGGAAGGCCTTCAGGGTCCTACCAGAATTGTCCTTCCAGTCAATACGCCCGTTGGCTGATCTGCCTTGAACAACTCCTGCTGCCGTCGAAGGGGAATTGAAAAGATAATCCTGAGCGAACTCCAAATGATCCCCTCGAGAGACCAAAACCTCTTGCGAGTGAAGCTCCTTTCTGAGGTCCGATATATAACGATGAATGGAGGGGACCTCGTTACAGACTGCTGTAGATCCTTGAAGGACTATGAAGCCCTCCGGGGTCTCGTGACCTCTTGCAGTTATCCCTTTCGCCTCGATCTTGAATTCATGTCTGATGCTGCCTTTTATGACCATGGTCTTCTCGAAGACAGTTAAGCCTAGCAGGGGAAATATGCTCAGCATATCTGCCAGGAAGCTCTCAGCGTCTGCCGTCTCAGCTTCTGATAAAGCAGGCATTTGAGGATAATTCGCATTATCCAGAGTAGCTCTCTTGGCCTGCTTGGCCATGTCCAGCAGTCTGGCCTCTAAATGCTGAACGTGGGCTTTATTCAGGCTGCTATCTGTGGATACAAAGAAGATTGCCCAGGTCCAAAACTCTTTGCTGGAGTAATGCTGATCTAATCTCGGGCCAACTGGGTCTCCTTCACCAACGTATATCTTTGGCAGCTCACCGTCTTCCGGAGGACCTACGAGGACGTAGACGCCGGGCTGGGAGAATTCCTTTCGGCTTTTCACCGAGGGCAGGATGGACCGTGGGCACACGAGGCCGCAGCCAGTCCAGTTGGATTTGGATATTATGCGTAGTCCTACTGGATTTCCATCCGGGCAGAAGATGCGGATGGAGAAGGGACGGGCATGTAAGCCATGATTTTCCAGTTGGCTACTATAGCAGTTATTCGTCATCCAGCCGCCTCACTATAAGTTGCCAGGAAAATTGTATCGGAGAGCCATTTCTTAAACGTCTGATTATCGCTAAACTGCTTGAAGAGTTCTGTATGATCTGACAGTAGCTCAATAATCACTCGTTGAAGGGCCTTGTCATGCTCAATGCGAGCGTTCTGCTTATCTGAGTTCTTCATCGCATTCTGATATGCTTTATCTGCAGCAACCTTTTCAGGGATTTCTTCGGTGATTACTTTGCGAATCTTGTCAGCATCCTTCCAGTCAATATTGCCGAACTGGTCATTGAATGCCTGGATTATATTGCTCAGCAGGTCCAACTCGGGCTCAGGCTTATGGCCCCCTGCACTTGTAGGAACAGGATCGATGACTCCATTCCGGTCGGCGAGAATGATATCCATCGAGGAGCGCACCTCAGCCCTGTAGCTTTCCATATCTATGGATTCCAGTACGCCCTTGGACAGATCCTCTTCAACAGGCGCTGGCAGCTTTGGAATAAGGAAGTTGAGGAATATGGATAGCATCTCCCATTCTGCATTGGTAAAGGGCAAGATGGATGCCAGGAATCCATAGGTACGCACAAATCCCTTGGCCTTGCCCTTAAAATCCACCTGGGCATCCTCGTTAGCTTCGTTCATATATGAGGCCACACATGCATCCAAGATTGGATCGATTTTATCTCGGTCTGCACCGCTAAGATATAGTTTAACAAAGTATTCGACCTGCTGCCAGTTATAGAATTGATAACCATCGAGGTCAGCTTTCAGGTCATGCAATTTGTTGGGATCGGTTTCTTCGCTCAAAATGGTGGTGCGATAATATGGTCCAAAGGCCGCTTGCATCGTGTCCGAATCGTTGAAGAAATCAAGCACAAATGTATCGTGCTTCTGGGGGTGGGCGCGATTAAGGCGCGATAAGGTCTGCACTGCCTTGATATCTGAGAGTGGCTTGTCCACATACATGGTATGCAAAAGGGGCTCGTCATAACCTGTCTGGAATTTGTCAGCCACAACCAGAAATCGATAGGGGTCCTCCTGGAAACGCTCCGGAATTATGCCGCTTGGGAACCCATTGAGTGATGCCTCAGTTACCTTCTTGCCGCCATATTCGTGCTCTCCGGAAAAGGCGACTATGGCCTTCCAGGGGCTTTTGCGCTCTTTCAGGCATTCGCAGATAGCATGGAAATATTCGATAGCCAGCTTTATGCCGCCGGTGATCACCATGGCCCTGGCTTTGCCTCCAATCTTGTTCTTAGCCAGCACATGATCATGGAAGTGATCTACCATTATCTCGGCTTTAATCTGGATGGCATGCTCATTCTGCTCTACGTAGCGACGAAGCTTCTTTTGGGCCTTTTTGGTATCGAACTCAGGGTCGTCCTCCACCTTCTTCATCAAGCGGTAATAGCTGCTTACAGGAGTGTAGCTCTTCAAGACATCCAGAATGAATCCCTCCTGGATGGCCTGTTTCATGGTGTAGCTGTGGAATGGCCTATGCCTGACGCTTTCTCCTTCCATAAAGGGCTCGCCGAAGATCTCCAGGGTCTTGTTTTTAGGTGTGGCGGTAAAGGCAAAGTAGCTGGCGTTGGAGAGCATCTTTCGGGACTGCATGAGGCGATTTATCCGGTCTTCGATCGTCTCGTCGTCCTTCTCGCTCCCTTCCTTGGACAGGACTATGTTCATCTTGGCCGAGGTTCGGCCTCCTTGGCTGGAATGGGCCTCATCTATGATTAAAGCAAAGGTCCGGCCTCGGTGATCGTCTCCGATCTCTTTCAGGACAACCGGGAACTTTTGCACCGTGGTGATGATGATCTTCTTGCCCTCTGCCAGGAACTTGCGCAGGTCTGCAGAGCGATCGGCATGGCCGACTGTGGCTGAGACCTGGGCAAACTGCTTGATGGTGTCCTTGATCTGCTTGTCGAGAACCCGGCGGTCTGTGACCACAACAATGGAGTCGAAGATGGTTTTGCCTTCTCGCTCTAGGCCGATGAGCTGATGGGCCAGCCAGGCTATGGAATTGCTCTTGCCGCTGCCTGCTGAATGCTGGATTAGATAACGCCTTCCTGCGCCTCGCCTGCGGACATCGGCCAGCAATGCGCGCACCACATCGAGTTGGTGATATCGGGGGAAGATCTGCTTGTACCTCTTTTTTCCGTTGCGGTCGTCCTTCTCCTCGACCACCTGGGCATAGTTTTCCAGGATATTGGTCAAGCCCCTGGGAGTAAGGATCTCTCGCCATAGGTAATCGGTCTTGATGCCTTCCGGGTTGGGGGGATTTCCTGCACCGTCGTTGTATCCGCGGTTGAATGGCAAAAACCAGGAGTCTTTCCCTTTCAGATGGGAGCACATGCGCACCTCCTGGTCATCCACTGCGAAGTGGACGGCACAGCGTCCGAACTGGAAAAGCAGCTCACGAGGATTGCGGTCACGTTTGTATTGCTGCACTGCATCTTCAACTGTCTGTTTGGTCAGCCTGTTCTTGAGCTCAAAGGTGGCGACGGGCAGGCCGTTGATAAACAGACACAGATCAAGGGCTCGCTGGGATTCGTCGCGGCTGTAGCGGAGCTGGCGGGTGACGCTAAAGATATTGGCAGCAAATCTCTCTATGGCTTTCGGATTGTCTGGTGATGGGGTGCTGTAGAAGAGGTCTGTGCTGGCCGGACCGTGATTGATGCCTTTGCGCAGCACGTCCACTATCCCGCGTTTGGCGATCTCGCCCTGCAGGCGGGATAAGAACTGCTGAAGTTTGATGCCTTCTCCATCCAGGCCGAGCTGGCTCACTACCTTGGGCTGAGTGGAGAGGAGGAAGTCCAGGAGCTTGATGAGATCCACTGCATGGTCTCTATCATAATCTTTGGGATCGCCCTCGATGTAGCCCTGATCGAGGAGGCTTCTGACTATGGTGGATTCGAGCATGCTCTCTGATGTATCCGTGGGGCTCATTTGCCGTCCTCCCGGCCTTTGGGAAGCATCCTTTTGACCTCCTGCTCAAACTCTTTCTCGGCCTGTGCGTCTCCCTCTTCAATTCGCCTCTGGTTGAACCTCTGGTACTGCTCCAGGGCCAGGCGCTTGGCCTCCTCCATAGATATCTTGCCGCTGTGCTCCAGTATGGCCCGCTGGTTGAACTGCAGGAATGAATCAAGCTTCTCCTGCCAGTCCTTCATGTAGACTGGCTTTCTGCGTTTGGCCTGGTCCTCAGCGTAGTCCAGCCACATGGTAACCAGCCGGTTGAGCTCTCCTATTTCGTTTGCCAGGAGGTAGTTCTTGGCCACGAGGATGTCCGACTGGCGGACACGGGCTCCTTTCCAAGCAGTGAGCCCCATGTTTGCTTTTGAGGCATCGGCACGTTCTACTATGATCTCGGCTGCCGTGCAGCCGGTTATGGCCCAGTGCAACTTGTTCTGAACTATCTTGAAGAAAACTTGGGTGCTCTCGGCCTGGGAGTCATAGTCGATGGAAAGGGTATAGATGTCACGAACCATCTGATAGAAGCGCTTCTCAGAGGCCCGAATGTCTCGTATGCGCTCCAGCAGCTCGTCGAAGTAGTCGGCCCCGAAAGCCTGCTCTCCCTTGAGCCTATGGTCGTCCAGCACAAAGCCTTTAACCATGTACTCCCGCAGACGTTCGGTAGCCCAGCGGCGGAACTGGACGCCCCGGTGGCTTCTCACCCGGTAGCCGATGGCCAGAATCATTTCCAGGCTGTAGAAGTCAACCAGCCGCTCTACCTGGCGGCTGCCCTCGGTTTGAACTATTAGGAACTTCCGAATAGTTGCCTCCGGAGATAACTCGTGATCGCTGTAGATAGTGGAGATGTGCTCGTTGATGGTCGGCACAGAGACCTGGTAAAGCTCGGCTAGAAGCCTCTGGTTCAGCCAGACAGTGCCGTCCTGCAGCCGAACCTGAATCCTGGTCAGGCCATCCTCGGTCTGGTAGAACATGATGCCTGTATCGGGAGCGGGAACTCCCTCCTTATCGCTCATGTCAGTCGCTCTCCGCCGGGAGTTCTTCTTGCAGCTCTTCGTCTCCCATGACTTCTTCGCACTGCAAGAGGTCGCTGTATTCTTCGGACACCTCGGCATCTGCGGTGGCGGGAAGGTCTATCCCTCGAACGTCGAGCTTGCCTGTGACTACGTCGGAGATGAGGCGGGCGCGGTACTCATGAAGGAGACTTATTTCACATAACGTAGAAGATATCGCTTTGTCAATACCTTCTAATGTGATATCAAGGAAGTTCACCAAAATTTCCTGTTCCAATTTTGGTGGAAATGAAAAGCGATGAGCTCTTAGTTTGTCTCCAGTTAGGTGCGCAATTGTACTCAGATGCCCATCATTGAATGCATCGCATTTTGCTGCAGCTCGAAGGAGGTAATACATGAAGCGTGGGACATCTTGATCTGCACACCTTGGCCTCAGTCTATGCAATGCTTTTTGGAATCCGCACAAGGGCATTTCATCAGACCATAGAGCGCATCGTCCCACGTCTCCGCCTTCACAAACTAGAAGATCACCTTTTCTAATGGTGTACCTTTCATATTCTTCAGGTGAAATATCCATTATGGGCAGGTCTTTGATGTTGATTCGATCCCATTGGACATCTATATTCCTGAGATAAGGCAGCGGATATTTGCCTGTGATTTTTTTAGAATCAAGCATCTTTCCGAGGCACTGCGAGTACCTATGTCTAAGTGCAGCAACAACCCAATGCTCCGGCACATCGCCCAGCCACTCCACACCGGAGGGCTTGAGAGGGACGTTGGGATCGAGGCCGAGGGTCACGGCGCTGTGGATGATGGCCTGCTTCTGCTCCTCCAGCAGCTTTATCAGCTTCTGCTTGGCGCGGATGTAGCGGCGGATGCGGTGGTCCATGTGGTCGAGGAAGCGGACGATGGCTTCTTGTTCAGGAAGAGGGGGGAGCGCAATTGCCATTCCGCCAATGAATTGCCAATCAGCGCGTGGCATCTTAGCTCCGAATGTGGTGCTGTTGATTGCTTCTATAATTGTTTTCGATCGGAGAAGTTTCTCCATATAAGACGCGGTGACGCAGGAAACGCGAGGGCGAAGGACCAGAAACTCGCCAACGCAGACCCCATCCATCATTGGCCGAGTGACCTTAGCGAGATATGGACGTAGCCTTCCGAATAGTACATCTCCAGACTGAAAACGTTTGACTTGACTGTCAAATGGCATATCGAAACCTGTTTTCTTGAGGATACCTGTCCAACTCTCGACATTTTCGAGAGCTATATAGAGACCATTTTGCTGCTTGGCTGTTTGCTCAATGACATTGCTCATCAATGATTTTAGGCGTTCGACCTTCCAATGCTCGGGGACCCCCCTCAGCCACAGCACTCCAGAATCCTTCATAACCGGATAGGGCTTCATGCTGGAAATCACTTTACTTGCCTCCAAGTCGAGTCGGTACGCAATCATCCAGCTTTCGATGAAGCAACGAGATCAACGATAGGTAATCTGCAGCATCATCTTCTCCATCCCATAGAATCTTAGGCTCATGAGCTAACGGGTTTCGCGCGGCGGCAAAACAGCCTTTGAGCAGTGCTGCCAATCCCTTGTGCTCCGACTTTTCTGTATCGGTCTGAAGAGTGTTGAATGCAAGAACGGGCTGCTCAATCGAAAAGACACGATCTATCAAGGCGGCACCATCAGCTTGAATGCCAGACATATCTCTTATTCGCTGTGCTAGACCTTTTGTGGCTTCAAAAACTGCATGGAAATAATTATCCTGCATGAGTTCGATTTTGCAATATTTGAGCACTTCAGGATGAATGCGCCTATCTTGGAACTTGCTTTGGATGGTCCGAACGCGCTTTTCGGCTTCGCTAAGTGTTTTTGCGGCTTCTTGTTGCCTGAACTGTCCATCGGATCCATACTCTATCCCTGAGAAAGCCAGTATCGTGTTGAGTTGAGTACGCTCTGCTTCGAAAACTTCGCTATTTCCAACAAATCGAACAGGTGAAAGAAAAGCCTGAATGAAGTCGAGTACCTTGTTGGCACATGCATAATTACGCTGTGATTCTTGAAAGATCCAATAAAGGCGACGCCATTTCGTGGACTCCCTCGAATTGTCTACTAGTCCCCGATCTTTGAGAACACGAGAGATATCACTTCCTGTTCCGCAATCTCCTAGAAATCTGGCAAGAGCTTCAATTTGTCCACTGGTCAGGGGTGGAACTTTGGCTATAAAGCTCCCCCCTCAATAATCCTATCTAATAATCCTTTTGTCTCCTTCTCCACCGCCACAATATCCGCCCGTATCTCCTCCAGCGTTCTCATGGGCTTCGGTTTGTAGAAGTAGCGTGTGAAGCTGATCTCGCAGCCTATTCTTACACTGTCAGGATCATACCAGGCATCAGAAGCATAGGGTAGAACCTCCCGACGCAGGAAAGCCTCGATCCCCCCTTCTTCCATCAGCGGCACTTGTTCTGTATCTCGCAGATCTGAATCCGGCTCGTACTCGATCACTCGCGCCTTGCCATTTATCATGACTTCAAATCGGCCTCGGATCGGGTCGGGCGCAGTACCTGGTTTATGGATCTTCCTAATCAGCGGCGGAGCGTTCTCCTCCCGCTCGCAGCTCTCTTTCAGCTTCTTGATCTCCGCAGGCGAGTAGGCGCGCGTGGGCTCGGCCCCATTCAGCCGCAGGGGCCGGTCAACAGTTGCTTTGTAATAGCCAAAAGCCTGATTGGGAAAGATCTTAGACTGCTCAGTCTCCTTGAAAGCCAGGAATATTTCACAGATATGCCGGATATCCTCCTCCGAAAGCTCGCAGTTCTTCTTTCCCAGGTTCTTTCGGAGGGGCTTGAACCACTGTGTAGCGTCGATCAACTGCACTTTGCCCCTGCGGTGCTCTGGCTTACGGTTTGTGATAACCCAGATGTAAGTGGCAATGCCGGTGTTGTAGAACATATTCAGCGGCAGGGCAATAATGGCCTCCAGCCAATCATTTTCGATGATCCAGCGACGAATGTTGCTCTCACCCTGGCTGGCATCGCCTGTGAAGAGCGAGGAGCCGTTGTGCACTTCAGCAATGCGACTACCCAAGGCAGTATTATGCTTCATCTTTGAGAGCATGTTGACGAGAAACATCATTTGGCCGTCGCTGGACCGCGTGACCAGGTGGAACTCAGGATCTCCTGCGTGCTCAATGATGTAGCGTGGGTCTTTTATGTCGCCCTTCCCGCCCATCCGCTCCAAATCGGTCTTCCAGCTTTTGCCGTAAGGCGGATTGGAAAGCATGAAGTCAAATTCCCTGGAAGGAAAAGCATCCTGAGACAACGTGGAGCCAAGCTGGAAGTACTCCACATCCTCCCCCTGGCCCTTGAGCAACAGATCCGCCTTGGTTATGGCATAAGTCTCTGGATTTACCTCCTGGCCAAATAGATGAATGGAAAGCTCCTTGCCCTGCTCCTCTGCAATCTGCTTTAAGCGCTCCTCCGCCACTGTTAGCATGCCGCCTGTTCCGCAAGCACCATCATAAAGGAGATATGTTCCCGACTCAATTCTGTCGGCTATCGGCAGGACGATCAGATCGGCCATCAGCCTCACCACATCTCTGGGCGTGAAATGCTCTCCAGCTTCCTCATTATTCTCCTCGTTGAAGCGGCGTATCAATTCCTCGAAGATGGTGCCCATGGCATGATTATCAAGAGCTTGAAGTCTGATGTGTCCATTCATATCATAAATTGGAGTTGGGCTGAGGTTAATGGATGTATCGAGAAATTTCTCGATCAAATTTCCCAGGATATCTGCATCAACGAGAGTTGGTATCTGGTTTCTGAATTTGAACTTGTCCAATATCTCCTGGACATTGGGCGAAAAGCCGTCCAAATAGGCTTCGAAGTCGGCTTTTAGCTGCTGGACGCGTGCCCTGGATCTGAGATCTCGCAGCAAAAAAGGAGATGTATTGTAGAAGGCTTGGCATGCAGCCTGCTTAAGTGCAGCATCCGGATTGGTGATTCCTGCTTCATCAAGCTGTTTTTTCATGTCCAAAACAGCCTTTTTATTGGGCTCCAGCACTGCATCCAGTCGGCGGATAACCGTCATGGGCAAGATCACATCGCGGTACTTGCCTCTCACATATACATCACGCAGGACATCATCCGCAATGCCCCAAATGAAGTTGGCAATCCAGTTTAAGTTCCCATTCCCATTATTCATGGTGCATGCATCCCCTGCGAGCAGGCATTTTCTCCAGGATCGAGAGGGATCTCTGCATAAAACGGACATCTTAATTGGATTTTAGTTGGTTTAGCCATATTGGACTTAGCCTCAGCACGAGTTCATAACTTGCTGTACCATAAACATTATGTTTGATCCATCAGGTTTCGCTTTAGCCTATCTTCTTATGTGCCTCAAGTTCGACCATTAGCACATAAGACCGCCCGTCCTCACCCCTCCGCCGGCCTGCTCTTCCCCACATACCTGCTCTTCGTCCTCCCGCCATTCCTTCAGTAAAGATGCCAGTACGGCCGTGCAGCTCCCCGCCAGGCCTGGCGCAGCAGCAGGTGGGAATACCGCATTTCACCCT
>JGI24732J26686_1000490_pt1 | contig 21601 bp, 16 predicted proteins | sample EPASupsiteHSE623_FD_26686 | JGI IMG/M metagenome (IMG submission 26686)
CATGGTACCGGAACCCGTGGGGAACTGGCAAGCCGTAACCAATGAGGCTGGTCCTGCACGGGAAAACGCCTATAACTCCTCAACTGAACATGGTGTCACCATCCAGCGGATTCATCTTATGCTTCCGCCCGCGGGAAATGCAACCGCACTCCTGTACAGGGTAAATAAGACCATTATCGAAAGGGTTTTTTCCCCGGATCACAGGCCTTTTGCGTCAATAACAACCCGCGGCACATTTTATGTACTTTATGGGCAGCGGGTCGAACGCGTAATCTCTGGTTCTGCAGTGACTGTTGAGCCCCCGTGGAAACTCTGCTCGCAAAAGATCGGGATATCCGGAGAAGGCAGCATTACGGGGGAACTGAAACAAACGGTCAAGCTTGCGCGGTCATCGGAACGGTTGCTGCGGGCAAACCGGGTCACCTCAGGAGCCCATATACAGGTTCACGATGCATCGGGCAGCAGCGCGAGCCAGTGGAGATCCACCGACAGTACCGGGTGCAGCTGCTAAAAGGGGAGAAAAAGAACAATGAAATCCGGGATTTATTTCATTATCATCGTGTTGCTGGCAGGAATTATTGCAATCCCCGGCGCGAGTGCGGAGAACCGGACAATGGACACGATCTATCTTCTGACGCATGGTGAAACCCTCGCCGGCCAGAAGGATATGTCACGGTACAGCAATATACCAAAACCAGAACCCATCCACACGATGAACGAGACTACTGCCCGTCTCTACCCGAACGTGACCTGGTGCGGGAGCAACGGGTGCATAGTCAACAGGCCGTGTTCCTTCCCGTTCACCCGGTGCGAATCCTCGCTCACGCTCATGGTCATGTACAACGTGAACGCAACCAATCCGGGCCAGCCCGGCCCGGTGATCGGGTACAGCCTGACCGGCTGGCCGCTTAAAAATCCCGTGTATATTTTCGGGGCCGGGAAACTTGATCTCTTCCGGCCGTTTGGCGATTTAGCGGGGAGATTTGCATGAACCCGTTGACCTGCAGAATCGAGAGGGAATAATGATGAGGAAACAAATTATTTTCACGGGATTTGCCGGCAGCATCGTTACCGTGCTGATTGTCTGCATCCTGCTAGGTGCAGGGTGCACATCAATGCCGGTAAACCTGACAGCACAAGATATCGCAGAAAAATTTGTTCATCAGCAGGATAGTCTGCAGGATTTTTCGGCAACAGTCGACATTGCCATGGTATCGTACCCGAACAAAGATAGTTTCCAGTTACAGAAAAAGAATCCGTACTCCTACCGGCTCGAGTATCTCCAGTCAGGAAGCGAACCGAGAGGTACGCTGATCATAACGGACGGCAACGTTATCTGGTGGTACTCCCCGCTGACAAAAAATATCCACCGGACAACGCACTTTGATCCCGGCGAGACTTATTTCACGCAGAGAGATTACCAGAAGATGGTACGGGATCTTTTCGAGCAGCATCCCCGTGCATTCAACCTGAGCGGAATTGACCGCGGCAACAATTCCTGGGTCGTGGAATTTTCCGCACAACCGGGAGATCCGTTCACGAACCTTCCCGACAATTACCAGAACGCCCGGGTCTGGATTGATACGGATACCTGGATTGCAAAAAAAATTGAATTCTCTACCAGCAGCGAGCCTGCACCTTTCACCGTGGAATACCGGGATATCCGGGTAAACAGCGGTATTGCCGACAGCCAGTTCCTTCTCAATCCCCGCAATGTGCCAAATCCCCCGGAGGAATTCCGGCATCATGACCCGGTCATCTTTCTCTTCGAGCTGAAGAATGCCTATAATGTCCAGGGTTCAGCCCTGGTCGTGCCGGGCTATGTGCCGGAAGGCTATGCCTACAGCGGGGGCTACCAGACCTGGGACGGGACGATCCATCTCTCGCTGGTCAACGGGAAACAGTCGATCAATTATATTGATTCTCCAGTCATCGGCAAGCCCTACACAGAGCAGCTGGCAGTAAGGTCCATTGAAGTTGCACTCAACAGGAGCATTGGCATATTCCGGAACGGCACGGGCACAAACCAGCTGGAGTGGATTAAGGATGGGCATGACTTCTCGCTTTCCGGCATGGTTGATGAGGATGAGATGATACGGATGGCAAACTCCCTGGTGCACGTAGACGATCAACTCATGACAACCCTTCCCCAGAAAGGGATCCAGATTGCTGAACCTCTCGGCGTTTCAGAACTCACTTCCCTCATCATGCCGGAATCCTGGATCCGCAGCAATAATAACAGCACCACGCCGGGCATCATTGATATCCGGATGACGGTGAGCAGGTTCAAAGAAATGTTTGTTCCCGACCAGAAGTATCCGGCATTTGTCGTGTACCGCAACACCAGCGCCCATGAACGCGTTGCACTCTACCAGGTTCCAAAGACCATGTTTGCGGTGAATAACCCGGACTCCAATGAGGTGCGCCTGAACCACCCGGAATCCATGTTCCGGTACTTCCCGGACCTGGATGCAGTCTGGGCTGACCGGTGCAAATACGAGCAGATCCCATGTGCTGACAAGGGGGTAACTCGCGTTGAATAAACTCTTCTGGCTGGGATCCGGTGCGCTGGCGGTTTTTGTTGTTGTCGGCTGCATAGGATTTCCGGGAATGATAATGCCCGGGGGGTCCCGGACCAACACCAGCCCGGTGATTTCTGGCATGCAGGCGTGGGGAACTGACGTTCTTCCGGATGAGGATCCCAACACCGTGCCGATCGGGACCGCGTATAACCAGTCACTCGCGGAATTCTGGAGATTTACCCTCGATGGCCCCTATGCCGCCAATCCCAACTGGAACACCGCACGCCTTGATCCCACTCCGGTCATCCTGTATGATATCAACGGACAGCCGCAGTATTACGAATTCTATGTCCGGAATAATGGAGGCATTCCGGGATATTTCTGGACGGCTGCAAATAAACTGATGGCGCACGGGATTTTCCGGATATATGAAGGAGCTCCCTCGTACAATCACTCGCTGGTTGCACAGGAAGCGGAAAATATTGTGAGAGCACGGTTCCCGGATTATCCGGTCCTGTCAAATGTTCCCGCTCTTTATGGTGGCGGTTATCCGATGTTGTCAAGCATGATCATGATCCGGAACACAAGTTCAGGCACCAGCGAGAGGATCATTGTCGATGCATTCACGCATGAGATCGTTCCAAACCATGCATCTGAAGATTACAAGGGCCATGAGTATGCCTGGTCGTACCTGGATTCCATTCCGGAGAGCGAATACCCGGCCCGTATTACACAATGGGAGTTGCAGGAGTCGAATGCCACCAGGATCGTCGATTATGCAATGGCGCAGGGCATCGATGTCCGGTTGCCGCTGTCGGAACAGGATGCGGGTATTATCCGGAATTATTATGCGGGGGAATCACCGGATCTCCCCTCCCCCGGACCTGAGATGACAACAAAGGTACCGGATGTCCGCACGGTTACGGCTGAATTGATCGCTGAAAACAGTGTGCCGGTTGAGATTGCACGGGAACATGCTCTTGCAGTGCTCTGGCGTATCGTCATCGACCGGCCGGATAATTTTGCCTCCCGTTCATGGAGAAACACCAGTCTCAGTAAAAAACAACCGGCAATCATCGAGGATTTTGAAGGACAGCGACTCTATTACGTATTCGTAATTGAACGCAACGGGATTTCAGTCAGCGATATTATCGTGGATGCCAACAAGGGTCTCTATACCCACCCGTGGGGACTGGCCACTCCCTCCGGTGAATACGATCTTGTGAACGCGACACTCAAGGCTCGTGAGGTGGCTGCACGGGATTTTCCCGGCTCTGCTGAGCGTTCAGTACGACCAGTTTATTCCCTTGCCGGCAACTGCTGTCACAATGTCACGGTAATGCTGGACCTGGAAAATCCGCAGACTCGCGAGATTAACCGGATTCTTGTCGACACCTATACCCTGGTCAGTTCATCTGAGTCGGTCAACGCAAGCGGAAAAACCGTTTCGTACCCGTCTCTTTTTTCGGAAGTGAAACCAGAAGATTTCGCGGATAATGCCGGGCGGTGGGAGAAAAATAATGAGAAGATCCAGAATTTAACGGGATTTGCATTAAAATCCGGAATAAATTCCGATCTTCCACTTTCTGCAACTGATGTGATCACGCTTGGTACCTATATTTTCACCTCAGAACCACGCTATGTGCGCGAGGGTGAATTGTATAATCCGCTCTACCCGCAACCCGTGGTACGTCCGACCCTTGATAAGGCAACACAGGTCTGGCACGAGCAGGCCGACTGGTTCAGCGCGATTCTTGTCGATGCATCGCTTGACAAAACGGAAATTGAACAGATCATCAAAAGCCATTCCATTCCCGGTGATTACACCGTCAAGGTGCTCTCAACCGGTGCAATGGGTGCAGATTATTATGTCGATGTGCCGGTAGCGGACTATAACCGGACCTTCTCCCTTCTCAACAATGATCGCAGTGCCGATATCCGCGAACAGGTGTCGTCAATGTGGGAATATGTGCAGATTGTCAAGCGGAAAAATGGCAGTATAGTGATTCCGGTTGGCATTGGCTACCCGGAGGAAGCAAATGCACAACGGCTCATTGCCGCCGGAGTCCCGCTCAGGCAAATGCGGGAAGTGTACATCCAGTATGATTACCGGGCAATGCCAAAGAAAGCGGAGCGGGAAAAAGTTCTTGCCGAACTCAACGCGGATGACCGGGTACTGTTTGCGTTTAAGGAGTATTCCGGTTGAAGTATTGGAAAAATGCGGCGAGGAATTGAACAAAGATCCTGGAGAATTCAAATGAACCAAAAAACCAAAAAGACCCTTGTACTCATTGTCTTGGTTGTAATCGCCATCGGGATATCCGGATGGCTTGGTGGTTATGCCGCCCTGATCATGAGTACGTCTACGACCGTGAAGAACGGCATGCTCTGCCAGATCATCTTTCTTAGCGGATTAATTACCGGCATTGTCCTGTGCCTTGGTCTCCAGGAACTGGATCGCAGGAATCCTGTACCCGACGTGAATGAACCTCCTAAAAAAGGACACGCACTCTAAGGTATATTATGATAAAGGAACTCTCCTGGATCTTGTTGGGAATTATCGTTCTCGTCGCGATTTTCATAACGGGACTGGTATTGCGTGTGGATGTTATTGCAGTCTTTGTAATGATTGGTCTCAATCCGGTATCGTTCATTTTCGGCATTGTTATCGGGATTGGAATCGGATATGTCCTGTTCACGAGATGCCATGGCCCCATAAGGAGAATGAGTGACATGATCGATGATACAAAAAGCGCAGGAACGCAATGGATGAAAGCCCCGGTTATTGCCGGAATAACCGGGGGAATATTCCTCGCCATCATTCTTCATCTGTCAAATTGGGGATGGCATGGTCTAATGGGGTACTACGGGAGCCTTTTTGGAATGTCTGCATATTCTTATCTGGCCCAGATACTCCTGGGGTTCCTGTTCACTGGTGCATTATCCGTTTTTCTTACTGCGGAGCATGGCGTTACCCGAAAAAAAGTTCTGGCATCCGGCATCCTGTCAGGAATTATTGCCGGGATTGTGTTCAGCAGTTTGTACCTGTACCTGGGTATTTTGCTAAATCCATTAAATTATCCCTCGTTCCCGGGAGATTTTTTGAAACTGTGGACCTTCTTTCAGGGTATCAACAGTGAATTGTTCATCCTTGTGGGAATATCCGTACTCACCGGTATGATTGTTGCGACTCTGGGTGCGCTGGCATCAGGTTTCCTCCAAAATAGGTACAGTAAACCTACCAGTTCCGGAGTGGATGACATGAAGCCTGGAAAGATACACCGGGCTATCCTCTTTGCATTGTTCACTTTGATTATCGCAATTTTAATCACCCCCCCGGTGATTGTTGCGATTGGGATAGAACAGGGTGCAACCACCCGGGAACCCTTTGGCCCGGCAGGTTTCGGGTCGTCCGGTCTTGCAACCTTCCCGGATCAACCACTTGGGGACAATCACGCTTCCAATGTTACAAAGTGGATGCAGCAGCATGCGGGACAGGAAGTGAGTGCCGGGGAATATCTAGATATCTCCAACCCCGGCTATCTTGCCTCACATTCGCAGGAGGTCAGGGAAGGGTATTACCGGATGAAAGTCCGAGTGCCAAATTTCAGCAGCCCTGATCCGGGAGATTATGACCGGTCAGCCGGAGGTATGCAGTATGGCAGGCGCAGTGTTGCCATCGCTGCATTTGGTTACCGGGGGATATCGGAGGATCAACAACCTGCATCCCCCATGAATTGCACCAGCCAGTGCATCCTGAATGAGTCGATGATCGAAGTATCGAACGGGCTGACTGGCCGCGAGATACCTGCTGGAACCTATTTCCAAACAGTCTGTCCGGACTTTTTTTCCGGCCTGACCGAACCGCAAAAAGCCGCATTGAACAACCAGTCCATGAACGTGTCAAAAATCACGGGCCGTGATGAAATGGCTGCGTTTGACCCGCCACGGTACGTATCGGGCACTCAGGTTCTGGAAAGAAAATGAATGTTTCCGGCAAAGGTATTCTGATTCTATCAGTGATAGTTGTCACATTGTTTTGTACGACTCCGATGGTTTCCGGAGTTCCCTTATATGATTCAATCAATGTGTCGTCATCTACTATCGGTCAGGGACAGTCCTGGATGCTGACCGGATCAGCTCCGGGATACGAGAACATTCAGGTCTGGATATTTGGACCCGTTGAGGTATTGTTTTTCATACAAAAGGTAGAACCAGATGGTTCCTGTACAATCTCATTACTCCCGGAAAAAACCTGGGAAATGGATCCGGGAAATTATCATGCTGTAATCCAGTTTCCGCACGAACCGGGATTATACGATATTCAGGTAAAAGACTGGCAGGTCATCAACACAAAAAAACCCGTAGCACAAGAACAGATCTTCTCGTTAATGCCGCCCCCGCGGACCCCCTTTAGCCGGATTGCATATACAAGTCTTATCCAGGCGCTGAATGATCCTGCGGTCAATGATACCTACGCAGAGGTGCCTTTTTCCATCACACCGGCTTCGGTGACGGGGCCTGATCCGGAAAAAGTGCCGGTGCTCATTCATCCGATTGAGGATCATACCCGGGGAGATCAGTTCGTTATCGATGGCACGACAACCCTTTTTGAAGGTGAAGAAATCCTTGTGCAGATAATGCCATCCTCATTCGTACCCGGTCTCAAGATACCGGAAGGAATGCAGGAAGGCACAACCGGAATTATCTACGTCATGGGAAGCCATACGGGGGATAACACCTGGCGTTTTCCGGTCGACACAAACCATTGGCTCGCTCATGAGTATCTCGTGAGTGCGGCAGCGGTCAAGGGAAATGCAACTGCCTCCACCGTCTTTACGTTGTATAGCGGATCGATCCACATCGATCCCGTAAGCAATTATACGGTCGGAGAGATGGTTAAGATAACAGGAACAACCGTGCTTTCGGAAAACAATCCACTGTATGTTCAATTACTGTATCAACCTAACATTCTCACCAAAGAAATTACTACACGGCAATCTTCCTGTGGGGATACCGGAGGTCATGCCATGACAATCAACCGGACCTCGCAAAAATACTGGTCGTATATTCTCAACACCAGCGGATGTTCTCCCGGTACGTATCGTATTGAAGCATACTCCAGTACCAGTCAGGTCTGGGGAGATGCCCGGCTATTTGAGATCTATCCTAATACTAATGCAAGTCCCAGCCCGACACCGGGAGTCATTCCGGTAATTTTGAATGCAACTCCGCAAAGCCCGATATCCCGTCCCACACCGCTCCCGTCTGTTATACCAGTTGCCGCACTGGGACTTTGTGTCCTTGTATCTGTATTGTTCCGGAGGACCCGATGAGCCATATTCGGATCAGCAGTTTCAAACTGATTTTCCAGGTACTGGAGGCCACGGTCACGATTTCCAAATTACTTCTTGTCACTGTTAATAGTTCGCGTCCTGCTTTTCTCAATCAGAACAGAAAGTCTGGTACCAATAAAAAGTTCCCTGCAATTTTTCTGTAATGGATCCCGCAGCACATTTTCCCCGCGTGCTTTCTGCACGTCCCGGGCCGGTTACGACAGAACATCACCGGCTCTGCCACAACCCGGTTAACAGGGCATCATAAAGGTTCCCCATCAGTATTATGATTCGGCGAGAATCATTGAATAGACAATGGTTGATAAGAAGTACGAATCTTTAAAGATTGAGAACATCGTTGCATCCGGTGTCATCGCTGAATCCATTGACCTCGTTGAGTTATCAGAAAAGGTCAAGAACTGCGAGCTCAATAAGAAGCGGTTCCCCGGCGCAGTCTACCGCATCGAGGACCCCAAGATTGCATCCCTGATCTTTTCATCAGGTAAAGTCGTGCTCACCGGTATCCGGAACCACAAGGCGCTCAAGGACGGGCTTGCGATCATCATCAAATCCCTGAACGATGCGGGAATTACAACGCTCAAGGAGCCCAAGGTTGCCATCACCAACATGGTCTGTTCCTACAATCTCGGCAAATACATCAATCTCAACAAGCTCGTAGTCACGCTCAATGTCGAGAACATCGAGTATGAACCCGAACAGTTCCCCGGTCTCGTGTACCGTATCAAGGAACCACGGATTGTCGTGCTCATCTTCTCATCAGGAAAGATCATCCTCACGGGTGGCCGGAATCTGGAAGATATCCGGAAAGGCCTGGATGTCCTCGAGCAGAAGCTCGAATGCATTATGTAAATTTTTTTAAATTTTTTTATCCGGCTAAAATCTTTTTTGGTTATTGCAGGAATTTTTTTGCGGCTTTAACGAGCATTATCGCCAATCTCTCCCAAAGTGGAAAGTGATTGCATAATTTGCCTACAGGGCCCTTATGAAATTTTTTTCATTCAGAAATCGTGATGGGGGTTGAGACCCCCATACCCCCACTGACGATATCTCCCCGCCCTTAACAGGGTGCCCCACAGCGGAATAAAAACGGTAGATAAAGAATATAGAATTGGGAAAAACCGGTCTGCCCCGCATTTTCTCTGATATGCCCTGGGGGGGACGACTCATTCCTGAAACGAAAATAAAAGGAATTCCATCCAGACGAAAAAAATTATTTCCCGCTTGCCACCGTCTTTGGCCCGCGGAGAATCCCGATTGTGCCGGTCCGGACAAACTCTTTGACCCCGAACTGGCGCAGGAGTTTTTCGAGCGCATCGATCTTTTCCGTGTCGCCAATGACTTGGAGAATAATTGACTTCGGGCTGACATCAACAATAGAGGCCCGGAAGATGGTTGCGATCTGCATGATCTCTGCACGCGAAGCGCCCTGCTCTGCCGTAACCTTGATGAGCGCAAGTTCCCGTTCCACCCGTTCATTGCCGGTTAAGTCCGAGACCTTGATGATATCGATGAGCTTGTTGAGCTGCTTCATAATCTGCTCAACTTTGGCATCATCACCGATCACCACAATCGTGATCCGGCTCATGCCCGGCTCTTCGCAGGGCCCGACTGCAAGGCTCTCGATATTGAAACCCCGGCGCGAGAAAAGCCCCGTAACCCTTGAGAGGACACCGGCCTTGTTCTCGACAAGGATAGACAGCGTGTGCGGCTTCATTGCGGATGGCCCCCAATCATCTCGTTGATCGCAGCACCGGCCGGGACCATGGGGAACACGTTCTCTTCCCGCTCGATCCTGAAGTCCATGACAAACGGGCCATCGCAGTCAAGCGAGGCCTGGAAGGCCGGGAGCACATCTTCCGGAGTCTCGACCCGCATGCCCTCGATACCATAGGCCTGGCCAATCTTGACAAAGTCAACCGGCGGCAATTCCGTAAACGAGTACCGGTGGTCGAAGAAGAGTTCCTGCCATTGCCGGACCATGCCGAGATACATGTTGTTTAAGATCGCGATCTTCACCGGGATCTTGTTTGCCGCAACCGTGCCCATCTCCTGGATGTTCATCTGGATGCTGCCGTCACCGGCAATAACAAACGTCGGGACATCCGGCCGGGCGAAATGCGCACCGATTCCTGCGGGAAAGCCAAAGCCCATGGTGCCAAGACCGCCAGAGGTAATCCAGGTCCGCGGGTTGTGGAAGCAGAAGTGCTGCGCAGTCCACATCTGGTTCTGCCCGACTTCCGAGACAATCACGGCTTTGTCTTTCACGAGATCGCTTAACGTCCTGATGACAAACTGCGGGTGCAGGCCATCGGTTGACGGGCACTTGAGCGGGTGGTGCTGTTTCCAGTGTTTGATCTTCTTTAACCAGATCTCGTGGGCGCCCTGCTTTTTCATCAGCGATAGCAGGTCTTTGAGCACTGCTTTGACATCGCCGACAATCGGTACATCTACCCGCTTGTTCTTTCCGATCTCGGCCGGGTCGATGTCGATATGGATGATCTTTGCCCGGGAGGCAAAGGTATCGATCTTGCCGGTTACCCGGTCATCGAAGCGTGCCCCAATGGCGATCATAAGGTCGCATTCGGTGACGGCAAAGTTTGCATACTCGGTGCCGTGCATGCCCAGCATGCCGAGATTGAGCGGGTGGTGACAGGGAATGCACCCGATGCCCATCAGGGTCGTGGTGACCGGGATGGAAGCAAGGGTCGCAAACTCCATGAGTTCGGGCGAAGCATTCGATGAGATGATGCCGCCGCCGGCATAGATGAGCGGGCGCTCAGCGTGACCGATGAGTTCAAGCGCTTTTTCGATCTGGCGCTTGTGTCCCTTGTAGGTGGGATTGTACCCGCGAAGGACAACTTTGTCGGGCAACTTCACGTCAGCAGCAAGACCCGTGCTCACATCCTTGGGGATGTCGATCAAGACCGGGCCCGGCCTGCCGGTACCCGCGATATAGAACGCTTCCTGGACAACCCGGCTGACATCGCCGGCACTTTTTACCAGATAATTATGCTTGGTGACTGGCATCGTGATGCCGGTGATATCCGATTCCTGGAATGCGTCGTTTCCCAGCAGGCTGGTCGGCACCTGGCCGGTAATCGCAACCACCGGAGTGGAGTCCATGTAGGACGTGGCGATGCCGGTAACCAGATTACATGCGCCGGGGCCAGATGTGGCGAGGCATACCCCTACACGACCGCTTGCCCGTGCATACCCATCTGCGGCATGCGCTGCTGCCTGTTCGTGCCGTACAAGGAGGTGCCGCAATGGTGAATCATAGAGTTCATCATAGATCGGCAACACCACTCCCCCGGGATATCCAAAGATAATCTCAGTGCCTTCGCGCAGGAGTGATTCAACGAGGATTTTTGCCCCGGTTTTCATTTCTTTCCCTCAAGTAATCTGTTCATTCCGGCGATCATCGCCTCGACACTCGCCATGATAATATCCGTGCGTGCGCCGCGAGAAGTAATTATCTTCCCGTCTTTACTTAATCTTACTGTCACTTCGACCAGTGCGTCCGTGCCACCGCTGATAGCGTCGACATGGTACTCTTCGAGCCGGATGTCGGCCAGTTCGGCAACCGATTTTTTCAGCACCGACATCGCCGCATCCACCGGTCCGTCTCCGGTTGCAGCTCCTGTCATCTCCACACCGTTTACCACAAGCGTAACCGATGCGGTCGGGATCATGTTGCTACCCGAGATCGCGGTGAACTGCTTCATCCGGATTACCGGTTTGCATTCGATGGCAAGCACAGCATCGGCAACTGCCATCAGGTCAGTATCCGACACCCGTTTGCCCTCATCGCCGAGCTGCTTGATCCGCTTTAAGATCTCCTTGAGCTGCGGTGCATCCGGCGTGTACTTCATCTCGTTGAGCGCTGCCTCGACCGATGCCGAACCGGAATGCTTGCCCAGCACGATCCGCCGCTTGCGGCCGATCTGCTCGGGCTTGATCGATTCGTACGTGGACGGCTCTTTCATCACACCATGAGCATGGATGCCGCTCTCATGAGTAAAAGCCATCTCCCCGACAATGGCCTTGTTGACGGGCAGTGGTACACCGGTCAGGCGCGAGACCAGACTCGAAAGATGATAGATCTTCTCTTTTTTGATCCGGGTCTCGTACCCGTACAGCACTTCGAGTGCCATCACGAGTTCTTCGAGCGGGGTATTTCCCGCCCGTTCGCCAAGCCCGTTCACTGTCACGTGCGCACACCCTGCCCCGGCTCTCAGCGCCGCCACGGAATTGGCGAGTGCAAACCCGAGATCATCATGACAGTGGATGGACAGCGGGGCAATCCCGCTGAGCGGCGGGATGATCTCGGCTATCCTCTCGGGAGTCAGAAGACCGACCGTATCGCAGAAGCAGAGCCGATCAGCACCCCTCTTTACGCCTTCTGAGAAGACATAATGCAGGAACTCCTGGTCCGCACGGGATGAATCCTCGCCCGATAGTTCGACAATCAGCCCCCTGGCTTTAGCATACTCAACAGATTCCCATGCCATTTCAGCAACCTGCTCCCGGGTCTTTCGCATCTTCTTTTCAATGTGAAGATCGCTGACCGGAATAACAAGGTGGACCGAATCCGCGCCGAAATCGGCAGCAGCATCGATGTCGAGATGCAGCGCCCGGACAAAGGTGCAGATTTCTGCCGAAAGGCCGGCCTCTGAGATCATCTTCATTGCATCCCGTTCGCCAACAGATGCGGCAGCCGAGCCGACTTCAACAACATCCACGCCGATATCAGAAAGGGCAGTGGCAATCTCAAATTTCTGTTGGGGGGTTAACGATACGCCGGGCGTCTGTTCCCCGTCACGTAAAGTAGTATCAAAAAAACGCAGCCTTTGGCCCAATAAAACAACCACTCATGGCATTCACCATAGATACACGTGGGGAAGGAGAATATAAATACATTCGCAGTTTTTCCTGATCCGGAGCCAATAAATCCCGGAAGCGGCCACATTCGATAGGTAGCGGCACAGTGATGCTGCATTATTCCGGGAGAGTTGAAAAAATGTTGACCGGTCATGGTCCGGGAAATCTACCGGTAATTACCGAACAGATCCGCTCGGACCTGCAGGAACTCAGATCCGCACAAACCCGGGGAGAACTGGGCACGGCAATCTCAACGATCGTGCTCCGGTATTCCCCCAAAGACATCGAGCAGATGCGGCGCAATTTCAAAGAAAAGATCCGTGATATAACCCCCGAGTACCGTGACCAGCTCCAGGAAAAGATCACCGAACACCTGCTCGGTACCTGGCAGACCCTGCGGCTGATGCACCAGCAGGGGACTTTTGCATCCATGAATGAACCTGTGCCAAAAGAGGTTGATGCGTACTGGACAATGGTTGCTACGCAGTGCGGTAGTGGCACCAATGCCAGCGCCAGTGCTAGTACCCGTGCTAGTACCAGTGCTGATGAAGGAGATGACATCCGGCTCCGGTTCTTGAAATTCCTCATTGCCGGTTTCTGCATGTTCGTGCAGCACGAACCGGGCCATCCGGTCGGCACCCCGTTTCCCGGCGGCGACAAGGTCCAGTACATTGACGGGATCTACTATTGCCCGGTGCGTGAGAAGGCAAACGATGTCGATGCCGCACTCTGCCCGTTCTGCCCCGCACGCCAGAGCCCGGAGATCGGGTACCTCAAACCTCCGGTGAATGGGAGTGAGCACCGGAAACAGGAGTTCATCCGGCATTGTCATGATTTCCATAATTTCAATGGGTGAATCATTCGCTTTCTTAAATAGGGACAGGAATCGATAGGATTCTGACCGGGAATTCAAGAGACCGGCTAATCATTTTTCATGAAAAATTAGGATGCTTCCCACCCCCTGCGGGGGTCGCTCGGCCGCCTCGGCGGGGCCTCGCTGGGCGGGAAGGTTTATCCAACCGATTCTTTTGAAGGGGTTGATTCCGGATAGATTATCAAAATAAAAAACCGTGAAAAAAATTTCGAAATTGAAATTATCCGAACTGGAAATTTACCGTTATCGAAAAATAATATTTTTAACCTATATAGCCGCCGCGGGGGCGCCCCGTCGGGGGCGGCGGAACATCCTTAGTTGGGGGTATTGGGGCATCAGCCCCCATCAAGAGAACCCGGTTACACGATTATCCGATAAACAAACTAATCTATATTCTCTATAGAATCGCCTCTGTTTTCCTGATGCGCCATGATGATTCCCTTAAATAATCAAAGAACCGGAGAAAACTGTTATATTTGACCGATACACATTCTAGCAATAGCGTCGCCGTCAGAACGATTCCTGGCAGGTGCAGTCCCATGGATACATCCCCGACAGTTTCCCTTGATGATCCCGCATTGTATATCAACCGCGAACTGGCATGGATCCGGTTCAACCGGCACGTGCTGGATGAAGCCCATGATCCCACCCATCCCCTCTTAGAACGGGTAAAATTCCTCTCCATCTTTTCCAATAATCTCGATGAATTTTTTATGGTCCGGGTCTCCGGGCTCCAGCGGCANTACGCAAAAGGCGTGCGGAAATTTCCTGCTGACGGCATGACCCCGGCNCAGCAGCTGGCTTCAATCCAGCAGATGCTGCTGCCCGAACTCGTACGGGGATACAATTGCTGGCATGAAGATATCCTGCCCAAACTTGCAAACGCAGGAATACATATTCATGTCTACTGTGATCTCGATGAGCGCCAGAAAGCCGTGATGCACCGCTTTTTTGTCGATGAGATATTCCCGGTACTTACCCCGCTTGCATTTGACAGCTCACATCCATTTCCTTTCATCTCCAACCTCTCGCTCAATCTTGCAATCATTGTCCGGGACACCAGTAAAAAAGAATTTTTTGCCCGGGTAAAAGTTCCGACCAACCTCTTCTCCCGGCTCATACGCATCCCGGATCCTGATGGATACTNTCACAATGACCAGAATGCCCATTTCGTCTATCTTGAAGAGATCATTGCTGCCCATCTCGACATGCTCTTTCCGGGGCTTGAGACCGTTGCTTCGTTTCCCTTCCGGATCACCCGGGATGCGGATCCGGAGATTGAAGTCGATGATGCCTCTGACCTCTTAACAACGGTAGAAGAGATCATGGAACAGCGTGCGCACGGCAACCCGGTGCGCATCGAAGTGGAGTGTTCCATGCATGACAACATCTGCCACATGCTGGAAAAAAAGCTCGTAATCACATCGGCGATGATCCACCGGGTCGGCCATCCCGTAGGTATGGCAGATCTCATGCAGCTCCTCTCGCTGGACCGCCCGGACTTAAAAGACCCCCCGTTCACCCCCTCTTTGCCTGACGACCTTACCGAAGGCAAGGATATTTTTTCTGCCATCCGCCACCACGATATCCTCCTGTACCAGCCCTATGACAGTTTTACACCGGTCGTCAACTTTATCCGACAGGCTGCAAAGGACCCGGACGTACTGGCCATCAAGATCACACTCTACCGGGTGGGATCCAACTCTCCCATTGTCAAGGCACTCATGGAGGCACGGGAGAATGGCAAGGCAGTAGCAGCTCTCATCGAGCTCAAGGCCCGGTTCGATGAGGAGAATAATATAGGCTGGGCCCGTGCCCTTGAACGCGAAGGCGTGCATGTGGTCTATGGGGTTGTCGGGCTCAAGGTGCATGCAAAACTCTGTATGGTTGTGCGAAGGGAAAAAGATGGTATCCGGCGTTACATGCATCTCGGCACCGGCAATTATAATGCCACGACAAGCCGCATCTACACGGACTTTGGCTTTCTCACCTGCGATAAGCAGATCGGAGAAGACGTAGCCAACCTGTTCAATTTCCTGACCGGGTATGCACGTATTGAGAGTTACCAGAAACTTCTCGTGGCCCCGGTTACCTTAAGGAAAGGTATCCTTTCCTTGATTGAGCGCGAGATCGCAAGTCACCAGAAAGATGGAGGCGGACACCTCATCTTCAAGATGAACGCACTGGTTGATCCGTTCTGTGTTGCGGCACTCTACCGTGCATCGCAAGCCGGTGTAAAGATCGATCTCCAGGTACGGGGTATCTGCTGCCTCCGCCCGGGAATTCCCGGCATCAGCGAGAACATCGAAGTGACCACGATTGTGGGAAGATTTTTGGAACACGCCCGGATTTATTATTTCCGCAATGGCGGGAACAGCGAAGTGTACTTAGGAAGTGCCGATCTCATGCCCCGGAACCTTGACCGCCGCGTTGAAATCCTCTTCCCGGTCCAGAACGCCGAAATCAGGAATGCCATTGTGGAAAAGATCCTGCCGGTGCAGCTCAACGATAACCTCAAATTACGAGTACTCCGCAGTGACGGGACCTATGAACGTCGCACCATAACCGGCGGGGCAAAACCGCTCAGTGCCCAGACCTGGTTTGTGGAACACAGCGGGTGCTGGTACCATGGCATCCACTGAACTGCATGAAAACGGCCGAAAGGTACGGCAGGTGCCAGCAACAGCCACCTGTATATTCGGAAAAAAACGACTGCTTCCCCTGCTCGAAGCGTTCGCAAAGGAAATTGCTGGGGTAAAAGCCGCAGAAGATATCGAGTATATCCACCGGATGCGGGTCGCTTCCCGCCGTCTCCGGGCAGCACTTCCCCTGTTCCAGTCCTGTTTTTTAAAAAAGCAGTATGCAAAATGGACTGAAGAGATTAAGGAGATTACCCGGGCGCTCGGAGAGGCACGGGACTGCGATGTCCAGATCGCATACCTGACAAAATACCAGAAACGCTCGGAGAAAGTCTGGCAGGCCGGAAAACATCCGAGTAATAATGAGTCCCCCACGAGCCCGGCGGTGCGGTACCTGCTTGCCGACCTGAAGAAANGCCGGAACCTCCTGCAAAAAGAAGTGCTGCGTGCGCTCGCTGTTCTTGAAAAAAACCATGCAGTTGATGAGATGCGTATAGCGTTTAGTGAACCGGATCTCCCGGTAAAAGGCGGGTTGAAACGGGCTTTTGCTTATGGCATTGCCCCGGTTGCAGCCATCCGGATTGAACAGCGGTTATGCAATCTGCTCGCGTTCGAACCCTGGGTTTCTCACCCGGAGGCTGTTGCCGAGCACCATGCCACCCGTATTGCGGCAAAAAAACTCCGGTACACGCTCGAAGTCTATGCTCCGGTGTACCGGCTCAACCTGCAAAAGCCTATCGCACGGGTCAAGGCTGTGCAGGAAGCGCTCGGCGATCTCCATGACTGCGATGTCTGGATTGACACCATCACCCTGCTGCTCCTCCGGGAACGCTCTCTCCTCAGATCCGAGAAAGAAGCAAAACGCCCGGACACGCAGACCCTTTCGAGCCTGAAGATCTTTTTAGCCGAGCGCGAACGGGAACGAAAAGCGCTGTACCGGCATTTCGTGCGCTACTGGTCTTCCTTAAAACGGGTGCATCTCTGGGAAGAACTCCGGGCCACGCTGGATTTAGGCCGGAAAACCCGCTTCCGCCCCCGCGGACCAGTACCGGAACCGGAGATCCGGGCGATCGTTGCAATAATTTCAGCGGAATACCCGGAAGGACAGGCCCACTGCCAGTTGGTGACAAAACTAGCCCTCATGTTGTTTGACTGTCTCCTGCCCCTCCACCAGCTCGATGCACGCGACCGGTTCTTACTGGAGTGTGCCGGCATGCTGCACGACATTGGCTGGAAATACGGGCAGAAAAATCATAACAAGCGCAGCGCTGCCATGATCTTTGCCGATGAACGATTACCGCTTGACCTGACCGAACGCGGCATTGTTGCCCTGGCAGCCCTGGCCCATCGCGGGCACCTGACGATAGAATCGCACAGTTTCTTTTCCCTTCTGTCTGAAGATGAGCGGAAAAANCTCCTGATGCTCTCCGGCATCCTCCGCATTGCCGATGGCCTGGATTACCTGCATCTCGGGACAGTGCAGGAAGTTCACTGCGTGATTGGCGACGAGATACTCTGCGATGTTATCGGGACATCCGATCTGGCGATTGAAAAAGAGCGTGCGCGTTCCAAGGCCGATGTTTTTAACCGGGCGTCTGGCAGGACCCTGGTGATCCGGTGAAGACAAAAAAATTTGGCGAGAATGGCCGCGTTGTTGCGTTTATCGATATCGGTACCAATTCCATCCGCCTGCTGGTTGTCCGGCTCAACCCGAACCATTCCTACACCATTCTGACCCGGCAAAAACTACAGGTGCGGCTGGGGGAAGGAGAATTTGAAGATGATGAGATCCTGCCCGAAGCGATTGAGCGGGCAGTCGTGGTCTGCAAAAAATTCACCGACCTTGCCCGCACGTTCCATGCTGAAGAATTTGTGGCTGTTGCAACTTCAGCCATGCGGGAAGCTTCCAACCAACAGGAGATCCTGCACCGGCTCCGGCTCGAAGCCCAGCTCGATATCCGGGTGATCTCGGGCCAGGAAGAAGCCCGGCTGATCTATTTAGGCGTTGCAAGCAGTATGCACCTTGAGGGAAAAGTCACTTTTTTTATTGATATCGGCGGCGGAAGCACGGAAATTGCCGTGGGCGATGAACGCAGTTACCAGTATCTCGAGAGCTTCAGGCTCGGGGCGATCCGGCTCGCAAATCAGTACATTCCTTCATCCGATACCGGCCCGATTACTGCTGAACGCTACAAAAAGATCCAGCAGCATGTCAAAAACAACATCATCCGCTCGATCAAAAAGATCCATAAACACAACCCAGTCTGTGCGGTTGCAAGTTCCGGAACTGCCATGAACCTTGCCGATATTGCGGCAAAAGCCCTGCACCAGAACCAGAATACCGATGGCGTGATCACCCACCAAGAATTAAAAAAAGTCATCAGCCTTATCTGTTCCCTGCCTCTCGAACAGCGCAGGAAAATCCCCGGCATTAATCCTGAGCGGGCAGATATCATTGTACCGGGCGCTGCCATTCTCGACACATTCATGCAGGAACTCTCCTTAAATGCGATCACCGTGACTGCACGGGGATTACAAGACGGCCTTTTGGTGGATTATCTCTCACGGATGGACGAGTTCCCCCTGCTCGGAGAACTCTCGCCGCGCCAGCGCAGCGTCCTGCAGCTGGGGCGGTCCTGCGGGATCAACGAGGCTCATGCCCGGACCGTTACCGCTCTCGTCCTTGCCATGTTCGACAGTGCAAAAGAGCAGCACCTTCATCAGTACGGGGATGCGGAACGCGAGCTTTTGGAATATGCCACCTTCCTTCACGACATCGGCTCGTTCATCTCGTACACCAATCACCAGGCGCACTCGTATTACCTGATAAAAAATTCTGAACTGCTGGGCTTTGACTTAAAGGAAGTAACCTTCATGGCAAACCTTGCCAGGTTCCACCGGAAAAAGAGCCCGCGCAAGAAGGGTCCCGAGATCCTGGAACTCGATCCGCACGAAAGGGAAGCCCTGCGGGTACTGGCAACATTCATACGAATCGGTGAGAGTCTTGACCGGAGTCATGCCGCCCTGATCCGGCATGTCCGTTTCATCACATCGGGAAAAGATGAAGTCCTGCTCGAGATCATTGCGCGGGGTGACTGCCAGCTCGAGATGTGGAGCATCGAGAGCGAGAGAAAGGCGTTTGAAAAAGTGTTTGGCAAAAAAATTATCTTTGAAATTCTGGGAAATGCATCCCCTGCCTGAAATTTTTTAAAAAAAAATTATGAAGTGCCGATTGCGCTTTTTACGGCATCCTTTACCGCGGGCGGGACGTTAAGAACATCCAGCAATGCCGGGAGTAAACTGATCATAGCTTTTTGCCCGTCTGGGGTTGCAATAAACCCTTTGAGCATGGCAATACCATCCGGGGATGCCAGAAATTTCTTTGCCGCTTCCTGTCCTTCGGGGGTTGCAAGATAACTGCTGACCGCACCGCCCATACCACCAAGACTTCCAAAATTCATAAGGTTTCACTCCATTTTTGACTCTATGCGTTATACCATGGATCAGTTAATAGTTAGGGTTATGCTGCAAAATTTACCGGATTAAAAAAAAATCAGGTGCCTATCAGCATCCTGACCTCAGTAAAGACATCATTTCCTGACATCTCGATGCGGTAATTGCCTTTCTTCCGGACCATGAAACTGCTTTTGGTGAGATCGGGATAGTCTTTCCCATATCCCTGTTGTTCAACAATCTCACCGGTTCCCGCATCGAGCACCGTAACTTCAAACCATGCATAGGGACTGGCTTCGGTAGTATTTTCATAATGTTCATTACGGGTCTCGGCAGAGACCAGTCGGTGCCGGGTAATTAAGACCGGCGTAAGATTGAACCGGACATACAACGGGGGACGCGTGAGTTCATGGGCGAACAGGACTTTCTGGCCAAAGGAGAAATTCTGGTTGAGGGAATAGATCGGTTCATAATCTTCCTCAAGGCGTGCGTCCCGCTCCTGGACGGGCAGGGTTGTTGTTTCCGGGATAATAGTAGTTATTAAAGGCAACGTGGACTGCGGTGTCGGCTGTGTTGTCAGGTACAGAGCAGGTGTGACGGACGGAGAAGGGATCATTCCTTCGATTGTTTTCTCGCCACCGGTTTTGAGCATCGGCAATCCCACGATATATACCACTACCATAATGACAATAAGCGCGATGATAATCCCAATAATTACCGGGTTTTTCGGGAGATCTGGTTTTGACGGGGATGCCCGGATGTCCGGGGGGTGAGGCGGGGGCAGGGGGGATTCATGGGCTACCGGTTTTTCCGGGACAGCCGGAGCTGTACCGGTCTCCTGCGGTGCTCCGCACTGCCCACAGAACTTTTTATCAGCGGCAATTTCCGCACCGCAGGATGTACAGAATGGCATGTAATGAGCATTGGTTGCAGGAGATTGATATTTTTTCTTTTTGGGATTTTAAACGTGAAAAATAAACAATTCACCATGTTTTCTTTTGTGGACTGACAATCCCAAACAGCGCCCGTACCCCGGGAATTCTTCGGAGAATCTCGTAGCAGGCAAGGGTCAGCAGGATGCTGAATAGTACAATGGCCGTAAACTGCAATGCCGGAGGAATTGCAAGCATCACCACGTAATAGGCAATTGCCACCAGTATTACCTGGTGAAGGATATACACCGGATACGATGCCGTACTCATATAGTCTGCAAAGGTGTTCTTCCGGTCAAACAGGCGCCTGCCCGTTCCCATGAGAGCAAGAACGCCAATCCATCCGGTTAAAACGAAGAGTGCAGAATACCCCCAGAATACTTCGTCATATCCAAGGAATATTCCAAACATCCACATCACGCCAATAGTCAGGACAATCCATGCAGCCAGGAGAATTGCCCAATACTTTTCCAAACGGGCCTGGACAGAATCTCTTGAAAAAAGGTAGTAGCCAATGAGGAACATGACAAAATACGACAGGAAAGTATAACCTGTCACCATGAAGCCGACAAAATTCAGGAACCAGACCGGAATAAACAGGAGAACAAGAACCGGAAGGTTTACCGTGCCGGGATTGACAGGTAGTCCCCCCCATCGCTTTCCCGCCAGGATCATACCGAGTGCCAGGATAGTTATGATAAACAAAAAGAGGATAAACCAGAGGTGATCTACGCTGAAATCTCCCATAATTCCGTTCGGTGGATCCTGAATGGGGTGAACTGAGCTGAAGAAATGCACAAACGCACCGGCAAAGTTCCCGGTATAGCCGGTATGGAATTTCAGGGCATAGTAGGCTATAACGGGGCAGATGAGTACCAGTCCGGCAAGGAACGGAACAAGGAGTTTTGTGACCCGTTCTTTCAGGAACATAAGAGGCATACGC
>JGI24732J26686_1000520_pt1 | contig 20743 bp, 23 predicted proteins | sample EPASupsiteHSE623_FD_26686 | JGI IMG/M metagenome (IMG submission 26686)
GGGGGGGGGGTAAATATGGCTCAAGGCTTCTACAAGGTCGTCCTTCTTCACTGGCTTTGCAATGTAATCATCCATGCCGGCTTCGAGGCATTTCTCCCTATCGCCTTCCATGGCATAGGCAGTGATGGCTATGATTTTAGGCCAGGTAGGCCAGCGTTTGCGTATCTGGCGAGCTGCCTCCAGGCCATCCATCTCAGGCATCTGTATATCCATCAGGATCAGGTCGTAAGGCAGGAGTTCGAGTGCCTGGAGGACTTCACGTCCATCTGCAGCCATGTCAGCCATGTAGCCCATCCGTTTGAGCATCTCCACGAGGACCTTCTGGTTCGAGGGTACATCCTCGGCCACAAGGATGCGCATGGGCTTCTTCTCTGCAAGGTTCTCGAAGGCGGCTTTGGCCGTACTCACTGAATTTACGGCCTTACCTGAGGCAATCTCAGCCTCGATGGTGAAGTGGAAGGTCGATCCCTCTCCAGGGGTAGAAAAGGCCCAGATCTCTCCTCCCATTAATTCAACCAAGCTCTTGGATATGGCCAGTCCCAAACCTGTGCCGTCACGCTTCTGGCTTAAGTTGTACTCCAGCTGGGAAAAGGGCAAGAAGAGCATCTCCATCTTATCCTCAGGTATGCCAATGCCCGTATCCCTGACTGCAAAGAGAATCTGTTGCTTATTATTTTCGAGGGCTTTGGATGAGACAGATACAGATACCGCTCCACTATCAGTGAACTTGACGGCATTGGAAAGCAAATTGAGCAAAACCTGCCTTAGCCTGCCCTGATCTCCTATGATGGCATCTGGTGTGCCGTAGCTGATGGTGCAAGACAGGTTTAAGCCCCTCTCGTCGGCCTTGACTGCCACCATGGACAGGGCCTCCTCGATGCAGTGCCGGAGGCTTAGAGGCTGGTGTTCTATCTTTACTTTGCTTTTTTCCATCTTGGAGAAGTCCAGGACATCGTTGATGAGGGCCAGGAGAGCCTCGCCGCCGATTCTGATCCTCTCTACGTAGTCCTTCTGATCAGGCGTCAGGCTATCATCCAGAAGGAGGCTTGAGAAGCCTATCACTGCGTTCATAGGTGTACGCAGCTCATGGGACATGTTGGCCAGGAATGCGGCTTTGGCCTCGACTGCGGCCTCGGCTGCATCTCTCGCCTTTATCAGCTCAGCATTCGCTTTTGTCAGATCTGCGGTCCTCTCCTGGACTCTCATCTCCAGCTCATCATTTGCCTTCTGCAGCGCCCTTTCAGCTAGCTTTATCTGGGTCACGTCTGCGCCGGCGATGACAGCGCCACGCACCTGTCCCTCGGCATCGAAGAGGGGCACGGCGCTCTCTATCAGGTGGACGGTTCGCCCGTCGGGGAAGACCAGCTCCAGCTCATCACCCATGACCGGCCTGCCTGTGGCCGTGGCGACCTGGGCTGGCATCTCTTCAGGCTTCAGCTCGGCGCCCTCACACAAGACCCTGTAGGAGACTGCCGCCTCTCCGGGAAGGGCGCTTCGAGAGACGTTGCCGCCCTGCGGAGCCCGAAGGATTTGATCGGCGTAGGCGTTGCCTGTGATCCTCTGGCACTGAGGGTCGTGAGCGATCCAGACGGCGACAGGCGCAGCATTCAGCACGGCCTGGAGTTCAGCGGCACGGTCGGCCAGCTCTTGGGCCAGGCGCTGGCGCTCTTCCTCGGCCCGCTTACGCTCGGTAATGTCCGAAGAGACCCCGAGTACGTATCGGACCTCATGGTCCGGGCCGAATTCAGGCGCGAACGTCAGCGCGAACGTCCGCGTCCCGGACGGCCCGGCCAAGTCGAACTCCATTTCCTCCTGAGTGCCGGTGCCGAACACACGCTCTATGGCCGCATCCCACAGGTCGCACAGATGCTCGGGCATTCCCATTTCGCGGTTGGTCCTGCCGATCATTCGCTCGACCGGATTAGGATTGTACCTATCGGACTGCTTGCTCAGGTAGATGACGCGGAGCTGGCGGTCAAACCTCATCAGCACGCAGGGAACGTTTTCGGCCAGAGAACGCAAACGTTCTTCGCTCTCGCGGAGCGTCTCCTCGGCCTGCTTGCGCTCTGTGATGTCCAAACCCACTACTAATCCAGCAAAGATCTCTCTTTTATCATTACGGATGGGCACGTATTGTGAGAAAATGACTCGGTCTCGATAGGGTGTCTCGAAAACGAGCGATTGGCCTGCCAGTACACTGCGATAGCGGGGCTCTATGATCTTCCTGGTCTCTTCATCAAGATCATAGACGGATTTGCCTTCTAGCTGCTCTCTACTCCAACCGATATCCTCCAGAGCCTCGCCCTCGGCTACAAGGAATCGGAGATCGCGATCAAAGACATATACCGCCCCATTGGGGAAGTTCTGAGCAATTGCCCGATAGAGTTCTTTGCTCCGATATAGCTCCTCCTCGGCCTGCTTGCGCTCGGCCATTTCCCTCTCAAGATCAGCTTTGGAAGCAGTGACGGTTTTGAGGTTGGCCGTCATCTTGTTGAAGGCCAAAGCGAGCTCACCAATCTCATCGCCTTTTCTCTCAACGATTGAATAATCTAGGTTGCCAGAGCCGATAATTTCTGCTCCGGCCTGAAGATTAGATAAAGATGTCAGCGTGCGCCGGTTGATCAGGATGTAATTGGTAAGAAGAAATGCTAAGAAGGCTCCTATAAGTGCAAAGATGAAAAGGTTATTTCGCTGTTTCGTCTCCTCCGCCTGCTGACTTAACATCTGCGCCAGGCGCGAAGCATCAAAGACCATTCCCTGGGTTTGAACTCCTATCCTGCTGCCCGATGTCTGAACAAATTGCAGACCGTCCGTATTGCCCCCAGCTTCCTGTGTGCTCTCAATTCTCGATTTTATATCGCCGAAGATCTCCTTCAATCGCTGCTGGCTGTTCTTGAGATTACTGAGGAGCACCAGCTGATCAGGCTGATCAACAGTCAGATTCGAGATATCCGCTGAGATCGAAGAGTATTTGGACTCCCATCGATCGGTCTGCTGGCTTTCATGGTACAGTAGATAATTATTCGACAGATAGTTGAGCTCACCGACCTTTAATTCGATACTTCTGGCGAGCTCTTCCTGCTTGTTCAGCCGCTCTACCTGTTGGTTTGTGGCGATCAACGATGCTGAGATGATTGCCAGGGCCAGGCCGAAGAAAACCATGCTTATGATCAACTGAGTCCTGATTTTCATGATTCCTCGCTTCAGCGGATATTTACCGCGTCAGGCTTTACTTCTCTCATGCCCTGAGTGTAGATATAGCTGCTAAAGTCGGGCAGCGTTCTTTCGTTGGTGAGGTTGTTCCTGATCATCCAGATGCCCTCATCATTCATGGCGATGAGGAGTGACTGGTCGAGAGTGAGAGAGAACCGATGCTGTGGCCAAATGGTCGCAATATACTCATCACTCAAGTTCAGCCTTTTTTGTAAGATCGCCTTTGCTTCAGTCGGGTGATTGATGGTAAATTTCTCTGCCTGGGCAAGCGATTTCAGGAACCGGTTTATCTTATCCGGATGGCTGGCCGCCCAGTCGCTCCTGCAAGCTGTTATATAATACATTGGCTGGCTGCTTTGAATTGGCAATCGTACAAGATTGCTTCCTAGTTGTTCTTTAAATTGATCAATAAATAGACCTGAAGTTACCACCGAGTCGACACTTCCGTTTGCAAGGGCTTCTACATATTGTGAAGGCTGCAAATCCACGATAGTTACATCCTGTAAGCTCATGCCATGCAGGTCGAGGAACCTTCCGGTAAAGAATTCAACTTGGGCCCCCCTGGTTAAGCCTATCTTTTTCCCTTTCAGATCTGAAACCTCTTCAATTCCCCGGTCTTTCCGGCCGTAAAGACATAGTGTCTCAAACTTATCGATACATGCAATCACTACAAAATTTTTATTTTCGAATGCTTTCGCTACTGCGGTATATTCTCCTGTAAACGCTATGTCTACATCACCGTTCAACATTCCATCGAAAGATTTAGGTGTTGAATATTCATTTCTTATAGTCACGTTGAGGCCGCTGTTGGCAAAGTAGCCCTGATCCTCAGCGATATGGATTAGCTCATATGGTTCAGAGCGCCCGATAGTAATCGATAAGGGTATCTCTGAATTGGCTGACCCTGAATTCGGCAAAGGCCATTGCCCTGATCCCAACAGCATTAATGCAAAGACTGCAGCTATCGCGGCAACAACGATTCTTTTCACGGATTTCCTCCATGCTGTTTTTAGGGCTCCCTGTCTCATCTGATGTTCACCGCCTCAGGCTTTACAACCTCTAGGCCCTTTGTGTAGATGTAATCTGTGAAATCGGGCACAGTCTTCTCGGTGGTGAGATTATTGGCGATCATCCACCGCGCCTCATCTTCCATGGCAGCGACGAGCGACTGATCGAGCGTTAGAGAATATTGGTGTTTAGGCCAAATAGTAACCATATAGGCATCGCTGAAATTCAGCCTTTTTTGTACTATCGCCTTAGCTTCGGCTGGATGGCTGATTAAATAATCCTCAGCCAAGTCCAGCGATCTCAGGAACCGGGTTACAGTCTCCGGATGATCAACGATCCAATCGTTTCTGCAAACCATGACGCTATAGAGTAGCTGGCTGCTTTGCACCGACCAGAATACTCCGTCATTGCCCAGATGATCTTTGATGGCATCATCATATTGCTGGTTATAAACAACTGCGTCAACGCTGCCATTTGCTATAACTTCCAGAAATTGGGATGGCAGGACATCCACAAGGGCTATGTCCTTCATGTCCATGCCATTCAGATTGAAGAATCTACCAAGAAGGAATTCAGCTTGAGCTCCTTTGGTAACGCCTATCTTTTTGCCTTTCAGGTCTGAAACGTTTTCAACTCCTCTATCTTTCCGGCCCGCAAGATAGAAGAACATGTATTTGTCGATGCTTCCAATTATGCTAATATTATTTTTTCTAATGCGTGCCCAACCACCACATACTCGCCAGACACTGCGATATCCACTTCACCGTTCAATAATTCATTGGCTGATGCTGGCCCTGTACTGTAATCTCGTACGGTCACATTGAGTCCATTCCCGTCAAAAAATCCCTGATCTTCAGCTATATTGATCAATGCATGCGCTTCAATGGGCATTTTTCCGATAGTGATCGACTCAGGCGTTCCTGAAGTCCCGGAATTTGGGAAGGGCCATGCGCCTGATCCCACCAGCGTTATAGCAAAGACTGCAGCTATCGCGGCAACAACGATTCTTTTCAGGGATTTCCTCCATGCTGTTTTTAGGGCTCCTTGTCTCATCTGATGTTCACCGCCTCAGGCTTTACAACCTCTAGGCCCTTTGTGTAGATGAAATCTGTGAAATCGGGCACAGTTCTCCCGGTGGTAAGATTGTTTTGAATCATCCACCGCGCCTCGTCTTCCATGGCAGCGATAAGCGACTGGTCTAGCGAGAGCGAGAATCGATTCTCGGGCCAAACTATTGCTATATAGGAATCATTGTAATGCAGCCGTTTTTGTACTATCGCCTCTGTGTTATCAGGATGGTTCGAATAATAGTCTTCAGCCTGAGAAAGTGACTTCAAAAACCTGTTTATCAGATCGGGATGCTTTGATGCCCAGCCATCGGCGCAGATAGCATTCCAATACATATCCTGGCTGCTTTGGGCTGGCCAGATAAATGTTCCATTGCCTAATCGCTCTTTAGCTTCGTTGACATGGGGTTGCCAGGTAAGGGCCGCATCGACCTTTCCGTCCGTAATAGCATCCGCCGCTTGTGAAGCCTTGATATCAACTAAAGTCACCTGCTGAGGGTTAATGCCATGCAGATTGAGGAATCTGCCGAGATAGAATTCTGCTGCAGTTGCCTTGGAGACGCCGATCCTTTTTCCCCTAATATCTGAGACGTTTTGAATCATGTTAGTTTGGCCGACAAGATACTCGTTCTGAGATTTGGAGATGCACGCAATATCACGTATACTCCTTCCTTCAAGCGCCTTGCCGACTATAACGAACTCAGATGCCATAGCCATATCCACGTCACCATTTAAAATCCCATTGACAGCGTCTAGTCCAGAATCATAATCTTTAATTGTGACATTGAGGCCATTAGCTGCGAAAAAGTTCTGGTCTTTGGCGATGTAGATAAGTGCATTCAATTCATGTGGCGGCGTTCCGATGGCTATTGACTCTGGTGTTCCTGAATCAGTTGCACTTAAATCCGGGAAAGGCCACACAGCAGATCCAATCGAGGATAGTATGGCGATTACCGCCATCACTGCAAGGGCATTTTTTTGCATCGTTCTACTCCTGGTGTGCCTGTAGCTCATTGCAGGACTTTATCATGCCATCAGCGGCCCTAACTTTCGGGAGAATCTGATTGCATGACAGATGCACCCCTTTGTTGCAGGCCCGCGTATTCTCCAAAAAAACTTTCTGCTCTGCATCTTTCGTGTCCCCCCCCCTCCCTGCTAAGGTAGTTAGCCCTTCCAGACTGACCCAAAGCCCTCCAGGTATCTCGGCCGCCGTTATCGGGATGGCTCATGCTCTCTGAGCGAAGAATCTCAATATGCTTCGAGACTCCAGAGGTTCTTTGAGAAAGGTTATTGCCGGTCATGTGTATGGCTCCTGGCACGGTTCGATCTTATCATTCTTAATAGTTCAAAACATTATCGGAAAAGAAGGCTGCTGGAAACCCCCGGTCCCGGGCGGCCTTCCGTCCGTCAAGACCTATCCTAGAACAGCTTTATGAAAATCGCAAGGCTCATCCCCGGTGTAAAGGACATGGAAAAAAGTCTTTTTACCCGACGAGAACGTTCTGCCTGCCATGAGGGTTGGAGCTGCCAGGCTGGAGAAGAGCGAGGACACCGACGATGAGCTCTACACGCTAATAAATGAACATCCCGGCTCAAGCATGTACGAGCTAGCGAAGCTGGCAGGCTGGTCTCCAGGCAAGACGCACGCTTCAATGAGGCGGTTAGAGTGCGATGGCATGATAAGGTCGAAAAAGATCGTTGATGGCAGCAGAGTCAAGCTCATGGTGGAGCCCAGGAAGTGGTGGGAGTTCTTCACTAAAGAAGAGCTTGAAGAGTTTAGGCGGATGGAAATTTGAGCAAATTCAATCGATGGGATTCACCGATTTCAGCTTTGTATTAGCTCTATGCCTGCGCTTTTGGGGCAGTCGCACCCAGAAGTAAAGGGCATAGCGCGCTGTCCATATTTTGCAGGCTACACACCAATAATGAGCATCAGACTGCGAAAGATCTTCAAGACTTTCTAGGCCAAGCACTAACTACCTGGGCTAGTCTCAGGCCGACGGCCCCCCTGACCCCGCGTCCGCGGGGAACACTCCCATATATATGGGTGTAGATACATAAAAAGGATAATGGTATCAGGTCCGCATATACACGATATTCGTGAAGTGCCTGGGGGCACGCTATCAGTCCATCAAACGGCTATCTGCCAGAGTTTGTATGTTGTCGGAAATGTCCCCCGCGGACGCGCTTTAGGGGGTACGGCCTTGAGACTAGCTCAGGGCATAGTGCACTACCCAAAAATGATTGCCAGTTCTCCTTTGACCAGCGCTCTGTACCTGTTGCTCATGGAGCGCCACAACTCAAGGGCAATGTCGAGGACTGTCAACTACTCTGGCCTAAAGGCCAGAGCTTGCGCCTCCGCAAAAAATCGGGACACAATAGGCAGGTTGACTGCTACCCTTGCGGCAATGTTAGTTGCCGCTACGTTGTCAGCCGGACCAGAGAAGCCACAGCAGATACAACAGAAATCGTCCCTCTTGGGACGATTGGACCCAGAGATGCAATGGCAGATAGGGCACTCCTGAGATGTGTAGGCTGGATTGATCAGAACCAGAGGTACTCCAGCAACGGCAGCCTTGTAAGCTACGAATTGCCTGAGTTGATTGAAACTCCAAGAATGGTGATCACGCCTCTGAGACTTCCTAACCGTTGTCCTCTTGCTGACGCCCTCAAGATCTTCAAGTGATATCAAAGAAGAGGTGACTTTGGCCTTCGTGATCAGATTTTTGGAAATCTGGTGATTAACATCTTTTGCGAATCTGGCCAACCGTCCAGACAGCTTTTTGAGATGCTTCTTTGCGCTCTTAGTGCCGACGCTCTGGAGTCTGCCCTTCAGGGAATCGGATCTATGTCTACTTTCTCTGATACACTCGCTGGAATGTATCTCGCCATCGCTGTCAACGGCCAGATTCTTGACACCGAGATCAACACCAAGCACATCAACAGGATCATATGGAGAGGCTTTGGGAACTTCTACTACGACACAGAGATAGAAGACTCCTTTGTTGATAATCAGATCGGCCTGGCCTCTGATCCTATCCAACCTGACCTTTTGGTAGTCTCCGAGTCTGACTGGGATCAGCTGCCTGCCTTCAAGCGTGATCAGAGAAACATATTCAAGCCCTTTCCAGGTGAGGATACGCTGGTCATAGACAATGGCCCCATCAGGCCTGAACTCCGGCTTGATAGATTTATCTCTCTTGTAAGCTTCGCAAGTCTTGGATATGGCCCTGATAGCAAGCTGAGAGGAAAGACCATATCGCTCCCTGATTGGATAGTAGACGGTCTTGTGGACTTCAACCTTGTTGGCGCTATGCATAAAGAAAACAGTGTTGGCAATATCATTGCAGGCTTCGTTGAACCTCTTCATGGTATCGCAGAGCATTTTGTGCTGTGCAGGCGTTGGACCCAGCCTTACCATCAAGGTCTGAAGCATACTATTGAATATATCGTTCAGTGGATAAATAATCATCGATTGGTATTGGGAATGGGGTACGCTCCTCTCCGGCCTGAAGACCGGAGTTTCCGCTACCCCTATACTCCAACGCACGTTATGAGGTCTATGCCGGGTGGAGATGGTGGCAGCGACAGAGGAATGAGGTGGGCAGAGTGCACAGAGCAGCTGGATAGGAAACCTGACCAGCCCGAGCAGCAGTAGATAATAGCAGCAGTAGATAATGTCTCTTTCAATCATCGGGCTGAACAAGAGATCCATAAACCCGGTAGATAGCGCTTACAGTCCAATTTCAGCGCCTCCAGGACCCTGATCCATATCCATATCCTTATCTAGTATGGACTGGAGACCCTCTCTTTTGTTCGATAGGTGATCACATTTGAGCATTGATTTCAATAGCATGTCCTTCGATGAGAAGGTACAGTACGTCATAGAGAACTTAAGGAACCTGCCAGATGATCTCGCACCTGAAGGAGTGGACCTGCTGGCACAGGCCGGCGAGACAGAGTATGCCGTGGTTCTGGCAAGGGACAAGGGAATGACAAAGAGAGCCATAGATATACTGGTCTCTGCAGGCGACTACCTCTGGGCTGCAATGATTGCCAAGAACGCCGGCATGGCCGAGGAATCCGAGCGCCTGTACAGCGACGGCCTGGGGTATTACATCAATATGGAGATGTATGGCCGTGCAATCAGTGCGGCTACTGCTCTTGGCCTTCCCCAGGAGGAGATAGATGCCCTCTTCCAGAAGGGAGTCGAGGTGGAGAGCAGGAATATGGACATGGGCCGAGTTCATGCCATGCTGGACAGCGCCATGGAATCTCTGGAGATCGCAATGATTGGCAAGGAAGATGAGTTCTCAAACGACCTTAGAACTGCTATAAAGGAAGAGAAGGATAAGAGGATGAATGATCAGGGTAGTGATAATGGTTCCAGGCCCTGACTTAATCCTATTCATCTCTTAGCCTTATCTCGACCTTCATCAGGTCTTCAGCCACATAGGAGCATTCGAAGTGCTGCCTGGCATCGGCCAGAAGAGGTGCCGCGTCTTCAGAGTACCTGGAGCTGATATGGGTCAGCATCAGCTTCTTCACCCCGGCCCGCATGGCAAGCTTGGCAGCCTCTCCAGCAGTGCTGTGCTTGCTTTCCATGGCCCAGTCTATCATATCGTCGGCCAGGGCAGCATCATGAATCAGGAGATCGGCATTCCTGCTCACGTCCTCAATTGGCTTGCAGGGCCTTGTGTCCCCTGTGTAGACCACCTTTCTGCCGGGCCTTGCAGGTCCCAGGACCTGATCAGGAGTGATCGTCCTCCCATCGATCTCGATTCCCTCGCCCTTCTGGAGCTTGCCAAATAGCGGCCCTGGCGGTATGCCCAGAGCTACGGCCGCGTCGCGGTTGAACCTACCTGTCCTCTCATCCTCACGAAGGCAAAAGCCGAGGCTTTGCACGCTGTGGTCTGTCCTGACCGTCTCAACCTCGCAACCATCCATCCTTATTATGTCGCCGGGGTCAAGCTCAGCAGCTCTGACCTCGAACTTCCTTGAGAAGTAGCCCAGGCTGTCAAAGTGCTCTACCAGGTCTATGGTGTGCTGTGGCCCGGCAATGGTCAGGGGCTCCTTTCTGCCCTGAAATGCCATGGTCTCAAGAAGGCCGGGGACGCCCAGTATGTGGTCGGCATGGAGATGGCTTAAAAAGATGTAGTCCAGGTGCATCATACCAGTCCTGGCGCGCATCATCTGACGCTGAGTTCCCTCGCCGCAGTCGAAGAGGATGAGATTTCCCTCTCTGTTTATCAGCACTGCTGAAGGGTTTCTTTCAGGCGTAGGCAGCGATCCCGCGGTTCCTAAGAAGGTGACATTTAGCATTTGTGGCCTCTCCACATCCCGGCCCGGCTTTAATTTCATCCCATAATATCCTTTTCGCCGGAGATCTGGCCTTTTCGAGCTCGGGCTGCAGGCAGGCCATTCTATGGAGCTTCAGACAGAGCTTTGGGACCGCAGCTAAAATTATGCCAACCAGGATCTCAGAAGTGCCAGCCACCTGATCCATTCCAGGCGGCCTGGCAATCCTGGCATCCTTAAACGGCCTATCTAGGTCGCTTTGCCTGCCCTTGCAGAAGACCTGGAAGCCTTCATAGTGCCAGCTTTGGCATCCTCGAACTCCCTTCCAAGATCGCTCAGCCTGTCCTTGCTCAGGTCCTTGCGGGCTTCATCAAAGATCTTGCCCTCTTCCTCCTCTATGTGATGCTCAATGAGCTCTTTAAAGACCTTGAGCTTGGCCATCCATTTGTCAGTATCTTTTTCTGCATTGTCCATCTGGTCTGAGACGGTCCTTGCTACATTGTGCTCCTCTATGGCCTCAAGGATGTCATCCCTGTGTTTGCTCTCCAGAGCCGGGTAGAAGACCTTCTCCTCGGCGTCCATATGTTTTGTCAGCTCGGTAATCAGGGTCTGGAAGGGGCGATCCCTGGCATCGGCGGTCTTGCTCTCCATCGTCTCCATATCGTCGAATATGCCCAGAAACTTGTCGTGATCGTTCTTGATTATGTCCAGTATATCCATACCATTCCTCCACAGATCTCAATTGCGGCTACCAGATGGTCTGAGGTGTTCCAAGCTTGGCTTTTATAGCACGTTTAAATGAGGTGCCTGATTGGCCTTACATCCAGAAGCGCAGTCCATCGGCCTGCTGGCCACAGAGCTAAAACCATCTTCAGCCGCCAGAGGTCTGCAATATGAACTATATACCCCGTATAATATAAGAAAATTCCGGGAGTTAAAAGGCTGCGCAAGAGGTGATCCAAAAAGCGCATGGATGCAGGTTCACAGAACCATTGCCAAAATTTTTATCAGTCATGACTGCATGATGTATACAAATAGCATGATTCCTGCAGGAGCGGCGCTCTTTAATGATGAGGTTCTTCAATATCCTGGGAAGGCTGTGGCTCTTTGGACTGGCGACCTGGACGCTGTGCCTGGTACTCAGCATGGGAGATGCAGGGACTGTATGGATCTATGCTTATCTGATAGTTCTCTGGGACCTCTTTGCAGCCTTGGGACTGTTTATAATGGTCAAGGTGTTGAAGGTGACATCCATTTAGCTTCACGGGACATGAGAGTCCCGTCTATCCTGACCGCCGACCAATCTAAGATAAGGATATTCTATCGCCCATATCTGCCATCAGGAGAAAAGAAGGCCAGTTTTTCCTTTTGGGGCAAATTTATCTCCTGTGCCAGGAATATTCTTATAGTATCTAAAGCCCTCAATTAAGAAGAGGTACGATATTTGAGGAGCCTGGTACTTGCATTTACTACAGCACTGCTATTAGCGTCTCTTGGCTATTCTGCCTTTGCTGCTGAGGATATAGTGCTCAATATCGGGTATCAGCCGAGCACTCATCAGATAGCAGAGATGGTCGCCATGGAGAAGGGATGGTGGCTGAGCGATCTTCGGCCTTTTGGGGTCACTGGAGTAAGGGAGTTTGGGTATCCATCCGGTCCGCCTGAGATGCAGGCAATGCTCAGGGGTGACTTGGACATAGCCTATGTAGGTACAGCCCCTGTCATTTCGGCTATAGATCAGGGCCTGGACGCCAGGATAATTGCAGGGGTCAATACCCAGGGATCGAACCTGGTGCTCAGATCCGGCCTTATGTATAACGGCCCGAAGTCTCTTGTGGGTCTCAATATTGCCACATTTCCTGCAGGATCGGTCCAGGACATAGTGCTTAGAAAGTGGCTCAAGGATAATGGCATAGACACGTCCAGCCTCAAGATCTCACCCATGGGTCCTGGGGATGCAATCACTGCCATGTACGATGCCAAGATCGATGTAGCTTTCCTGCCTCAGCCAAGCCCAGCCATAATGGAGAAAGAGGGCATAGGCAAGTACGTCCTGCCTTCCGGCCAGATGTGGCCGGGCCACGCCTGCTGCTGCATAGTGGCCAGCGAGAGGCTGATTAGAGATCAGCCTGAGATGATAAAGCAGATAGTCCAGACTCATATCAAGGCCACCAACTACATCAATGAGCACCCGGATGAGGCTGCTGAGATCTATGCAAACAGGACGGGCCAGGACCTGGAGGAGATTCGGTACTCAATAAAGACCTGGGACGGGAAATGGACGAGCGATCCCAATATTCAGGTCGGGTCTACTGTGGAGTACGCAGAGATGGACCATGACCTGAAATATACAAACAAGACTCTGTCCAGAGACGATCTCTTCGATACAAGCTTCTACAACAGCACTGCAGGGTATTATCGAAAGATTGGCAAATCTTGAGCAGGGATATCTGATCATCATCCCTGCTCCCAATTTTGCATAAAATTTTTCAAGAGCTAAGCTTTACAGCAGTTCCACATGCAGTGACCATAAGCATCCCGCCCCCATTTGTGCCTATGGTCTCGTAGTCTAGGTCCACGCCCACTATTGCGTCTGCTCCAAGAGATCTGGCCTCATCCTCCATCTCCTGGAGGGCGATCGCCTTGGCGTTTCTAAGTTCTTTCTCATAGGCTCCAGATCTGCCGCCGATGATATCTCTAATGCCTGCAAAGATGTCCTTGAAGATGTTTGCGCCTAAAATTGCCTCGCCATCTACCAGTCCGAGGTAGGCTACGATCCTCTTTCCCTCAATGCTGGGGGTTGTGGTTATGATCATGATCTGACCTCTTTTATCTTCTCGTCTGGGGCCAAAGCCCTGGAAGAACTGGGATTCTCAGTTAAATTAGCTTTCGGGAGGTTTTGGCGTCGGCATAAGGCTAGTACAGAGAGGCTGAAATAAGGCCATGCGGACTTGTTTTAGCCTCTCTGTACCAGGGAGGTACTGGCCGGTTGACTCGGCCTCTGCTGGTTATCCCGGAGGAATCACCAGCTACCTTGCGAGGAGAGTTTGCCTGATACATAGGAGGTTATATGGATCGCGAATGAATATATGTAATTCGATCATATCGCATGGCATGATTTGCCGCCAATGAGCTGGAGAGTCCTATATGGCGATTGCAGGAGATATATCGAGTTCGCGGAAGGCTGTAGGAGAGTGCCTGCCTGCGATATTTGAAGAGGTAAAGGACGTATCCTCTGAAGAGTTCAGGGAGGCCATGAAGATATATGCCATAGCCTTTCCTGAAGGCAAGTGGCGTCCGATATCCTCTATAGAGTCAATGGTTTCAAGCAGAAGATTGCGTCTGATAATAGGACGCACTGGGGGCAGGGTAGTGCTCATGTCAACTATGTATCCCTTGAAGGGGACTCCCTTCGTGCTGGGGGATTACATAGCGGTAGCTGAGGAATGCAGGGGCAGGGGCATAAGCAGGCAGTTCAACCTGAATATCTTCAAGATACTGGAAGACTTGAAGTTCGAATATCTCCTGGCAGAGGTTGAGAATCCCTACCTGGATGGAGATACAACCAAGATGCGTAGGGTCAGTTATTACAGAAGACTGGGAATGAAAGAGCTAAAAGGCATACGATATATGCTCCCACCTTACCAGGGAACATCTCCAATGGAGATGATACTGATGATCCTTCCAAAGAGAGGTGAAGATTCTCTGGATGGAATGACCATAAGGGATGTGATAATTCAGATCTTTCGAGAGCTTCATGATCGGGATATAGATGATTCCATCCTGGCTTCGATCATAAAAGGGATTCCAGGGAGGATTGAGTTAGTTTAACTTGCGGGAATTCCTCGGCCTTCAGGCCAGGGGACTAGATTTGCACCCCATCCTGAAATTGAGGATAAAAGGATTGCCCCAGGCGAGGGGGGGACTGTAGTATCGCCTGGGGTAGGATAATGGGTAGCAAGCCTTTGTTTAGGCATTGCTATAACACTCATTGATCCATATAACTACATAAGAAACTTAGCTCAGAATCAATGTCACATAGATATAATTAAACAAAGATATTTAGCCACGCAGGCGAACAGGTTAATATCTGTCCGGCCTCTTTTGGGCATGATGCCACAGATAAACTATTGGGAGAGACATAAGTCGTTTTGGTCTACGCCTAAGGGCATTATCATTGAGATCGCAGCCATACTGATCCTCATTGGAGGGGCAATCATCGCTCTCAACCTGTTCTCATCGCCCTACCCGGTCATTGAGTACTTTGATGCAAACCCTGTGACCATAGTATCCGGCGAGTCATCAACTCTCAGCTGGAGCGTGGTGGGCGCTGAGAGCCTGACCATAGATCAGGGAATTGGAAAGGTTGAGCTAAAAGGCCTAAGAAAAGTGATGCCCACAGAGACCACCATATACACTCTTAGCGCCGTGAACGGGACAAGAAACAGAAGCGCTTCTGTGAGGGTGCTGGTCGAGAAATGAGCCATGTGATCTAGGAGCATCAACGCTGTTTTTGCAGGTCTCAATATCTTGCATATAATTGCGAAAACAATGTTAGTAATTGCGATTAAAACTTCATATAAGCAATTGCTATTCTGATTGCAGTATCGGTTCGCATTGCAGAGGTGCTGCGCTGCACATGCAGAGGAGCGCAGGACCTGGCACTGGGCCTATGCGGATCTTATCAGTACATAGCAGCACTCACTGCTAAATGTTAAATGCGCATCTCCACTCAATATTCGAGCTCCATCACCACCGGGCAGTGATCGCTGGCCTTTGGCCGGTCATATCCAACCCTCGGCCACCTTGGTCCGAGATACCTCTCAGCTCTATAAGGAAGGCCTGCGCGAATTATCCTTGGACGGACTCCATAGTTCTTCCAGGCCAGCGAGGGTGATGCCAGCATATAGTCAAGCTGCTGGTAGCTGGAATCCTGGCTGTAGAAGTGGGTCCAGCGATCCAGCGGGTCCTGGATCCTTTTTATGAGATCTATGGAGAATCCGCCATCCAGGAGAGGCCAGAGGCTGTGCTCGGCATCAGGCATGCCGTCTATCTCTGTGTAATCATTGAGGTCTCCAACTACAAGCCAGTCGCTCTGAGCAGGGTCCGGGAACCTCATCTCTATGATCTTTCTGACAGCCATGGCCTCAGCCTCGCGTATGGGCCTGGTCTCCTCTCTAGTCGGGCTCATGGACTTGAAATGGCATACGAAGATTGGCAGAATCCTGCCGTCTTTCATTATGCGCACCTCAAGACAATCCCTTTGAAATACACGCTCATAGCTGACTGATCCGGGGCGGCAGATCTCGCCCATGAAGTCCTGATGGGTGGCCATTGAGTCTATGGGATGCTGGCTTAAGACCGCTACATCTATCCCACGCCTGTCGTTGCCCTCTACGAGGACCTTGTGGGGATAGTCGATCCCGGAGATGCGGCGGAGATATCTGCTGTGGAAAGACTTGAGAGCTTTAAAGCTGTCAACCTCCTGAAGGCAGATCACCTCAGGCGCACCTTCTTTCATGGATAAGGCTGTGAAGACCCGATTTTCGTCGTTTAGGACATTCCAGTATGTGCGAATGAGGTTGGCCCGATCAATATCAGTGTAGACATCCAGAAGGGAGGCGAGGCCCGGATCGTGACTGTCGAAATCGAAACGCACCATCATGTTCTCTACATTGAATGTCATTACTCTAAGGCTTGTCATATGATGCTCCAGATGATCGATTGAGGCTGCATCTATTGGAATTACTTATACATCCCAACTAATATCAATGATGGGGAGATCTATCTCAGGCCACAGAATGGTCTGCGGTGTAATAGCCGGTGACATCCTCTCCTGGAACTGCCATGACGCCCTCAGCCCAGGCCAGAGGGAAGAACTGCTCTGTCCTCTTGAAGGAGGCAGCATAGACCCTCTCTCTCCAGTCTGTGGCATTCCCTGCAGATTTGCGCAGTGGTACAGAGAACCAGGTACGATCGAGCTCAGACGGCTCAGAGGCTCCCAGATAGTGCCACTCTCCTGACCAGACCTCCACCCAATTGTGGTTACTTCCTCCATTCAAGGTCGATGTCCCAGCGACCCTGGCCGGGATTGCGCAGGCTCTGCATGCATCCACAAGGATGATCGAGAGCCCAGTGCATGAGGCATAGCCTATCTGGATGGATTCTCTTGGGCTCTGGTTTGGCCTGTGGCGCTTGGTAGCGCTGTAGGTCACATTGAGGTCCTTGAATATCTCCTTGTTGAGGAGCACCGCCGCCTCACCCGGAGTATTGCATTCCCAGGCTCTGTCCTTAAAACGCTCGAAGAAGTCATTTCTCCAGGGGTCCCTGGGCTCGTCAAGGCTGGCATAGGGAAGGACGTAGTTGAGGAAGATCTCCTCTGGAATGTCATTGCCCCATGGAGACTGGTCTTTGGCCCGGTATGCCAGGGCCACGTCTTCTGCCAGGTCCTGGCCACGGATGGAGAGCAGGTCCTGCAGAGGCATGTTGGCCAGAATGAATGCAAGGCCCGTCCTCTGGTCAGGGGAGAGCGAATTTATTGCAGATATCAGAGAGCCTCTGTTGGGCCCGGCCTTTATCATGGCACTGCGGGCGTCATCACGGTACTGAGGAGGCAGGAGCAAAGCTGCCTCTCTGACCTCGTCTGCCCTCAAAAGCACGTCTGAATAGACTGGATGCTGCTCACCTGAATAAAAGCCGCCCCAGTATCCATATTCATTCCCCATGAGAACCGGCGATGGCGATGATAGTACCTGATCTATATTTACTGGCTCATCTGCCTGGAGATTCTGATTCTGATAGGTAACAACTCCCTCGCTGATGCCAGGTGAGAGCACCGATGCCAGCACTGCCGTAAATAGAATTGAAAGAATGGTCCATGACCAGCCCAATACTTGAGTCCTCAAGAATAATCCACCCTCAAATCGAGATTACCAGATGGCGCCTATATTGGCTTTTAGCCGTCTGTCCATGATATGGATTGAGACGGCTGTGCTGAATATTTAATCATTGTGCCGCTAACCTGGATCGAGGTGTCTAAATTTCTATGGACGTCTGACATCTGAGGCAAAGATTTTTTCCCTAAAGAGCAATTGCTTGGCTCCATGAAGCAGTTTCTAATTACGCCTGCAGCCGGCAAGCGGCTGATCGGTATTGCTTTAGCAAAACATCCTGCCTTAAAGAAAGCCCTGGTATCAGGAAATGTTGTCATCATCGCCGGCACAACCAATGGCTATGTGGCTGAGGAGGTGTTAAGCAGCATCGGCCAGGCTGAAGGCTTCTCAAGGCAGCATTTCTTCCGCGGCATCACCCTTCCTCCCTGGAGGCCTACTGCAGAGTCCGGGAGGATGCTGGACACAAGCGGCTTCCCAGGCGATGTGGTGATCAAAAACGGGACCTGGAAGAAGGGAAAGACGATCTTTGATGTGGTCGATGATCTGAAGGATGGCGATGTCATCCTGAAAGGCGCCAATGCCCTGGACCCGGTGAGAGGGCAGGCTGCCATCTATATCGGCGATACCAAGGGCGGCACCACAGGCGCTGCACTGCAGGCGGTCGTTGGCCGGAGGGTTCAGCTCATACTGCCTGTGGGCCTGGAGAAACGCATATTCGGAGATCTAAATGAGCTGGCAGTTCGGCTGAATGCTCCAGGCTTAAAGGGGCCGCGCCTTTTGCCAGTGCCAGGGCAAATTTTCACAGAGATCGATGCAATCGCTCTGCTGACTGGTGCAAAGGCAGAGCTGGTGGCTGGTGGAGGCGTCTGTGCAGCCGAGGGCAGCATCTGGCTCCTTGTCAGCGGAGGTGCCGGGCAGGTGGAGGATGCAGATAAGCTGATAAAATCTGTCTCATGCGAGCCTGGGTTTGTGCTCTGGTGACTTCCTCCCCGCCCCTAAAGGGGCAGGGCTTCCTGCTTCATCAGTCTGGTTTGCCGAACAACTTTTGTTATCCAGTAGAGACCAATCCTTCACAGGCTCACCCCCACAGGCCTTGGGATTCTAAAGCTTCCTGAAGGATCGACCTGAGGGACTATGTCCCCTCTTGTTTTTCTTCAACTATAGAACTCTCCTCAGCAATGGAACCCTTCTCAGCACCAGGTGGCTGGCCAGGAAGCATATCGGCACTGCGATAGCACTCACGATTAGGAACTTAATTAGCGGGTGCCATGAGAAGTCCCTGAAGGCAAGGGCGGTCAGTATCAGTATCGGCGCATGGAAGAGATAGACTGAGAAGTAGTTCTCTGACATGAACCTGGCAAGCTTGCCCTGCTTGTTAAAGCGCTCCCTGAAGATGACTATGATCCCCAGGCAAACTCCAACGCAGAAGAAAGACTCCCAAAGTGCATAGGCCGCGCTTTGCCAGTACAGGCCGCCGAAATACCTGGTGAGGTCTCCGGAAAGACCGCCTCCCAGGATTATGATTGCCATCCAGAAGATCGACCCGCCTATCAGGGAAATCTTGAACCAGGCCATGCCTAAGGAGTGAGGAATGAGGGACAGCCAGTCATTCCGGTAAGCAATGATCCCTATGATGAACAGGATCACGTACTGAGAGAAGTAGCAGAGCTGCATGTTCATAACGCTCGTGCCTATGGGCTGGACCAGGCGGATGGAGAAGGCGCAGATAGAGATGAGGAGTCCAAGCGCAACAACTGCCATATGTCCGGGGAGCTTTCCATACTCATCTTTGTTTTCTGTCTGCACCAGCTCCTGCTCAGGCTCATGTCCCTGCTCATGTCCATGCTCATGCTCATGTAGCTTGTCTTGACTATGCTGGAGATGCCTGATGAGTGCATAAGCCACAGTGAAGATTAAAAGGGCTAAGGCAAACCACATGGGCCCGGAGCCGCTGAGGAAGTCGAGGCTCACGATATAGTCCCGGAAGGCCTGCCCCGGCGAAGGACGGGGCGTTCTCCATTCGAAGGCCAGGATGTAATAATTGATACAGAAATTGATCAAGATCATGTAGATCAGGGTCGGTATGCCCAGCCTCACGGCACGGTCGATCAGGAACTTGAAAAAGCCCTTGCGATCAAAGGCGCCTGGCACGAAATAGCCTGCGAGAAGAAAGAGGAGCCCCATAGAGTAAGCCTGTGTAAATGATAGATAAATTCCAAAGACTGCAAAGGAGGCAATGTCTAGGTTTGAGGGCTCTTTATAATACCAGCTTCCCAGGCCTGAGTAGGTCACGGCAGCGTGGGTCAGGACCACGAAGATTATCATGAGCCAGCGAATATTATCTATGTAGAGCATCCTGTCGGGTTTTGCATGGCCCTCAAGCAAAGTCTGCACCATGTTGTAAGAGATCTGCCTTTAAGATAAGCCTTATTCCAGGGGCTGTGTGAAATTATAAAATGATTAGTCTTTTTGATCAGGCTTGCCCTTGCAAGCGGCTTTATGTTATCCGGATCTGATGATCGCCCTGGATTGATGCATTTCATCATCGAGCCCTGAGGCAGCAATGCTGCCTGGCCATCTGCGCCCTGGCAGATCTATCTCACCATCAACACTGCAATATATGATGCGAATCCTATTACAAGAAGCGTCAGATTAACCAAATGGTCATTATGGAACCCCCATCTTTTGAGAGCGAACTTGGTTCCTAGCAGGATGTGCACCAGGAATACTGGCATCATGTACAAATCCAGATCAGTGTGGAGCAGCCTCGCCAGACTGGTCGGCATAAAGATGTGTTTTGTCCATGCGTAACCCGTAATTATATAGGTGGCCATGAAGATCAGCAGGATCCAGGCGCTTATTCTATTAACCTTGATTAAGACGCGATTTAACTTCACTGTCTCTCACACTCTGTTAGGATGAATGCTCTCGATCATATATCATACATTCAGCTTCTATGCGGGCATCTTCAATCTCCCGCCAGTCAGCAACTCCTTGTTTTGAACGATTATTAAATGTGAAGCCGAACGGACATGGCATCTGCTGAAGCAGTCCCCTTGAAAAGTTGAATCTAAGGTTCTGTTTCACGGGAAATGCTGAACTAAAGTACAAACGGAATTTAAAAACCTGCTCAGGCTTCCAATAATAGACCTTTGCCATTCTCGTGAATGCTCCCCGCCCTAAAGGGTGGGGCTTCTATCGATTTTTCGAAGAGATTGCATTCCCAATCTCAGAATATTTATAGCAGCGTTCAGATCTCGGTCG
>JGI24732J26686_1000541_pt1 | contig 20160 bp, 25 predicted proteins | sample EPASupsiteHSE623_FD_26686 | JGI IMG/M metagenome (IMG submission 26686)
GGCCTTGGAGTTACCGTTTCAGAAAACGACGAACGGATCACAAGAGTCGGAAAATTTTTAAGAAAATGGGGAATTGACGAATTGCCCCAACTGTTAAATGTTTTAAAGGGAGAGATGAGCCTCGTGGGTCCAAGGCCTACACTAAGATATCAAGTGGAAAAATATAATGATTTTGAAAAAAAAAGATTGCTTTTGAAACCGGGCATTGTGGGCTGGGCTCTAATTCACGGCAGGAATTCCCTGAGCTGGGAGGAAAGAATAAAATATGATGTCTGGTATGTTGAGAATTGGTCTCTGTGGCTTGATATTGTAATTATTTTGAAAAGTTTTTATTTGATTTTAATTAAACAGGATGGAGTTTATGGCAAAGGAGGCATAAACGATTCCTTTAAAAGATAATTTAAATTATACAATTATGACAGTTAAAAAATGGGTAAAACCGAAAATAAAAGAAGGGAAATTGACTAAATGGAATTGGATGGTTCGGGGCGTTAAAAATTTTAAGATTGGTAAAAATACTGACATAGGCGCTTTTTCTTATATAAATGCCCTTGCCGGCGTGGAAATTCAAGATAATGTCCAGGTAGGAGGAGGAGTAAAAATATATTCCGTTTCTACAATTGATAATAAAAAAGGAAAAGTGATTCTGAAAAAAAATTGCAGAATTGGAGCTCAAAGCGTAATAATGCCGGGTGTAACAGTCGGGGAAAATTCAATTGTAGGGGCCTTTAGTTTTGTAAATAAAGATATAGATGACAATGTTGTGGCTTTTGGCATTCCTGTAAAGGTTGTCCGGCCGAATAAATAATCTATAAATTAAATGAATATACCACTTTCTAAACCGGATATAACAGAAAAAGAAAAAAAAGCGGTATTAGAAGTTTTAAATACTTCCAATTTAAGTTTGGGTAAAAAATATTTGGAATTTGAGAAAATAATGGCTAAATACGCCAGAGTAAAATACGCTGTTGCTGTGAACAGCGGAACAAGCGGATTGCACTTAATAATACGGGCGCTGGGAATAGGAGAGAGAGACGAGGTTATAACAACTCCTTTTTCTTTCATTGCCTCTTCAAATTGTCTTTTGTTTGAAAAAGCAAAGCAGGTTTTTGTTGATATTGATAAAGACACGCTTTGCATAGACGTTAAAAAAATAGAAGAAAAAATTACAAAAAAAACGAAGGCCATTTTAGTTGTTGATATTTTTTCACATCCATGTGATTGGGAAGAGCTTGAAAAAATAGCCAAAAAATATAATTTATTTTTAATAGAAGATTCAGCAGAGGCATTGGGGTCAAAATATAAAGGCAGGAGATGCGGAAGTTTTGGAGATGCCGGAATTTTTGCTTTTTATCCAAATAAACAAATTACAACAGGCGAAGGAGGAATAATTTTAACTGACAATAAAAAAATTTATGAATTATGCAGAAGTATGGCAAACCAGGGCAGAAAAGTTTTAGATGGAAGATGGTTAGAACATGTTCGTTTGGGGTATAATTATAGATTAGACGAAATGAGTTGTGCTTTAGGAATAAGCCAGATAGAAAGAATTGGTGAAATTTTAAAAGACAGAAAGAAAGTAGCTGAATTATATAATGAAAAATTGAAAAATATTCCAGAAATAGAAATTCCTTATATCGGAAAAAATGCGGATTTAAGCTGGTTTGTTTATGTTATTAAAATAAAAAAAAGCTTATCTTCAAAAAGAAATTTGATTATAAAGAAAATGTCTGAAAGGGGCGTCCAATGCGGTAATTATTTTCAGCCTATACACCTTCAGCCTTTTTATAAAAAAATTTTTGGATATAAAAAAGGAGATTTTCCGGCGACAGAAGATGCGGGAAAAAGAACTGTTGCACTGCCGTTTCATACAAAATTAACGGAAGAAGAAATAGATTTTGTTGTTAAAAATTTAAAAGAGTTAATTAATGAATATATTTAAAAAAACAATTATAACCAAAACAATGTTTTTTGTTTTGGCAGATATAATTTTGATAGCCGTTTCGGTTTTGCTTGCTTTTTTTATAAGATTTGACGGCCAAATCCCACCGCAGTATGCGCCGTTTATTTTAAGGATGATAGTTTTAGCTATTATTTTTATAATACCCATATTTTATTTTCAGGGGCTTTATTCCTTTTCATGGTCATATGTTTCAACCAGCGAGGCGGTATCTTTGTTTAAGGCTATTACAATTTCATTTATTTTCTTGAGTGTTGCTCTTTTTATATCAAAATATTTTCCTTCTTTTAAAAACTTTCCAAGGTCTGTAATTTTTATAAGTTATTTATTGGTATTTATCTTTTGTGGAGGCATCCGTATTTCTAAAAGAATTTATCTTCATATTATCGGGTCAGCCCGAATGGCAAAGAAGGAAAAAACTTTAATTGTTGGAGCCGGCGATGCGGGAGAGCAGATACTAAGAAGTATAATGTCCTCAAAAAACAGTCCTTATGCGCCCATTGGTTTTGTTGATGATAATCCTATAAAAAGAGGAGTATCAATACACGGATTTAAAGTTTTTGGAAAAATTTCAGATATCCCGAAAATTGTAAAAGCCCGCCAGATAAAACAATTGATTATCGCCCTTCCGACAGCAGGAAGTAAAATAATAAAAGACGCAATTGAAATGGCAAGAAAAGCCGGGCTGGAAAAAATTAAAATTGCCCCTCATATAAATGAAATTATTTCAGGAGAAGTTTCTTTAAAAAATCTTAAAGATGTGGGAGCCGAAGATTTACTTAATAGAGATAGGATTTTACTGAATACAGAACAGATTAAAAATTTCATAAAAAATAAAGCAGTTTTAATTACAGGGGCTTCGGGCTCTATTGGCTCTGAATTATCAAGACAAACGGCAGAATTAAAACCTTCTTTACTTTTGTTGTTAGACCAGGATGAGACGGGTATTTTTAATATCAGTAATGAGTTGTCGCAAAAATTTCCTAATCTGAAAATTCAATCACTGATAGCAGACGTTACAGATAAAACAAAAATAAATGAAATTTTTAAGAAATTTAAGCCGAAAATTATTTTTCATGCAGCCGCCTATAAACATGTTCCCTTAATGGAACAGGACCCGCAGGAAGCTGTCAAAAATAATATTTTTGGCACAAAAATTGTTGCAGAAGCGGCTTTAGAATCCGGCGTTGAAAAATTTGTTTTTATTTCAACAGATAAAGCGGTAAACCCAACCTCTGTTATGGGAGCTACTAAAAGGGTGGGGGAAATGATTTGTCAGACGCTTTGGCAAAAAAACAGCACAAAATTTATTTCTGTAAGATTTGGAAATGTTTTAGACAGCCGGGGAAGCGTTATTCCGACCTTTAGAGAACAAATTAAAAAAGGGGGGCCGGTTACAGTAACAGACCCCAAAATGGAAAGATATTTTATGTTAATTCCAGAGGCATGCCTTTTGGTAATGCAGGCTTCAGCTATGGGCAAAGGCGGAGAAGTGTTTGTTCTGGATATGGGAAAGTCCATAAAAATTTTAGATTTGGCAAAAGCAATGATAGAATCTTCCGGGCTGGTTCCGGATAAGGATATCGCTATTGTTTTTTGTGGTAAAAGGCCTGGTGAAAAAATGTTTGAAGAAATACTAACTGCCGAGGAAGGAGTAATTTCCACTCCAAACCAGCGGATTTTTATAGCCAATCTTTCTTCTGTTAACAATAAAGAACTTTATGACAATTTAAATATTTTAAGTAATAATCTTGAGCTGGAAAAAGAAGAAGAAATTGTCAAAATTTTAAGAAAAATTTTGCCTAATTATTTATAATAGAAGATATTATTATCAAGATTCTTTTTAGCATGGGGGCCTTTTTGAGGCTTTATTTAATTTATTTTTGTGTTAACATAAAATAAGATTTATCATGATTTTTTTAAAAGGATACAAAGTAACTATTTTTTTAACCGGCATTTTGCTGTTTTTATCGGTTTGGACAAATGCGTATGCTACGAGCATCGGTGACGTGTTGAATTTTAATGTTGAAAAAGATTTTGATGCTTCAGCTCGTACTTCTGTTTCGGCTACTTTGGTCAAAACGACAAATAAGTTGTATTTTTATATAGAAAAAACATGGTGGGACTCTCAATCGCAGGCAAAACAAAGTGAAATTTTATTAAATTTAGGAAAGCTTTCTGAAGAGTTTGATAATAAAATTTATACGAATTTGACTTCAATTTTTGGCTCTGAATGGAAGCCGGGAGTTGACGGAGATAACAAAATAACTGTTTTGTTTGAATCTATGAACAGCTCAGAGGGAGGTTATTTTCGCACGGCTGACGAATATATAAAATTACAGTTACCCCTGTCAAACGAGAGAGAAATGATTTATTTAGCATTAGATCGCATAGACGACCCAAGATTAAAAGTGTTTCTTGCCCATGAGTTTGTCCACTTAATTACATTTAACCAAAAAGATAAAAATTTCAAAATTGAGGAAGAAGTGTGGCTTAATGAAGCAAGGGCGGATTACTCTTCTACTATTTTAGGATATGACGACATTTATTCCGGCTCAAATTTACAACAAAGGGTAAAAGATTTTATAGAAAGTCCTTCAGACTCTATAACTGAATGGAGAGGCACAAAATACGACTATGCGAGTATTAGTTTATTTATGCATTATCTTTTAGACCATTATGGGATAAATGTTTTAATAGATTCTTTAAAGTCAAAATATGTCGGTATAGAAAGTATAAATTATGCTTTGCAGAAAAATGGGTATACAGACAGCTTCAGCCAAATTTTTACAAATTGGACAATTGCTTCTGTTTTTAATAATTGTTCTATCAGCCAAAATTATTGTTATTTGAATAAAAATCTTGAAAATTTTAAATTATCTCCTTCTCTTAATTTTTTACCTTTAACAGGAAATGTTTCTTTATCTGTGGCTAATGTAACAAAAAATTGGTCGGGAAACTGGTTAAAATTTATAGGAGGGAATGGAGATTTAAAATTTAATTTTTCAAGCTTAGCCGGACTTAATTTTAAGGTGCCTTATATAGTGGAAGATTTAGCAGGAACTTCTGAGATTAAATTTTTAGTTTTAGATAAAGACGAGAAAGGCGAAATTGAAATAAAAAAATTTGGAACAGATTATAAATCGTTAATTATTATCCCATCGCTTCAATTGAAATATTCCAGTTTTGATGAAACGGGAGCAACGTATCCTTTTAATTATACAGTTGAAATTGTTGACGATAATTCTGGTACAGAACAATCTTTAATTCAGCAACTATTAGACAGAATTGCCTATTTGAAATTGGAAATTGCAAAATTACAAAGTAATAATAATTCTGGTGGCCAAATAACTTGTTTGCAACTTAATAATAATCTTTCTTTTGGAATGTTAAATAACACAGAGGTAAAATGCCTGCAAGAATTTTTAAAGTCGCAGGGTCAAGATATTTATCCCCAAGCATATATAACTGGCAATTTCCTCGGCCTTACAAGAACAGCTGTTATAAAATTTCAAGAAAGATATGCCTCTGAAATATTAGTTCCGTTAGGCCTTCAACACGGCACCGGCTTTGTTGGGCCCTCAACCAGAATAAAAATAAATCAAATTTTAAGCCAATCCTAAAAACGTGCTCAAAAATAAACAAAAATTATCAGAACTTCTGCCGGGATTGCAGGAAAAAGTTTTGTTAAAAAATTATACTACTTTTAAAATTGGAGGGCCTGCCAAATATTTTTTTATTGCAAAAAATAAAGATGACTTAATTCATGCCGTTAAAAGCGCGAGAAAATTAAAGATTCCCGTTTTTGTAATGGGTGGAGGAAGCAATATTTTATTTTCCGATAAAGGCTTTAATGGATTAGTCATAAAAATTGTATTTTTAGGCATTAAACTGGAAGGTGGCAAAATTTATGTAAGGTCCGGGACAGAGCTGGCAAATATGGCTAATTTTTGCCTTGAAAACAGCCTTGGAGGCACAGAATGGGCCATGGGAGTGCCAGGAACCGTGGGTGGAGCTGTTTTTGGAAATGCCCAGGCATTTGGAGATAAAATTTCAGAATCAGTGGAGAATGTTGAAGTTTTTGATATTAAAAATGATGAAATAAAAATTTTATCAAAAGAACAATGCGAATTTTCATTAAAAAACAGTATATTTAAAAAAAATAAGAATTTGATTATATTATCTGTTGTATTTAATTTTAAAAAAGACAGCAGGCAAAATATTCAAGAAAAAATTGACAAATACCTTCAATACAGAAAAACCAGGCATCCTATAAATTTTCCGTCTGCCGGTTCTACTTTTGTAAATCCTGAAACAAAAATAAAAAATAAAAAAATATTAGACAGATATTCTGAATTAGCGCAATTTAATGAAAACGGCGTTATTCCTGCAGGATATTTAATACAAAAGTCGGGACTGGCAGGCAAAAAAATAGGTAATGCTCAAATTTCAGAATTGCATTGCAATTTTATTATTAATCTTGGAGATGCCAAAGCAAAAGACGTTTTTTCTTTGATAAAATTGGTCCAAAAAGAAGTTAAAAAGAATTTTGGGATATTGCTAATTCCCGAGGTGCAATTTATAGGTTTTTAAAAATTAATATTTACATAATTTATATGAGAATTATTATAAAAGCAAAAAATTTGGTTCTTTCCGCCGGGCTTAAAACTTTTATTGAGAAAAAAATCAGTGTTTTAAAAAAATTCATTTCTATTTTAAAAGAGGATTATCCGGAAGGCCAGAAGACCCTGGCGGAAGTTTTAGTGGAAGTGGAAAAAGAAACAATGCACCATAAAAAAGGGGAGGTTTTTAAAAGCAGCATAGAAATAAATTTGCCCGGTAAAAAATTAATGGCCTCGGCAAGGGGTGAAGATTTGGAAAAAGTTATTGTTGAAGCAAAAGAACAAATTAAAAAAGAGGTTAACAAATACAAATTTAAAAAAATTGATAAAAACCGCAGAAAACAGAGAAAATTAAAGAAAGAATTTAAAATTTGATTTTAAAATATCAAAATGCCAGCCACAGCTGGCATTTTTTTATTGTATTTTTTTAAATTAAATTATATTATATATTAATGACTTTAAATATAATTTAATATTTGGCCACCTATGGCAATTTAAAAATATGGCAAAAAAAATAAAAAGAAAATACGATTTTTTAATTTTTGGAGCCGGAGGCATGCAGGGAAAAATTGTTTTAAAAGACCTTTTGGAAAAAGGATATAAAATTTTTATTTCAGATGTTTATCAGCAACACATAGATGATTTGAATAATAAATATTCCGGGCTTGATTATCAGATAGTGGATTTAAGAGATATTAAAGAAACAGCTGCTTTAATTAAAAAAGTAAAACCTTTTTTGGTGATTAATTGCGCAGAGGCAGATTGGGACTTAAATGTTTATAAGGCCTGTTTAAAATGCAAAGTTCACGTGATTGATTTGGGTTCTGATATTCCAATGACAAAAAAACAGATGGCAATGGATTCTGCTTTTAGAAAACAAAAGCTTATTGCTATTACCGGTTGCGGTTCCACCCCTGGCGTGAATAATGTAATGTTAGATTACGCTGTAGGACTTTTAGATTCTGTGCATACTGTAAATGCGGGATTTGCATGGAATTCAAATTTAAAAGAATTTGTTGTTCCTTTTTCTATGCCAAGCATTGTTGAGGAATTTACTGTGCCGGCTACCATGATGAAGAGCGGAAGGTGGCTTAAAAAGAAGCCTTTAGACACAATAAAGGGCAGGCGGTATCAGGAAATTGGCAGGAATAAATGTTTTTTGGTAAGGCATCCCGAACCATATACTTTTTATTTTTATTATAAAAATAAGGGCTTAAAAAACATTAAATTTTTTGCCGGATTTCCCACACACTCTTTTTCAATGATTTATAATTTTATAAATTTAGGACTTGCCTCAAAAGAAAAAATAAAAATGGACGGAGGAGAGATACAGCCATTGGAGTTTTTAACAGAAATATTGCGCAAAGCTGAAATACCGGAGGGGTATAAAGAAAACGAGGTTTTATGGGTTGAAATTATAGGCAAAAAAAATAACAAGAAAAAAGAAATATATATGGAATGCATTGTTGATACTTTGCCCGGTTGGGAAGACGCAGGGTGCAACATTGATACTGGCATTCCGGCTTCTATTATTGCCCAAATGATAATAAACGGCCAAATTAAAGCATGGGGAAGTTTTGCTCCGGAAGCTGTGGTGCCAAAAGAAGAATTTTTTAAAGCGCTTAAAGAAAAAGATATGGATGTTTATATGAACGGCCGCCTTATAAATTAATTTTGTTGCAACAAAAAATCCCGCCTAGGCGGGATTTTTTGTTATCAGCAATTATCTGCTGAATCTTGGAGGCCTTTTCTTTTGCCAGCATTCGCGGCAATAAATTGGCCTGTCAGGAGCTGGTTCAAAAGGAAGTTCTGTAATTTCTACTCCGCATTCGGAGCATTTCCAGTTTCCTTTGATCATCTCTCTTGGAGCAAAGCCCCTGTTTTGATTTCTGTCAAACATTTTCTATTTCTTTTTTTAAGATTAAAACGACCTTTCTAATAGGTCGTTTTATCGACTTATTAGCTTAATTCTATTATACTCCTTTTATCTGACCGTGTCAAGCGTAGCGTCCCCTTTTCTTTTCCTGTTTAAAATGTAATATAAAGGTAGTTAATAATAACTAAAAATAAAAAAAACTATGAATAAAAATATTTTGATATTAGTAATTATCTTAGCAATAATAATTGTCGGTTTGATTGGAATTATTGTTTTTTTACCCAGGCCAACGGAAAGGCCACCAACACCAATTCCGGATGTAATTCCCTTAATAAAGGCCGGTCAAGAAATAGCAAGCCCGCTTTTAGTTGAAGGATCAGCCAAAGGCACATGGTTTTTTGAAGCAAGTTTTCCTATTAAAATTACAGACGAACAGGGCAATGTTTTGGGCACATCTTTTGTACAGGCCCAGTCAGATTGGATGACAGAAGACCTTGTCCCATTTGAGGGGGAAATCAGCTTTATTTCTAAAACAGGGGGCAAAGGGTTTTTGGTTTTTGCAAAGGATAATCCTTCTGGATTGCCTCAAAACGACAAAGAATTCCGCTTGCCTGTGATTTTAAAGCCCACAGAAACAATGATGGTGAAAGCATATTTTAATAATAATAAATTAGACCCGCAGATTTCCTGCAATAAAGTTTTTGCAGTAGAAAGAGAGGTGCCGAAGACCGTAGCTGTTGGAAAAGACGCGCTAAACGAACTTTTAAAAGGACCCACTCAAGATGAAAAAAATCAAGGATTTTTTACAAGTATAAATTCGGGAGTTAAAATACAAAGTTTAACAATTGACAGCGGGACAGCATACGTTGATTTTGACAGCCAGTTAGAATATCAAGTTGGCGGGTCATGTAAGGTTTCAGCCATAAGGGCTGAAATAACAGAAACCTTAAAGCAATTTTCGACAGTAAAAAATGTGATAATTTCAATTAATGGCAGGACAGAAGATATTTTACAGCCATAATTTTATGCTCGGAAAATAATTTTCTGCTAGCGCTCGTCCGCCAGCGCGGACTCGCTCAGTTTCGGCAAAATTTTGCTTCGCAAACCATGCAATTTTGCCTGCAAGGTACGCTAAAAATTATTTTCCTCGCTATCACTTTTAAAATGAGCATAAACTTTAGAATTTTAAAAAAATCAAAAAATAGCAGGGCAAGGCTGGGATTTTTGGAAACAGAGCACGGAGTTGTTGAAACTCCGTGTTTAGTTCCTGTGGCAACTCAAGCAGTTGTAAAAACTTTAACTTCAGAAGAAGTGGCCGAAACAAAGTCCCAAATTTTAATTTGCAATACTTTTCATTTGCACATAAAGCCTGGCGAAAAAATTGTAGAAAAAGCCGGGAAATTGCATAAATTTATGAACTGGAGAAAGCCGTTAATGACGGACTCCGGCGGTTATCAGGTTTTTTCTTTGGGTTTTGGCAGAGATTATGGATTAGGGAGCAAAATTTTAAAAAGCCATTCTGAAAGAGGAGAAGTAATAAAAGAAAATATACAGCCTCAAAAAATAAAAATAAATTACGATGGAGTAAATTTTCGTTCGCCGATAAACGGGGACGAACTATTTATAGGGCCAAAAGAATCAATAAAAATACAGGAAAAACTGGGAGCAGATATTATTTTTACTTTTGATGAATGCACAGCCCCCTTGGCAGATTTAGATTATGTTAAAAAATCATTAGAAAAAACTCATCGCTGGGCAAAGATTTGTTTAGAAACCCATTCGACAAGCTCAGGGCAGGCAAAAACAAAACAGGCCTTGTTTGGCATTGTGCAGGGTTCGCGATTTAAAGATTTAAGAATTGAAAGCGCAAAAATTATTGGCGGTTTAGATTTTGACGGATTTGGAATTGGGGGTGAATTTGGAAACGATAAAAAAACAATGGGGCAAATGGTGGGATGGGTTGTTGATGAATTACCGGAAAAAAAGCCAAGGCATCTTTTGGGCATTGGCTATTTAGATGATATGGAAACGATAATAAAATCAGGCGTTGATTTGTTTGACTGCACAGTTCCCACACATTACGCCCGCAGAGGCATTGCTTTTACCAGCGAAGGCAAATTAAATTTAAAACAAGTTAAATTTTTAAAAAAACGCGAACCGCTGGATAAAAATTGCACCTGCAAAATTTGTTTAGATTACAAAAAAGATTATATATGCCATCTTTTAAGGGCAGGGGAGATAACTGCCTTAAAACTCATTACATTCCACAACCTTTGTTATTTTAATGCTTTTGTAGAAGAGATAAGAACAAAAATTAAAAGGGGGGAGATTTAGCAAAAAATAAAGTTGTTTATTAAAATAATAATTAGTGATATAATAATTTAATTATGAATGACAAAATAAAAAACAGCTTTAAAAAAATAAAAGAAAAGCAAGATGGCATAAGAAAAGAGGCCATAGAAAAGACAATAGGATATATTTTGGCTGCATTTGGCTTGGTTGCCGGTTTGGCTTGGAACGAGGCAATTAAGGCCTTAATAGACACATTTTTTCCTTTAGATAAAAATGGAATTATTATAAAATTTGTTTATGCTGTTTTGGTGACAGGCGTTGTTGTGGCAGTTACAATGATTTTTGTGAGAAAAGAAAATCAGGAAGTTAAAAAAGCATAATTATTTCAGTTTTTTAAAGAACAAAAAACCGCTTCGGCGGTTTTTTTATGGGCTGTGGATAAATGGGTGTTGACATTAGCACTTATTAATAATAAGATTTAATAAGGAATAATTATCAATAATAAATTATATGGAAAAAGAAAAAAATTTAATGGCAGAGAGAATGACTTCCCAAAAAGAAATTATTTTAGATTATATAAGAAACACCAAAAGCCATCCTTCTGCCAAAAAAGTTTATACAGAAATAAAAAGGTTTCTCCCCCGTATAAGCTCAGGCACAGTTTACAGGATTTTAAATAATCTTAAAGAAAAGGGAGAAGTTCAAGAAATTTCTACAAAAGATATTACTTTTTTTGACGGAGACCTATCTGACCACAGCCATTTTATATGCCAGAGTTGCGCCAAGGTTTTTGATATTTTTGACGAGTGTTCCAAATGCAGTATTATTAAAAACAAAAAATTAAAGGTCGGAAAAATTAATAGTTATAGAATTTATTTTTATGGAATTTGTAAAAAATGCAAAAAATAATAATTTCTGCCACGATTGCAAAAAAGAAATAGAAATTGAGGGAGAGGACATAAAAAATGGAGTTCAGCTTGTATATAACGATAACGGAGAAAAAATAAATATTTTAAAGTGCAATGAGTGTTTTGCTGAAAATAAGGCTTTAAATAATTTTAAAAAATGCGAGGTTTATTCAAGGGTTGTAGGATATATAAGGCCGGTACAACAGTGGCACAAGGGTAAAAAACAGGAATACGACGAAAGGCAGGAGTATGTAGTGCCAAAAGGCGATTCGTCGTGTTGTTAAAAAGTTATTTGGGCGTTTTTTAGCAAACACCTAGAATACATGAAAAACATAAAAATTAGAAAAAATAAAGAAAATAAGGATATGCAGTGTGTTGTGTGCCAGGCAAATTTTGATGTTTGGCTTGATAATTTAAAACTTAATCCGGAAAGGGAGGAAAAACTGAGAGAGCATCTTTTAAGCTATTGCCCGGTATGCACCAGAAAAGACGACAAAAATTAACAAAATAGCTGGAGCCGTCCTGAACTTGTCGAAGGGCGGTTTTTTGTTTGATTTTTTGATAGAAAAATATAGAATAAATTAACTATGAAAGAGTTTTATGTTATATGCGATAATATAAGGAGTTTGGAGAATATTGGCTCAATTTTTAGGACTTCGGACGCTTTGGGCGTTTCAAAGATTTTTTTGTGCGGAATTTCAGGAAAGCCTCCTCATCATAAAATATCTAAAACAGCTTTGGGAGCTGAAAAAACAATTCCTTTTGAATATTATAGGCAGACAGGGCGCTTGATAGATAAGCTTAAAAGAGATAAAATAAGCATAATAGCTTTAGAGCAGGCAAAAGACGCAATTTCTTGCTTAAAATTTAAGACAAAGTTTCCTTTAGCCTTAATAGTGGGAAACGAAGTAAAAGGAATTTCAAAAGCCATATTGAGAAAATGCGATAAGGTTATAGAGCTGCCTATGGCAGGCAAAAAAGAGTCGTTAAACGTTTCAGTAGCCTTTGGGGTCGCAGGCTACCACATTATTAATTTTTAATTTAAAGTTTAAAAAAATGACAGAAAAAGACATACAAGAAGTTACGCAATTTTTGCAATGGATGGAAAACCCATGGGTAATGTTAATGTTTATTGCTTTAACTATATGGGCTCTTGTTTGGAAGGGAATTGCTTTGTGGAAGGCCGCTGAAAACGGAAGCAAGCCCTGGTTTGTGGCGCTTTTGGTTTTAAACACCCTTGGTATTTTGGAGATTATCTACATTTTTTATTTCAGCAAGAAAAAAGTTTATTAGAAAAATGGGGTTGACACGGCTTTTTGATTTTGGTAAGATAAACCCGACTAGATTAGTCGGGTTTTATGATAAAAATTTCTAAAAAATCTCAATATGGGCTAAGGGCAATGGTTTGTTTGGCAACCCATTACAAAAAAAAACAAGTTTGCTCGACAAAATTAATCTCTGAAATTGAAGGGATTCCTTTTGATTTTTTAGAAAAAATAATTTCTCAGTTAGAAAGAGCAAAATTAGTAAAAGGAAAGAAAGGAGTTCAGGGTGGCTATATTCTTTCAATGCCTCCTAAAAAAATTAGCGTTAATGATGTGGTTTCTATTTTAGAAGAAAATAAAAAACCGGTTAATTGCCAACTGTGCTCAAGATTAAAAAAATGTTCTGCAAAAAATGTGTGGGCAAAACTCAACAATTCTTTAAATAAAACATTAAATTCAATAAAATTGTCAGATTTGATATGAAAAAAATATATTTAGATTATGCAGCCACAACTCCAGTTGATAAAAGAGTTACAAAAGCAATGGAGCCATATTTTTCTGAAAAATTTGGCAACACAATGTCTTTGCACTCTTTTGGACAGGAAGCAAAATTAGCCCTAGAAAACAGCAGGGCTGTTTTGGCTAATTTAATAAACGCCGAGCCAAATGAAATTATTTTTACAGGGTCAGCTACAGAAAGTAATAATTTTGCATTAAAAGGAATTGCTTTGGCTAACAAAAATAGAGGAAATCATATAATAATTTCTTCAATAGAACATCCGTGTATTGTTGAATCGGCAAAATGGCTGGAAAAGCAGGGTTTTCAAATAACTAAAATTTCGGTTGATAAATATGGAATGATAAATCCGGAAGACGTTAAAAAAGCCATAACCGACAAAACAATTTTGGTTTCTATAATTCACGCCTCAAACGAAATTGGCACAATTCAAGATATAGAAAAAATAGGCAAAATATGTAGAGAAAAGGGAATATATTTTCATACCGATGCTTCGCAGTCTTTTGGAAAAATATTAATTGATGTTGAAAAAATAAATATTGATTTGCTTACTGCTTCTTCCCATAAAATTTACGGACCAAAGGGAGCCGGGCTTTTATATGTAAGGGAAGGCGTAAAAATTGAACCATTATTGCACGGCGGAGGCCAGGAAAACGGATTGAGGTCATCTACTATAAATTTGCCTGCAATAGTTGGCTTTGCCAAAGCTGTTGAAATTTATAAAAAAGAAATGAATAAAGAAAATAAAAGATTAACAGCGTTAAGAAATAAATTAATAAAAGAAGTTTTAAAAATAAAAAATTCACATCTTAATGGTCACCCCGAAAAACGGCTGGCCAACAATGCAAATTTTTCTTTTGACTTTATTGAGGGCGAATCATTGGTAATGCAATTGGATATGGAAGGAATTGCATGTTCTACCGGCTCTGCCTGTTCTTCAATAAAATTAGAGCCAAGTCATGTTTTGCTGGCAACCGGATTAAGGGCCGAGCAAGCTCACGGGTCTTTAAGGGTTTCTTTGGGAAGATATACAACAGAAAAAGATATCAATAAATTAATTGAAGTTTTGCCTAAAATAGTTAAAAAAATAAGAGATATTTCACCATTTAAATAATCGCTCGGCAACTAAATTTTTTCGAACCCGCTTCGCTCGCTCCAGCGGCTCGCTCGCTTTATCCTCGCTTTGCTCTTTGCGCTTCGCGCAAAACCAAGCCCGCAAAGCTGCGGGGGTTCTACAAAATTTGTTACCTCGCTTAGTCAGTCAGTTTATGAAAAAAATAAATAATATTTGCGGGGGCCTATATACTCCAAAAGTTATGGAGACATTTAAAAATCCCCATAACGCAGGAAAAATTAAAAATGCCGATGGTACAGGAAAAGTTGGCAATATTGTATGCGGTGACGTAATGCATCTTTATATTAAAGTTGCAAAAAATAAAAAAAATGAAGAAATTATAAAAGACATAAAGTTTGAAACTTTTGGTTGCGTGGCAGCAGTTTCTACAAGCAGCATTATTACAGATTTGGCAAAAGGCAAAACAATTAAAGAAGCGTTAAAAATTACAAAAGACAGTGTTATTGAATCTTTGGGCGGGCTTCCTAAAATAAAATATCATTGTTCTGTTTTGGCTGTAGATGCTTTAGTTGAGGCAGTTTATGATTATTTTTTAAAAAATAAGAAAGAAATATCTACAGATTTGCAAAAAAAACACGATATTATACAAAAATCTAAAGATATAATTGAAAAGAGATATGGAGAATAAAAATAAACAAAAGATTGTTGTGGCAATGTCGGGCGGGGTTGATTCAAGCGTGGCAGCAGCTTTGTTAAAAAAACAGGGCTATTATGTTATTGGTATTTTTATGAAATTTTGGAAAGACGGCAAAAGTAATCAAAACAGATGCTGTTCTGCAGAATCGGAAAAATGGGCAAGATTGGTTGCTAAAAAAATTGATATTCCTTTTTATGTTTTAAATGTTGAAAAAGAATTTAAAAAAAATATTGTTGATTATTTTTTGGCAGAATATAAAAAGGGGAACACTCCAAATCCCTGCGTTGTCTGCAATAAAGAAATAAAATTTGGCCTCTTAATTAATAAAGCCCTTAAAATGGGAGCTGATTTTGTTGCCACAGGGCATTACGCTCGTACTTTACTTGGCAGTAATTTGCGCTCGGCAACAAACTTTTTTCCGTCTGCTGGTGAACCCCCTTTGCCTCTGCGGGCAAGTGGACCAGGGACTACAAAAAGTTTATTGCCGAGCTTATTACCGAGCTTGTTTGAGGCTAAAGATAAAGAAAAAGACCAGTCATATTTTTTGTGGCAGTTAAATCAAAAACAGCTAAGCCATATTTTGTTTCCGGTTGGAAATTATACAAAACCAGAAGTAAGAAAGCTGGCAAAAAAGTTTAAATTGCCTACGGCCCAAACGCCAGAATCTCAGGAGGTTTGTTTTGTTCAGGGCGCAACAAGTGAATTTTTAAAAAAATATCTAAAAATAAATCCTGGGAATATTTTTGATAAAACCGGAAAATTTTTGGGCAAACATCAGGGTTTGTGGTTTTATACAATAGGCCAGAGAAGGGGGCTGGAAATTCAGCAAGGGCCGTATTATGTTGTTGTAAAAGATTTAAAAAAGAATAATTTGATTGTTTCAAAAAATAAAAAAGATTTATTGCAAAAAGAGTTAGTTGCCAAAAATGTAAACTGGATAAACCTTGTAAAATTACCGTTAAAAGCAGAAGTTAAAATAAGATATAAAAATACCCCGGCAAAGGCAAAAATATTAAAATATAAGAAAAACAGCGTAAAAGTTATTTTTGAAAAACCTCAGCTGGCAATAACTCCCGGTCAGTCGGCGGTTTTTTATAAAGACAAAAAATTATTAGGAGGGGGAATTATTGTATAAAATTTATGAAAATTACAAACAAATCAACACTTAAAAAAATTTTAGAAATTAATGGAGCCGATGAAATTTTATTTAAATACAGCGTGCCCTGCATGTCATGCCCCATGGCTTCTTTTGAAATAGGAGAATTGGAAATAGGCCAGGTTTGTAAAATGTACGGATTGCCGTTGAAAGATATATTGTCAGAACTTAAAGATTTAAAAAAATAAGGGCAAAAAAGCTGGAAAAATATTTTCCAGCTATGTTTTTTATCCGGCAAGGCGAGTAGTAGGGCAAAATTGTTTATTTTCTTCCTCTTGTTTTTCTTTATTATAATTTATGCGATATCGCATTACATATGCGTCTTCTGGTGTGTCGTCCCAGTGATTGCGAAGAATTTTAACAGCCCGGAATCCGCAATTGCGGAAAAATAGCTGAGCTGCAAGGTTTGTTTCGCGCACTTCCAAAGTTATTTTTGTACGCCTTTGAGGGTAAAGCTTTCCAATAAGCTTGTTTGCCATTTTGGTCCCAATTTTTTGCTTTCTTGCGCTGTAAGCTACGGCAAAATCCAAAATGTGTATAAAACCATTGCAAAGCTCATAAACCATAAATCCAATAATTTTGTCTTGATATTCAGCTACCATGCCAATGCAACTGCGCTGGCGCAAACAGCGTGAAAAATCATCTCCTGACCATGGAAACTCAAAACATTCATTTTCTATACTCAGAACTTCCGACATGTCTCTTGGTATCATAAATCTTATATGCACATAATTTATATCAATTTCCTGTTTTTGTTCTGGTTTAAACATATTTCACCTCCTGTAAAGTCCGTTAAAAATGTGAAAGAGCTGATTTTAAAATTTTAAGGCATTGATAAATTTTAGTCAATAAGCCATTTGATTTTATTATTTTTCTGTGATTTAATTAATTATATAATTTGAAAACAATGGACAAAATAACAATAATTATTGTAGCTATAGTGATTTTAATATCAGCCGGATTTTGGGCGTGGCAATCAGGGTTTTTTACGAACACGTTTAGGCAAGTTCCCATTCCTGAAGGCATAATTTTATTTTACAGAGAAGATTGCCCTCATTGCAAAAATGTGGAAGATTTTTTAACTCAAAATAATATAAAAGATAAAGTTGAAATTACCCGTCTCGAAGTTTTAAAAAGCGCAGATAATCAGAATATTTTAACCCAAGTGGTAAAAAAATGTAAATTAAATTTAAGGGAAGTAGGAGTGCCATTTTTGTGGGACGGGCAGAATTGCTTAATGGGAGATACGGATATTATAAAATTTTTCTCAAAATATATAACAAGCAATGAAGAAGCTAAATAAAATTTTATTTTTTTCAGGATTTTTAGCTTTGGCATTAAGCGTAGCAAAAATTACAAATGCTGTTTGCCCGGTTTGTGTTGTGGCTGTGGGAGCAGGGCTTGGGCTTTCAAGATTTTTTGGCGTTGACGACACAATTTCTTCTATGTGGATTGGAGCATTGCTGGCTTCTTTAAGTATTTGGACAATAATTTGGCTTGTTAAAAAGGGCTGGGGATTTAAATACCAAAAAATTGTTATTCCCGGCGCTTATTATTTGTTTACTCTTTTTCCTCTTTGGTACTACGACATAATGGGACATCCTTTAAACACAATTTTTGGCATTGATAAAATACTTTTTGGCTCAATTTTTGGCACAGCAGTTTTTTTGGCAAGCGTGTGGTTTCATAATTATTTAAAGAAAAAAAATAACGGCAAATCATATTTTCCTTACCAAAAAGTAGTTTTGCCGGTGGTAATTTTATTAATTTTTAGCATAATATTATGGATAACAATATAGATAATTTTATAAAAAAAGTGCAGGCAAGCAAAAAGCAGGAGCTTGATTTGTCTTCTGACGAGGATTTGTCAATTGCTATAATGAATTTAATTTCAATAGAAGAGCATTTCTTTTTTACAGGGGCAAAAACCGGAAAGCCCGAATATTTTGATTTGCTAAAACAGGCGCGGGAAATGCGAAAAGAGCTATTAAAAAGAATTATAAAAGATTACGAAGGAGAGGTTTGGTGCATTTCAAAACATTTGTTGTCTGCCTCAATGAGATTAATGGAGGTGGGAACAAAGGCTTTGGGCCAGGGGAACAACAAAGATGCAGAAGAAATGTTTAAAAAGGCCTACGAGCTTTATTCATTATTTTGGGGCATTAATTTAAAACTGGTTGATTTGGGTGACGTTAAAAAAATTGAAGAAAACCAAATTGATAAAAAAGACCTTGAAAAAAAGGGCATAATGGCAAAACTGGGAAAAGTTGTGCAGTATGTAATTGACTGCTGCAAAGAGTAATTAACTTAAAATTATAAAATTATGAGTGAAGACAAATCAAATTCAAAGTTTTGCGATTTAGAAGGCAAGGTGGCAATTGTTACGGGAGCTGCCAAAGGAATGGGCGAGGCAGATTCAATAAAACTGGCCAATGCCGGAGCTAAAGTTGTTTTAGTTGATATTTCAAAAGAAGATTGCGAAAAAGTTGCAGAAAAAATTAAAGAAACAGGAGGCGAAGCAATTGCTGTAAAGTGCGACGTAAGCAAAAAAGAAGAAGTTGAAAATGTTGTAAAAGAAGCTTTAAACGCTTTTGGCAAAATTGATATTTTGGTGAATAACGCAGGAATTTTTCCTTTTCAGCCGTTTTTAGAAATGCCAGAAGAAAATTTTGAAAAAGTGATTAGTGTAAATTTAAAAGGTTCATTTTTAATGGCTCAGGCCTGCGCCAAAGAAATGATAAAACAAAAATCAGGGTCAATTATAAATATATCTTCTATTGCAATGGGGCAAGTAGGAATGGGGTTTGCCGGACTAACGCATTACTGCGCATCAAAGGGTGGGATTGTGGCAATGTCTGAAGCAATGTCTTTGGAATTAGCTCCTTTGGGAATAAGAGTTAATTGCATTGCCCCGGGAGCCATTGAAACTCCGGGAGCCAGTTCGGTTAATATGGATGCAAAAGCAATGGAGGCAATGTTAGCTCCAATTCCAATGAAACGAAAAGGCAATTCAGAAGAAATTGCCAACGCGGTTTTATTTTTGGCGTCAGATGAATCTTCTTATATGACCGGTTCTGTAATGGTAATTGACGGCGGTTGGACAGCAAATTAGGCAAAAATAAGTTGACAAGCCCTTTTGATGGGCTAAAATGGGGTAATATTCAAAATTATTCTGTGGAGTTGTGACTTCGCAGGAACAAGGTCGAATTTTTTAAAATTTAAAATTTAAAATTTCAAATATTATGGCAGAAGGTTATTGCGTAAAATGCAAAGCAAAAAGAGATATGAAAGACCCTAAAGAAGTTACAATGAATGGCAAGGGTGGAAAAACAAGAATGGCTATGACCGGAACTTGCGAAAAGTGCGGAACAAAAATGTTTAGGATAATGGGATTAAAAAAGTAATATAAATCAGTGTATTTTAAAAAGCCCTATACCCTTTTGGGTTGGGCTTTTTGTTTTCTTGTTTTTGTGTGTAATAGTTCTATAATAAAGTAATATTAATATAAAAATGAAAATAATATGAATATTAGAAAATTATTTATCTTGTCGTTGTTGGTCGTGTTATTAACAACTCCTGTTTCAATTTTTGCTTTTGACACTAATCTTTATTGGGTAGGAGGAACCGGAAATTGGTCTGATGCTTCCCATCACTGGGCAACAACATCCGGGGGTACGCCTAATGCGGGAAATCTTCCGAGCGCCAATGACAATGTTTTTTTTGATGTAAATTCTGGCGGAGGAACTGCAACCATAGATGTGGCTAATGTGTCTGTGTTAAATCTTAATATGG
>JGI24732J26686_1000543_pt1 | contig 20146 bp, 21 predicted proteins | sample EPASupsiteHSE623_FD_26686 | JGI IMG/M metagenome (IMG submission 26686)
TTCTTTCTGACTTAGCGAATGCTGCATCCTGTTATCCTTCCAACCGAAAATTACTGCAATTCTTTCCAACTTAGCGATGCTGTACGGTCGATCGGGCTACTAGTGCCGCCCGCAAGAGTCGCAAAGCCGGAGCGCTGCAGTGCTAACGTAGCTTCAAAGGCGGCGGAGGCAGTGGTCGATCACGTTTTCGGATCAATCTGAGCTACAGAAGGCTCTTTGACGCTCGCGAGGTGAAGTCGGAGGATATCAATAGCCCAGAGGGCTTGGGCAAGCTCCCCATGACGACAAGGAGCTGCTGCTGAGAGCTATCCTCTGAGCCCGTCGTGTATTCCTCTGCGACAGGATCGCGGAGGCGCACACGTTCAGCGGCTCCACGGGAACGTCGGTTATCATTCCTACACCTCTTCCAATCTGGCACAGTCGGGCGGAGTGCACGGCATCAAATTTGGAGCACATGTCATTTACATAAAATTAATAGTGTATTGTTGCTTATTCTCAAGATGAAAAAAGAGAATGACTAGCATGGCAGAAGATATTGAATCTACAAAACGAATCCTAAACTGTGTTCCTTCCAAAAACGTTGAGAAGGATTGGGGATTCGAAAGCGCAATGGATGCCGAGATAGTAGAGACACCTGTTAAGATCCCTCCTGCGGTAAACCTGCATGAGGAATGGTGGAAGATCGGTGACCAGGGTAACCATGGCGCCTGTGTAGGCTTTGCCACAGCCGATTCCCTTCTGAGGTGGCATTTCGTCAATGAGAACCGGCTGAAGAAGCATGAGCTGCTCTCCGTGAGGTTCATCTGGATGTCGGCGAAAGAGACGGACGAGTGCGAAACCTGGCCCACGACTTTTTTGGAGCGCGAAGGAACCAGCCTGAAGAGGGCCCTGGACATAACCAGAAGGTTCGGATGTGTAACCGAATCGATGCTGCCTTTCGACCCGGAAATACTGTATCGTGGTGCTCGGGAGACCTTCTTTGCGTCTGCCTCCAGGTTCAAGATCGCCAACTATTTCAGCCTCCGCAAGCCCACAGAAAACTGGGAGACGGTACAAANCAACTGGCGANCTTGGCTGGCGACGCATGGTCCCATCCTGACCAGATTGAACGTGGATGCCACCTGGTTTGAGGCTGATAAGACCAATGGGAATCTGGACGTTTACAGAGCGGATACCGTTCGCGGCGGACATGCGGTCGCCCTGGTGGGCTACACAAAAGATCGGTTTATAGTCCGGAATAGCTGGGGGACAAAATGGGGCTATGAGGGGTTCGGTTTTGCATCCCATGAGTACGCGAAAGCCGCATTTACAGAGACCTATGGCATTACGATACCTGCGGCATTACGTTCGTAAGATGACGCTGGTGAACGGTCAGACTTTTTTTCGTCCTCGCCCCTCCGTTGCGCCGTGAGACATCCAGCTCGTTGCTCTTAAACGATTCAAAACCCTTTCTCTCAAGTCTCTCTGATCGCATCGTGAAAAAGAGAATGGCTGAGGGAGGGCAGCCGACTTCAAAGGATGCCGCTCCCTTTTCCGGGGATCTCTACTCTAGATTTCTTCAAAGATCACACTGGTAACTTCCATCCTGGGAATACGCACCAGATGGTACGGCCTGGTGATGACGTCTTCAGCGATTTTTCCCGGTTGGCCCTGTTTTATCTTGACGACCAGGGTCTCTGAGTCATCCGTTGTCTCCGCGCTGGCCACCTGGATGGAGAAGCCGCTGGATGGCTTTTCGCCTGCGAAGACAGCGATAACACTATTCTTGGAGAAGTCGATCTCGGGAACGGGGGGAGGGGGCAGGAGATCCGATGTGTGTTCCCTCCAGAGTCTGTTCCATTTTTCTTTGCTAGCGATGACCATTCGATCGGCCTTCCGGTAACCGCTATCATCGCCACGCGCTATGGTAGTCAAGTTTACCTTCATCCTGATTCTATACCTCCTTCGTCGGGTTGTCGTCCGAAGGGCTTGTTTTTTTCGCTCCTCCGACTTCATAGCTCAGCTTGGAGGGGAGTTCCTTGCTCTCTCCGGCTTTAGTTCTGTATTTTGCATTCAAAGTGAGCTCATAGGACCCTGCTTTGGTATCGGGACCAACCTCGATTTCGTAGACTGCTGCCTTTTCAGCTCCCGAGCGCAAATTGCCAAAAGAGGCCTCTTCTGATATAACCTTGATCCCAGTAGCGCCGGAAACAAGGATGCCCTTCACCTCCTGCATCTCTTCTCTGCCCGTATTTTTCAAGGAGATGTTAAGCCTCTCGCGCTGCTGCCTCTCCTTGACGATGGTGCAGAAGATTCCTTCCTCCGATATCGGCTTCTTTAGCGACTCAGCGGCTTTGACCACGTCCACCAATCCTTTGCCCTGAGTGTTGATGTCGTAGTCCGACAGCGCCTTAGCAGACCCCATTAGTATGGCCTTGATCTGGCCCGGCTTGAGCTGGGGATTGCGCTCCAGCATCAGGGCGGCGATGCCTGCGACATGGGGCGAGGCCATGCTTGTTCCGCTCATCCTGCGGTAGCTCTTGTGGTCGCTACCTTCCATGCAGGCGGTGATATTGTCACCAGGAGCGATTATGTCAGGCTTGGGTCTGTTGTCTTTGGTGGGTCCGCGGCTGCTGAAGTCCATCACCCCGGTTCCGTCATGGCTCGAGGCTCCCACCACGATCACGTCGCCCTTGGCTGCGGCAGGGCAGGTAATGGTACTCTCATCAGGCCCTTTGTTGCCCGCGCTCTTCACCAGCACCACGCCCAGCTTGGCGGCTCGCTCGGCGGTAGTGCACCAGACGCAGGTCCCGTCCTGAGCCGTCTGGGATGCGCCCCAGCTGCAGTTGATCACCTTGGCCCCATCTTTTACCGCATCCTCTATGGCATCGGCGCCTTTGAAGCCATCCGAGGACTCCGTCTCCGCGGAAGGATAAATCTTATAGCTCCAGATGGTGGCATCGGGAGCCACCCCATTGTACTTCTTTCCATTTCCGGCGATTATGCCTGCCACATGGGTTCCATGGCGGTGCGGATTTCCCCAGGGCTCCTTGGTGTAGTTCCTCTTGTGCACCACCCTTCCCTTCAGATCGGAATGGTCTTTGTCCACCTCTCCGTCTATTACCGCTATTATAATGCCCTTCCCAGTCTCCACCAGGCCCTGAGATCTTGCGTTCACCAAATCAACCGTTCCGATGCTCTGGTCCAGCTCCATAGAAATGAACTTGTCCGCCTCTATCCGCTCCACGTCCGTCCTGCCAGCTGCCTCTTTGATCTGAGCGGGAGTGAGATTCGCCACCACTGCATTGCCGAAGACCAGGTGCTCTTCGACCTCTGCCTTCTCTTCCTCCAGGCTCTCGATCAGCCTCCTGGCGTCTTCTTCGAAGACCCGCTCTATGAACTCGATCTCCTCATCGAATGTGCGCTCCAGAACTTCAGGGTCGGTCAGATCCATCTCCAGCCCTTCCAGATAGTCCTCGAACTGCTCGGTCAGATCTTCGAACTCCTTTTTTGGCTTATAATAGATAATCACCCTCTGCGTCTCCTCGGACTCGATGCCTCCCACGGACTCGGTGATGCGATACTCGAGCAGGCGCTCCAGCTTTTCATCGACCTCGAGCCCCCAAGCCTCTTTGAGCTCCTCCTCGGCCTTCTCCTGTTCCTCGATGTTTATGTCCTGGATGCTTTCATCAATCATGTGATGCCACCTCTCAATGAATCACTAATAAATATAAATGGGGGTGTGGATACGCTCCACACCTCTGTTCACATCCCAGCATGCTGCGAAAGTCATTGTACTGGTTCGTACTCTCCGGCTTAAGCTCCAGCCTGCTTGCATATCCACTGGAACATGCGCTTGCAGATGATGGGGCAGAGCCTGAGACAGATGGGCCTGACGAATATGGGGAACGCCTTGCAGAGGACGGGGCAGATCAGCTTGCACACATAATCCGGTCCTTTCTTGCAGGCGATCTTGAGCTTCCTCTTCAGGACAGGATTGCTCAGCATCTTCTTGACTATCTTCTTGATGAGAGCCAGAATGCGCCTGATTATGCTCTTGCCCACGGCTTCCGGTGTTGCCATATCTTCCATCCCGGCGCCTTCCATGAGCTCGGCCTCAACATCTTCGAGATCGGCCTCCACCATCTCTTCCGCGAACTCCTCCATCTCCGATTCAGTGAACTCCAGGCCTTCTATCTCCTCAGTCGTTATGTCTTCAAACTCTTCCTGTGACACATCTTCTTCTTTTTTTGCCATTTTTTTCACCTCATATCCAGGTCGCGGGCGGAGATTACTGAAAAAAAATCTCACTAAAATCGGGTGCAATGGACTCATTTAACACCAGGTGCCAGTTACATCATTTGTTAGCGCTTTTCAGTACCTCATGCACGCGTCCCCTTATCAATTTGGAAATTCCAAATTGCAATTTCTAATATTAGCGTCTAAATTAAAATATTTTTTGTATGTTACATCTTTCATATAATGTCATGGAATGAGAAAAATCACCTCATTAGCGCTGCACCTTCCCGCCCTTTATATTTTTATAATTTTCTAATTAAATTTAGTTATTTGCGTCATATTAAAATTAAAGTTTTTATACGGGAAATTATAATCCCATTTGGGGAACAGAATGATCATTAACAAGGCGCCATTACAGCTAGGGCTAATATTGACATATACAACGAGATGCTGAGACCCAAGCTGATAGTGCAGGAAAATTTTGCGCCCATACTAAGATACCATATATCCGGTGCGACAATCTCACTGCATCTTGTTTTCCAATGAAAGGATTGTTATTCACCATAGAGCCAGGAGGTACGATTATTAGCTATATGTTAAATATATATTTATATTATATATTCGACGCCAAGGAAGATAGCCTTCAACTTTCGAGCCTTCGTTAAGGCCTCGACGTAATCCATCTTCATGGTGCTACCAAGGTAGACGTTCTTGACCTTTTGGCCGTCTCTCCACGAAGCATACCAGTATGTGTATACTTTGGTTTTCCCCTTGCGCACGACCTTTTCCATTTTCACACTATAAACGCTCAAATCCTCAAGTCGAGCCTGAACATTTAATGCCTTAATGGCTTCCTTTTTTTCTACAATTGATTTCTCAAGTTTGATGGCCAGGTCGTGAGCTTCGCTGAGATTTAATGACGTCAAATTCTCTGAAACCATCATCTCCAGATTGGCCATCCTCTTTAGATCTTTGAGTATCCTTCTGCTTTCGGTTGAATGCATAGCTTATTTTGATATATGGTTTAATAAAAGTTATACTGTAAATTACAGGGTTGACAGTCATGTCACTAACAAAATCTTTAACTCAATTTCCCTTTTTTTGGCAGCGTGCATTAAATGATCAGTCCGTATTCGTATTCAATCCATCATCATGCTAATTCGGCATGGGTATTCCTATTTATAGTCAGTATTAATCATCAGTATTATGAAATCTGGCCAACGCGCAATTGTCACTTTTGGCTTTTGCGCTTCTTTTGCAGAGTATGTGTTTAGCTCCCTGGCAATTCGTCCAAATTCTCCCAGAAGTATTAGACCAGAAAAATTAAATAATATATAATGATAATTTTCGATAAATGGGAGTATGGACGAAGGAGAGACCAACAAGCAACTTCAGGAAAAGAAATGAGCTTTTGAAGCGTGAGAAGAGTTGCTTAAGGCAAAATACGAGAACTTGAAGCCCGATTAGCTCAATATGAGAAAGCACATACTCCACAAAGTCTAAGACGAGGATGGGATCGTAAAAAGGTCAAGATAAGAACCTCAAGGGAAATCCCGGTCAAAGGATTGGGCACAAAGGTGTAACGAGACCTTATGCGACTCCGGATCGGCAAGTAGAAATTACAATGGCTCTGTGTTATCCGGGATGCACTGAAGAGACTGTATGGGCTGAAAATAAGTCCTGCCACGATATTTGATTTAACCCGGGCGCGCTGCTGATGCCGTTAGATCTGAATATGATGCGATTTTATACAAAATTCGAGATGCTCCGATCCTCTACGTGGACGAAACGTCAATCCATGTACAGGGAGAAAAACACTGGATCTGGACATTTGCCACGCAATCTGAGACATTTTTGTGATTCGAAAGAGCCGGGGCATGAAGGTTCTGACGGAAGTTCTGACGCAGAGATTCAAAGGGAATAATCGTATGCGACGGTTGAAAACCTTATGCCAGGTTCACAAATCGCTTGCAACGATGTTGGGCGCACTACTTCGAGAATCGAAAGACCTCGTGGAGAAAATTCTCTCCTCATCTATAATAAGCAGTTAATTAAGCAATGAAGAGCTGGATGTAAAGTTTTCCCATGATGAAATGAAATCATATTTAGGTGCGATTTAATATATGGCAAAACCGTTCAAGAGGCAATGGAAGCAGGTACTATGATGGATCCCTTAAAAGATATCGATTGGAATGAGGTCTGGAAAGCGCAGATGAGGCGGAACAAAGAGTCCAGCCCGGGCAGAGACTGTGCCCGCATCTGGGAGAGCCGGGAGAGTGCTCTGCGGTTTTGGTGCATGTGCCGGCAGGAGAGAGGCCGCATAGATAAGGCCATTTGGGAGACTGAGACCACTCCGCAGTCCCGCGTCCTCGACATTGGCGCGGGCCCCGGAACCCTGGCCATTCCCTTTGCCCAAAAAGTGGCGCACGTCACTGCTGTCGAGCCGGCCGAAGGCATGGTCAGCGTGATGCGAGAAAAGATGGCGGAATTTGGAGTCGAGAACATCACCGTGGTGCAGAAGCGCTGGGAGGATGTGGATGTCAAAAGGGATCTGCAGCCGCCCTACGATGTGGTGATAGCCTCGTTCTCGCTGGGCATGATGGACATAAGGTCGGCCATCGAGAAGATGATGGAAGCCTCATCAATGTACGTCTACCTTTATCACTTCGCAGGAGAGACCTCCTGGGATCGGCAGTGGTCCGAGCTGTGGCCAAGGCTGCATGGCCGGGAATACCATCACGGGCCAAAGTGCGATGTGCTCTACAACGTGCTCTACCAGATGGGCATCTATCCGCATGTCCGCACCTTCCGCCTGGAGCACAATCAGACCTATTCGTCACTGGATGAGGCAGTATCGGTGCTGTCTCCCCAGGCCCAGGTGGAGACGGAGGCGCAGAAGGCCATCCTTCGAGAGTATCTGAAAAAGGTCTTGAGGATGGAAAATGGGACGCTGGTGATGCCCGGCTCGTCCCTGCGGGTGAAGATCTGGTGGGAGATGAGCCCGCTGTGATGGAGATGGCCCGGAGCCAGGAAAGGCCATCAGGGCTAGCTGGAAGAGGACTATGGAAAAAGCGTATGCGCTTCAATGGCGAAGCTGGATCTGGGAGGCATGTCCTGGCCGAGCTCGAAGATGACAGAAAGGGTAAGAAGTCTGCCGCTTTTAGCGGGTGCATGCATGGCGGGCGCATGCATGCACTGCAGCCCTGGCCGGACATGTGCAGCTACTTCTCATTCATATCATCGGAATTGAAGAATACCGGGCAGGCAGAGGCCATCATACTTCATTCCACTCAATGCTCTTCGCCCATTAAAATGAACTAGACTGAAATGCATATATCGAAAGATGTTGCTCCTTGAAACCGAGATGTTTCCTGATTTAGAAACGATCGAATAAGAACATAGTATGGAATGAGGGATAACTTATGGATTTGAGAGAATTGACAGCACCGTGCGGCCTGGATTGCTTCAACTGCATTTTTTATTTAGCAAACGATAATGAAGAGGCCAGAAAACAGGTAGAATTGTTTAGTCGACAATACGGTTTTCCGCTCGAGAAAGCTTTGTGCAAGGGATGCCGAAAGAGAAGCGGAGTCCCTCCTTTGGGTACCGAGCCGTGTAAGGTATTTAAGTGCATCAGCTCGAAAGGCATCGAATCATGCGCTGAATGCTCCGACTTCCCCTGCGATAACCTGCACCCATATGCGGACATGGCATCAGTAGTTCCTCATAACATGAAGGTGTTCAATCTGGCACTGATAAGGAAGATGGGTGTGGAGAAATGGGCTCAAGAGAAGGCAAAGCTTGTCAGGGATACCTATTTCGGCGGAAAGTGGAATATTTAATAGGCCGGTTAAGTGAGGCCTGCCACCGCAAGGCAGATTGCAGCCTCCTACCTTCACCAAGCCGTGATGATGCAGCCTAGGAGAAAAGAGTGATGAGTCCACATCCAAGGAGAAATCCGCCAGGCTTCGGAGGATTAATTTTAACCCGTCAGGAGATGTTGCACGTATGAGTTCATCAAAGTTTAAAAAGGCTCTTTTAGTGGTTGACGTTCAAAATGATTTTTGTCCCGGTGGCGCTTTGGGCATCCACAAGGGTCACAAAATTATACCTGTTCTTAACAGGTACATTAAGTTCTTTGAAAAGGAAAAGTTGCCGATTTTTGTGACGAGGGATTGGCACCCTGAAGTTACTAAACATTTTAGACAATTTGGCGGGATATGGCCCAAGCATTGTGTCGAGGGGAGTTCAGGAGCTCAGTTTCATCCTGAACTTAAGTTTCCGAAAGAAGCCTTCGTGATGTCCAAGGGCATGGATCCGGAAAAAGACAGCTATTCGGCTTTCCACGCCACAGGTCTAAGCGGAACGGGATTAGCGAATTTATTGAAAATTTTTGGAGTTACGGAGATTTACATCGGCGGGTTGGCTACGGATTATTGCGTTAAACATTCCGCGTTTGATGCGCTTAAAGACGGCCTGAATGTCTTTATATTGGCAGATGCCATCGCCGGCGTGAACTTGCAACCGGAGGATTCTACCGTGGCTTTAGAAGAGATGGTTAGCCGTGGCGCAAAAAAAATAACATCCGAAGATTTATTCAGATAAACTCCCTGCGTTGCACGCCCAGTAAGTCGAAGCCAAAAAGACGAAAATAGGCTTTCTAAAAGAATTATCCCAATCGGCAAGTCCAGGATGATGTAAGTGCCTGGCAGCCAAATCGAGATAGGCGGATTTCTTTGCTTCCAGCTCGCAGGCTTTAGAGCCTCTGGTTTCCGGGCAATTAATTTTGCGAGCCTGGTCTGATGAGATCCTCGGAGATCCGGCTATCCAGGGGCTTGATCAGCATCTTGCCTCCTACAAGGCATTGCTTGCGGCAAATCTTCTCCGAATGGCACTCAAGCATTTAACCAAATGGGACACAAAAGCACAATATAGAAGAATAGAATGAGAAATCTTAAAATACAATATCACCCAAAACCGCACAAAAAGTGGTCTGGTTAGGAGGGAAAATTTATTAAAAGAGTTAATGCATCCCGACACATTGTCTTGTTGATCCTTGTGGTTACCTCGATGGCAGTCATCCCGTGTTCGGCTGCTGATCAGTCCACTTCTGCGAAGGATCTGACCTATATAACTGAGCAGTATCCGCCTTACAACTATCAAGACGACGGCAAGCTGCAGGGCATCTCGGTTGACCTTCTCGAAAAGGTTTGGCAGAGAATGGGGGCAGACCTGGACAGAAGCAGCATCAAATTTCTGCCCTGGTCAGAAGGCTACCAGATGACCTTGAATGAAAATAATACTGTTATCTTTACGACTTTCCGACTGCCTGAAAGGGAGCAGCTATTCAAGTGGGTGGGGCCGGTCGCATCTGGTAGGGATGTGCTCTTGGCAAAAATTGATAAAAATATCAGTATTGACGACAAAGAAGATCTGAGGAAAATCAAGATTGGAGCAATTGAGGATGATTGCGCAGTCCAAAGGCTTCTCAATAACGGCGTAAAGAAAGAGGATTTGATTCTTGAAACCACGTCAACGCCGATTATCGAGATGCTGAAGAACGGAACCATTGATGCCTGGGCGTATAACGACTTGGCTGGCCTATGGCTGATCCAGCAATCAGGCCAAAACACAAGCGATTACAAAGTAGCTTATGTACTTGCCCAGAGTGATGGCTACTATGCATTCAATAAAGAGACTCCTGATTCCATTGTGCGATCTTTCCAACAAGCCTTGGATTACATCAAAAACAACANGGATGCAAATGGAGNAAGCGGTTACNATAAGATACTAACAAAGTATATTCCCGCTACGTATATTGCCAGTATTACAAAACAAAATGAAGCAATAGCCTTTTTGAATGAGGCAGTAGCCTATCTAAAAGATAATGGCAGGGAGAGGGCTATTCAAGAGTTCAACAACCGCTCCGGATCTTTTGTCCGGGGAGATCTATACATCTTCGCCTATGACTTCAACGGGACCTGCATCGCCCATCCCATTAATCCTGACCTGGTTGGCCAAACCGGCCTATCGGACATCAATGACGTGGACGTGGTCGGCCGCGAGCTTGCACTGGCCAGGAGAGGCGGTGGAACCATGTATATCGTGTTCCCAAATCCTGCCCATGGAGGTAAAGAGGAGGTGAAGCAGCTCTTCATTGCGAATGTGAATAATAGCTTATATCTGGGCTCCGGATTATACCTCTCCAACATATCCGCATCTTTCGATAAGGACGAAATAGACGAGCTCGTGGCCTATGTGAATGAGGCACAGCAGTTCGCTAAGCAGAACGGCAAGCAGAAATCTCTGGAAATATTCAATGATCCAAGAGGCAATTTCGCTAGAGATGGGCGCTATATCTTTGCCTATGACTACGAAGGAAAAACGTTAGCCCTTCCTTACCAGCCCGGGCTGATAGGCACAAACCGTTTTGATGCCCAAGATCCTAACGGAGTCTATTTCCTCCAGCAAGCTATCGATACGGCCAGATTGGGGAATGGTTTCCACTACTACATCTACCCTGATCCATCCAGGAACATGACCCAGGCATTAAAGCTTAGCTACGTGGCGGACGTCGATGGTACCTGGTTCCTGGGCTCTGGGATCTATGTGAAGGGTGAGGAACTAGACTATTGAGTGAAGATAGGTATTGGGTCAATTTCTGCAAATCTGGAGTGATGATAGATGAATAAAAAGAAAGATCCGGGAAACGGAGTATTCGGCTTCGCGTCAGCGGCGATTGCAGCCACCCTGCTTTTTTGTGCCATGGCTGCTTCAGGCCAGAATTTACCTGATGGCAACTTATCTGCCTCAGAATCCGGGGCCGATATGCTCTTTATGCTGCTTCAGATTCAGGCTGATGTACAAGGTAACCTGAATGATTTGGACTTAGACGTGGCAAATGCAGCTCAAAATCTCTCAACAACGGGGTTGGAAGGGACTGCTGCCCGCGGAGTCCTGCGCAAGCTATTGGAAACCGACTCAAACCTGGCCGAAGCAGTAACATTCGGCAAGGATGGAAAGATCATTATTGCCGAATGCAGAGGATGCGAGGGCGGTGAGGGCGCCGATATAAGCAGCCAGGAACACATAGCTCATGTCTTGAAGACTAAAACCCCTACGTTCAGCAAGCAGTTCCTGCTGGTGGAAGGATACGACGGCACAGCTCTGGCATACCCGGTATTCTCACCACAAGGTGAGTTCCTGGGAGGCATCAGTACAATCATTGAACCGGATAAGTTGCTGAATGCCGTGGTCGCTCCCCAACTCCACTTTGATATCGATAATCGGAGCAACATTACAGACTACAGCTTCTGGTTAATGCACTTAGATGGCCTAATTGCCTACGACCGGGATGCAAGCCAGATAGGGAAGTACCTATTCGAAGACCCGCTTTACAAGCCGTACCCCAGCCTCCTGGCCTTGGGAAAGAAGATGATTGCAGCTAGGTCGGGCCATGGGTACTATAGCTTCCAAGTCACTGAAGGCAATAAAAGGATAGTGACCAAGGAGAGCTACTGGACAACGGCTGAGCTCCATGGTAGGGAATGGAGGCTTGTCGTCACCAAGATGATGCAGTGAGGGCTTTCTATACTATTTTTGACAATCGAGGATTTTGAAGCAGAAAAATGGCATCGGAGGCATCGATATCCCTGGATGCCTGAGACGATTCTCCAATTTCGAGCGGTATCTGCTATGGAGCGCAGAAAATAACATGGCTGCAGTCGCCCGTATCCTCGGGATGTCCAGGAGGATACCTCAGGAGGGCGATAGATTCCGTCGGGGCAGTGCACCCCCTCATGGGCGCCAGGGTCGTTATTGATGGGAATCGTGATGTCTGGTTCTCGACCGACCTCCCATTTGTCTATGACGCCAAAAGATCCTTTTGGAAAAATGCACAGGAACTGCAAGAGATCATCCGGAAAAGAGCTGAGATGCTTGATACCTCGGCTATTGATATGGAACTTTTCGATCCATCTTACCAGTAAGGGGTTTGGAGAGTTTTGCAGAAAACCGCTATGCAGCAAATTAATCTTATGCGGGGGACGGGATTCGAACCCGCGAACGCCTGCGCGACAGGGCCCTCAACCCTGCTCCTTTGACCTGGCTTGGAAACCCCCGCTTGGAAATATGGGTTTGATGATCGGCTTTGCGCCGACCTTACAAGTTTTACGATAACTCTGCCAGCTTTGCGTCCAGATCCTCGGCCCTCGCCTTGATCTCCTGCGCGGCTCTTGCCACCAGCTCTTTGGCGGCGATTGTACCGCTGCTCTCAATGGACACCACGAAGGAGTCCAGAACAGGAGTCAACTTGATTGCTCCGGCCTCGCACGCATCAGTGCAGAGCTTGCACAGAGAGCATTCCAGGATATTTGTAGCTTTCGCTCTGTTGCCTTCCAGGACGAGCACGTGCCTGGGGCAGACCTCGACGCACTTTCCGCAGCCGTTGCAGTCTTTGATCTCGATGCTGGGCAGATTCTTGTAGCCGCAGAGTGTTCCTGCCTGCCACTTGGTGTGGTCCTTGCCCACGCGCTTGGTGGCAAAGCCCTCGATGACCAGCTTCTCGCCCTCTCCCAGGATCACGATGGGGATCTTGTCGAAGGCGGCCTTAACACCGGGATCTGCAAACTGAATATCCTTGGAGTAGACCATGCCCGGCCCTTCTGCGGAGAGCATAAACTCAATCCTGCAGCCGGGACAGCCTGTGCCGCCGCACTGGCACTCATCCGGCTTGGAGAACAGGTTCAAGTCCTCGGCCCGCAGGGGCACCTCGCCCAGGCGCAGCGAGATCTGCTCGTCGAAGAGCACCGAAGTGTTGTCGTAGAGGCTGATCTCGTCCAGAGCCAGGACTGGTACCTCGCTCATGCAGGCGCGGCGAATGCCGTTCGCAAAGGCGGCTGTCACGCCGCTGAGGAGGAACCGGATGCGGTCCTCCTCGAGCTGTAGCAATTCGAACTTCAAACTTTACACCCTTCGACCCCTCTTGCCGCCGGCAGGCTTTGTGCCGTCGTGGGGTATGGGGGTCGCATCCTCGATCCTGCCTATCCTCAGGCCGGCGCGCGCCAGAGCGCGGATCGCAGCCTGGGCTCCGGGTCCCGGAGACCTCTGCTTGTTGCCGCCGGGGGCTCTTACCTTCACGTGAACCCCGACGATCCCCTTGTCTTTCACAGCCTCAGCGACCTGCATGGCCATCTGCATGGCTGTGTAGGGGGAGCTCTCGTCCCTAGCCGCCTTTACCACCATGCCGCCCGAGATCTTAGCCAGTGTCTCGGCTCCGGTCAGGTCGGTGATGGTAATGAGCGTGTTGTTGAAGGACGAAAAAATATGGGCAATGCCCCACTTTCCTTCTGCCATTTATCCTTCCACCCTTGGTGTTCTGGATGCCCTCTCGGGATGGCCTTCCTTGGCCATGGGCGATCCCATGTAATAGTCAATGGTCATTTCCTCGCCGCGCTTCACCAGAAGGCCCGGCACATCTACCCTGCGCCCGGAGATCTGGATATGGCCGTGGACGATGAACTGCCTGGACTGCTTGAGCGAATTGGCGAGCCCCTGGCGGTAGACCTGGGTCTGCAGCCTTCTCTCCAGAACGTCGCTGACCTTCATGGAAAGGATGGCGTCAAGGTCACCATCATCTTTGAGCAATCCCANTNTCTTAAGNCTGNTAAGAATGGCCTCTGCCTCGGGAGGTGCCTGTCCCATGGAGACGGCGGCGAGCATCTTGCGGCTGGCCTGCCGGTATTTCCTGAGAACGGCCTGCGCCTTCCACAGCTCTCTTTTGTTGCGCAGTCCAAAGGCTTTGACGATCTCCACTTCCCCAGCAATGCGCTCAGCCTGCCAGGGAGTGCGTGGCCGCGCGTATAACTTGCGGCTCTTGCCTGGATATCCCATCTAAAACCACCTACTCCTTGGTTGCGGCTGGTGCTGCAGCCGGTGCTCCTTCCTTCTTGCGGCTGACGCCGACGATGGCGCCCGTGCGGCCTGAAGACCGTGTCCTCTGGCCTCTCACACGAAGTCCGCGCTCGTGCCTGATGCCCTTGTAGCTCCTCATCTTCTTCATGAGGTCCAGGTCTTCGCGAAGCGTCATGTTCAGATCCATGGCCATGACATGCACATCTGCGCCGGTTTCGATATCGCCGCGCCGATTGAGCATCCAGATGGGCAGAATCTTGCTGGCGGCTCCTTCTTCGATGACCTTCTTGAGCTTGTCTATCTCTGCATCGGGAAGCAAGCCGAGGGTAGCATGGGGGTCCACGCCTGCCTTATCGGTAAAGATCCTGGCGCACCTGCGGCCCACGCCCTTGATGCCGGTCAGGGCCATGTGGACCTGCTTTTTGCCTGCCAGGTCTGTATTCAGAATACGAACTATATGCCTAAGATCCTCATCAACAGCCTTCTTAACAGGCTTCTCTTCAGTCTTCTTAGGCTTCTCTTTTCCTGTACTTGGTTTTGCCGTATTATGTCCTCCAGGGAGTTTAATCCTCTGGATCAGCCCCAGGTCAAAGCCTGGCGCCGCCCGCTCACCACGTTGTGGGGCGAATTAATCCATTGAACCAAAGTGAAGATACACTGCTCATACATAAGACTTATGATGAATTTGATCAGTCTCGCGGCCTCGCCATAGCTCTTACCATTTTTGAATCGATTTCAATTTGATCCAGAATGGGATTGTCCCTGAGGGCACCGAAGTAATCATGCAGGTCTGTTTTGGCTTTCCCGCTCTCGGACTCTGTAGTTGTCATGACACCATTCTTGCGGTCTGGCATTCTCTCGGAGCCTCCTTATCCCGAAATAGGCTGCTTTGGACGCATGCTTTCACTCCGGCAGGCAATCGCCGGGGAAGCTTCGGCAGGCATGGATCTCGTAGACGAATATGCCCTCTTTCACGCCCGGATCTTCGTCCATGATCTTTTTCACTTCATCGATGTCGGCGTTGAAGATCCCAACCCCGGATATATCGCCTCCATCGGCGACCGGGCACACGATCGACAGCAAGCCATCGGCCCGGAGGGCGAAATTCCTGCGCCCGTGCTCCCAGATGATCTTTTCGACGCCGGGTTTGTTTCGGTTCGGGCCGGACCTGAGGATGATGAGGGTGTAGGTTTTGGTGCGGGAGAGCGCTTGGCGCATGGAGGAGTCGGGGATTTCCGGCATGTGAAACTATTAGGTTTGCATGCGGATATCTCTTGGCCTGTGTTCTTTTGTGGCGACCACAATGTGAACGCCCTGGGAAGCCTTTCATGATCTCGCTGCCGTGCCAAGTCCATTTTGGTCTATTGTACTTGGTCCCGAGCCGACCGATGCCATCTTTGGCCCAATCGATGAGCCATATTTCTGCGTTGCCGAGTCCACCTTAGTGGCACCCACAACGCGGGAGGCGAAGTTCACTATGTTGCCAACACATCACCTTAACCTCCGAAATCCAACGAAGGTTCAGAAATCAAAGAGAGTCTTATTGCGTCTGGGACGTGTCCCGCTGCCTTCAGCTTGATTATCTGTCGTAATGTTTAACTTGATTAAATTTACGCCCATTTTTTTAAAATATATTTCATTCTCTCGCGATATTGTCGGGACTGATAAATATAAAAGGTTCTTAGCTCTGCTTAAGGCAACATAGATTATTCTACATTCTTCGTTACTCATATCAGGTGTTATAATATGTTTAAGGCTGGTTTCTTTTTCCAAGCAAAGCAAGACGCTATCAAATTCATCTCCTTTTGATCCGTGTATGGTCCTTATGTTTCTATTTTCTTCAGATACCTTTACAGAATTCATCAAATCTAAGACCTTAGTTTTCTCTGCAAATTCTCTAAATTTTCCAGCGTTCACTCCTTTTAGCCTAACATCAAAAGATGACAATAAGCAATCAATTTTTTCATATAATTCCATTAATAGATTATCTTTTATATCATTTTTATTAGAGACAAGGTAACTAAGCAACGTAATAATAATCGACTTCTTTTTTATCTCAGAACTGATTATTCCATTAAGCGGTTTCCTCATTATTGTTCCATTTTTCGCTGTTTTGAATATATATGTGAGATCTTTAATTGCAATTTCAAACCGGCCTTGATCCACATATATTAATGACCTGAAAAGTATATTGAAAAAACCTTGTCTATAATAATCGATGTCCAAAAAATTGTTCCAAATATCTACATAATCATCCTTTTCAGATTTTATTTTAATCAAATACTTATTATCTCTGGCTAAAATCGCGATATCTTTTTCATTTTCGCATTTTTTAAAACGAGATACCGATTCGCGTACATGATCCGAAATTAATACGCATACCTCTTTTCCACTCTCTTTCCTGATACATTCTTGTCTAAATGATTCCTCTGTTCTCATATGATTCAATAAATCAATAATTTTCTGTGTGCTCCTCCAATTATCTTCAATTTTATAATCGATTTGGCCTTCCAAGCTAAAATTCAGGAAATCTTCTCTCTTAGCGCCTTGAAACATATAGATCGACTGTGCGTGATCGCCTATGACTCCAATTGTGGAACCAGCTTCGGCAAGCCATTTAATTATTGTTGTTTGAATGGGATTCGTGTCTTGAAATTCATCTATAAAGATATAAGGATATTTTGCGCTGATGAATTGTTTGATTATTGGATTATCTTTTAATATAGTATAAGAAAAGTAAAGTACATCTTCATGGTGAATCCTACCCTCAGTCCAATATAACTTTTTATATTCTATTGCTAGTTTTAATAAACCTGCTGGGAATAGTCTTGAAGTTTGAAAATCTAGCCTGCATTTACCAGATGCGTCCAATTTCCAAGTTAAATCACTTAATATTTTAATTGTATTCTTTTTGTTTTTAACATAAAGAAATTTAAAATTTCCTGGTGAATTATCTATCCAGATTTTAATTTTGCCCATTGACGGCTTATGTTCCTCAGGGCCATCCATTTCTTCGAAATTAATCAAATTCTCGCCATTCTCATTTTTCAATAAATAAGCATACGGTTTTACAATATTCTTATATAAAAAGCTGTGAATGGTCGATATGTCCACTCTATTTCCAGACTCATTTAATTTTTCGTTTATCTGTTCCGCAGCAATTGTTGTATACGTAATGCAGGCGATTTTAGATGGAATACCCAATTTCTTTGAATTTCTTAGCACATTTCGCATGTGATTCATTAGCCAATACGTTTTGCCCGCACCTGGACCCGCCAATACCCTAAAGTGGTGATCTAAGTCAGTAATTTCATCGCCGGAACTTATTATAATTGGACTATACATTTTTCCTCTGGCTGCATACCCATTGAATGGCCTCGACAATATGGTCTGGAATGTTTATATTTATCATACCTAATTCTATTTTATTTAAATTTTCTCTCAATTTGCGCGCTAATTCGAAAGCATTTTCTCCCTTGTCGATACCTACAAGATAGGATGCTGCAATTCTAGCAGTTTTAAGTTCATCTGTTTGCCATTTTGATCTTTTAAAGGCTTCGTTCAAGCTACGATATTCTTTGATTTTGTTCGTTTCCTCGTTGTCATCAATTACTTCAACATTTTCGGAAAATAGTGCATTATTTATATTTGACAGCATTAGATCGTATTCGAATGTTTTCCCCTTTTCTGTTTTATTGTAGCATATTTTTATGTTGGTTGTCAGCTGTAGATTCTCCAAATTCTGGATCACTCCAGATTTCGTTTTATAATCGTATTCCTGAGATGCAGGGTCTATTTCAAACGGCCAACATGATGTCCATTTGCTATTTTCCTTTTTTTCTTTTTTTTGCGGGTCGGTGTCCATAAGACACGATATTTTTTGTGTCAATGCATATTCTTTCTTTTCGCTATTTATACCACCACCGAACAGTTTGATAAAATGCTTAAAGGTTGACCCATCGACCCTAACCGTTGCGATATGCTCTTCTTCGAGAGAAATGAGCAAAGATTCAGCAAGGCGGGGTACTATTAATTGTTCAGTAATTCCTTCAACTAAGATTGATCCTTTGGAAAATAGAAGATTGGATTTTGTAGCATCAAGATATGTCTCGATATATCTTTTAGATTTTTTATCTTCCGCTGAATCAGAAAAAACTTTCCCAGGATAAGCAACATTCAATTCTTCATTTTCATCCATTGAAAGACAAATTACGGAATCGAGGCCCACGGCCGCAGTTATATGTGTTGAATGTGTTGTTAAAAATATTTGTCTACTCAATTGTTTCTTATCAATTTCCCTTAATATAAATTTGAGAAAGTTATATTGCAATGCTGGATGCAAGTGGGCTTCAGGTTCTTCAATCAATAACATAGGGAATATAATTGCATTTTCCCCCAGCTCTGTTGACGTAATTCTTTCCAAATTAGATAGTATTAATGATATAAAAATTAAATTATTATAGCCCAATCCATTATGTGTGATTGGAATTTCGATTCCATACTTTCGGATCATCAATTTTAATGCAGCGATTATATCCGATTCCTTCAAATCTCCGCCGATAAAAGGTGTTCCTCCCACAGAAGCACCCGTAACCTTTGCAAGCTCTAGAATATGATCAATATCCAATCTTTGCTGTAATTTTCCTATTAGATTATCGGAATCATTTTTAAATTCTTCTTTTTTCTTTTGCTTTTGTTGTGGCTGATTTCTTAAGCCATAATCAAGAAAGTGATTTAGCACTTGTTTTAGCAATGGGTTTCTGCCAGTAAGCATTTCACGCTCAACGTCTCTGAGTGCGTCAAAAAGTTGGCAGTCAAATTTTTCTAGCAGTTCATATTCCACTCTATTTCTAGATTCGAGCTTTCCTCCATATATTCTCGAAACATATTTAGGCAAATACTGCTGGAGTATATTATAAAAATCAATCAACCCGCTTTCCTTAGCTTCATCAACTTCTTTCAGATAATCTTCTAAATCGCCTTCCGGCAGGAAATAAACATATGTGAGACTTGCTTCCCAAGGCGATTCCAACTTGGTTAACCAGGTTGCGACTATGGCTTTATCTGCTAGGCTTTCATTTTCTGTTTCTTCTAGTGTTATCGTTATTACAATTTGGGGCGGTTTTTCAAAGGAGTTTTTCCTATAAAAATCATCAATAGATGGTTTTAGGAAACTGGAGCGATCAAATATCAATCCTAGTGCCCTTAGAACCGTCGTTTTTCCGCTATTATTTTCTCCAATAATTACATTCAATCCATGATTAAATTCCAAAGTTGCGTCTCTGAAACATCTGTAGTTTTTAATATTTATTTTGGAGATATACATTTAAATACCTCGATGAAACATTATGATCTTAATTTGATTTCGGTTCATTGATGTGGTTCCATTATAATCTTTTGCTCATTTTGTATTCTCCAAAATCATTCGATTTTATGCAGCAAATATAATCTTGGACTTTTAGCGATAAAACTTCGTCCCGCCGCCACAAATCCAGCCACATCCGCTCCTTATCAATCCGGCGCCTTGGCCGCATACCCGCAGCCCAGTGCAGCAGATGCCAGCGGTCTCCAACCCGTTCGTCCTCTCCCACACCACCGCGCCCGCGCGGACCAGCTCCACCACATTGACGGAAACTTGGCATGATTGAAAGCCACATTTCTCGCTTGTCAAGCGGATTGCTCCAGCGGCCGCAAATTATATTTCACTATCCTGTGTTTATTCTTTCATGAGAACTCTGAGTTATCGAGCCACTCTAAGAAAAGAGCCGGAGGGAGGTTATACCGTGCTGGTCCCTGCACTTCCCGGATGTGTCACCTACGGAAAGACCGTGGAAGAGGCCATTGAGATGTCCAGAGATGCCATCACGGGTTACGTGGAAAGCCTCATTGAGGACGGCGAGCCTGTCCCAATGGAGGACGACCTCATCGAGTGCAAAGTGACCGTGGAGTCTCATGCCTAGGCTGCCGCTTCTTTCTTCTCAAAAAGCAATTCTTTTCAAAAAAAGTTGATTCCCAG
>JGI24732J26686_1000563_pt1:0-12500 | contig 19609 bp, 16 predicted proteins | sample EPASupsiteHSE623_FD_26686 | JGI IMG/M metagenome (IMG submission 26686)
TGTCGGCCCTCGGTTATTAAAAGAAAGCTGGGTATTTCTCCCCGATAATCCAGCAGGCAGTGAAGCTTGACGGCCCCTTTTTTCTGCCGGAATTCCGCCCAAAGGCTGACAACTGCTGGAAGATTGTGCTATAGTTATATGTGGGGTTCACAGAGATAGTTTCAATTTTTAGCTGAATTATTTATAATTCCTCATTATGAATAATCAGCAAAGAAAGCGGTTGAAATGGATTAATTTGTATTATGAAATTGGTAATGCTGGAATAGTTTGTTTAAAATGTGGAATTTCACGGCCGACCTTAAGAAAATGGGTTAATCGTTATGAAAAATTCGGTCTGGAAGGGTTGCAAGATAAAAGTAAACGTCCTTTAAATTCACCCTCTAAAAAAGTAACTTTGCAAGATGAAACATTGATCTTAGAAATGCGTCAGAAACGTCGTTTGGGAGCCAAACGCATCAAGATTGAACTTAAAAGACTTCACAATATCTCTTTGTCCGTCGCAACTATCCACAAAGTGCTGAAACTCCATAACGTGAGTCCTCTTTCCAGTTCAAGACTGGCTCGTAAAATTCCAAAACGATATAATTGTAAGATTCCGGGCGAGCGAGTTCAAATGGATGTATGCAAAATTGGGCCTGGATTATATCAATACACAGCGATAGACGATTGCACTCGATATAAAGTGCTCGGTTTGTATAAAAGACGAACCGCTGGGAATTCAATAGATTTCATGGAAAAAGTTATTGAAGAAATGCCCTTCCCAATTCAACGTATCCAAACTGATAGAGGATATGAATTTTTTGCTTATAAATTTCAGGAAGCCCTTATGGATTGGGGGATAAAATTTCGCCCCATAAAGCCAAGATCACCCCATCTTAACGGCAAAGTGGAACGCGCCCAAAAAACTACTTTAGAAGAGTTCTACGCCACTGTTGACATTAAGCGGAAGGATTTATCTGACTTACTGGATGAATGGCAACATTATTATAATTGGGAACGTCCCCACAGCACATTAAATGGAAAAACTCCCATGGACAAATGGTCTGAGTGTGTTAAGATGATTCCCTTTTGGGATGATGTTCATGCCAATTATGATAAAACTAAAGAATTCATTCGAGACCAAAATTATTACTACGATTTACGATTTCAAAAATTGAAACGATCTTTATGAATCCCACAAATTAAGCCAACAGACAATGCCTTTCATAGAGTCGTTCAATAGCCATTTCAGACAGGAGTAGCTTTTAATCCATATCTGATGCTCAGGAAAGAGTCGAAGCCAGGCGGCAGGACTACGATCACTAAAGGCCGAATTTTTCTCTTGGATATTTGAGCCCACAAGATTTCGTTTAACAGAGGAAACTTACTGAATCGGTAGAATTGGTTTTATGCCCCAGTTCGGGAAAAACTCATATTCAAGATTGTACAAAAATGGGGAGCACACCATATCTTTGGTTATCGTTCGATTAAGACTTTTACAATTCGCTGGGAGTGTTGTGAATGAAGGATATTCCCATGAGGTAAAGAAAATAAAATTAATTAGGAGGTCATATGAGTTTCGATAAATATGGTAAAGGTTATTTTGATCATAGGACTCTTTATCAAATTGATCGCCTGTATGCGTGGAAAAATGGATTGTATTTTCCTCCCGTTGTAGTAGAAATCAATCCAACCTCCTTCTGTAATCAGAAATGTAGATATTGTTATGTTGCTGGCAGAACAAGCGGTAAATTAGAAGGGAATATGTTGCTGCGCTTGTTGCCACAGTTGGCGAATACTGGTATTAAAGCGATTGTGTTTCAGGGAGCAGGTGAGCCGCTTCTTCACGATGCTTTACCCGATTCAATTGAGATTGGTGCTGAATATAATTTATCAATGACCATTACCACGAATGGCGTGTTATTAAACCAAAAAATGCAAGAAAAGATCCTAAAAAATTTATCTTATATTAAGTTTAGTGCCATAGAGAGTAATCCACAAAGATATGCATATACTCATGGTTGTTCGGAAAAGCAATGGGAAATGCTTATTGAAAATATAAAAAATGCTATAATTATTAGAGAGCAAAACAAATTACAAATTCTTTATATCGCCACCATTTATCTTACTAAAGATAATTTTCACGATGCGTATAATATTGTTAAATACTTTAAAGAGATTGGTCTTGATTACATCTCTGTTCAGGAAGCAGTTTATAATAAATTTTCCTATACTGGCTCAGAAGAATTAGCCTCCAGTTTTTTTACGGCAAACGAAATTAATGAAATGAAAAGTAAAATTTCAAGTCTAAAAGATGACGGTTTCTTTATTAAAGTTAGATTTCCCCTAAATGACATTAATTTTATCAATGGTAGGTATCAAGATTGTTGGGTAAACAATTGGTGTAACGGGATAAAGTTTAATACCTTAATAAATTCCGATGGCGAAGTTTATCCTTGTTTTAGATATTGGGGAATGAAAGATTTTAGTTACGGTAATATTTATGAGAAAAGCTTCGAAGAAATATGGAAAGGCGAAAAAAGAAGAGAGGTTGAGAAATTCACCAATAATACTCCTCCCAATGATGACGAATGCTCTACTTGTAATGTGACAAAGATAAATGCGATATTATACGATTTGCAAAATTTATCAAGCAATAAATGGAAGGATTTTTTAATATGAGAAATAACATAAGTATCGCACAATTGCCAGGTAAAACTAATTGTCCATGGCATAAAGAACATCAGGAAACCGGAAAATTTTATAATGCTGATGAGATATTCGCAAGTAAAGTGTGTCCCATATTATTTCATACACTTTACCCCTATTTCTTGGGAGCTTTATTCGGTGCTAAATATGCATACAATGATCAAGGGGACTGTAATGTATGTTGTCCAGCCGAAAAAGGTATCGATCTTCTGGTTAAGGTTCGGCCCAATGACGGAAAATTCGAAAAGTGGGTACCAGAAGATTGGCGAGATGTAATATATGCTGAAGTATTGAAAGTAAATGGTGCGTGTGATTATGGCCACAAAGTCTCGGATCGTTTTGTTTTTCCAACCTGCAAGAAAGACAAATATGTTTGTCCTGCAGGTACGCATAATCTATTTCCATTTCTAAAAATTGAGATGCCCAAGTGTATAAATTTAAAAAGATTAAGGTGTCCAGATTGGCTTGAAAATATATATTACTCGCTCTAGAGATTTTATAACCGATTGAGTAAAATTAAAAAGGAGGGGAAATGAAGCATACGGCACTATTCTCATTAAACGATACTTCCTGTGCTGACCAATTCGCAGGACAATTAATAAATCTTGGCTGGGAAATAGTTGCTTCTGCTGAAACAGTCGGTTTGCTTGAGACCAAAGGTATTGAGGCTCAGAGTATTGCCGATTTTACTGGGGTAAAAGAAGACTATGGCTTCCCTCCAACCTTACATCCCAAGGTGGAATATGCATTAACCGGAAGTGGTAAACCAAGAATAGATTTGGTTTATATTATTCCTTATCCTCTCTCTGCGGGTAATGACATCGGAGGTCGTACCATTTTAGCATTAGCAGTTAAGGGTGGACGAACAGCGGTTATGAATATTGAGGACATGAAACAAGTAGTGTCCGAAATATCTAACGGAAACATAACTGAGGAATTACGTCTTAAGCTTGCAAATAAAGTCTGCTATGAGATAGCAAAACATTATTCTTCGCTGGTTACAAACAAAGAACAATTTGACTTCATTACAGGGTGTTTATCTTATAAGCTGATGAATGGGGAAAATCCATATCAGTTGTCCGCCTCTGCGTTCATTTCAAATATAGAAGATGATTCCCTGGCGTTGTTAAAATTCAAGCCAGTTTCTGGGGAGGCCCCTTGCTTTACAAATATTGCGGATGCAGACAGTATATTAACAACGATATCCTTAGCGGCAGAGGCTTTTAAGCTTAATATTAATTCGATGCCATATTTGTGCGTTGCGGCTAAACACGGAAATGCTTGTGGTTTTGGTGTTAGTATAGTATCCCCTGCACAAGCCATTGAAAAAGCTCTTTGGGGAAATCCTCGCTCTATATGGGGCGGAGAAGTGATAACAAATTTTCCGATTGATGCGCAACTTGCGGAACTTTTATTCAGAAGTGAACAGAGAGAACAAAAACTTGGTGATAAGCATTGGATGCTTGACTTGGTGATGTCACCTTCTTTTTCTTTAGAAGCGATTTCTATACTTGGCAAGCGAATTGGGAGAAAATTATTTGAGAATGAGGCACTAGAATTCCCGTCATTGAAAAAATCCGGATTTGCTTACCGTATGGTGCGGGGAGGCTTTCTCCGGCAACCCCCCTTGTCTTATATACTTAATCTACAAGAATGCAAAAAAATTGGCAATGACTTATCAGAAAGTGAAATTTTATCGCTTATATTGGGATGGTCAGTAGCTTATAGTTCTAATCATGGTGGGAATGAAGTAGCTTTAGCGAAGGATGGTGCTCTTTTAAGCGCCGGAGGAGGGCCATCTACGGTTGAAGCTGCCAAGGTCGCTGTAAGCAGGGCGATTGAATGTGGTCATGATACAAAGAGTGCCACTTTCGTAGCAGATGCGTTTTTCCCATTTACCGATGCTCCTTCCGTATTGTGTGAGGCCGGTATAAAAACGGGATGCGTCCCCTCCGGTGGAAAATATGAATCTGTGATAAAAGATTTTTTTCATGCTCGCGGTCTAACGATGGCTTATTTACCCCAAGAATTTAGGGGCTTTTGCAGGCACTAAGTATGTATCATATTCTCTTCGTTTGATAGGCAGTTTTGAAGCTGAGAATACTGACAATTGGCATTCTATTTTAGGGATAATAGGTTAAAATGAAGGATATAAACGATGATAAGTTGTAGAGAAATAATTTTAGAATTATTTCAGCAAAAAACTTTTCCCGAGAATCTGAAAAATTCAGTATTTGGTTTACTTCAGGGGAAAAAAATAATTTTGTACGGAGCTGGAAACGGCTTTGTAACTTTTTTTGTTTTTATTCTAAAAAAATATGGACTTAAAGTGCATGCTGTAATTGACTGCAAATTTAAATCAGATGAGACCTATTATGGAATACCAGCATTTGCCCCTCTTGAATATAAACCAACAAGAGAAGAGACAGAAAAAGCAATCGTAGTGGTAACTGTCGGTAAAAGTGAATTCTATCAAGAGATATTTAACTATTTACAGAATTTGAAATTTCAGAATATATTATTGGCCTCAGAAATCTACGAATATCATCTTTGCCAGACCCCCCCAGCTCTAAAAGAAAAGGGATTTCGTTATTATTTAGAACACAAAGAACCAATTATGTCTTGCTTGGAGCTTTTTACGGATGATCTAAGTCGCGAAGTATATACCAGTTTCTTGCAAACTCATATGCTGCGAAAACCGATTCCCATTCCTGCTAGAGATATAGCAGAGCAATATTTTCCGAAAGATATAAAATTAAGCAAGGGATATTCCCGAGTTATTAATTGTGGAGCATATACCGGTGACACAGTAATGCAATTAAACTTATTGTTCGGCAAGGTTGACACCATTGCTTGTTTTGAACCAGAAATGAAAAATTTCGAATTATTGATTAGTCATTTATGTTCTAATTATAAAGAAATAGCTCATAATATTATCGCTTTCCCCTGCGGTGTCTTCAGCCATGAGATACAGCTTCCTTTTTTGGGTGGGAATCAACATAACAGCACAATATCTAACGATGGTGAATCTTTTATTCAATGCGTTGCTTTGGATCATGTATTGCCTGGATTTAAACCGACTTTTATCAACATGGATATTGAGGGAGCAGAATTAGAAGCCTTAATTGGCGCCGAAATGTTGATAAAAGAAAATAAACCCGACCTTGCCATATGCTTGTATCACTCACCTAATCATTTATGGGATATTCCACTCTATCTAAAAGGCTTGAATTTGGGTTATCGATTTTTTATTAGAAATTATACTTCGTTTACGAGTGAAACCGTACTTTATGCTACGACATAGACTAATAACAAGAGAAATTTTATTCCAGGAGGAGAGTGCGTTATGTCAGGTCAACCGAGTCCGTTAAGTGCAAGTGAAATAACAAGGCGAAATCAACTAAAAAATGAAAAGCCGTATGTCTATGAAAAAATTATGCAATATGATGAAAAGATAAAAAAAGGTGAAAGCATTGCGATCATTCAATTTCAATATGATTATCGTTGTAATTTCCCTTGCCGGCATTGTTCGGTAAAAAGATTTCAGGGTAAAAAGCAAGGAAGGTTTTTTACTGTCAATGATGTAAGAGAACTTTCCCGGCAAGCTGATGAAATGGGCCTCGCGCATATCGTTATTACTGGTGGCGAGCCGTTAGTATTTCCAGATTTTGATGATATTATAAAAGCCATTGATCCTCAAAAGTTTTATATAACATCTGACACCAATGGTTGGTTTTTAGATGCGGAAAAAGCTCGTCATTTAAAAGAGATTGGGGTTGACAAGATCCAACTCAGCTTTGATAGTCTTGCCGCGGCCGAACATGATGATTTTAGACGCAAACCAGGTTCACACGAAAGAGCGATAAACGCGATCGATGCCTCATTGAAAGCTGGATTAAATATAATTTTGGCTACCGTGGTTACCAAGCAAAGAATTAGATCCCAGGAATTTATTGAGTTTTTGGAATTTGCCAAAAATAAAGGGATCGGTACTTTTGTGACTTATGCCAAGCCGGTAGGAGCCTGGGAGGGAAATTTTGAGGCTCTGGTCACTCGGGATGATATGGAGTTTCTAAGAGAACTGGAAAAAAGATATAAGGTTTTTACTCATTTAACCCCCGCATATGGTATGAATTTGGGCTGCATAGCCGTTAAAAGAATGATATCTGTGACTAAATATGGTGATATCATGCCTTGTCCTTATATTCATGTGTCTTTGGGAAATTTTTTTGAGGAACCCCTGAAAGATATTATTAATCGTGGCTTAAAAATAAAATATTTTGGTAGCCATATTGATACCTGTTTAGTGGCAGAGGACCGAAAATTTATTAATGACTATATCGTAAAGACTTATGATAAGCCCTTGCCGGTTCATTATTCTGAAATATTCCAAGCAGAAGATTTTATTCAATAAAGAACATCCGCTTGGAGCCTAAATTTATGCTTACTGGAAAGGAATCAACTGTTTTTTTGACGAAAATTAATCAATATAAACCGGATTAATGGACTTTGGGCAAGGGGTTAATTGCCTGGTGGGGAAGTTGAATTAAAGGGGAGTATTCGGATGAAAGCAGTAATTTTAGCTGGCGGTTTAGGCACCCGCATGAGCGAAGAAACCGAACTCCGGCCAAAGCCTATGGTGGAGATCGGCGGCAAGCCCATTCTCTGGCATATCATGAAGATTTATTCCTCTTTTGGCATCAAGGATTTCATTATTTGCTGCGGCTACAAAGGATACTTGATTAAGGAATATTTTGCCAATTATTTTTTACACCAATCCGATGTCACTATCGATCTAGCCCAGAACAAAATGGATGTTCATCACACTTATGCTGAATCATGGAAAATTACCCTGGTAGATACTGGGCTGCAAACGATGACCGGGGGGAGAATAAAAAAGATTCAAACATACATTGGCAACGAAACCTTCATGCTGACCTATGGCGATGGGGTTGGAGATGTTAATATCAATGACCTTTTGAATTTTCATAAGCAGAGCGGTAAATATGCCACCATAACGGTAGTCAGGCCCAAGGGCAGGTTCGGCGCCCTGAAACTGGACGTAAACGATAAGGTTCTGTCTTTTCAGGAAAAGGTCGAGGGGTTATCATCCTGGGTAAACGGTGGCTTTTTCGTCTTTGAGCCTGCAATCTTTGATTATATCGCAGGTGATGAAACTTTTCTGGAGCACGAGCCGATGGATAATCTGGTACGACAGGGACAGTTAACCGCCTACCGGCATGAAGGCTTCTGGCAGCCAATGGACACCATGAGGGAGAAGAGCAACCTGGAAGATTTATGGCGTAGCGGCAAGGCCCCATGGAAAGTCTGGGAAGCATAAAAAATGACATTCTTAAATTTCTGGCAGGGCAAGAAAGTTTTCTTAACCGGGCATACCGGGTTTAAAGGCTCCTGGCTGAGTTTATGGCTGGCTTCCATGGGTGCCAGCGTTACCGGTTTTGCTCTGGCTCCACCTACTAATCCTAGCTTGTTTGAACTGGCCAACATCTCCAGCGTGGTAGATTCCGTGATTGGAGATATTCGGGATTTTCCAGTCTTAAAGAGCGCAATCCTTAAAGCTGAACCTCAAATCGTTTTTCATTTGGCGGCTCAGCCTCTGGTTGTGGAATCTTATAAACATCCGATAGAAACTTATCAAACCAATGTCATGGGAACCGTTCATCTTTTTGAGGCGCTCCGAAGCTGCGAGAGTGTCAGGTCCATTGTAAATGTTACCTCGGACAAGTGTTATGAGAATCAGGAATGGGTCTGGGGATACCGGGAAAATGAACCGTTGGGCGGCTACGACCCGTATTCCAGCAGTAAGGCTTGCTCGGAATTGGTTACCTCGGCTTACCGCGCCTCGTTTTTTAACCCGGATGAATATGAAAAACACAGCAAGACGATCGCCACAGCCCGCGCCGGCAATGTTGTGGGAGGCGGGGACTGGGCCCGGCACCGCTTGGTTCCAGATTGCGTTCGGGCCTTGCTGGCCGTGGAAATTATCTCGGTGCACAATCCCGTTGCGATCAGACCCTGGCAGCATGTTTTGGAGCCTTTGAAAGGTTATTTAAGCCTGGCGGAAAATTTATTCGAATCCGGAGTGCAATATTCCGGCGTTTGGAATTTCGGCCCAGATGACTGCTCTGCTAAGCCGGTTGAGTGGATTGTAAAAAAACTGTGTGAAAAATGGGGAGGTCAAGCCGCTTATCAAGTGGTCGCTGATCATGGCTACCATGAAGCAGGTTATCTCAAGCTGGACAGTTCCAAGGCCAAATCCCTTCTTAACTGGCATCCCAAGTGGAACCTGGACCAATCCCTGGATAAAATCGTGGAATGGAGCATGGGTTACCGGGACAAAAAAGATTTGGCCAAACTTTGTCTTCAACAGATAGAAGAATATGCAACATTATCTTAAGCAATTTATTAGCTGCCGGAGTTTGGGTTGTAGCCGGCAAGGATGGGGGCAATGAAAATTACAGTTGGGGAAATCGTGCTTTGGGGAGGAGAAAAAATTAACTCATCTCCCTTTTTAATTATAAAAAAATTGAATTCGCAGAATTTTTTGGCATTGCCCATTAGTAAGCCGGCCGGAAAAATGCTGGCTTGGGAGCTGAGAATCAGCCGGGAGTCTCTGGTTAAAGGAGAACAATTAGCTCCCGCCAAAGTCACGATTTTTTTACCCCTGGTGGTTAAACAACAAGAATGTGGTGAGATCGTGGCTCAGGTAAGCCGGGAATTTTTGGATTCAGTTCTGAGAGACTGGGTTAAATTTTCCGCCCAAGCTCATTATGAGGCCATGAACGATAGCGTTTCTAACGAAAAGCGCTATTTCCCGCCTTCCGGAAAGGTTATTGGGGAACCCGAGCTGTTTAATATGCTGGAATCGTCTCTTGATATGTGGCTGACTGCCGGACGGTATAACCGGGCTTTTGAAGAAAAATTATCTGAATTTTTAAACATTAATCATGTTTTAACCGTTAACTCCGGTTCTTCAGCGAATCTCCTGGCGCTCACGGCTTTGAGAGCTCCAGAGCTGGGCGGAAAAAGACTTAAAGCCGGTGACGAAGTCTTGACCGTGGCGGCGGGTTTTCCAACCACTATTACCCCAATAATTCAAAATCAACTGCTGCCGGTGTTTGTGGATATCGAATTGGGCAATTATAATATCGATGTCGCTCAAATTGAAGAGGCTTTAACCCCAAAAACCAAGGCCATTTTCATCGCCCATACCCTGGGTAACCCTTTTAATCTCGATGCAGTAATGAAAATCGCCGAGAAATATGGGTTATGGGTTATCGAAGACAATTGCGACGCTTTGGGTTCCAAATATCAGGAACGCTATACCGGAACTTTTGGACACCTGGCTACTTTTAGTTTTTATCCCGCTCATCACATCACGATGGGAGAAGGGGGGGCGGTAGCCACCAGCGATCCGCAAATTTATAAATTGCTGTTGTCTTACCGGGATTGGGGAAGGGATTGCTGGTGTCCTCCCGGGGAAGACAATTCCTGTAACCGACGCTTTAATTGGAAGTTCGGACAGCTTCCTCAGGGGTATGATCATAAATATGTCTACTCGCATTTGGGCTATAATTTTAAGATTACTGACTGGCAGGCGGCCATCGGCCTGGCCCAGTTGCAGCGGCTGCCGGAGTTTATCGCAAAAAGAAAGCAAAATTTCAAACTACTTTACCAGGGGATGGAAAAACTAAAAGACTGGTTTATTCTCCCCGAAGCTTTAAAAAATGTCGATCCCGCCTGGTTCGGGTTTATTCTTTCGGTTAAGGACCAAGATAAATTAGACAAAATTGGGTTGGTGAAATATCTGGAAGAACATAAGATTGGCACCCGCCCCTTATTTGCCGGCAACATCTTGCGGCATCCCGCCTTTACCAACGGAGACATTAACTTAAGGATAAGAAATTCCAAGCTGCTTAATTCCAGCTCCCTCTCGGAGAAACATTATCAAATACTGCCCAATTCAGATTTTGTCACTCGGCATACTTTCTGGCTGGGCCTTTGGCCGGGAGTTACCGAACAACATATATTAAACACCCTCAAGGTTTTTCAGGAATACTGCCGGTAAATAAACCAAGGAAGGTCTTTGCCAGATGCCTTTTATTAGTATTATGAGTCCTTGTTATAACGAACAGGAGAATATTATGGACGTTTATTTTCGCATAAAAGAAATTTTTGCCCAATTGCCAGGCTACCAGTATGAGCATCTTTTTATCGACAATTCCTCCAGCGATAAAACCGTAAAGATTCTTAGAGAAATCTCCAGGGAAGATAAGAACGTGAAAGTTATCGTTAACGCTAAAAATTTTGGTCAAATTCGCTCTCCTCACCATGCCTTGCTTCAATGCTCAGGTGATGCTGTGATATCCATTCTTTCAGATTTACAGGACCCCCCCGAACTGATTTTAGAGTTTATCAAGCAATGGGAAGCTGGTTATAAGATCGTAGTAGGGGTTAAAAAGCAAAGCGAAGAGTCTCGGTTTATGTTTGCGGTTAGAAATTTATATTACAATATTATCAGCTATTTGTCCGATACCGAACAAATCAAGAGTTTCACCGGATTCGGCTTGTATGATAAAAGAATCATCGAGATTCTCAGAACCATTGACGATCCCTATCCGTATTTCAGAGGCTTGATTACCGAAATCGGCTATGATATCTGCCGCATCGAATATACCCAGGCCAAAAGAAAAAAGGGCAAAACCAAGAATAATTTCTACACTTTATTCGATATGGCCATGCTGGGCATAACCAACCATTCAAAAGTCCCTCTAAGACTAGCCACCATGACCGGGTTTTCTCTGGCGGTATTAAGCCTGCTAGTGGCTTTGGGTTATTTTATTTATAAATTGGTTTACTGGAAAGAATTTTCCCTGGGTATGGCGCCTCTGGTGATCGGTTTGTTTTTCTTTTCATCCGTCCAGTTGTTTTTTATCGGGATCATCGGGGAATACGTCGGCTCGATTCATACCCAGGTTTTAAAAAGGCCTCTGGTGATTGAAAAAGAGAGAATTAATTTTGATTAATCCTCTGAGAGAGTTTCCGGAATTCTGTAAAAAACATTCCGAAAAAATCAAGTTCTTAATAGTGGGCGGTTGGAATACTCTCTTTGGTTACTTGATTTTCATTGGATTGTATTATTATTTTCCCATCAAAATGCACTATATGCTGATTCTGGTGCTCAGCAATATTTTAAGTATAACCAACGCTTATATTAGTTATAAATGTCTGGTCTTTAAAACCAAAGGCAACTATCTGGCTGAATATTTAAGGTTTTATGGTGTCTATGGCTCGGTTATTTTGTTGGGACTGGCCATGTTCCCGTTCATGGTTGAAGTGCTGCATTTTCATCCCATTCTGGCTCAAACTATTATGACCATTATCACAGTCTGCATAAGTTACTTCGGGCACAAGCATTTTTCTTTTAAGCCGGCAACTTGCGGCCTGCGGGAAAATTCAGAAACGGAAAAACCCAAGGGAAATTTATGATTAAAAATCTCATCTTTGATTTAGACGGCACCCTGATAGATTCTTCCCATGACATCGTTCGAACCCTCAAACTAGCCTATGAGAAAGCTTTGGGGCTCAAAAATCTGGAGCTTACAGGATTTCCTCCCGGCGCTTCGCTTGGGGAGTTGATAACCGTCCTCACTCCGAATTTATCCAAAACCGACCAGGAGCGGGTTATAGAAATTTTCAAACAAATCTATGACTCCGGCAGCTTCCCTCAAACCCGGCTTTTCCCCGGGGTTTACGAAATGCTTCTGGAGTTAAAGGGCTTGAATTTTAAC
>JGI24732J26686_1000640_pt1 | contig 17731 bp, 12 predicted proteins | sample EPASupsiteHSE623_FD_26686 | JGI IMG/M metagenome (IMG submission 26686)
TTGAGATAATAAATAAATATACTAAAAGGTCGCACTCGGCTAAATCGCTGAAAAGCGCCGGGTGATACCAAGTTAATCTTAAAATTAATTAAATATTTTAAAAATATGTATGATTGGTCTTTAACGGTTATTCAACCGTTTGCGCAACAGTTTGTAGCTTCTATTGCTAACCTAATAATAGCTATAGTTGTTTTTATAATCGGTTATTTAATTTCGGTGGGTATTGGCAGAGTAATAACAGAGATATTAAAATCTGTAAAATTTAACAAACTATTTGAAAAAGAAGGATGGAAAAAAGCCTTGCAAAGAGCAAATGTTGATGTAAATCCTTCAGAATTTATTGGCGCAATTTTCAAATGGGTTTTTGTTATAGTGTCTTTGGTAATTGCTGTTGACATTCTCAAGCTTACAACATTCGCCGGATTTTTAGCCAGTGTGTTAAACTATGTGCCAAATGTAATTGTTGCCGTATTAATTTTTGTTGTTGCAATAATTATTTCTGACATTGTTGAAAAAATTGTCAGGTTGGCAGTAGAAAGAATGAAAGTGGGATACGGATATGTTGCCTCATCAATTGTGAAATGGGCAATTTGGGTCTTTACAATCTTTTTGATTTTAGACCAGCTTTTGCCATCAAGCCTTTTAATTAAAACCCTTTACACAAGCATTGTTTACGGCATAGTTGGAGCTTTGGCTTTGGGTATTGGTTTGGCAATTGGTTTGGGTGGAAAAGACACAGCTGCAAAAATAATTGCAGACATGCACAAAAAAATTGACGAGAGATAATTTTTAGACATTTGACCGTCCCTAAAAAGGGACATGAAATAGATAAATGCCTGTCTGCCGACAGGTAGACAAAAAGACGCGTACGTACCGCGCCTTTTTGTTTGTGGGGGTTAGGGTATTGACACGGATTTATAAATGGAATATACTGGTAAGTACATGGTAAATAAATTAGAAATCACTATCAAAAAACGAAGCGGATAACTGTCTGATTTTTTTGTTTAATGAGTGACCGCTCCACAAAGGCGGTTTTTGATTTATTAAGGCCAAGAACATTGAAAATTTAACCCTGTTAAATGTTTTAAATAACAAATTGCCTACCAGCAATTTTTGACAGGTGTACTCAATTAATTTTAGACATGGGGTCTTATTTAATTGAGTAGTAGGTAAAGCATACAAAACAAGTTCATAAAGATACATAAAATCTGTATCTATTAGAAACTTACGCTAAATTTTTTCCATTTTGCAAAAAGGATGGAAAAAAGTGAATCCTGATAAATTCAAATTTTGAGTTTATCGAAGGATAGGTTATAAGCGAATGGCGGATGCCTTGGGATATTGATGCTATGAAAGACGTGGCGTGCCTGCGATAAGCTTCGGGGAGGTGGCTAGCAACCTTTGATCCGGAGATTTCTGAATGAGGAAACTCAATACTGGTAATTCAGTATTACATCTCGCTTTAAGCGAGATGAGCGCACCCGGTGAAGTAAAACATTTCAGTAGCCGGAGGAACAGAAAACAATGAAAATTTATATTCTTTGCGCCGAATTTATTTTTCGAAATAAATTCTATATGCGCGTAAAGATTATGAATTTTCGCATTCCCTTAGTAGTGGCGAGCGAAGAGGGAACAGCCCAAACCAATTTTTTAATTGGGGTTGCAAGGTTATAGCGTCGGGAGCACTTACATGGACAGTTTACTGTTTATGTAAATGTTTGCCGAGGGAGAGCATTTAGGTAAAAGTTTTAAAAGAAGCACTCTGGAAAGAGGCGCCATAGGAGGTAATAGCCCTGTATTTAAAAAAACTTTTATGCTCCTTGCTATTTTTCTTAAGTACTGTCGGGAATGATAACCTGGCAGGAATCAGGCCGAACTATCGGCCAAGGCTAAATAATCAATATCACCAATAGTGAACCAGTACCGTGAGGGAAAGGTGAAAAGTAGGGGGTTGACCCCGGTGAAATAGTACCTGAAACCATTTGCTTACAAAGAGTCGGAGCCCGACATCCGCAAGGATGTTTTGGGTGACGGCGTGCTTTTTGCAGAACGAGCCAACGAGTCTGGATATTTGATTTGTCTAAGCCCTTCTGGGGCGAAGGCGTAGCGAAAGCGAGTGTTAAAAGCGCGAATTTATCGAATATTCAGGACCCGAAGCCAGACGAGCTTACCGCGAGCAGGATGAACCCTTGCGAAAGCGAGGGGGAGGTCCGAACTAGTGAGGCGTGCAATCCTCTTGGATGACTTGTGGTAAGGAGTGAAAAGCTAATCGAGTTTGGTAATAGCTGGTTCTTCCCGAAACAGCTTTGGGGCTGGCGTCTATCGTCAGAGTACGGGGGTAGAGCACTGAATAGAATTCCTTGGAGTTTCTCCAGGTTTTCTAATCAAACTCCGAATACCGTATTTATTGGATAGGCAGTTAGACTGCGGGGGCTAAGCTCCGTGGTCAAAAGAGAAACAGCTCAGATCATCGTCTAAGGTCCCTAAATTAAACTAAGTGTTTTTAAGGAAGTATTTTGCCCTCGACAGGCAGGAAGTTAGCTTAGAGGTAGCTATCTTTTAAAGAGTGTGTAACAACTCACTGCCCAAACTTTTTCCTTTTGGAAAGAGAGGGGCGAGATGCGCCAAAGATTTCCGGGGCTAAAGTTTAATACCGAAGACATGGATTTTTCTGGATTTATCCGGAAAAGTGGTAGGGAAGCATTCCCAGGGCATTGAAGCCGAAGTGTAAACGACGGTGGAGCGCTGGGAAGAGAGAATGTTGGCCTGAGTAACCGCATTGCAGGTGAAAGCCCTGCACACCGAAAGTCCAAGGTTTCCTTGGCAATGGTATTCAACCAAGGGTTAGGCGGTCCTAAGGTAAACCCGAAAGGAGTAGCCGACGGGCAGTTGGTTAATATTCCAACCCTTCTTTGTTTTTTCAATATGGTGCGGAATTTAGTAAGTAAGGCGGTTTATTGGATTATCGTCGGCAGCATAACGCAAGAAGTGCTGACGGGAACCCCGTTCGCGGGGGAACCTTACTGAGCAAGTTCCCTAGAAAAGCCATATTTAAATAGAGCAAAGAAACCGTACCGCAAACCGACACAGGTGGACAAGCGTAAGTATGCTAAGGTGAACGGGTGAAACCTCGTTAAGGAACTCGGCAAATCAGTGGCCGTAAGTTCGCAATATGGCCTGCCCTAGACCGAAAGGTTTTAGGGCTGCAACAAACGTATTTCAAGCGACTGTTTATCAAAAACACAGCTCTGTGCTAACTCGTAAGAGGATGTATACAGGGTGAGGCCTGACCAGTGTTGGAATGTTAAGTTTGGGGGTCCATGCCGCAAGGTATGGGCTCACTGAATGAAGCACCAATGAACGTCGGCGATAACTATAAGATGACGATTGTAGTTACAAAACTTCGCTATATGCTGGAAACTCTGTAGTATCTGATGCTACTATGGTATAATAAATTAAAGGTGTATTTACCCCTTTAATATTATGCAAAGTAAAAAAGCATTCAGTGCAGACAATCAGCAGGAAAGAATAGAAATATGTGGATGGGTAACCGGGTTTGTAGATGGAGAAGGCTCTTTTCTTGTAAATATATTTCAATCTCCAAGAGCAAAAAATAAATGGCAAGTTTTTCCTGAATTTAATGTGTCACAATCATTAAAAGGAAAAGATTTGCTCCATAAATTAGAAAAATTTTTTGCTTGCGGACATATATACGCGCACAACGCGAGAAATATAAAACAAGGGAAATGGGACCCTCTCTATAAATATTGCGTCAGAAATAGAAGCGAATTGCAAAAAATAATTATTCCTTTTTTCAAAAATCATAAATGTTTTGGTAAAGCCAAAATAAATGATTTTAAAAGATTTGTTAAAGTAGTGGAAATGATGGACAGAGGAGAACATTTAACAAATAAAGGAATGAGAAAAGTTGCTAAAATCGCAGAAAAAATGACGCATCGCAAACCATTTAAGGAATCCTCAATATACAAATTTCTATTATCCTCAGAGACTACACGCGAAGATCCCGCTAAGCGGGATATGATATAGTCCGAACTGCATAGCGATATGCAGAATGCAGTAGAAATACTGTATCCGTGTTAAATTGACTTATTTGACACGAGCAACAATAAAGAATCGTCCAAAGGTATTACAAAATGCTTTTGTAAAACTTGGCTATTTGCTGGAAACTCCGTAGTATCCGGCGCTACCCCGATTGTATCGTGGGTGAAAATGCGTCCGGTGCGGACAATCAGCAGGAAACCAAAAGGAGAAACAAAATGAGCAGAACGCAAAAACAAGAAGATGACATAGTAATGGATTTTCTTGCTATCTTTGTGGGTTTGCCATTATTTTGGATAATTGTGTTCACTATCGCAAGATTTTGGCACAACTTCTAATGGGATCCCCAACGACTATACGCCAAGGCGTAAATTGACAACAAGCGGGCATGCGAAATGCCTCTACCCGCAATTTTTTTCAATGAACGCAAGATATAGTCTGAACTGCATGGCGACATGCAGAATGCAGCAGAAATGACTGCACCGGTGTTAAAAATGACTTAATTAACACTAAGTAACAAAATTGAGCGTAATCCCTTGCCGGGTAAGTTCCGGCCCGCATGAATGGCTTAACGACTTGAAGACTGTCTCAACGAGGCGCCCGGTGAAAATGCAATGGCAGTGAAGATGCTGCCTACCTGCGGCTAGACGGAAAGACCCCGGAAGCTTTACTGTAGTTAGATATTGGTTTATGGTTTTTGATGCGTAGCGTAGTGGGGAGGATTTGAAGTCCCGCCTTCGGGCGGGATGGATCCGCCAATGAAACACCCATCTTTGAAAATTATAATTCTAATTCCCTTAACTTGGGATGACAGTGTTTAATGGGCAGTTTAAGTGGGGCACTTGCCTCCTAAAGAGTAATGGAGGCGTTTAAAGGTTGGCTAGCTTCGGATGGAAATCGAAGCGATAGGGCAAAGCCATAAGCCAGCTTTACTGCAAGACGGCTATGTCGCGCAGTTGCGAAAGCAGAACTTAGTGAACCGACTCATTTTTATAGAAAATGAGAAGATCATCAGCCAAAAGCTACTCCGGGGATAACAGGCTGGTAGAGCCCGAGAGTCCTTATCGACGGCTCTGTTCGGCACCTCGATGTCGGCTCAACTTATCCTGGGGGTGAAGTAGCTCCCAAGGGTTCGGCTGTTCGCCGATTAAAAAGTTACGTGAGCTGGGTTCAAACCGTCAAATAGAATCAGACTTATTAACAACAAGTCTATAAAATATCGAGATCAACACGGCGGCTTTCACGAGTAATTGTGATAGCAAACCGACTCATATCGGTGAATTCCTAACAAAGTATTGAACATTAACCTGTCATATGTTAGGATAATACCGAGGGAAGTTGTGTATGAAAAAGTTGATTTCGCAAAACAAAAGAGCATATTTAGCTGGTTTTCTCGATGGAGACGGCAGTATTTATGTGCAATTAAAGCCAAACAAAACATACAAGTTTGGTTTTCAAGTTGCGCCATATATTGTTTTATTTCAATCGCAAAAAGACCAGAAAAATTTTGAGCAACTTTGTTCAATGATAAATCTTGGTTATATGAGAATTAGAAAAGATGGTATTTTAGAATATATCATCGGAAGACAAGAAAATATAATCAAATTTGTAAATTTAGTGGAACCGTTTGTTATCTTAAAAAAATTACAAATAGTTTTGCTAAAAAAAATTATCATTGCAAAGAATAAAGTTGAAAATAAAAAAGATTTTCAAGCTCTTGCGAAATTAATTGACACTTTTCGAGAATTAAATTATTCCAAAAACAGAAAAGTGCGTACATTAACCCCGTAGAGACTTGTCCTATATTTAGGGCAGATAAAATTAGAAATAATTTTATAAAACGTCGGGTTCCGTAAAAAAATAGTTACAAATTCCAAATAAGTTCTAAAACAAAAGAAAAACCACGCGACTTTCGTCCGTGGGTTGGAGTAGTTTCTGACATACTCAGGTCATTCCTTAATTGCTGGCAGATTTATCCGGATGCTTGATCAAGACAAAGAGATGAGTGCCAAGCACGAAAGGACTTCCAACCGGCTCGTAGTTGTGTTCCTCAAGAGATCGAATCAACTGTTCGATGCACCGCGATTCCTCAAGAATGCCCTCCCCGAAGCTTTTCGGGTCGAAGGCGGAGCACACATAGCTAAACTTCCTCATGATTTTCTCCTTGAAAGAGCGGTTTCTGTCGCGGAATTGCGAGCAGAAGTAGGTTTTTAGCCTATACTTGACTATAGCATAATCAAGAGCTATTGTCAATAGCAATGCAAGTTTTAGAACTAGTCAATAAATTTAGAATTTATTTGGGATTTGTAACATAAAAACATACGGAATATGGTATAGTCCACGCACTTAGTAATAAGTGGTATAAGCGTGAGACAGGTTGGTCCCTATCTACCGCAGGCGTTGAGTTTTGAGGAGATTTGTTCCTAGTACGAGAGGACCGGAATGAACTGACCTCTGGTGTATCAGTTGTCCTGCCAAGGGCATTGCTGAGTAGCTAAGTCGGGAATAGATAAGCGCTGAAAGCATATAAGCGCGAAACTAACTCCAAGATGAGAACTCTTAGATTTCCCGAAGATTACGGGATTGATAGGCTCCAGGTGTAAGTGCCGTAAGGCATTCAGCCAGGGAGTACTAATAAATCATTTTATCCTTCGATATACTCAGAATATGAGATATTGAATTCACATTTACAGCGTAAGTCTCGCCCCGTCGAATGACGGGGTAAAATAGATACAGATTTTATTTATCTTTAAAAAATAAAACCGGAAAGCGAATTGAGTTTTCCGGTGACGATTATACTGGTGTTGTCCCACCTGTTCCCATTCCGAACACAGAAGTGAAATACACCAAGGCCGATGGTAGTCCATTAGGGCGAGAGTAGGTAGTCGTCACCAGAAAACTTAATTTAAAAAATCCCGCTTAGCGGGATTTTTTGTTGCGCGTTGACATTAATTTGCATTAATAAACACGCTGGGGTAAAATAACTTAAACTTTATCTGTTAAATATTTTTTTTATGAATGTTTCTTCAGCCAGCTCGATAAATAAAAAGAAAAAAAATTATTTGAAATTTTTTTCTGTTGCAATTGTTTTATGTATTTTTATTTTTGTTTTAAATATTTTTAGCTCGCAAATTAAAAATTATTTTTATCTTTTGTCTTCTCCTGTGCAAAAAACTTTTTTTACCGCCGGCGAATCATTGTCAGGAATTTTAAATCCATTTTTAAATATTTATAATTTGGCGGGCGAAAATGAAAAGTTAAAAAAAGAAAATCAAAACCTTTTGTCTCAAATATCTTTATTGCAGGCAACCGGAGAGGGGATTAGGGCATCTTTTGATTTTTCGGCAAACTGCCAGGACAAAAATTTTACAACCGTAATGGCTTCGGTTATAGGGTTAGATGGGCAGGATGTAATATCTATAAATAAGGGTTCTTCTGAGGGTATATCTGAGGGCATGCCGGTAGTCAGCCAACAAGGAGTTGTTTTTGGCAAAATTCTTGCGGTGTATAAAAACTTTTCAAAAGTAATGTTAATTTCAAATAAAAATAGCGTTATAGACGTAAAAATACAGCAAAAAACAGCAGACCCCTTAATGCCTGAAATTAACGGAGTTGTGAGGGGTAATGGTAATTTTTCCATTTTTTTAGATTTAGTGCAAGTTGACCAAGAAATAAAAGAAGGGGATATTTTAATAACATCTTCTTTAGAAAAAGTGTTCCCCAAAGACCTTTTGGTGGGGAAAATAACAAAAATAGAAAAAAATGACCAAAAGCCCTTTCAACAAGCAAAAATAGAGCAGTTTTTTGAAGTGAAAAGCGCGGATAATTTGTTTGTTATAACAAACTATAAACAAGAAAATTAATGTGGCTAAAACCGTTTATTGTAATTATTTTGTTTTATTTTTTTGCCATATTGCAAAATAGTTTTTTCACTCATTTTGTTTTTTCCGGCGGAGTTTTAAATTTAATTTTTATACTTTTTTTCCTGTTTGTCTTCTTTGAAAAGCAAAAATCATATTATTGGGCCTTTTTTTATGCTGTGGTAGCCGGATTATTTTTAGACATTTTTTCTTATGCAAGCCTTGGCATTTCAATAGTTTTACTTATGGCAATGGCTTTTTTAATTAAAAAAACACAATCTTCTCTTAAAGAGGAAAAAGACAATTTTTCTCTTTTGCATTTTGCGCTTCTTTTCTTGGTTTCTTTTATATTATACAGTTTATTGTTGCAAACGTGTATTTTTATTATTATTGTTCCGCATGTTTTTACAAAATTCAGCTTAGGCTTTATTATTGAAATAATTTATAATTTATTTTTTGCTGTTTTAGCTTTTTTAATATGCAAAAAATATGTTAAAGAAAGAGTCGATACCAAACAAATTAGTTTGTTTAGAAATAAATGAAAGAATATAATAAATATAAAGTTAAATACTCTTCTGGAGATATAGAAACCCACGAAGTTTTTTTAGATAAACTGGCCAAAATAAAAGAAGACGATTTAGGAATATCAGAAAAAAAATTGGAAGTGCCTCTAAAAGAAAAAATATCCTACATATTGCTAGGAATTTTTTTGTTAATAGCTTTGGGCTTTTTTTCAAGGATATTTTTTTTCCAGATTATTGAGGGAAAAAAATTATATACAGCCGCCGAAAACAATAAAGGGTCGGCAACTTTAATTATACCCGAGCGTGGCATAATATATGACAGCAATTTTAAAAAACTGGTTTCAAATTCTCCGGCTTTTGATTTGGTGTGCGACAAGCAGTATTTTTCAATTTCTTCTTATGAAATTGAAAATGAAATTAAAGACATAGCTTTAATTGTGGGAAAAGACACCAACGAATTAAAAGGAAAAATTGAAACTTCGGGGTCGCCAAAAGTTTTAGTTGCAGAAAATATAAGCCATGAAAATCTTTTAGTTTTAGAAACAAAAATAAATGATTTTACGGGGTGCCAGTTACAGCAAAACACAGAAAGAAATTATCTTTACGGCCCGGTTTTTTCACAAATATTAGGATATACCGGCAGAATAAATAAAGATGAATATTCCACATCTTCCGGTTATGCAATTAATGATTATATGGGAAAATCCGGGCTTGAAAAATATTACGAAACATATTTAAGGGGTCAGCCGGGGCAAATAAAAGAAATAAAAACAGCTTTAGGAATTGCCGGCGGAAGCGAAATAATATCTGAGGCTAAGCCGGGATATAATTTAGTTTTAAACATAAACGCCGGCTTACAAGAGCGCATTTATAACGCTTTGGGAAAAAGTTTAGAAAATGTGGGAGCTAAAAAGGGGGCTGCTGTGGCAATGGACCCAAGAACAGGAGCTGTTTTAGCTTTGGTTTCTTATCCGTCTTACGACGACAATCTTTTTTCGGGGGGAATTTCTCAGGAAGATTTTGATAAAATACAAAATGACCCCAATCAGCCGTTTTTTAACCGCGCAACGCAAGGCCAATATCCAACCGGTTCTACAATAAAGCCGTTTGAGGCCGCCGCCGCTTTGCAAGAAAAATTAATTTCTCCGGACAAAGAAATAAATGATATAGGATATATTTTGGTTCCAAATCAATATGACCCGAGCATTGTTTACAAATATGGAGGAGTGGCTCCGCACGGCTGGGTTGATATGAGAAAAGCTCTGGCTGTTTCGTCAAACATTTATTTTTATACTGTGGGCGGGGGATATGAAGACCAAAAAGGTTTGGGCCCAACGCGCATTAAAAAATATCTTTCGCTTTTTGGCTGGAATGAAAAAACCGGCATTGATTTACCGGGCGAATTTTCGGGATTTATTCCCGACCCCGAATGGAAAAAAAGAACAAAAAATTCTCCGTGGACAGACGGAGACACCTACAACCTTTCAATAGGCCAGTCAGATTTGCAAACAACTCCTTTGCAAGTGGCTTCGGCTTACTGCGCCATTGCCAACGGAGGAACTTTGTATAAACCGCAAATTGTAAATAAAATTGTTTCAGGGTCTGCCGACTCCCCGCAACTAGTAAAACAATTTTCGCCAGAAATTATAAGGAGCAATTTTATTGATGCAGAAAATTTAAAAATTGTAAGAGAAGGCATGCGCGATGGCGTAACAGAAGCATACGGGCTTTCAACTTATTTAAATAATATGAAAGTTTCTGTGGCAGCAAAAACAGGAACAGCTGAAATTGGGTATAAAGATAAATTTAATGTTTGGTCGTCTGTTTTTGCGCCATATGAAAATCCGGAAATAGTTTTGGTAATGACCGTAGAGGGAGTTCAGGGTTTGGGAGCTGTAACTTTGCCCGTGGCAAAAGAAGTTTTAAACTGGTATTTTACGGATAAATAACTATATTTTTTGCTTTGACGGTTTTTAAAAAATAAGATAAGATAAAGCAATATAAAACAAATATTAATGTTATGCCAACTATAGAAGAATTAAGAAAAACAAGATTAGAAAAATTAAAAAAGCTGGAATCTTCGGGGATTTTAGCGTATCCGGCAAAAACAAAAAGAACTCATTCAATTGCAGAAGCTCTGAAAGATTTTTCAAAATTAGCAAAAGCTAAAAAATCTGTAATTTTAGCCGGCAGAATAATGGCGCAAAGAGGCCACGGCGGAGCTACTTTTTTAGATATTAACGACGGAACAGGTAAAATTCAGGTTATTATAAAAGAAGATAAAATAGGGGCAAAGGGTTACCAATTTTTTCTTGATGTTTTTGATATTGCTGACTTTGTAGAAATAAAAGGAACTCTTTTTACCACTCAAAGAGGCGAAAAAACAATTGAGGCAGAAGATTATAAAATGCTTTCAAAAGCATTATTGCCTTTGCCGGAAAAATGGCACGGACTGCAAGATGTTGAAGAACGGTTAAGAAAAAGATATTTGGATGTTATGTTTAATCCCGAAGTTAAAGAAATGGTAAAAAAGCGGGCAATTTTTTGGAATTCTATACGGGAATTTTTAGTTAAAAAAGGATTTTTAGAGGTTGAAACTCCTGTTTTAGAAACAACTCCGGGCGGAGCAGACGCCAAGCCATTTATAACGCACCACAATGCTTTAGATATAGATGTTTATTTGCGCATTTCAATGGGCGAGCTGTGGCAAAAGCAACTAATGGTTGCCGGATTTGAAAAAACATTTGAAATAGGCAGGCAGTTTAGAAACGAGGGCATGGATGCAGAGCATTTACAAGATTACACGCAAATGGAATTTTACTGGGCATACGCAAATCACGAAGAAGGAATGAAATTAGTTGAAGAAATGTATAAAGATGTTGCCAAAAAAACATTTGGAACATTAAAGTTTAAAATTCGCGGATTTGATGTTGATTTAGGCAAAAAATGGGAAAAATATGATTATGTTTCAATGATTTCAAAATATACAAAAATAAATGTTTTAGAAGCATCATTGCCGGAAATGGAAAAAGCCTTGCAGGATTTAAAAATTGATTACGACAAAAAAGGATTTAACCGCACAAGGGCAATGGACAACCTTTGGAAATTTTGCAGAAAAAAAATTGAAGGACCCGGGTTTTTAATAAATACTCCAATTGAAGTGTCGCCATTAGCAAAAAGAGATGAAAAAAATAAAGACACTGCAATGCGTTTTCAGGTAATTTTAGCCGGTTCAGAAAACGGCAACGGATATTCAGAGCTGAATAATCCTTTAGACCAGGCGGAAAGATTTGAAGAACAGCAAAAATTAAGAGACGCGGGCGACCAGGAAGCGCAAAGATATGACAAAGATTTTATTGAGGCCCTAGAACACGGAATGCCTCCAACCTGCGGATTTGGCGTTTCAGAAAGATTATTTTCATTTTTAATGGACAAACCAATGAGAGATTGCCAAATATTCCCATTAATGAAACCTAAACAATAAAACTATGTTAGATATAAATTTTATAAGAGAAAATTCAAATAAAGTAAAAGAGGCCTGCGAGAAAAAGCAGACCAAAGTTGATGTAGACAAAGTTTTAGAACTGGATAAGAAAAAAAGGGGATTGATGACCGAAATGGAAAATTTAAAAGCCGAACAAAATAAAATAAGCAAAGCCGGTCACGATGAATCGGCAATAAATAAAGCAAAAGAATTAAAAGAAAAGTTTAAAGAAATAGAGCCGGATTTAGAAAAAGTAGAACAAGAGTTAAAAGTTTTACTTTTGCAATTGCCAAATATTCCGTTTGACGACGTGCCGGTTGGAAAAGATGATTCGGGAAATGTTGTTGTGCGACAAGTCGGTAAACAGCCAAAATTTAATTTTACTGCAAAAGATTATATGCAGTTAGGGAAAGATTTAGATTTAATTGATACAGAAAGGGCAGGAAAAGTTGCCGGCTCGCGTTTTGGATATTTAAAAAACGAATTGCCTTTGCTTGAATTTGCTTTAATAAATTTAGTAATGGATATTGCTCAAAAAGAAAAATTTGTGCCGGTAATTCCGCCCGTAATGTTAAAAGAAGAAATGGCCCGGGGCACAGGATATTTTGAAGCAACAGATGAAAAAGAAGCATATTATTTGGCAGAAGACAAAATGTTTTTAGCAGGCACTTCAGAACAGCCAATGGTGGCAATGCATGCTAACGAAGTTTTAAATGAAAAAGATTTGCCCAAAAGATATGTTGCCTTTTCAACTTGTTTTAGAAGGGAAGCGGGAAGCTACGGAAAAGACACAAAAGGAATTTTAAGAGTGCACCAGTTTGATAAGCTGGAAATGGTTATATTTTCAAAACCGGAAAATTCAAAAAAAGAGCACCAGTTGCTTTTGTCTGTTGAAGAAAAATTAATGAAAGCTTTGGGTTTGCCGTATCAGGTAATAAACATTTGCACAGGGGACTTGGGCAGGCCGGCAGCTTGTAAATATGACATTGAAACATGGCTTCCATCGGAAAACAAATACAGAGAAACCCATTCAACCTCAAACTGCACAGATTTTCAGGCAAGAAGATTAAATATACGTTATAAAGACAAGTCGGGAAAAATGAATTTTGCGCACACATTAAACGGCACTGCTTTTGCAATTGGCAGAATTTTAATAATGATAATGGAAAATTACCAGCAAAAAGACGGAAGCATAAAAGTTCCAAAAGCATTGCAAAAATACTGCGGTTTCAAAGTTATTAAATAATGGAAGTAATAATTAACGGAGTTAAAACAAATTATATAAAAATGGGCAAAGGAGCTCCGTTTATTGTTTTACACGGCTGGGGCTCTTGCTCAGACAGGTGGATAAAAGAAATAGAAATTATTTCAGAAAAAGGATATCAGGTTATTGTTCCTGATTTGCCGGGATTTGGCAAAAGCGATAAGCTAGAAAGGCCCTGGACAGTAAATGATTACGTAAAATGGTTTGAAGATTTTACAAAAATGCTTGAAATACAAGATTTTTATTTGCTTGGATATTCTTTTGGAGGAGCTTTAGCTTCAAAAATTGCTGTAAAATATCCGCAAAGGGTGCAAAAATTATTTTTAGTTGCTTCGGCTGTAATAAGAAAAAAAACAACAAAAAAGGGCTTTTTGGCAAAAATTTCAAAACTTATAAAACTTTTTTATTTTATTCCCTTTTATGCTTTTTTTAGAAAAGCAGTTTATAAATTTATAATAAGAAAAAGCGATTATATTTATACAGAAGGAATAATGAAGCAAACTTATTTAAATGCGGTTTCAGACGACCTTTCTCATCATTTGTCGTTTATAAGGGTTCCCACAGTTATTATTTGGGGCGATAAAGACCAATATGTGCCCGTAGAAGAGGCCAGAATTATAAATGAAAAAATAAAAAATTCAAAGCTTATAATTATTGAGGGCGCCGACCACTTAATACATAAAACAATGCCGGAAGTTTTGGCAGAAAAAGTTTTAAATAATTTATAGCATGTTTTTGCTTTTAAATATTTTTTGGTTTATAAGGACATCTAAATTTGTCCTGTTTTGGATTTACTTGTGGCAATTAAAAGAATACCATGTTGGCCGTTTTTTAGACCACTTTAGAACATATAAAGGCAAAAAACTTTTTTTAAATTATTTTTTCCTGTTAAAAATTATTTTGCTTTTATTGTTTATTTTTTCAGAAGCATTTTTTTCGATATGGTTTTCTGTTTTGTTTTTAATTTATCTTTTTGAATCTTTAATATTTTTAAAACAAATTATATCAAAATCGTTTAAAAAGCCGGTAAAAACAGCAAAAACTATTTTTTTGTCATTAATATCTTTTGCTGTTTTATTTTTATTTTTGTTTTTTGTTTCAGCTAACAAAAATGCACCGGCTTATATTTTATTATTTGATATTTTAACTCCGGTAATTGTGGCCTTAACAGTGCTTTTGGTCCAGCCATTTTTTGTAATGGCAAGAAACAATGTTCTTAAAAAAGCAACAAAAAAAATAGAAGATTTAAAATTAGCCAAAAGCGATTTGGTTGTAATTGGCATTACCGGGTCCTACGGAAAAACTTCAACTAAAGAATTTTTAACTGCAATACTTTCTGAAAAATTTAAAGTTTTAAATACAAAACAGCATCAAAATTCTGAAATTGCGGTTGCAAAATGCATTTTAAACGATTTGAATTCTGGACACCAAATTTTTATTGCAGAAGTTGGCGCTTACAATAAAGGAAAGGTAAAAGAGGTTTGCAATATGTTAAAGCCCAAAATAGGCATTGTGACAGGAGTAAACGAACAGCACCTCTCTCTATTTGGGTCAATGGAAAACTTGTTGTCAGCAGAAGGAGGAGAAGAGCTGGCAAAATCTTTGCCATCTAACGGGCTTTTAGTTTTAAATGCCGATAATAAATATTGTTTAAATTTGTATAAAAATTTTTCAGGAAAAAAGAAAATTTATAGCCTAAAAAAAGATAAAATTGATTCTGATATATGGGCAGAAGACATAGAAGTATCAACAGATTTAGTTTCTTTTATGGCAATTGATAAAAACAAGCACATGGCGCATTTTAATTTAAATGTTTTAGGTAAACAAAATGTTCAAAACTTTTTGGCGGCTATTTTNNTNGCTTCCGAGCTTGGCATGAGTTTGCAGGAAATTTCGGAAGCTTGTAAAAATATAAAATCATATCAGGCAGGAATGACCTTAAAAGGAGGCAAACACGGAATTAATATAATTGATTCCTCTTATTCTGCAAATCCCGACGGAGTTTTAGCAGATTTAGATTACCTTTCAATTTTTCAGCAAAAAAAAGTTATTATTATGCCGTGTTTAATAGAGCTTGGAAAAAGCTCAGAAAGAATTCATGAAAAAATTGGCAGAAAAATTGGAAAAATTTGCGATATGGCAATAATTACCAGTAAAGATAAATTTGAAGAAATTAAAAAGGGGGCTACAGAAGTCGGTATGAAACAAAAAAATATAATATTCTGCGAAAATTTAGATGATATTTATTCAATAGTTACGCTTTTTTGCACTGCCGGCGACGCTGTTTTACTGGAAGGCCGAGTGCCAACCGGAGTTGTTAATTTATTTGTTAAATAATGAGCTATTTTAGGCCAATATCAATATCATTATCTCCTAATGTTCAAAAAGACGATTTACATGTCGCCTTAAATTTAATTATACGGCCGTGGCTGTGGAAGAGGGGGAAAGCAACGCAACAATTAGAAGATAAATTTAAAAAATATCTGGGCGTAAAATATGCCGTGTCTTTTAATTCCGGAAGAAGCGCCTTTTTCGCAATTCTAAAATCTTTAGGATTAAACAAGGGGGATGAGGTTTTACTGCAGGCATTTACCTGTAATGCGGCAATAAACCCTATTTTATGGGCAGACTTAAAGCCAGTTTATATTGATTGCGATAAAGAAAATTTTAATATATCTATAAACGATTTAAAAAACAAAATTAAGCCAGAAAACAAAGTTTTGGTGATACAGCACACATTTGGCTTGCCGGCTAATATGGATGAAATAAATCTTATTGTGCGACAAAATGATATGATATTAATTGAGGACTGCGCGCATTCTTTGGGGGCCGAATTTAACAGTCAAAAATTAGGCACATTTGGCAAAGCATCTTTTTTTAGCTTTTCAAGAGATAAAATAATTTCTTCTGTTTATGGCGGAATGGCTGTAACAAACGATCCTTCGCTTGCCGATAAATTGCGGCAAGCTCAGGACGAATTTGGCATGCCAAATTCGCTGTGGGTCCTTCAGCAACTTTTGCATCCAATTTTACTGCATTATATTATTTTGCCTGTTTATAATTTTTTAGATTTGGGAAAAATATTTTTAATTTTGTCCCAATGGCTACACATTTTATCAAAAGCAGTGCACTGGAAAGAAAAGAGGGGGCAAAGGCCGGATTATTTTCCAAAAGCCCTGCCAAATGCTTTGGCTGTAATGGCTCTTAACCAGTTTGAAAAATTGGGTAATTTTAATAATCACAGGCAAAAAATTGCAAATTATTATTATGAAAATTTAAAAGGCACAGAGTTTATTTTGCCCACAAAAAAAGATAATATATTTTTGCGTTTTACAATACAACATAAAAAAGCCCATGAAATAATTTATTCAGCCTGGCACAAACAAAATATTTTGCTGGGTGACTGGTACACAACTCCTATTGCTCCCTTTGATACAAAATTAGAACAAATGCAATATAAAATGGGAATGTGCCCTACAGCTGAAAAACTGGCGCAAATAACATTAAATTTGCCAACACATATAAATATCTCATTAAAAGACGCAGAAAGAATAGTTAATTTTTTGAAAACATTTAAGTAAATGGAAATAAGAGAAATAGAAAACAAAGAAGAATGGGAAAATTTTCTGCAAACGTGCGCAGAAAAAAGTTTTTTGCATTCATGGAACTGGGGCGAGTTTAACAAAGCAATGTCTGAAAAAATTTGGAGGTTTGGAATATATCAGGCAAATAAATTATTGGGTGTTGCTTTGGTTATAAAAATATCTGCCAGAAGAGGGACTTTTTTATTTGTTCCGCATGGGCCGGTTATTACAGAGGGTTTGGATATAAAAGACAAAAAAGAAATGTTAAGTTTGCTTTTACTTGAAATTGAAAATATTGCCAAAGAAGAAAAAGCCAGCTTTGTAAGATTAGCTCCAATTTGGGAAAGAACAGAAGAAAATATAAATCTTTTTTCAGATTCAGTTGCCAGACAAGCCCCAATACACATGCACCCCGAAGTTACCTGGGAATTAGATGTAAATGTCGGGATAAATGGAGAAGACCTAATAATGGGCATGAGAAAAACCACAAGATATTTAATACGCAAAGCAGAAACAAATCCTGATATAGAAATTATAAAAAGCCAAAATCCCGAGGATTTAAAACTTTTTTGGCCGGTTTATTTAGAAACCGCCAAAAGACACCGATTTGTGGTGTTTTCTGAAAAATATTTAAAAACCGAATTTGATATTTTTTCAAAAGACAAAGAAATTTTGTTGTTTTTGGGAAAGTATAAAGGAGAGGTTGTTTCGGGCGCTATATTTATTTTTTGGCAAGATATGTGTTTTTACCACCACTCGGGCTCTTTATCAAAATATAATAAAATACCGGTTTCATATTTATTGCAATGGGAGGCAATAAAAGAAGCAAGAAACAGATGGTGCAAAACATACAATTTTTGGGGCATAGCTCCTAACATAGAAAACGAATCCGATGCGCAAAAATCAGGCCATCCGTGGGCGGGATTGTCATTGTTTAAAATGGGTTTTGGAGGATA
>JGI24732J26686_1000643_pt1 | contig 17643 bp, 10 predicted proteins | sample EPASupsiteHSE623_FD_26686 | JGI IMG/M metagenome (IMG submission 26686)
GATTTGATCTCAAAAGAGAAGAGACCAAAAAGTGATGATGAAAACCTAAATTGTCAAATGACGCCCCGATAGAACGCCATCCTCCTCGCCTGGGGCCGGAAAAGCTCCAGCAGCAACTTTTCTTCATCATCAGTCAGAGGCTGGAGATCCCGGCCCACGTCCGCCAGCGCCTGCACTTCCCTTGGACTCTTGCAGCCCACAATCGCCGTGGTGATGTCTTTGGAGAGAGCGAACCGGATGAGCTGATCCGGCGTGATTCCAGCTCGCTGCGAAATGTAATGCGAGGCTCCCAGCACCTTCATGCCGATTATTGCCAAACCGCGATCCCTGGCAGCAGGCAAGACGCCATCCAGGAATCCGCCGATCACCGCCTCAACCGGATTGACGGGCATGAGGACGGCATCCACCGGCCATTTTTCCACAGCGTGACGCAGGATTCGCGGATCATGGTGGCCGGTGACGCCGACGTTGCCCACCAGCCCGGCATCTCTCGCTTCCACGAATGCCTCCAGGGCTCCGCCAGTTCGCTCGATCTCTTCAATGTCCCGGCGGGTGCGAACATCGTGAATCTGCCAGAGGTCGAGGCGGTCCAGGTTCATGGTTCTGAGGGTTTGGGCAAGATCGGCCTTTGCTCCTGCCTTGGTTCGGGAGGCGGACTTGCTGGTCTGGAAGATGCGGCTTCGCACATCGGCATTCTCTTTCCAGAAACGACCATAGTAGCCTTCGCTGCCTGCGTATGCCTGCGCCGAGTCGAAGTAGGTTATGCCCTGGCGCATGGCCTCTTCGATCACCGCTTGGGCCTCCGCATCTCGTCCGAAGGTGCGCAGCACGCCCTCGCCGCCCAGGCCCACACGCGTAACGTCAGGGCCGGTCTTGCCGAATAGTCTGGTAACAATTGTCATAATAACCGTCCTGTGAAATATCGTTCTTTAATTATATTTGCCTGCAAACTATAAAACACCACCCAATGCTCAATTTCCTGGGACTTGGAAGTGAAAGATAAAGAAGTGGAAGATGTACAGAGAATAGACGGAGTAGAGAATAGACGGAGTAGAGAATAGACGGAGTAGAGAATAGACGGAGTAGAGAATAGACGGAGTAGAGAATAGACGGAGTAGAGAATAGACGGAGTAGAGAATAGACGGAGTAGAGAATAGACGGAGTAGAGAATAGACGGAGTAGAGAATAAAACGAATGATTTGGTCAAATGATGGGACAGATGATCGGATTCGTGAATTAGGAGGGAGGCAAAAGCCTTGGTGTAGGAGGGAGAGAATAGTACACGACTTTTGCCATACTATTATACGTTAATTGTCGATATTTAAGGGTTTCGGGCTGTGTGGCCGGACCACAAGAAGTGACGGTTGGGGAGTGATGATCACCAGATCATTATAACAGATCGAAGAAAAGGAATTCTGCGGCGCTGATTCTTGCGTTCGGATCTGCAGTGCAAAAGCAAAAAAGGCATCGCGAAATTATTAACTAGATCAACTGCAGGGAAGCCAATCCAGGCTTACGGAGCCAAGGGTGCTGTTGGACCAGAGCTGAATGAACTTCTCGATATTGAACACTCCCGTCAGATCTTCTGAGACGCGGCTGTAGGTGGCGTGCCACCCCTTGAAGTTCGGCTTCACTTCCTTGGATTGCCAGGCGATATGGGATTTGCCGATGACATTTGAATTTATATGGACTTCGAGCGATGCATTGCCGCGAGTGTAGTCCTTTTTGTTGGTGTTGGACTTGTTGTAGGACCGGCTCACAATCTCAGTCTCCTTGTCCAGATGTTCAAAATCGGTGTATGATTCGGTGACGCTCGCGCCTGCATCGTAGTTCTTGACGCAGAGGATATCCTGGTTCTTCATGCCGGCCATGGCTTTGTAGAACGATTCGGGCATATCGGAAGCTGCAAGGCTGATCAGGACAAAAACGATAGCCATCAAGATCAGTACCTGTCTCACTCTCCCATGCCTCGACCGGATGATCGTTGCGATTCTATTTAAGGTGATGGGACAATTGAGGATGACGAACCCTGAGAGAGCAACCGCTGCATGTCGATATTCTGTTGATAAAAAATATTATAAAAATATGATTACTTGGTCGACACGATCTTGATCACATCGCCGTCTTTCAGCTCGTACTTCTCGCCGAGGCGCATCTTGCTCTTGGCATCGACGGCAAAGAGGAAGCTTTCGCCGATATCGGAATGCACCCGGAAGGCCAGGTCGCGTGCCGTGCTGCCCCGCTTCATGAGGAAGGCATCCGGCAGGATCACGCCTTTGCGATCGGTGTACTTGTTCTCGTCCTCGACCGGATAAAGAACGATGTAGTCGAGCAGCTCGAAGACGGCGCGGTTGATGCACTCCTGCACGCCCGTGCCGCCGTACTCTTTCATCAGCGAGCGGATCTTCTCAAGGCCCGCTGTCTGGGCTTTGCTGAGCTGGCCTACGATCTCGAAGTCGGAATCGCCGGGACGGTACTTGATCAGCCCCGCTTTCTCGGCCATGCGCAGCGCAATCTCCGCAGCGCCGCTCACGGGCAGAACGATGACGTCTTTGAGCGCAAGAAGCTTTAACACATTCTCCGGCGGCGCTACATCCATCTTGTTGGCCGCCAGGATCATGGGCTTGCTGTAGGCCCGCAGGAGTCCGGCAAACCTCTTCAAATCATCCGCATTCCAGGTCCCCAGGTCCTTCTTCATCTCCACAAGGGCGCGTCGGATGTGCGTATCCGAGACTCCGGCACCGGCCATCTGCTCAATCAAGACCTGATCGGGCTTGCCGCCCAGGGCCTTGTAGTTGCGCATCAGCTTCTCCCAGTTGCGGTTGAGGATGCCGTTCAGCCACATGCTGATCTCGTACTCCAGGAACTTCACGTCCGAGATGGGATCATGGTTGCCGAGGCCCACCGGATTTCCTTCCGCATCCGTACCGCCGGAAGCGTCCAGAACGTGAATTACGGCTTCCGCTACGCGCAAAGCATCCAGGAACTCGTTGCCCAGTCCCTTGCCCAGGTGGGCATCGGGAACCAGGCCAGCCACATCGATCAGCTCGATGGGAATGAATCGCACGCCGTCCTTGCACCTTCCGCAGCCTTCCTTGATGCCTAATTCCTTGCAGGGGCATGCTACTCGCGCGTAGGATACGCCGTGATTGGCGTCGATGGTGGTGAACGGATAGTTGGCGATATCCACGTCTACCAGGGTCGCGGCCTTGAAAAAAGTGGATTTGCCAGAGTTAGGCTTTCCAGCCAGCCCGACAGAGAGCATATGAGATCAGTGGTTCCTTGCCGCACGCTAACGGATGATGCCGCTAACGTTCATCTCTTGGGATTTGGTCTCAAAGCGCTTGGCCTTATTTCCGGCCAACCGCATGGCCAGAGCCATTCCCTTCTCGGAGATGGCCTTCTCCTGCACGGCTCCCGCCGCCAGGGTCGCAGCGTAAAGCTTCTCGCCCGCATCAGTGCGCATGAGAACCGTGGACCAGCCGCCCGCAGATCCCACGCTTCCCACGGAGACGTCGGCCAGTTCGCTCGCGAAGTCGAAGCACGGTCCGCAGCCCTTGAAGGTGTATGCGTCCGTCTCCTCGATCTTGACCTCATGGGCCTTTCCGCTCTTGTCGATGACGCGGAACATGCCCTTGCTGATCTCGAAGCGGGCCACATCCTTCGGGCTTAGGCCGAACTTGCCCTTCACCAGGCCCTCCATCAATTCATCGTATTCGAAGTTCTCCATGCAGAAGAGGCCCACCAGGAGCACGATCTTCTTCTGGCCGAAGTCGTAGGGTTCGTCCAGGAGCTGCACCTTTCGCAGTGCCTGAATCTGGCAGGGCGTGCCCACGAATCCGATCTTCTTGTAGCCCTTCTCCATTGCCTCCTTGACGGCATAGACGCTGTTGGAGATGGTGTATTTCGTGCCTGCGGCGGCCTTGACCTCATCGGCGGTGGTGACGACGCGCGCGACGGTCCTCCACTCTTCATCCCTGTCCGTGACCACGGCGCAGTCGATGATGCCCGACTCCAGGGCCTGGACCAGCAGAGCGGTGGCAACTCCTCCGTCCTGGGCCTTGCTCTGGAGTGCACCGGCCTGAGCGGAAACTGCCTTCTTGAAGATGCCCAAAGCTTCATCGGCATTTCTCGTCCGTCCGAAGAGCTTTGCTTCCAGTTCGCCCATGTCCAGGAAGGTCCTGGGGCAGTAAGCAAAGCACAGGCCGCAGAGCGGATCATATTCCACGAGGGCGGGCTTGTTCTCCTTGTGCTCGATCCTGGGACAGAAAGCCTCACAGGTGCCGCATCGGCAGCATATCTCTGATCTTATTACCTTATATTCCAGCTCTCCGAATCCACATTCCAAGTAAGTGGGTTCAGCATATTTCTCTTTGGCAGCCATGATCCTGATCTCCGAAAGTTGGTGGCTTAAAGTTATCTCCCGACCTAAAGCTTTTATGGTTCGATATGGCTCTTAGCCTGCAATGATTCTAGGCCTGGACATCGGAGGAGCCAATACGAAGCTTGCCGGCTCCGACGGCCTCTTTGCCGAGAGCGTCTACCTGCCCCTCTGGAAGAATGCGCCTCTGGCCGAGGTGCTNAAGCGCTACGCAGCACAAAAGCCGGATGCAGTGGCNGCGGTCATCACGGGCGAGCTGGCGGACTGCTATTCCAGNAAGAGAGAGGGNGTNGAGAGCATCATGGCCGTCGTCCAAAGGGCATTTCGCTGCCATGTGCACTTCTGGGGTCTGAACGGCTTTGTCTGGAATGACCCGCTGGAACTGGCTGCGGCAAACTGGTCGGCATCAGCGGCGCTCCTCTCTCGCGAGGTGGGAGACTGCCTCTTCGTGGACATGGGCAGCACCACCACCGACCTGATTCCGGTTAAAGGAAAGGCGCGCGCTCTTCCGGCTGCAAAGACCGATTTTCAAAGGCTGGCCGCGGGCGAGCTGGTTTACATGGGACTGCTCCGCACAAGCCTGGGAGCACTGCTGCCTGCGGCGCGAATCCGGGGCGACACGGTTCCTCTCTCGCCGGAGCTTTTCGCCATCACCGCCGACGCCTACCTGGCGCTGGGAGAGATCGGAGAGGATCGCTACACCTGCGACGCGCCCGACGGTGCGGGGCGGGACCGGACGGCAGCTTTGCGCAGGCTGGCGCGGGCGGTCTGCTCCGACCTGGAGGAGATCGGCGAGACAGGAGCCCTGGCCGTAGCCGAGCAGGCCAGAGAGCGGGAGAAGACTCTGCTCACAGCGGCCCTGGAAAGACAGGCAAAGAAGCATGATCTAAGAGTGGTGGTCGCGGCGGGAATCGGCGAGAGACTGATTGCACAGGCGGCTTCATTTCTGGGGCTGGAGTGCCTCTTGCTCTCGCACAGGTACGGGCAAAAGATATCGGATGTATTTCCTGCTTTTGCCGTTGCTAAAATGCTGGAGACATCCCAATTCGTGTGAGGAATTTTGCGGCTCAATGGGAATGCGAGAATATTTGCGGGCTTGTGAGGATACTTGACGGGCAAGGGACGATCAGAGGGAGAGTTGCAAAAGCAGTACTCCAAAAAAACCGGCGAGTCGGCCAAGATGGAAGCGGCCAAGATAAAGTTTGACAGGGGTAAATCTGACAAGCCGGAAAGGGATATGACTGACAGGGATAAGCCTGACAAGGATAAATCGGACAACGGAAAATGGGAAAAAAGCGAAGGCAAACAAGAAATAATAGCCGAAGAGTCCAAATCGTTCCTGGACTGGTTTAGGGATGAGGTTCCTGAGATCCAGTCAAGTCTGGCTGCCGCTCAGGTCCTCTTTGAATGCAAAAACTGCGGCGAATGCTGCAAGGGCGAGGGCTATGCCCTGGTAACCAATGAAGACCTGCAGCGCATTGCCGACGTCTCAGGCAAGAGCGCCAGCACTATCTTTTCTCAGTTCACTGACCCCGATCCGGAGAAACGGGAAGGCTGCCGGATCTTGAAGAACATGGGTTTGGAGAGAATCTGCTGCTTTTACGATCCAAGAGCGCACAGATGCAAAATTCATGAGGGCAGGCCTGAGATTTGCAGAACCTTTCCCATGCTCAGCATAGATGTCGAGCAGGAAGAGCCGATCAGCCTTTACTCGGACTGCCGGGGAACCGCTGATCTGCTGAAGATGCTGAGGGCTTGTGCCGAGAAGGCAGAGGTTCAGGGAGAGATGAAAGAGCTGCAAGAGAATGCAGATCGCCTCGCGACTTTGCGGCTTATGCTCTTCATGAGGCAGTTGCAGATCGCAGGAAGAGAAGACGAAGCCGAACATGTGAGAACTCTTGCAGGAATCAAGCTGCCCATCGATGAGGCGCAGTTCAGGAAAGACTGCCTTGCCTACGTTCTGCTGACCCTTGGCGAAGGGTCCTGATCCATTTTTTGTTAATAAAAATTGCCAGCAGAATGAAGCGAATTTAATCTCAATTTATTTTTTTGGCCATCCACAAAAAATATCAAAACCATTGCAGGATGTGCAATAGTGATTTTTTCAAGATTTGCAGCCGAATTAGACAGAAGACCGACAAGATTCGCAATAGATAAAAGATATATACAATCGCGACAAGCAAGAAATCGCTGTAGCTACAAGACAGAATTTACTTAAAAGTTAAAACCAATAATCAGGTAGAATTTATAAAAGATCTGTTTGGTGTGATAATGACTAAACCAAGATCGACAGACATTTCACGTGAGGAAGATAACGCGCCGGAGCCTCCTCAAGACATTCATAGCTCACGATTTGATTTTTCTAATTTTATTTATTCAGTTGAGCAGGGAATTCTTGTCACGGACAATAAATGGTTCATCGAATATTCAAATCCTGCTTTTGCCAAAATGCTTTCCACTTTCCCCGAAGATCTGAAGAGAGTTTCTCTGTACGATCATTTCCATCCGGAAGACGTCAAAAAGCTAAAAGATGCGGAAAAGAAGCTTCTTGCCGGACATACAGTATTTTTTAGCGCTCGGCTTATTAATTTTAAGGAGGCAATTCTCCCGGCAAATCTCACAATTGTGCCCTGTCGCACCGGCGAGAAATTAACCGGCTACATGGTGACGGCAATCGAGCTGGCGGGTCTTGCAGAAGAAAGCGTGAAAGGATTTAACGCATCAGAAGAANACGCANCAGAAGAANACGCAGTAGACGCAAATGNTGTTGAGACAAACAAAGTAGAANCAAGCGCGATCGCATCAAATGAATTCGTAACGGACTCGGAGAGACAACTGGCCGATTTATTCGATTTTCTTCCCGATGCGACGTTAGCTATTGATAAACATGGAGTGGTCATCTCCTGGAACAAGGCCATGGAAGATCTGACCGGAACCCCGGCCAAAGATGTCTTGGGAAAAGGAGACCATGAATATTCGATTCCATTTTACGGCTTTAGAAGACCAATTCTGATCGATGTTATCANCAATCCGAGTGCTGATGTTGAAGCTGAATACAGCAATTTGCAAAGAGATGGCCGGAACGTTTCCGGTGAGGTTTTCATCCCTGCCTTTGGCCAAAACGGTTCAACCATTTGGTGCAAAGCCGCACCGCTCTGCGATGCCGGCGGCAATGTAGTCGGAGCGATTGAATCGATCCGCGATATCACTCTGCGGAAAAAAACCGAAAACGACCTTTTAGAGAGCGAGGCCAAGTTCCGCCTGCTGTTCGAGAGATCGGCTGATGCCATACTGCTCTTGGACGGCGGAAAGTACATCGACTGCAATCCTGCCGCAGTAGATCTAATGAGGGCCGCGCATAAAAAAGAGCTATTAAACCGTCATCCTGCCGCATTTGCCCCGGATAAGCAGCCCAATGGACGCGATTCTTATGAAATGGCCGAAGAGATGATCAATAAAGCCTACGAAGAAGGAACAAATCGGTTCGATTGGGTTCGTCGCCGCTTAAACGGCGAAGATTTCCCCGTGGAAGTCAGNCTCACCGCCATTCCCTGGAAGGGCGGTCGGATTCTGTTCACTGCATTAAGGGACATATCCGAAAGACGCCGGATGGAGGAGGCCCTGAAGGAATCCGAGAACAAGTACAGGGCCATCTTTGAGAATACCGGAACCGCCGTTATCATCATCGAAGACGATNTGACGATATCTCTTGCCAATGCTGAGTCGGAACGATTGTCGGGCTTCACCAAGAGCCAGATAGAAGGCAAGATGAAGTGGACCGAATTTGTTCACAATGATGATTTGCAGAGCATGATCGAGCAGCATTATCTGAGGAGAACCAGCCCCGAACAAGCCTTGAATAATTACAGTTTTAAGATGATCGACAGAAATGGCCAGAAAAAAGACATCTTTCTGTCCATCGATATGATCCCGGGCACAAGAAAGACCATCGCATCACTCATGGACATCAGTCCACTCAAGCGTTACGAGGAAAAGCTCGATTCACTGCTGCGGTTCTATAGCGAGATGATCGACACTGCCGCCATCTGGATCAACATGTTCGATGACTGCGGCAGGATGACTTTCTGGAATCGAGCGGCGGAACGCATCTCCGGNTACNGCAGAGATGANGTNCTGGGCAGTGCCGCCATCTGGAAGCTGCTTTACCCTGACCAGGAATATCGCAAGAAAATAATAAATGATNCAATGAATATATCAATAAACAGTGGAAGGATGGAGAACTACGTAACCACCATCCGCTGCAAAGATGGAAGAGTGCGGCGCATCAATTGGCATTCCAACAATTTCGCCAATAAAGACCGGAAGATACTGGGCGGCATCGGCATCGGCTCGGATGTCACTGAAGCCCTGTTTGCGCAAGAAGCGCTGCGAAAGTCGGAACAGGAGAAGGCAGCAATCCTCAACGGCCTGAAGGATACCATCGTCGAATACATCGATCCACAGATGCGACTGATCTGGACCAACAAAGCCATGCAGGAATATGCCGGCAAATCTGCAGAAGAGATGGCCGGCAACCATTGCTACGAAATTGCGCGAAAGATGGATGTGCCCTGCCCAGGATGCCAGGCGGTAAAAGTTATCGAAAGCGGAGTGTTTCAGGAAGGAGAAACCTGCACCGACGACGGCAGAATTGGGCTGATGCGCAGCAATCCTATCATCGATGAATGCGGAAAGATCCAGGGAATCGTAAATATTGTTTTCGACATCACCGATCGCAGGAATGCAGAACAGGCCAGGCAAGAGAGCGAAAAGAGATTTCGAGCCGTTTTTGAAACCGCCCGCGATTCCATATTCATAAAAGATCTTTACGGCAAATATATTCAGGTAAATCCGGCTATGGAGAAGCTCTTCGGTCTGGCCTCGGATCAGATCGTTGGAATGATCGGCAGCGATTTATTCGAAAAGGATGCGGGAGCGCATATTCAAGAAGCGGACCACAGGGTCTATGCCGGAGAGGTCATGGAAGAGGAGCACACAAGACCGATTAACGGAGTGCCTCATACCTTCCATATCATCAAAGCACCCATGCGCGACATGAACGGCGAGATAACGGGGCTGTGCGGCATCGCCCGCGACATCTCCGAGCGCAAGAAGGCGGAAGAAGAATTATTGGCCGCCAAGGAAAAAGCCGAGTCGGCCACCCGGGCCAAGTCCGAGTTTTTGGCCAACATGAGCCATGAGATACGAACGCCCCTGAATGCCGTCATCGGCATGACCGGCCTTCTTCTGGATGAAGACCTCACCGAAGAGCAGATGGACTGCATCCAGACCATCCGCAGCAGCGGAGAAGCTCTGCTGACCACCATCAATGACATCCTGGACCTCTCCAAGATCGAAGGCGATAAGATGGAATTGGAAAACCGGCCCTTTGAAATACAAAATTGCATCAAGGACTCGTTGGAGCTTGCAGCGGCGAACGCTTCGGGCAAAGGCTTGAGGACCTCATTTCAAATGGACTATGCCACACCGAAGGTGATCATCGGCGATCCTGCCAGGCTCCGCCAAATTCTGGTCAATCTCTTGAGCAATGCCGTTAAATTTACCGAAAAAGGCGAAGTATCCGTAAACGTATCCGGCAAGCTCGCGGATGATGGCGCGGGCGACTATGAGATTCATTTTGCCGTGAAAGACACAGGGATCGGCATTCCGGAAGACAAGATGCATCGCCTGTTCCAGTCTTTCAGNCAGGTGGATGCAACCACTACCCGCAAGTATGGCGGCACNGGCCTCGGCCTCGTCATCAGCAAGAAGCTGGTCGAGATGATGAAAGGNAGNATTTGGGTGGAGAGCAAACCCGGCAGNGGTTCCACATTCCATTTTACCGTCCGGGCCAANTCGGGAACGCTTGCCTCCCCACGGTCATCGAAAAACGAATGTGCAGGCCGGGCAGAGATCGATGACAAGAGCATTAACGAACGCAATGCTATGGAAAACGGCGAGCTCAACCTCGAATTCCTGGACAACAAGAAAACGGCATTAGAGGCAGATCCCAAAGAGGAAAAGATAGCGGATACAGAGACTTCAAAGAAAAATGCATTGGAGAAAAAGCCGTTTGCGCCGAATATCAGCATCCTCCTGGCAGAAGACAATATCATAAACCAGAAAGTGACGCTCAGAATGCTCGAAAAGCTCGGGCTCAGGGCCGATGTGGCCGCCAACGGCTTGGAAGCGATTGCGGCTCTGGAGCGGCGGCCTTACGACATAGTTCTGATGGACGTACAAATGCCGGAGATGGACGGCCTGGAGGCGACGAGAACCATCCGGCGAAGATGGAATAACGGTCCGAAAATTATAGCCATGACGGCATCTGCGTTTGACGACGACAGAGAAGGCTGCATGAATGCCGGCATGGACTGCTACATAAGCAAACCGGCAAGGCTGGAGGAACTGGAAAAAGCACTGACTGTCTGCAAATGCGACCTTCGGATGCAGAAAGAGAAAGAGCGGAGAACTTCCGTTAAAAGAAAAAGGAGGTTTGGAAATCTTCTACAGCGGAACGAATCCGTTCTCCTCTGCGACCTTCTGACCCTCGGAGCCGGTCATGAATTTGATGAATGCCTCAGCTCCCGGCGCGGCATCGCCGAATGTGTAGAAGTACAGCTTGCGGTTAAGCTCGTAGCTGCCGTCTTTGATGGTCTTGGCAGTGGGCTTGATGCCGTCCAGGGATATGACTCCAAGAGCCCCATCCTCTGCATAGCTGAATCCCAGGTAGCCGATGGCCTTGTTGCTGCCTGTCAGAGCTGTCCTGACCTCGGCATTGCTGCTGGCAACGGTGTTGACTCCGGGAGTCTCTGCCTTCTTGTCACCCATGATCTCTTCCAGGAATGTATCGCGGGTTCCGGAGCCCTGCTCCCTGGCGACCACCAGAATCTCGGAATCCGGGCCGCTCAATTCCTTCCAATTCTTGATCTCGCCGGAATAGATCTTCTCGACCTGATCCTTGGTGAGAGCCGTAACGCCGCCGTCATAGAGTTCCTTGCTCACGGCGATGACGATGCCGTCATAGCCCACAATGTTCTCATTGAACTTGTCGCCGAACTTGCTCGTCTCATCTTTCGTAACTTCACGGGAGGCCATTCCGATAGCAGATGTGCCCTCAGCAACATTCTTGACGCCAACGCCGGTGCCGCCGCCGGTGACAAGCACCTGGTAGTCGGACTGAGCGGCGTTGAATGCCTCCGCTCCCGCCTCTGCCAGCGGCAGAACGGTCGTAGATCCGGAAATGCTCACGGTATCTTTTGCACATACTGTGATGGCTCCGAGCGCACTCACCATCAAAGCAATCAATATAGCATTAATCAATTTCCTCAACGATATTCACCGAGGAATGGAATTGTGTAAGGGCTATGTAAAGCTGATCAAAATAATCTATACATCACCACATGCTCATTATACAAACTTGTGATGTATATATTCTATATTCTTGTATGGCCTGTCGTTCACCCATTCCGAGCAGACCATATCCGGAAGATGCTTTTGCGGATGATTGTCCCCGGACGCCAAATTGAGCGGAAAAAAGAAAAGGGAGATCCGGAGGCCGTCTCAGATCTCCGCCTGATTCTTTGCTCAGACTTTCGGGATCTTACAGCGGGATGAAGCCATTCTCATCGGCGATCTTCTGTCCTTCCGGGCCGAGCACGAAGTCGATGAACTTCTGAGCGCCGGCGGTGGGCTGCCCGAAGGTGTAGAAGTAAAGGTGGCGGGCCAGCGGATAGGAGCCGGTCTTGATATTCTTTGGATCGGGATTAACTCCCTCATACTTCAAAGCACCCAAGTCATCGCTCTCGACATAGCTGAAGCCCAGATAGCCAATGGCTTTATCGCTGCCTGTTATGGCTGTCTTTACCTCGGCATTGCCTGCGGCAACGGTGGAGACGCCGGGGGTTTCAGCGGTAGTGGAGCCCATAACCAGTTCGTTGAATGTGTCGCGNGTTCCGGAACCGTCNTCTCTGGCAATTGCGTAGATTTCCTTGTCCGGGCCGTTCAGTTCTTTCCAGTTCTTGATCTCGCCGGAGTAGATCTTCTTGAGCTGGTCTTTGGTGATGGCCTTGACGCCTGCTTCATAGATAGGCTTGCTCACAGCGATGACGATGCCGTCATAGCCGATGAAGAACTGCTGGAAGTTATTTTTGCTGTATTTTGTTCTCTCCGAGTCCTTGACCTCTCGGGAGGCCATAGCAATGTCGGATCTGCCTTCGCCGGCGGCAGTTATGCCCGCGCCGGTGCCGCCGCCGGTAACAGTTACCTGGATGTCTGTCTGCTGACCATTGAAGGCTTCGGCTTCCGCCTCGGCCAGGGGTAGGACTGTCGTTGATCCGGTGGCGGTTACCTTTTCCGCTGCGAGGGCAGTGGCAAGGGAACCGATGCACAGGACGACCAATAATGCAATCGTCAATTTGCTCATTTTCTCACCACGGCCCATTGAACAGGAGATGCTATCTAAGTCTTATCAAAATATAGAAAATAGAGATATATATCGCGCTGTTTGGCATTTCAAGACAATGCTTTTGGACGACTGTTCAAGAATTAGCGATTTTGCACATCCTTTCCTTGCTGCAATTCTCCAAAGCCGTCTTCAGGCTCTCCAGACGGATCGGCTTGCTGATGTAGTCGTCCATTCCAGCCTCAAGACACTTTTCTCTGTCGCCTTCCATCGCGGATGCCGTCATGGCAATGATCGAAGGCTGGCGGGCCGACGGCCACTTGCGGCGGATGGTTCGCGTTGCCTCCAGGCCGTCCATCTCCGGCATCTGCACATCCATCAGGACCACATCGTAATGCCGCTTTGCCAGGGCCTCCAGCACCTCAAGACCATTGACGGCAATGTCCGCCTTTAAGCCCAGCCGTCCCAGCATCTTCCGAGTAACGACCTGATTGACGGTGTTGTCTTCTGCCAGGAGGACCTGCAAATTCAGGTCCAGCGACAGATCCGAATCTCGCTTCGGCGGCAATGGATCGCCAGGGGATTCAGGTGGCGCTCCTGTCGCCTGCAACGCAGAAATGGTAAAGTGAAATGTGGAGCCTCTACCAAGTTCGCTCTCCACCCAAATCCTCCCACCCATCATCTCGACCAACCTCTTGCTGATGGCAAGGCCAAGACCCGTTCCGCCGTATCGNCGAGTCATCGAGGCGTCGATCTGGCTGAAGGGCTGAAAGAGCCGGTCCTTTTTCTCGTCGGGAATGCCGATGCCCGTATCTTTCACGGCAAAATGAATCTCATGCCGTGCGTCTGCGTCGCCGGGAGGGCGAGAAGAGACATGGACCGTCACTTCGCCCTTCTCGGTAAACTTGACGGCATTATTCAGGAGGTTGATGAGAATNTGGCGGAGCCTGGTAGGATCTCCCAGCACCACCGCAGGAGTATTGCCATCAATCTCAATCCCTGTGCCGAGGCCCTTCATCTTGGCGTCGGCTGCCACGAGGCTCACAGCCCATTCGACGCAATTCTTCAATTCGAACGGCTCCTTCTCCAGGTCGATCATCCCGGCTTCAATCTTGGAGAGATCGAGAATGTTGTTCAGGACGTCCAGCAGTGCGTCTCCGCTGCTGCGAATTATCTCCACATGCTCCTTTTGGGCTGCGGTCAATTNCTCTTCCAGCAATAGGCCGGTCAAACCTATGATGGCATTCAGGGGCGTTCTAATCTCATGGCTCATGTTGGCCAAAAACTCGGTCTTGGCCCGGGTGGCCGACTCGGCCCGCTCCTTGGAACGCAGCAAATCCTCTTCAGCCCGCTTTCGGGAGGTGATATCGCGGATGGACTCAATTGCGCCCCAGTAGTTTCCATCCGAATCGTAGAGCGCCGACGCGCTTCCTAAAAGATAAACATCGCCCCCATTCAGCCTTGAAGTGTAGGCTTCGCCTACAAGCGATCCGTCCGGCTCTCGCTTCATGTTTTCGTACGTCGCGGAAGAAGCAGGATCGTATTTTTTCACGAGATCAATAAGCACAGGTCTTCTTTCGCCGTAAAACGGAATTGAATACTCATGATCGCCCTTCCCCCGGATGTCTTCCGCCTCAATGCCTGTCATCTTCTCGATGGCTCGATTCCAGGAGAAGACTTTCCCATTCTTGTCGATGACGAAAGTTGCATCCGGCAAGAAATTTATGATGCTGCCGAGGAGCCGCTCAGATTCCTTAAGAGCGCTCTCCGCCCTCTTGCGGTCCGTGATGTTTAAAGCTACATGGACCACGCCCACGATCTTATTCTCTGCATCTTTGATTGGGCTGCTGCGTGACAGCCACGTCTTGCCGTCGGGAGTGAACAGCTCGCCCTCCTCGGACCGGCCGGTTTGAAGAGATTTGCTGGCGGTGCACCCGGAGCAGGGCTTGCCGATGCCCTGAAGAACCTCGAAGCATTGCTTCTTTCGNAACTCATCTTGAGGCAAGCCCAGGTGCTTTTGCACGGGATCGTTCACCCAGATGATGCGCATTTGGGGGTCAAGGTATTCAACGGACACCTTCTTCAGGCCGCCCAGGATTGCAGCTTTCTCCTGCTCGGATTTGCGCAGGGCTTCTTCTATTTGCTTTCGTTCGGTTATGTCTCTGATAACTCCAACGATGAACTTATCTCCGGATGCATCTTTGAATAGTGTCTTCTTGGTGATAATCGTTCGAGTGTTTCCCTGGGCATCCGTGATCTGTTCTTCGTTAACGTTCTCTTTTCCAGTCTCCAGAACGATCCTGTCCTTCTCCCAGAATATNTNCACCTGCTCGCTCGGGAAGAAACCATAATCGGTTTTTCCGATGATTTGATCGCGACCATAGCCGGTCAAGCGACATTCCGCATCGTTGACCATGACCAGCCTATGCTGNTCGTCCTTAACAATGATCGGGTCACCGATGGAGTTCATGATCTGATGAAGGAACTCTCGCGAGTTATTGAGCGCTTTTTCTGCGTCCTTTCGCTCGGTGATGTCGTTTAAAATCGTGAAAAGGATCTGTTTGCCTTTCCAGGGAATCGCCGTAAGAGTAACTTCGACAGGAAATTCCTGGCCGTTGGACCTGATTTGAATCCATTCGAAGCTATGTGTCTCTTTGTCAAAAGCAATTTTCATCAATTCATCGGCCATTTCGGAAGAGGGGCGGCCACAGGGCTGCACCTNTGGCGACAAGGAAGACGGATGGCGTCCCAACAGTTCCTCTTTGGCAGAGAAGCCCATCATCTTCAGGGCGGCATTGTTGCAGTCGATATACTTTCCGCCGTCCAAAAGCAGCATGGCATCGGCAGATCTTTCGAACAGAAGGCGGAACTTTTCTTCGCTCTCGCGCAAGCGTTCCTCAGCGTGCGTTCGCTCCTCAATTTCCGATAAGGTGGTCAGATAGAGCTGATTGCTCTCGTCGAATGCCACCTTCTGGCGCAGGAACATGAGCACGATGATGAGCCCCGCCGCGACGGCTAGCTGGAAATTGTTGATGTGGCGGGGAAATTCGTTTCCCCAGATGAGAACGAAGAATGCCGCCCCAATGCCCAGGTATGGCGCGCAGTGCGTCCACCTGGTCCGATTGCCGTACTGGGGAATGGAAGGCTCCATCCCGATCCCGCGAGACGGCATGGCGGTCGCCTCCATTACGCCGGCCAAGCCCATCAGCAGATAGCCCACAAGCCAGGCGGAATCAAGAAGACCGCCCGATACGTATGTTCCCTGTTCGGTCTGGATATTGTAGACGGCGTCCGCAATCAGCAGCGCCACCATGCTTGAAGCCAATAGGAGAATAGGTGCGCGACGATGGTTTTCAAGCTTTCTGAAGAGCAGCCCGACCAAGGCAAAAAATAAAATCAAATCCATGACCGGGTAGGCTACCGAGACTATCGAATCCAGGCCGATTACATCGGTGGCGGCGACAATGGGAGCGATGAGAAATACCCAGGAGACCAGTGTGGCCGCGATGAGAACAATAGCCGTGTCCAGAAGGGTTTTGGCCCTTTCACGGGGATCGGTCGGCACATCGGGAAGAAGAAGAATGCCGGCGGCAAACAGCGGATAGAACAGAAGGTAGCCGATGTCCGCGACCGATGGGAACGGATCCTGGCGCATGATTATCTCGATGACCGCCCAGGCCGCTTCTCCCACCGTGTTGAAGAACATGGCCAGGGCCAATGTCATCCATGCTCTCCGGCTCATTCCTTGAGAATGCAAAGCGGCGTTCATCAGACTCAGGGAAGCGAGGGCGCTCGTCATGATGAGAATAAAGTCATTTATGGGGAGATAGAACGAATTATCCTTAAAAAAAATAAGCAATGTTCCATAAAAAATTAGGATAGATATGGCGATGACTATCGCATTGCTCAAGCTTCGGTTGCGGCAATTACCAGTCTCCCCAATCAAATTGATCGTCCTCTTGCCTGAACTGAGCAATATTGTACTTTGGCAAAAAGCCTTTTGGTAGTCATCACCTTTTCAGATAAAATCTTTGCATTAATGCAGATGGGCGTCGCCCGGCAGAAATGCGCGAATCCCTTCAAGCGGCGGAAATGCTCTCGATGCTTTTATATGATGTGGATTTCCAGCGGCTCGAAATAATAGACGGAAGTTTTACGAATCCCAGGAATCAAACTCTGCAAATGGACCCCAAAAGCAGTTGCCATTAATTGGAGAGATTCGCTCAAAATAGATTCGCCACTAATTGGACTGATCAGCTTAATGCAATCGTCTATATCTAGCTGAAATTCAAATGCAAGTTTTAGACCTAAGATACCAGTAGCTTTTTGTACTTTGAAAATTGAATCTAAAATTCATGTCAGCTCCCGAACATGACCGATACATCTATCTCTATGCCTCTTCTCTGGAGGAAAAACTGCATTATGTCAAGCTTGCTGAAGAGGCGGGAATGCCTCTTTCGAAATTTTTGCTATCCAGGATCGAGGAAGCTTTGGCAGAAAAGCCATCCAATCGCCCCGGGATCCGTGAGATCGAGGGCCTCAGAGAAAAAGTGACAAAGCTCCAGGAGGAGGTCCGCCGGAAAGATGCGGAGCTGCAGCAGGCCAGGGCTCTTGTCGAGCGTCAGAAAAACCTCGCCTTCATCGATGATGATGCCGAGGTCCTGGAGCTGAATGCCCGTCTGATCGATGTTATCCAGACACAAGGACCGATTTTCGAAACCAGGCTTCTGGAGGTGCTCGGCATCGAGCCCAATGATCTGCAGTCGCTCCGAGCCATCTCAATCCAGTTGGAGTTCCTCGAACGACATGGCAAGATCCGGAAAAGCCCACGGGGCTGGAGGTGGATGAGATGAGCAAT
>JGI24732J26686_1000681_pt1 | contig 16757 bp, 15 predicted proteins | sample EPASupsiteHSE623_FD_26686 | JGI IMG/M metagenome (IMG submission 26686)
TAATCCACGTACACAAACCCTCCGCCCCGCTTTGCTGCCGAGATCTCCCACTGGATAATTTTTACGCCATGGGTATCAGAAAAATTCAACCGGTTCGAGCCGATCAGTTCAGGCTGGAACGGAAGCGCAAGCGTGGTCCCGTTACTGGCGTAGGCAAAGATATACCGGCTCCCGTCGGCAAACGTGCCGTTCCGGTCATTGAAATCGGCAATTGCCCTGCCGGCACCCTGCTCATGGGCATACCCACGGGCCAGCTTCACCCGCTGGACAAGTTCGTCGCGCTCGGTAATATTAAACCCGGCTGGCAGTTCGGGCAGGTACATCCCGGCACCGACAAACCATTCATGGTCAACCGGCAGGACGTACGAAAGTTTGAACTCCTCCCGGAAGTTGTCCTCGGGATTCGGGTAGATATAGTAAAGCGAGCCCCCGCCATCACGGGCAACTTCGATCATCCGGTCGATAAATGTAACCCCGTTGGCATCGGCAACCCCGGTTCGGTCGGTTCCGAGCAGGCCCTGCTGGTAAGGCAGTGCAATTACGGTCCCGTTCATTGTGTACGCAAACACGTACAGATCCCCGTCGATGAACGTGCCGTTTACGTTATTGAACTCCCGGAGAGCTGCCTCCTTCCCGTGTTCCTGTGCATAGGCATGTGCCGACTTTACAAAACGGGTGAGATTAGCATAACGGGCATCGGCCGCCACTGCTGCAGTCGCCGGTACCTTTGTAGTTTTCACGGCGTTGTCACTATCAGCGCTGGTGACTACCACGCGCCACGTGGCCCCGTCGATTCCCGCAGTGTCCCAGACCGCTGTCTTGGTGACATTCCGGTTCCATTCCTTGTCCCAGAAGACATAGTTCGCTGTACCGGACGGCTCCTTTATGATCCGGGCTACAAATTCCTGGATGGCAGGATCTGCATAGATGGTATCGGTTACGATATTTTTCCCGATCTCTTCTTTTGTCGTGTCGAAGATCTCGGTGCCATCCAGCTGCGTCACCCAGACATCATAGCCCGTGCTGCGAATCACCGGCTCGATCTGCCGGCCGAGGAAAGCATCCGCCGGGTAGGTGATATCGGTATAACCGAGATATTCGCCAGATGAAGAGAAAACAGGGTAACTCTGCGAGATCCCGGTAAAACCTTCTTCCATCCGGAAGACCCCGCTGACAACCGGCACCTGATCCGTGTTTGCCTTCTGGACCTGTGGCTGCCAGCTTAAGTTCTTCCCAACCATCCCGGCATGATTTTTGGGCACCGCGGTTGTCACGATACCATCCCGCGAGATGATAACAGAAGAGACCGCCCAGGGGTGATGCATGAGATTTTCAGCCAGGGCTGCTTCTGCGCCCGGACCCGAAAGGCCAGCCGAAGCGAGGACACGGGAGTTATTCTGAATCCCTGCTTTGAGTTCGCTCAGATCGTTGTTGATCGAAATGGTGAGCTGGTGTGCAACTCCTTTCATTTCAGTGATCTTCGGGTCGGCAACCGTACTGGTACACCCGGCAAGCGATACAGATGCTGCCATGAGAAAAAGAATTATGGCAAGGTGAAATACCTTCATAGCACTGGTGTTGACTTTACATCACAAAAAATATTGTCAAACGTTGTCATGCAACCGGGGGGTTGCCACCCGGCAGATAAGAACCGGGATATAATGTTGGACGAAAGGTAAGAACGCACGTGACAAAGGCTCAGCATTTCCGGATTGCCAAAAGGGGAAGGCGACCATGGCGCTGTATTTTTCGTGCCGTGTCCGGCTGGGAAATTATCCGTGCTATCCCACCCGGACCGGAGCGATGGGAGCGGGCTTTTGTTCAACGGGGCGCCAGATCTACCGGTTCCAACGCATAACGGAGTAAAAACAGAGAATTAAAAAAAAAGATCTATAAACCATCATCGCTCACTATTTTTACCATGTTTGAATCAGGCAACAAACCTGTCGTTGAGGATACTGAAGAGAACCGGGCAATCTGCAGGAAATACTGCAAGAACTGCCAGAACTACCGGAAACATTCCCTGGAAAAACACCAGCCAACCGAACTTTTCTGCTCATGCGGCCAGTCGTCTGCTACGGGCATGAAACTGATCGGCTGTTACTGCTCGGGCTGCGAGATCTATATACAAAACCACCTCCGCGGCGGCTTCTTCTGCGTCCGTAGGTAATTTTTTTAAATTTTTTTTCAAGGCAGGATCTGCTTAAAAATTTTTAAAAATAAAAGGGTAATGTACTATTTCAGCCCCTAAATCCAAGAAGGATTTACGGAGTGAAAACTGGAAAAAATTTCATGCCCAAAATGTATTGCAAAAATTACATCCGTTTTGGACCGGAAGACACAGACCCTCCAGGGGCTTCGCCCCGGTAGCGATAGTGCTGTATTACCTTAACGGGATCTTAAGTAATACAGAGGAATCACATGCGCCCCCGCCCCCGAATGGGGGCAGGGCTGGCGCAAGGGGGGCGGATGATGGTTAGAGAGATGGGTTAGGGGCTGGATTGGCACTTTACCCAAATAAAATTAAAAAAAGTCAGAACTGTCTATCCACAAGCAGATGATTAGTTTTTAAAAAGGATACTGCAATCCTTATTACCCTTTACCGGGTAATTCTTATCCGGAGAAGACAGCAATGGTCGAAATGACAACGGAGATAAGTGAGTCGCTGACCGGGACAAAGATCGTGTTCCTGGCGACATCATCAAAGAACCGCGTACCAAACGTAGTCCCGATCGGGGCGTTCAAGCTCCTCGACAACGAAACCCTGCTCATATCGGACCAGTACTTCAAAAAGACCCTGCAGAACATGGCGGAGAACCCGGTGGTGGCGCTTTCCTGGTGGGGAGAGAAAGGCGGCTTCCAGATCAAGGGGCCGGTAACCATCCACACGAACGACGAGATCTTCTTACAGGATGTTGCATGGATGAAAGAAATAAGGCCCAACCTCACACCGAAGTCCGCAGTCGTCATGAAGATTGCCGAAGTCTACCACGTCAAGCCCGGCGCCGATGCCGGAAAGAAGATACTCTGAAACTCATATCAATTGTTTTAAAGATGCAAATTGGGGGATTTCAGATCCTGACAGCCAATTTTTTTTAATTAATCCACAGTCGGCAGAGTGTTATTAAAAAAACCGGTAGGATTTTTTTGTACAGGGGCCGGGAAATTTCTCTGGCCTGCCAGAATATGTGAACCATATGTCGCGGAATCCTCTGTTATACCGCAATCGGTTTTTTTAATTGCTTTGATTCGCCTTTGCCAGAGAAAAAAGAAAATTACTGTTTTTTGGGAGATTTGGGAGGAATTGCCAGCAGGTCATCTTCCTCCACCACTGCTTCGCGTTTTTCCATTGACCATCCTATAATAGAGATCGCAATGGCGGTGATCAATACAGCTGCAAGCATGATGTCAGTAGTCGTATTTTTTGGCATAATAAAAGTCAGTATAAAAAAAACCGGGATGAGCCCGAGTGCAATCATTTTCAATTGTACCTGCGTTACGTGCATTGGTGATCCTCACGCCTTCCTCTCAAAGAAGAACAATAGCTGGTTTGCCGCAGAGCCAGATATGAGTTTCGGGAGTACTGGAAAAAAAGTGATTAACCGGTCTTCATGATCCGGTGAGTAAGGTTATGAACAGATTCGGGGTACCGGCCTTCAAGGAATTCGATAATACGTTCGGTTACGTTTGTCCGCTGGGTCTGGCGGATGAGATTGAGTTCATTGCCCGGTGTTGTATCTACCGTCACGTTCACGTAGGCTAAGCCGACAACGTGCTGCAGGTCTTTTGCATCGTAAATCCGCGGGCCGTACTGGTATTTGTTCTCCTGAAGCCACGTGTCAGGGTAGCCGGGCAGGGCAGTTGTCCCGTTGGCAAAGTCACTCACCATCATGTTGCTGTATTTCACTACCAGCTGGTCGGAAAGTTTCCACCAGTCATGCATGTTCTCCATTGCATTTCCCGTACTGTACGCGGTAAGGTACGCCCGGGCTGCATCCTCTCCCTGCGTATAATAGAGTTGTCGTGCATTCTCCTCAAGAACCGGCTGAACGGAAAACTGTCGCTGCTCAATCGCCTGCTGCCGGGCCCGGATATCACCGGACATGGCACGATAATTGAGCGTTGCCCAGTTGGTCACGTAGTTAAACGCCCACCATGCCTGGTCCCGGCTGAAGACGGACCGGTCCGTATTCGACCATTCGGCAGGAACCTGTGTCCCTCCTGCATAAAAAGGAATATAGAGCGTCTCGGCAGGCTGGGCAAACCCGAACCAGGCGATTCCGCCGATGGGGTCCGGCAGCCAGCTCCGGCCCTGGTTGATATAACTGTACCCGCAGAACATCTCGGAGACCGCACGGGGCCATGCACCCGGTTTTACTTCGCCAAAGATAATGTGGCCGTGATCATCGAACGGTCCGCGCCAGCGGTACGGGTTCCCGAAGGGGCCGGCTGCCGGCCCGGTGGTGAGATCCCAGACCGTGCCTTCGTAGTGATTCCTGAAAAGGGAAAAGGCATCAGCAGTGGTAAGTTTCTTGTCAGGTGCAAGGCTGAAGGGATATTCCCTCGAGTACGTATCGGTGACGTACGGGGTGAAGTTACGCGATGGCGCAATCCTGCTCTGCACGCTCCAGACCCGGCCAAGGGAATAGTACGGGTGCGAGTACTCGCCCTCGCTCACGGTCTTTAACCAGTCAAGGTTTCCCTGCGATTCGTTCCACCACCCGTTTGCCTTTGCCGCAGGAAATAGGCTGGCTGAATACATCTGGTCGGGATTGCCCGGCACCACATCCCGGATCCGGAACGTGTTGGCCGTGACAAAGATCTCGCCATTGGGAACTTTCTGTGCTACCCAGAGCCCGCCTTTGCCATCCGGTGTTCCCCCGCACATCTCGATGACCCAGGCTTCTTTGGGGTCGCCAAAGAGCAGGGTCTCNCCGGTGCCGTAATAGCCGTACTGGTCAATGAGCTGGCCGATTAAGGTTACTGCCTCTTTTGCCGTGCGGGTTCGTTCGAGCGCGATATTCGAGAGCTCCGAACTATAGAAGATCCGGTTATTCGGGTCGGAGACGGGCTGCACTTTTGCTCCCGTTGTCACTTCCCCGGACATCAGCTGGTGCTCGTTGATGATCCCGTAACTGCCGGTGTAATACCCGTACGTGTGTTTTACTTCCGGGATATAGGCCAAGGGTTTTGACTGCGCCTGCTTGACACTGGTGGGTTCATCGGACCCGGAGTTGGGATCATAGTTTACCGCCCGCATTGCACCTTCAGGATGATCTGCTGCGGGTACATAGATTATCTGGGAACTTTCGTTTGCTACTGTGTGCCCGACAACACTGGCACCAAAGCCGTCATTTGTGTGCCCTACATACATTGACCCGTCTGCGGATGCACCCGGTGTAATGATGAAACTGGTGCATGCAAGGGCCGGAGAGAAGAGAAGGATCAGCGCCAATACCAGCGCCAGAAACCGGTTTATAGGTATAATCGCCATGTAACTTCTCCTTGGTTTGAGAAATATATAACCAATGCTTTTCTCTGTTCCGGAGCAGTTGCAGGAATATGATTTAGTTCCTGCACGTTCCGGGTCCGGGCGGGATCACTTTTTTAGAAACGCTCGTCCAGGGCTTAATTTTTTTGTGAGGGGACCACGTATGTTTCCCGGGTTATTCCGGGCCTTGTTTTTGTATTTTGAGGGGGGAGACCGGGGCGTGACCGGATAAGGAGAGGGGATGTGCAAGTAATGAGGGAAAATAAGTCATTGCAGGTGATCGTGGGAAATGTTTTCAGCAGGATTTCATTTACCTTTTGTCATGTAAATTTTGAAAAATACCGATGATAAAGGAAGCAAATGGAAATTGAGTTTGGATTGTAAAATTTTCATTGGTTTGGTGCGAAGTTTTTGACTTCATGCAGGTTTTTTTAAAAAACCGCTTCGGCTTAAATTTTTTTTTCAGAATCTGATGGAAAAATAAGTACCGTAAATCAAATTTTTCTGGAGGATAGGAAATTTTTTGAAAAAAAGGTGGAAATATTTTTCTGGATATTTCCCATGAAAGCCCGGCTTACCGTGAACCAATAATATATATTCATGTACATTGACACGGACATCTGGTGGCGCTATGGATCTGACTCCAGTCGCAGAAGCACTCCTGGAATACCGGTACCTTCTTCCAAACGAAACACCTGACAGGCTTTTCCACCGGGTGGCAGACGCAGTCGATACCTCCGGATCTCAGGATTTCCTCCGGATTATGGAAGAATTGCTCTTCTTACCCAACTCCCCGACCCTGATGAATGCCGGCACATCCGAAGGCCAGCTCTCAGCCTGTTTTGTCTTACCGGTGGAAGACTCCCTGCAGGGAATTTTTTCCACGCTCGCCAGCATGGCACTGATTCACCAGAGCGGCGGAGGTACCGGGTTTTCTTTCAGCCGCATCCGCCCCGCCGGTGATCCCGTAGCCTCGACNTCCGGTGTTGCCAGCGGTCCGCTTCCCTTTATCCGGGTCTTTGACGAGGCAACCAATGCCGTTAAACAGGGNGGGAAACGGAGAGGGGCAAATATGGCAGTCCTCAACAGCTCCCANCCGGATATTCTGGCATTTATCAATGCNAAGAACCAGGGCGGCCTTTCCAATTTCAATATCTCGGTCGGATTCGATGCACATTTTTTTGAATGCCTTGAGCAGGGACGNCAGTATGATCTCATCAATCCCCGGGACGGTTCGGTGAGAAGGAGCATCGATGCCCGGAAACTCTGGCATGCACTCTGCTCTGCGGCATGGCAGACCGGCGATCCCGGGGTATTGTTTCTCGATACCATCAATGAGAAAAATACGGTGCCGGGCCTGGGAAATCTGGATGCAACGAACCCCTGCGGGGAACAACCGCTGTTTCCTTTTGAGAGCTGCAACCTGGGGAGTGTCAACCTCTCCCGGTGTATTGCAGACGGGGAACTGGATGAAGAACTTATCCGGACGGTCACCCGCCAGGGGGTAAAGTTCCTTGACGCGGTTATCGATATCAACAGATTCCCGGTACCTGAAATCAGGGAAAAAACCCTGCTTACCCGGAAGATCGGGCTTGGCGTCATGGGACTTGCGGATGCCTTTATCCTCATGGGAATCCCGTACGAGTCAGATGAAGCGCTCCGGTTTGCTGATCGCACGATGGCGCTCATCTCGCAGGAGGCACGGGAAACGTCCCGGGAGCTGGGCGAGGAGAAGGGCTCGTTTCCTGCAATCGACAGGAGCATCTATTCCGGCGCAATGCGCAATGCGACCGTGACAACCATTGCTCCGACGGGCTCGCTTCACCTGATTGCCGATACCAGCAGCGGCATCGAACCCCTGTTTTCCCTTGCAGGTACCCGGCGGATGGGCGACCGGTCGCTCTCCCTCATTCATCCCCTGCTGAAAAAATATCTCCGGTCTCTCAGCACCGGTGAGGATATCCTTACTGCGGTGAAACGGACCGGTACTCTTGCTTCCTCGCCGGTTCCCGGAACCATAAAAGAACTCTATAAAACCGCCCCCGAGATCCCGGCAGATCATCACATCCGCATGCAGGCTGCATTCCAGAANCATGTCGACAATGCAGTCTCNAAGACCGTGAATTTACCGGAAGATGCTGATGTGGATGAGATAAGCCGGATCTTCTTACTTGCCCGGTCACTCGGATGCAAAGGGGTCACCATCTACCGGTATAACAGTAAAAAAGATCAGGTACTTTCACGGGGCTGTGAGGTATGCGGGGGAGGAAATTAAGAGAGGGGGGGTGAAGTGATAAGGAGAGGGCGAGGGCAGGCAGGGTGGTGAGGGTGTCTGCCTGTCGCATTGTACATTGGGAGCATCCCGGGAAATTCTCTCCCGGGTATGAGATGAAAGGTTATTTCCGGAGGTTGACCGGGCCGGGCACCAGATACCGTCCGGCACCGAGCACCCAGCTCCCGTCAACATCCATCACGTAACTGATCTTGAGCTGGGTGGTGTTGGTCGATGGATTTACCGAATAGTACTCAACGATGCCATTTCCTGAACGGGCGCTGTTGAGGATGGCCTGGATATGGTATGTTCCCATGACATCGGTTTCATTGAACTGATTTACCCCAACCTGATCGGGGCGGTACGGCCATGCAAGGGCAGTACCGTTGTAATCGTCAGCAAAGATGTAGAGACCGTTTCTGATAAACGAGCCGTTTAAGTTATTGAATTCGGCTAGTGCTCTCTCTTTCCCGTAAGTTTTCGCATAAGACTTTGCACTCGCAACAAACTGCCGGAGTTCCAGGTCGACAAGCTTATCCTCGCTCGTATAGATGCCGGCGCCTATCCAGTACGTGTCATCGACCGGACGCACGTAACTGATCTTGTATCTCACGGTGAAATTTTCTGCCGGGTCCGGATACTGGTACAGCAGATACCCGCCGCCTTCTTGTGCAAGCTGGATCTCGGTCCGGGTATAATACCGGCCGGATGAGTCTTTGATGTCATAAAAACTGGTCCCGACCAGTTGGGGCTGGTAGGGCAATGCAAGTGCATTACCGGAATAATCAAGGGCATAGATGTAAAGATCGCCCTGGGTAAATGGGCCGGTGGTGTTACTGAACGCTGCAAGGGCAGCATCCTTTCCCTGCTNCCGGGCATATGTTGCAGCAGCATCCACAAAGTCCTTGATCTCCTGCGTGGTTGAGGGAGTTCCGGGCGATGATGCAAGTGATGGGTCGATGGGGCCGTAATAGACACCGGAGCCAAGCCACCAGTCGTCATCCACTTTTGCCACGTACCCGAGTTTCTTCTCGATTGCGTTGTTGTGCACCGGGTTGATGTAATAGAACCAGAGATACCCGGATCCGTCATTCACGGCATCGATAAACCTCTGGGCATAGAAGTTGCCTAACGCATCCCTTTCATACAGCCGGTTCACGCCGATCTTTTCCGGGCTGAACGGGTGGGCAAGCGTAGTGCTGTTGAAATCATAGGCATAAATATAGAGTTCGCCCCGGACGAATGTTCCGTTCGGGCTTGAGAATTCCGCTAGCGCTGCCTCTTTGCCATGAGTCCGGGCAAAGGTGACTGCTTCGGAAACAAAAGCGACCAGGGTCTCATTGGTCGTTCCATTGACTGCACCTGCTATTGCCGGGGTTGTCGGCACAGTTGGGGATGATGGCTGGGTACATCCTGAAGCAATGAGCAACAGAGCGAGAACGACAGTGAGGGATATGAGTGAAAATCCCGGTTTCATGTATACCAATGAGGTATGATTTCCCCTAAAGTTTGCTGTTTTTTAGTTAGCTCTTCATAAGACGGATTGCCGGGCGGGTGAAGCTGCCGGAGGATTACCTTTTAAAAAAAACCAGGGGGAAAATTTCAGGTTCGTGAAATTTATATCTCCTTCATCCAAACAGGATATAACTACTTGTTAAAAAGAGGCTGGTATCTCCCATGTCATGGTCACAATCCCCACAATCGCCGCTTACCCGGCTCGTACTCTTCATGATCTGCCTGGCAATTGCCGGGAGTTGTATAGCCGGAGCCCACTATTATACCGTTGACCTGCCGCAGCAAAAGATGACACCTCCCGAGAATGGCCCTGCGTTTGGCAGTCAATGCGCTATCTGTCAAGCAAACTGCGCTGGTAAGCTGGATCTCTGGAATTGTCTCCAGGAATGTGAACTGATCTGCTGAACTTTTTTTTGCTGAAAGTCGATCTTTTTTCCGGATTGCGCCCCCGGACCAGTATATGCGAGGGGGCTTGACTCAGGCGCAGAGGGGGAGGGGACGAGCTGGGCCATATGAAATTTTTTAGTGGTTTCAGGATAATAAAATGCGGAAGGGCAGATCAGATACCGGGGCATCTACCGGACGCTGGGAAAATATGATACGGTCGTCATGTTTGAAGCCCCGGATGAAAAAGCGGCAAAGAATATGGTCTTGAAAAGGGTGGACCGGATGGATATCGAAATGCTCGTGGCCGTACCGGCAGATGATGCGAATTCTGCCGGGCCGGTATGATCATACTCATCGATCAGATACATTCTGATTTTTTTGTTTTTCTTAAAAATTTTTTTAGAAAAATCCGGTGAGATTTTTTTTGTCCGGCCGGGAAATTTCCAGCACGGGCACCATCCGGACCGGTATGGCGGGAAAGTTCCGGGCCCGGTAAATGAAAAATTATGAATTTACCCGGTCGTTCTCCCCACCGGCTTTTTTGTTGGTCCATACATCGGATCGCAAGAGGATCAATGCGAAAACTCCCAAAAGGACAACAATGGGCAGGAATGAAACGATGGTATCTGCGCCGGAAATGTATAACCGGCCAGTATTTATGATAATGTCGATCAGGCCATGTAACAGGACTGCAATCCATATGCTCCCGGTTTTTAGTACTGCATACCCGAATATGACACTCACGATTATGGTGTAAACAAGGTACACGATATTTGCCGGCAGGAAAGATTCATTGGGAAAATTCATGCCCATCAGCATCAGGGGAGCGTGCCATAAACCCCAGATCAGGCCAACCAGGACCACGCCGGTATACCCGCCGAAGAATGCAAACAGACGGTCCTGGAGGTAAAACCGCCAGCCGTACTCTTCTCCGAAATATATCGGCCATGATATGACTAAGGTCAGCAGCGGTAAACCCAGTGCCGTGAAGAAGAGCGTCAGGCTGAATTCCTGAAAGGGCAGGCGGAGCCCGAGGTAGTAACTGAGAAGAAGTGCGATAATATAGGTCAAAGAAAAGAGAACGGGCAGAATAACAAATAACAGGCGGTTTTTTCCCAAGGATAGTTTTGCAGCGGCAAGGTTAGTCCGCCAGGTATCTTTGAGGTTTAAGATAACTACCAGCACAAGAGTTGCAAAACTGGTAACAACAGAGAGTACCGGGAAAGGACCTGCGGTCCCGAGAACCGGGTAGAAGACCATTTCAAAAATAAGTATTCCGGCAGTAATCACAAAACAGGAAAGAAACAGTTTTGTTTCCCGGGTCAGGGCGGGGGATTTAAAATAAACCAGGCAGATTATCGCCGTAATCGCCGGGATAAACATTGCAACTGAGGGAATCCTGCTCGACAATATTTTCGAGCCATACATACCAATACCCGCAAATTCAAGAAGAAATGTGGCGCCGAAAACGATAACCAGAAACACAAATAATTCTGATTTCAGGCGACCCCGTTCTGATAGTGCTATTGCCATTCTGTTACACTCCCTTGTGATTCAATGAACACGGTGAAAAAACAAAGACAGAATCTCCATTTTTTTTATATTATCCAGAATGGATTCCGGCTGCACTTAATCTTTTATTATTTCATCCGTTCCAACATTTTTTTCCGGGCGTGCTGTTCATGCAATTTTCTCCGGATTTTCCGAGCGGGTATGAGGCGATCGTTACCTGAACGCGGACCGGCCGGAATTGTTCCGGCTGATCAACAATAGTAACTGCGGGGCCCGGTAAACCGGAAAAAAGAAGAAACCTTCCTATGCTCTCGTGACTGCGATCGTCCAGTAATCCCGGGGGATCATCAGGGACGGGTTNTCCGTGCAGGTATCGCATACAGCAAGGGGGATCTGGATCGTGTTGCGGGTGATNACGANCTCATTATCGCCCGGATCCGGGGAGAGCGGGACGTCGACATCCTTCTGGATGATGTAGCGGTACGGGTCGAGGTTGCGGGAGAAGAAGTCCCGGTACTGCTGCCGCTCTCCCGCAGTTGCATTGTACGACCAGTCGGCACCTTCTGCCACCGTCACGTCAGCGGGAATCCACCCGTAGCCTTCCACGTAATACTCTGCCCAGACATGCGTGCCGGCAGGCTGCACGATCATCTGGTAGCCGACCGGGACCCGGGCGGGAATACCGATTGAACGGCAGAGGGCTGCAAAGTACTGGCTCTGGGCCCCACAGTCCCCGATACCGGTTTCGAGAACATAGACAGACCGGGGTTTGCCGGTAGCATCGAGCAGCATGTGCGGGGCATGGCTGTAAGGGAGAGAGTCCGATACGTACCGGTAGATCATCTGTGCCTGCAGGTACGGGTTGGTCTCGTTTCCTACGATCTCCTGCGCATTTTTCTTCATTTCAGGGGAGAGAGCGATGTTGGGTGTCGCTGCCGTGTACTTCCGGTATTCCGGATCGCTTATGGTGTAGGGCTTCACCTTCGCAGGATCGACTGTAAATCTTTGGGTGTACTCTGTGAAGCGGAAGCGGGCGGAGACATTGACGAACGGATCGTGGATCTCACCGAGCGGGATCTCGAAATACGCAAGCCCGAGGTCTGCGTCCTTACCGGTTGTGGACCGCAGGTACCGCGCCGGTTCCAGGGAAACGATGGATACATTCGCCTGCGGTCCGTACTCGACCGGCAGCGGGACCCAGAGTTTCAGCGTGCCGGTTGCCGGGAGACGGTCGCGGGGGATCGTAATCACCTCGACACCTTCCCANGCCACCGGGTCCGAATACGGGCCGGTGCTTTTAGTCCCGCTGNCCAGTGCCAGCGGGGCGAGATCATCATAGAACGGAGTATAGTGGTTTTTCGCATTCACGTTCTGCATGATGGTCAGGTTATGGTACACGATGTTGGAGATCGTGTCTTCAAAGTACCACACCTCACCATCGGTTTTGTATTTTACTGCCCCGGGATCGTCAAGCAGGGCGGCCCGCTGGGATGCGGACAGGTCGGGGAAAATGCCGACCAGCATCCCGTCCTGTGTGCTGCGGTTGTACGGGAAATGGAAGGTCATCATCTGCATTGTCATGGCCCGGTCCCGGGCGTTCTTTGCCGCCGGGGCATTGCCGGCTGCCGTGTAGTTCTCCTGCGCAAGCCGGAAGAGCTCCGTGGCAGCATGGAGATTGTTGCCCTGGAATTCTTTTTCAGCCTGTATCAGGAGGGAATCTGACGGAGTCTCGGGCGCCGGGGCGGTTGTACAACCGGCGGCAAGGACCGCGACGGCGATGAGGATGATGAGGGAGAGGGGCAGGATTCGGTTCATGAGACACCACGGGTGCGATATTAACCGGACGGATGCGATTGCTGATTAAGGTTGGGGAACGGAGGCAGCGGATTGGAGCCCGTGGACCAAAGGCAGGGATAAAAAACCGGATCCCCGGATTTTATATGAAGTTCATCCCAATCAGGATCAGGTACCTGCCGGGTATCCAGACAGAATGGTGTTTTACTATGACTGAATCACAACAATCCCCGCTCGCACGCCTCGTGCTCTTTGTGGTCTGCTTATCGATTGCCGGAGGTATCCTTGCCGGGGTGCATTATGCGGTCATTGATCGTCCGGCGCAGGAGGCGGCACTGCATCCCCCGGCCAACAGCGAATCATGCACCATCATCTATACGGGAAACTGCGGTTATATCCGTGCCACGATATGCCGCGTTGGCGGGACGGATCTTGGCTGGCTTCAGTCGTGTATGAAAGATTACGGCTGTTGCGTACAGGGCTGATTCGGGAACCGGTGGGGGTCTGGGCTTTGTTTTCGTACTATGAAGGGGCGGAAGCCGGGACAAGGCCGGATTCGATGGGTTGTGAAGCATGTGAGGGGGGTTTGAGTGTGTAAATTGATGGATGAGGGGATTTTTTTTAAGGGAGTTTGCATGAATTTTTTTTCAGGCAAAAGCGACTGAAAAGTTTTTTGAAAAATCCGGTCGGTAAATTTTCGTGTCGGGGCCGGGGAGGATATTGCCGGCATGTATCTCATCGAGTACGGTAAGGAGCGACAAAACAAAACGCAGGCTTATTGCCGGACGGTGCCGGGAAATCTGCGGTACAAAAGCACGGGCGGTTTTTTTCGGGCAGGATTTAATTGCTGACAGGGAAATGGATCATGGTGCCCCTTACGGCAGTTGTTGAAGGAAAGACCATAATCGGCCCGGACCTTTATGAGATGGAATGGGCGGACCTTGCCGTACGGCATCGTAAGGGACTTCCCGTTACGATGAGTTGTTGCGGAGCGCCGGGACATTTGCGGGTATCAAAAAAAGGAGTGCAGCACTTCTATCACGCGGTTGATGCCGGGTGTCATTTTGCAGAGGAGTCAAAAGAGCACCTGGAGATCAAATACCAGATATACCGGATCTGCCAGTCAGAAGGATGGGAGACCTGTGTTGAATTTCCGGCACCGGACCGGACATGGATCTCGGATGTGTACGCAACCCGGGATGGCAGGGTAATTGTTTTTGAGATCCAGATAAGCACCATTTCTCCCCGGTTGCTGGAAGAGCGGGATTTAAAATACCGGGCTGAAGGTATTGAATCGTACTGGCTGCTGGATAACTTTCTGGGAAGAGCAAAGGATTTTGCATCAGGGTGTGAGGCTCATCTTTTTGAAAAAGCCGGCCCGACCAGAGAGACAATTCCCTATATCGATGATTCGCTTTTTGCAACCGGTCCTGAAAATCATATCTTTATCCCAATGGGCATCCGGAGCGCCGGTCTCGATGCAAAGAAGCAGACGCTCTTTACTACAAATAATCCTGAGATCCCCCTCGCGGTCTGGGTTAAGGAAGTCCTGAAAGGAAATTACCTGCGTTATCTTGAAGAGACCGCTGCTGCGTATCACCGGAAGCGCCGGCTCCTGATGATGGCAGCACCGGCGCTTGTCCGGTTCCGGGATTTTTACGAGAAGATCATCCGCCACAACAGATACAAAGAGCGAGCTGAGCGCTGTCACCGCAGGTTCAGAACAACTGCTCCGCGGATCAACGACAAGGCCGGGGAAAAAAAGTTCCAGGAGATCTCTGCTGAAATCACCTGGCTGGAAAAGGAATATCGTTTGCTGGTGTCTGAAAGTTCCGGGTTATTTACCTGGAAAAAGATCCCGGGATATTCAAAACCACGACTGTATTTCCGGCTCGAGCCGGAGTCAAACGTGAAAAAAATTCAGGAAAGCGTAGAGATATTCACCCGGTGGGAAGAGTCTTTTGAGCGGGCACTTGGCGAGCCGGGGCGGGAATTTCCGGCGGGTGGAACGAAGAAGTGATGATGAGAGGCGTTGCAGGGCGTGCTTCACGGCGTCTCATTTTTTTATGAGAAAAAAAGGGAAATTGTTCAGCTCTTCTGCCGGGTGAGATGGACAATGATGGCTTTGGCATCAGGCCCGTCTTCGATATAACTAAGTTCCATTGTATCCGGCCCGGTCAGATCGCCAATAACAATTCCGGCATCGAGCTGGGCCATGAAGATCTCACCGCGGTTATTGATGACCCCGGAAACTTCCTCGGAATCCAGGGTTCCATTCGGCCGCGTGTATTCAACATAACCGGCAAAAGACTGTCCTCTCTGTTCCGTGATGTTGTACTTCGGAGAGAGCTGCTCGCGGAACCCGACGGCATTGAAATGCCCGGCCGATGTTCCGGTCCATATCCCGGTGAGGTCGGGATTCGTTGTTGTTACGGGGGGTGTCACTGCAGGGGTTACCGGGGCAGTTGCCGTACATCCGCAGGCAAACACGGCAAGGATAACGAGAAGAATGGTAATTGCTGTCTTCATAGCCTTTACCATGGGGATAATAATTTAATAAAACCGGCAGATCCAATGGCGCAGGGGGATGCAGGTGCGGGGAATTGGGGGGAATTTTTATTGAAAAGGTCACTTGATATTTTCAAGCAAGGTCTGCTCAAAAATTTTTGAGAAATACCGGTTGGAAAATATCCGTGCAGGGTCCGGCCGGGAAATTTCCGGCAAGGCCCCACCCGGACCGTGCGAGAGGACGGGGCTCAAGGTATAAGATTGAAATGGGTTAGTATCCTCCAACAAGGCAAAATCTGTAAAACTTAATGCTCCCGTATCAGGATAAAAAATACGGGCAAGTATTTATCGTGAAAAAAGGGAAGGATCATATACAGGAATTATGCCCATCCAGAAGCGGTATGAAACCGTTATCCGGCAATTTGTCCGGCAGGCACAGGAGCGGTACACTGCCCATATCGACAAGATCATTCTCTACGGGTCGGTAGCAAGGGGTGATGCGAATGCAGATTCGGATATTGATCTCCTGGTGCTCTGGAATGGCAATGAACACGATGGCTGGCGGGCAATGACCGGCCTTGCATTCGACATCATGGTTGATACCGGCGATTATTTGTCGGTCAAAGTAATGAATGCAAAAACATTCAGCAGTGCATCCCCGTTCGGGCAGAATGTCATGAGAGAGGGGATTACGGTTGCCTGAACGTGATCTCACGCTTGCGGCAGAAACCCTCAGGGCCGCTGAATACCTCCTGAATGGCGGGTATTATAACGATGCGATCAGCCGGGCATATTATGCAATGTTCTATGCAGCCCGGGCACTTCTGGCCAGCCGCGATCTTCACCCGAAGGGACACAAGGGTCTCATCATCTTTGTTCGGGCTGGAGTTTGTCAAGAAGGGTTTTATTGAAGAAACCTATGGCCGGGCTCTCTCGTATGCCAAAGAGCGCCGTGAAACCGTTGATTACAATATCGAAGCTACCATGACTCCGGACGAAGCAGCGATCATCATTGCGGATGCACGGAATTTTCTTGAAAGGATTGAGCGGGCATTCAACGAAATGGAATTGCAGAAATAATTTCTTTTGGATTGTCACTTTTTTTATTGTGAGGAGCGCCACAGCGGTTAAGGAATTGCGACGCCCTGCTGTTCGAGTCCCGAGAGAAGGGCGTTGATATCGTGAGTATAAGGATACGGGATTTTCCGGCTTACAAAAACTGCCTTGAGCGCTTTTTCTGCAGCCTGCTGGACCTGGAAGCAGAGATCTTCGTACAGG
>JGI24732J26686_1000685_pt1 | contig 16668 bp, 20 predicted proteins | sample EPASupsiteHSE623_FD_26686 | JGI IMG/M metagenome (IMG submission 26686)
ATGAACTCGGACGTGTCGGTCACGATGTCGCCAACATGGCGGGCGGGAAAATCCGGAGCCAGCCGGGAGAGCAGTTCGCGGGCGGATCGGGCCAAGGGAACCTCCCTGGAACAACACGAATTTCGTTTAAAATATGCAGCAGTTCAGGACAAACGGCAATGGGCGGCGTCGATTTCCTGCCGCGCAAAGGAAAACAACCGCTTTGCCGTTGTCCCTGGCGGCTGGTTTGGAAATTCTCCGCGATCCGCGGACGATGGAAAGGCCCCCGCACAGCCGGCTGGGGGCCTTTCCTGAAGGGTGGAAGGGTGATCGGCTCAGGCCGGGCGCAGGTCGTTGCCCTGCATCTTTCCGGGTTCCAAGGCGTCCAGGACGGCATCACCCGGTCCGACGTTGGATTGGCCCGCCAGCCCGTGGAGCGCGCCTAGTCGCGCAGCTCCTTGTAGTAATTGATCAGGCCGTTGGTCGAACTGTCGTGCGAGGCCACGGCCTGGCCGTCGCCAAGTTCTTTGAGGATCGTGCCGGCCAGCACTTTCCCCAGTTCCACGCCCATCTGATCGTAGGAATTGATGTCCCAGACGGCGCCCTGGGTGAAGATCTTGTGCTCGTAGAGCGCAATCAGCGTGCCAAGGGTCCTCGGGGTCAGTTCCCTGTAGAGAAACGAGTTGGTCGGCCGGTTGCCGGTAAACGACTTGGCCTTGGCCAGAAGCGACAGCCGAGCCTCGGGCAGGCCCTTGTCCGCCAGTTCCGCCCGGGCCTCGTCCTCGGTCTTGCCCTTCATGAGGGCCTCGGTCTGGGCGAAGAAGTTCGACAGCAGCATGTTCTGGTGGTTGCCAAGCGGGTTGTGGGTGCGGGCGGCGGCCAGGAAGTCGCAGGGGATGAGTTTTTTGCCTTGGTGGATGAGCTGGTAAAAGGCGTGCTGGCCGTTGGTGCCCGGCTCGCCCCAGATGACCGGCCCGGTGGAATAGTCCACAAAGCGGCCGTCATTGGACACGGACTTGCCGTTGCTCTCCATGTCGCCTTGCTGGAAATAGGCGGCAAAGCGGGTCAGATACTGGTCATAGGGCAAAATCGCCTGGGTCTGGGCGCCAAAGAAGTTATTGTACCAGACGCCCAGGAGTCCCATGATAACCGGGATGTTTTTGTCCAACGGCGCGGTGCGGAAATGCTCGTCCGCAACGAACGCGCCTTCGAGCATGGCCTCGAAGTTGTCAAATCCCACGGCCAACGCAATGGACAGGCCGATGGCCGACCACAGGGAATACCGGCCGCCCACCCAGTCCCAGAAGGCGAACATGTTGGCTGTGTCGATGCCGAATTGGGCCACGGCCCCGGCATTGGTGGACAAGGCCACGAAATGGCGGGCCACGGCCGCCTCGTCCCTGGCCTTTGCCAGGAACCACGCCCGGGCCGAGTGGGCGTTGGCCATGGTCTCCTGGGTGGTGAAGGTCTTGGAGGCGATGATGAACAGCGTGGTTTCCGGGGAGATGCGCCGCAACGTCTCGGCCAGATGCGTGCCGTCCACGTTGGAGACGAAATGCGGGGTGATGCCCGGCACGGCGAAATGGGCCAGGGCCAGCGAGACCATCTGCGGCCCCAGGTCCGAGCCGCCGATGCCGATGTTGACCACGTCCGTGATTGTTTTGCCGCTGTACCCCTTCCATTGGCCCGAATGGACCCGGCCGCAGAACACGCGCATCTGCCCGAGCACCCGGTTGACTTCGGGCATGACGTCCGCGCCGTCGACCAGGATCGGGCGGTTGGACCGGTTGCGAAGGGCCACGTGGAGCACGGCCCGATCTTCCGTGCGGTTGATCTTTTCGCCGGAAAACATGGCGTCGCGCCGGGTTTCGACCCCGGCCTGCCGGGCCAGATCGAAGAGCAGGGCCATGGTTTCGTCCGTCGCCCGGTTCTTGGAATAATCGAACAGGATGTCGTCCAGGCGCAGGGAGTATTTCCCGAACCGTCCGGGATCGGCGGCAAACAGATCGCGCATGTGCAGGTTGCCGATCGTCTGGTAGTGGGCGGCCAGGGCCGCCTGGGCTGGAAGCTCGGTAAACAGGGCCATGCGGTGTTCTCCTTATGCTGTCTCGGGCGCGGCGCATTGGCCGCGGCCGCGCCTTTGCCGGATAGCATAGTCCATGGCAAAAGGCATCTTGCCCGATGGCGTTTTTTCAGTCCGCAGCGACCTTGTCAGACGTTTTCCGCCGGGGCGGCCAGACCGAGAACAGCCGTGGCGTAGCCCTGGCGAAGCGCCTCCATGTAGTCGGCGTCCACCGGCCCCTTCCAGGTGACGACTTCGGAAAACCGTTTGGGAATGCGTGTGGCCATGGGATCATAGCCGGTGGCGACCTTGAGCCGCCACCGGGCCCGGCGGGCGTTCTCGCTGGCCGCGTCGAGCCCGGCCGCCAGTTCGCCGTAGCCCAGGCAGGACAGCAACGCGGCTATCGTTTCGGGCTTGTAGACCTCGCGGGCGAACAGGCAGGACACAAGGCACGTCAGCATGACCCGTTCCCGCTCGTCGTCGACCAGGAATTTCACGACGGCGTCAACATCCTTTTCCTTGTGCTTCTGGTCGTAGGAATAGGCCCCGGTGTCCAGATGGGAGTGGCGGAAGGCCACCGTCTGGGAAGCGAAATAGGTCTCGCCCGTGGCGTAGCCGGCCATCTCCTGGCCCAGCACGCAGGCAAAGTCCTCGCCGCCGTAGTGTCTGGCCGCGACCAGGGCCCCCTGGCCGAGGAGCGCATAGAAATCATTGGCCTTGTGTCCGATAAGCCACATGGCGCGCTTGAGCGCCGCCGCATCGCCGAAAGTCAGGCGCACTTCCGTGTCCTTTTCGGAGACAAGGCCCTTCTGGGCGGCTTCTACGGCCCAGGCCAGGGCCACGCCGGCGGAGATGACGTCGAGCCCCTGCCGGTCGGCCATGTCGTTTATGGCCAGCACCTCGGTGGGGTCCACGACGCCGAGCATGGGGCCGGCGGCGAAGTTGGGTTCGTGGTCATAGGCCACCTGATGGATGGCAAAGCGATGGGAGGTGGAAAACATCTCGCGCACCATGCCGACGTGGATGCAGCCCACCGGGCAGCCGGCGCAGGCGGCGTTGTGCATGAGGAGCTTTTCGGCAAAGGCCTCGCCCGAGATCTTGTCCGCATCGGGATCGCTTGTGGCGGCCAGATTGCGCCAGGGCAGGGACTTGAGCTCGTTTAGCGGCAGCACGTTGGCCGGCGTGCCGAGATTGTGGTATTTCTCCATCATTCCCGAGGAGGTGACCTTCTCGTGAATGTCCTTAAACAGCTTGGGATAGCTTTTGTCTTCGGGCAGCGGCAGATCGCCGTCGCCCATGACGGCGATGCCCTTGAGGTTTTTGGCGCCCATGACCGCCCCGGCGCCGAGCCGCCCGAAATGCCGATAGGTATCGACATTGATGCAGGCATAGGCCGAACCGTTCTCGCCGGCCGGGCCGATGCGCATGATGCTGCGGTGGCCGGACGCGCCGGCGGCGATTTTGCGCAGGAGCTTGCCTGTGGTGAACACGTCCGCCCCGCGCAGGTAGTGCACATCGAGCAGTTCGATGCGCCGGGACCCGACGGCCAGGGTTGAAAGCGTTTTCGCCTTTCCCGTCACTACCAGGGCGTCGTATCCGGCAAACCGCAAAGCCAGGGCCGAGCGTCCGCCGGCATGGGATTCCGCGTAGTTGCTGTTGTAGGGGGATTTGAACCCGCATACGGTCTTGCTCATGAGCGGAAAATAGCCGGTCAGGGGACCGATGGCGAAAATGAGCGGCTGGCCGGGATCGAAGGCGTCGGCCCCGGGCAGACCGTATTTTTCATACAAAAGCGCCGCCAGCCCCGAACCGCCGATGAAGTCCCGCCGGCCGGGCAGGATGGCCAGATCGCCTCGTTCCCGGGACAGGTCGTAGACGAGGACGCGGAAGATATCGTTACTTGGCGACATGGCAGCTCTCCAGGCAGGGGGCGGGATCGGTTGCGGCCTCGACCAGCTCCAGACAGTCGTGGGGGCAAAAGGGAATGCATTGGCCGCAGTGGATGCACACGCTGGGATTGCCGGCGGCGTCCAAGGCGATGGCCTCGACCGGGCAGGCCGCCGCACATTTCCCGCATTGGATGCACAGCGATTTTTTCAGGATGACGCCGCCGCCGGATTTGCGCTGGACCAGAGCGGCGGTGGGGCAGGCTTTGGCGCAGGGGGCAGGCTTTGGCGCAGGGCGCAGGGTCGCAGGCCAGACAGAGGACGGCCTGGAAGCCGCTGGACACGCCGCCTGTCGACCGGATGCGGATTCCGGCGGTATTCCAGGACATGTTTTTGTAGACGAGCCGGGCACAGGCCAGCGAGCAGGAATGGCAACCGATACAGCGTTCCATCCGCACGGCGCGATGGATTTTCATGAGTGGGCCCCCATTGGCGCATTCGGCCAAAAATGAAATAACTCGTTTAGGAAATTCATGATACCATAGTGGCATTCCCCCCATGGGAGGTCAACTGCCGGGATCTGGCAAAGGGGCTTTTTCGAGGCAAATCCCAAAGCAGTTCTTGACCCTGAGGGCAATTGCGCCTATAGACCGTTTTCCCGATGGGGGCGTAGCTCAACTGGGAGAGCGCTGCGTTCGCAACGCAGAGGTCGTGGGTTCAAGTCCCATCGCCTCCACCATAGGAAATCAAAAGGGTTGCAGCCGGATTGGCTGCAACCCTTTTTTTGGTGCGCCCGGCAGGGCGCAGTCAAAAAATGCAGGTGGCTGCATTGTTTTAAGAAATTGATCTGTTCTGCCCTTTCTCCGCTCCCCTGTCCCACCTCCGCCCCACTCCTGCGCATCAATGGCCTCCATGCCCACGCTGACGGCTTGCTTCTTTCCCCTTCTTGTTGATCATAAACGATCCCGGGCGCTGCGTCTGCATTGTCGCGCGTAATCTGCGCCACTATGGAATTCATTCCATGGAACTGCTCCCCCACTTTGGCGTTTCTCCANATTATTGTTTTGGGAACAGACTGAAAACAAACGAGAATTTTACATGAAAACTTGGCATGCATCTTGAGTAAGGGAGGGCAGGCTAGCCTTCATTTCAATGCACAATCAATACAGGAGCTTCCCATGGCAAAGGTACAGAAGTCTACGGATTCTTCCAGTTTGGCTGAGGTCGTTGATCGCATCCTCGACAAGGGCATTGTGATCGATGCCTGGGTCAAGGTGTCGCTGGTGGGGATCGAGCTGTTGTCCGTCGAAGCCCGCGTGGTCATCGCTTCGGTTGAGACCTACCTGAAGTACGCCGAGGCCATCGGCCTGACCGCCAGCGCTGCCGCTCCGGCGTAAATAGCGATCCGGGAACGGGCTCTTATTCCAAATCGGCCGCGATGGGCCTTTTTGGGGGTAAGAGCCCACCCGCACCGCGTTGCATCATGCCGCGCAGGCGGAAATGTGCACCCGGTGGGCCGGGCAACGGTGAAAAAGGAGAAACAACATGGGCCGCTTGACCGAGGGAATGACCCGCTTGTGCGGGGAGATTGTGGCCTTGCGCGGAGCGCGGAAAAGCTTCGTGAAAGACAATTGCCATAACGTAGCCGCCATGCGGCGCGGCTTTTCCCAGGCCCGCGCCGCGATGGCTGCAAAGACGAAAAAGGATCGGCAGCATTACGTTGCCGACTTGAAGGGAACCGTGGCCGGTTTACGGCAGGAATTCGCCGCCGACCTCGACGGAGCCCGCCGGGCCTGGGCCGGGAAGTAATTTTTTTTGAAGGCAGTCATCCGAAGCTGCGCCAACCAACCGCTTTTAAAAAAGGAATTGCGCAATGGCAAAGATACAGAAGTCCACCGATTCGTCCAGTCTGGCTGAAGTCGTTGACCGCATCCTCGACAAGGGCATCGTGATCGATGCCTGGGTCAAGGTGTCGCTGGTGGGGATCGAGCTGTTGTCCGTCGAGGCCCGGGTGGTCATTGCTTCGGTTGAAACCTACCTGAAGTACGCCGAGGCCATCGGCCTGACGGCCAGTGCCGCCGCTCCGGCCTAGGCCGCCTTGGAATGGCCAGAGGGACTATGTGTTTCATACGGAGGGGCCGGGGGGTCCCTCCGGCAGCGCGCCGCAATAAGAAAGGAGAACCCACATGGGTCGCTTAGCTGAAGACATGACCCGCTTATGTGGTGAGATCGTGACCCTGCGGGGGGCGCGGGAGAGCTTCGTGACGGACTTGCGTCAAAGCGTCGCATCCATGAGGGGCTGTTTCCGTCGAACCCACTTTGAAATGGCGAGGGCTTCCAGAGAGAAGCGCCTGGCTGAGTTGTCCGGGCTGAGACAATCCGTGGCCGCCATGAAGTCGGGCTTTCACTGGTCCCACGCGAACATGGCCCGGGAAACCCTCAGGGGCCGGCTGTCGTTTGTCGCCGGTTTGAAGAAAGCGTCGGCCAATCTGCTGCATGAATACGCCCTTGATCTGGAGGGCGCGCATCGGGCCTGGTCCGGTTCGTCCCTGGCGGAGCGCCAGGCCTCGGCTGCGGCCGAACAGCGGGCTGCCGAGGCGCGCCGCCAGGCCGAGGAGGAGAGAAAAGCCCGGGAACATGCCGAGCAGCAGATGCCGGCGCCTGAAGTGCAAGCCGAGGCCGAACAGCCGGAAGCGGTCGCACTCGAAGTTCAAGCCGAAACCGAGCCGTTGGAAGTGGTCGATCCTGAAGCCCAAGCCGAGTCCGTGCAATCGATGAGGCACGAACACCGCTCTTCCGGAAAGAAAAGACGCTGACGATCCGGGTGGCAATGATGGCGCCCGAGGTTGGATCCATGAAACCGGCGCCGGAAGTGGAGTCCGTACTTTGCCCCGCATCCGGCGCTGGCAATACGTTGCATGGCTTGTATGGCTTGTAAAATGATCACAGGAGACCTCGTCATGATAGCCCAAAAAGGGGAACGAGCCGCCGCGTCCAAGAGTATCGGATTGGGTCCCGATGACCGCATCGTTCCCGAACCCAGCCCCAGTTTCGTTGAGACATCGTATGTCCAGGACCTGACGCAACGCGCCCTGGCCTATCTGGAAGTGGGATATCCCATCCACTTTGCCGGTCCGGCGGGGACAGGGAAAACGACCCTGGCCTTTCACGTGGCCGCGCAGTTGGGGCGGCCGATCTCCCTTATTCACGGCGACGACGAGTTCAGCAGTTCCGATCTCGTGGGCCGCCACTCCGGCTATCACAAGCAAAAGCTCGTCGACAATTATATCCACTCCGTCCTCAAGACCGAAGAGTCCATGGACTTTACCTGGATGGACAATCGCCTCACCACCGCCTGCCGCAACGGCTACACCCTGATCTACGACGAATTCAGCCGGTCCAGGCCCGAAGCGAACAACGCGTTTTTGAGCATCCTGGAGGAGAAGATCCTCAATCTTCCCAAAAATACCAGATTCGGGAAGGGGTACCTGGAGGTCCACCCGCATTTCAGGGCTATTTTCACCTCCAATCCAGAGGAATATGCAGGAGTGCACAAGACCCAGGACGCCCTTATGGACCGTCTCATTACCATCCAGTTGAACCACTTTGACCGGGAGACGGAAATCCAGATCGCCATGGCGAAGTCCAACCTGCCCCGGGAGGATGCGGAGACCATCATCGATGTCATCCGGGAATTGCGCGGGGTGGGGGTCAACAATCATCGGCCCACGATCCGTTCCTGCATCGCCATCGCCAAAATCCTGGTCCATCGCCACGCCCGGGCGTGGCAGGAGGACGCGGTCTTCCTGTGGGCCTGCCGGGACATCCTGCAAACGGATACGGCCAAGGTCACGCGGGACGGGGAGTCCTTGATGGGACAAAAGGTGATGGAGGCGATCCAGACGGTCTGCGGGTCGAAGCGGCCGGCGCCGCGTTTCGCCAGCCAGGGAGCGGGCCTGGCGAGGGGATGAGGCATGGGCGTCAACCGACGAGGTTTACGGGATATCCAGACATTGTCCGGCCGGGTCGGCAAAGTGAATGCGCCGCACAACGCCTTCATGCGCATCAGCCACATCGAACTGGAGAAGGCCCGGCGAGGCCGGGAGCGAGACGCCGCCAAGCGGTTGATCGACGACATTGACGAACGCATCAGAGAGATCGAGGCCGAAAAGGCCGTGATCCTGGAGAACCTGGAAAACGGGAAATTTGAAACGGAGGGGGCGTCCAGTCCGGACCGCACGACCGAGGGCTTCAAGATCCGGTACTGAGCGCCGCATCCGTTTGGACGCAACGCAGCCGCCAGCCAAGGGCGCGAGGAGGTCGATCATGTTCACCTTGAAAACGTCCGGACAGTTGCGGAGCATGCGCAACCGGAAAAGTTTCCGGGCGTGCCCGACGTCCACGGGACTGTCTTCGTGGCGGGCGGAAGTCCGACGCCAAAGCCGTGAAGACGTGGTCCTGGCCAAAAGCGAATTGCGCCGCCGCCTTCTGGCGGAGTTGTGGGACGCGCATTTCCGGCGCTGCCGGTTGATACGGATGGCCTAGGCCGAAAATGGGCTTCCCCTCCGCTTCGAGGCTGGAAGACGCCATGCCCGTCCCGGACATGGCCTGGACCGAATGCTCGGTGAAGGAGACTGCAATGCAACTCAATTGTCTTTCCTGCGGCCACAAGCTGGAGTTGGACGCGGCCTATGACGACTTTGAAGGCCCGGTCAAATGTCTCTGCGGCGCCATGCTCAACATCAGGACCCAGGAGGGCCAGCTCAAGGCCATCTGTCTGGTTGAGCAGCCCCGGAAGGAGCCCGAGGCTTCCCCCGAATGGGCCGGAAAATGATGGAGTGACCGGCGGGGAATGCGTTTGCGGCCTTGGCGTGGCAAGGTTTCGACCCACAACTTTCAAACAACGCGGGTGAGCTATGTCCGAACGAGCCGACGCCGGAAGGACCGGCAAATACGTCTATGCCGTGGTGCCCGCCAAGGCGGATCAGGTCTACGGTTTTTCCGGAATCAACGGGAGCAGGGTGTACGCCATCTCCAACGGACAGGTGGCGGCGGTGGTCAGCGACGTGACGAATGCGCGCATACGCCCGGAACGACGCCATTTGGCGGCGCAGCAGCAAGTCTTCAAGAGTCTGATGGACGAGGAGGCCGTGCTGCCCATGAGCTTTGGCATTATCGCCAACAGCAAAAAGGCCGTGCAGCAGATCCTTGCCCGAAACGGCGAAGCCTTTCTCAAGCAACTCCACCGCGTGGCCGGCATGGTGGAGATGGGTTTGCGGGTTTCCTGGGATGTTCCCAATATATTTGAGTATTTTGTGACGACCCATCAGGAGCTCAGGCAGGCCCGGGACCGCCTTCTCGATCCCGGCCGCAATCCTTCCCAGGAGGACAAGATCGAGATCGGCCGTCTGTTCGACCGTCTCCTCACCGCGGACAGGGAAAACCACTTGCAGCAGGTAAGGCAAATATTGTCCCAGTGTTGCCGGGAAATCAAAAGCAATAAATGCCTTCAGGAAAACAGGGTCATGAATCTGGCCTGTCTGGTCGCCCGAGGGGGCTTGGAGAATTTCGAAGCCGCCGTGTTCGAGGCCGCCAAGCTTTTCGATAACAATTTTGCTTTCGATTACAATGGGCCGTGGGCCGCGCATAATTTTGTGGAATTGGAGTTTGCGGTATGACCCGATGGCGCAGGTGGTGGTCCCATGCTGCTCGTTGACGATATCCTGGCTTTTCCCCTCCGGAGCATCCTGTGGATTTTCCGTGAAATCCACAATGCGGCCCAGAGCGAACTTGAAAATGAAGGAGAAGTCATCACCGCCCAACTGAGCGAATTGTATATGCTCTTGGAAACCGGCCGGATAACCGATGCAGAGTTCGACGCTGAAGAAAAACAACTCCTGGATCGCCTGGATAGCATTCATGATGCCAGACACCGCATGGAAGAGGAAGAGAAAGCGGAGGCATAGCGAGAGGAATTCGGCGTTCGTTTACTGGATGTTGTGGAGCATGAACCGGGGGATACATGATTTCTCGTTCAGCCAGACAACCTGGGACGAAGGATGAGCCCTCGTTTTTCCGGCCTCCCGCCCCCCGGCTTTTGTTCTTTGGCGGCAAGGGAGGCGTGGGGAAAACCACCTGCGCCGTAGCCGCATCGCTGAAAATGGCGCGTTCCGCTCCAGAAAGCGCCTTTCTGCTGGTCTCTACCGACCCGGCCCATTCCCTGGTCGACAGCCTCGCCGACCTTGNCCTGCCCGCGAATCTGCGCGCCCTGGAATTCNATGCGCAACAGTCCCTGGAGGAATTCAAGGCGAAATACCGGGACAAGCTCCTCGCGATCGCTGCCAAGGGCACCTTTTTCGACACCGAGGAACTCAACAAAATCCTGGATCTCTCCCTGCCAGGGCTCGACGAGGTCATGGCGCTGATCGAAATCTCCACCACCTGGATGGAGTCCGGACGCTACAAGACGGTTATTATTGATACCGCGCCGACCGGCCATACGCTCAGGCTTCTCGGCATGCCCGACGTGATCCAGACCTGGCTGCGGGCCCTGGACACCCTTCTGGCCAAGCACCGCTTCATGCGCCATCGCTTCCAGCAAAAGGCGTCGTATGACGAACTCGACATTTTTCTGTTGGATATGAACTCCTCGATCGCCCGGATGAAGACGCTCTTGCATGACCGCGAGCGCTGCTGCTTTGTCCCGGTGATGCTGGCCGAGGAGTTGAGCGTCCGGGAGACAGCGAATCTTTTGGACAACCTGGACCGGCAACACATCCGAAGCGGCGACATCGTCGTCAACCGGCTGTTTCCGGAGAACGATTGCCCGGTNTGCGCCGATGCGCGGCGTCGGCAGCAACGCTCACTGAAGCCTTTTGTTTCGCGCCTGGCGTCGCCCGGGCATGCTTTTTTCGGAGCAATGTTGCAGCCCGAGGAGGTGCGCGGAGCGAGCCTGGAAACTTTCTGGGAGAACGTCGCCAGGCTCCAGGTGTCCGAAGTGGCTGACGCCGGAAATCCGCCGCCGCTGTCTCCCCTGGTCGAGGCGGCGCCGAAGGCTCCCTCGGCTGAAACCCGGCTGCTCGTGTTTGGGGGCAAGGGCGGCGTGGGCAAGACGACTTTGGCGTGCGCCACGGCGATGCGTCTGGTGCGCGAATTTCCGGAGATGGAGATATTCCTTTTTTCCACCGATCCGGCCCACTCCCTCGCGGATTGCCTGGGCCTGCCGGTCGGCCCGGAGGCGACCCGCCTCGTCCCGGGGCTTATCGCCATGGAAATCGACGCCACGGCGGGGTTCGAGGCTCTCAAGGAAATCTACCGGCAAGAAATCCAGGCAGTTTTGGCCAAGTTGTTCGCGAAGTTCGACATGCCCTTCGATCGCAAGGTGGTGGAGCGGATGCTGGACATGTCCCCTCCCGGCCTGGACGAGATTATGGCCCTGACCACGGCCATGGACTTCGTCAAGCCCGATGACCGGCGTATCCTTATCCTGGATGCCTCGCCTACCGGGCACCTCGTCCGGCTTTTGGAGTTGCCGCGCCTGATCGAGGACTGGCTCCATGCCATTTTTGACATCCTGTTGACGTATAATCTGTCCGCGCGCCTGCCGCGGTTCTCCCGGCGTTTGGTCAACATGTCCAAGAACCTGAAAAGACTTCGCGCCTTGTGGGAAAACCCGAGCAAGGCTGCCGTCTACGCTGTGGCCATCCCCACCGAGATGGCCTTCCTGGAAACCAAGGATCTGCTGGCCGCCTGCACCCGGCTTGGTCTGAGCGTGCCGGTTGTATTTCTGAATCTGGCCACGTTGCCAAGTGCGTGCCCCTTGTGCGCATCCCTGCATCGGGGGGAATCGGCCGTCAGGGCAAAATTCCAACAAACCTTTCCGGACGTGCATCAGGCCCTGGTGTACCGCCGGGGAGAACCTCTGGGCCTGGAACGCTTACGCGAGCTGGGGCAGGCCTTATACCAGCCGCAAGGGAGCTCCCCGTGACAACGCCTCCAAAGGACACATTGCCGGATGGATATGAACACGTCAGCCTGTGCGAGGCTTTGGACAGGGTCTTGAATAAAGGCGCGGTGGTTTTCGGGGAACTGACGATCTCCGTGGCCGATGTGGATCTGATCTATCTGGGCCTTCAGCTCGTCCTCACATCCGTCGAGACCGCGCGGAGCGGTTCGGACAACGCGGGAGTGCGGGACGACTTCAAAGGGGCAGGATCATGAAGGCGCCGTCGGAAGCATGGATGGATTCGCAGGATTTGGACGATTTCGCCAAGGTGATGCAACGGGGAAACGAGCCGTCCCCACAGGAAGGGCAGCCGGGGGGGCTTGCGGGCAACCGGTTGGCTCTCGACGGCGAGACCGTCAAAAACGGGCTGGGGCAACTGGTGCTGACCCTGGTAAAGCTCCTGCATGAACTCTTGGAACAACAAGCCCTCCGGCGCATCGAGGGCGGTTCGCTCGATGCCGCGGAGATAGAAAGGCTCGGAGTGGCCCTGATGCGGCAGGGGCAGGAGATCGACCGGCTCCGACGGGAGTTCGGCCTGGAAGAGGATGATCTCAATTTGGACCTTGGCCCTCTTGGCCGGCTCTTCTGATATTTTTCCGGGAAAAGCCATGCGCAAGGTCAAACCTGAACTGACCGCAGAAGAGAAAACGGAACTTCTCAGGCCATTCGGAGAAAAAGCCATGACACGAAACGACAGGCGGGACGGCGTCCAGAGTTCTTTGCAGAGCACAAATCTGGCGGACCTCCTGGAACGGTTGTTGGATAAAGGCGTGGTGATCGCCGGGGATATCAAAATCAAGCTGGTCGAGGTGGAACTGTTGACCATCCAGGTGCGACTGGTCATCTGTTCGGTGGATAAGGCCCGGGAAATGGGACTGGATTGGTGGCTGAACAACCCGGCCTTCATGTCCGAATCCAAACCCAGTGGGCTGGCGGAGTCCCTGGGCGCCATTGAGGAACGACTGCGCCGGGTGGAAGCGGCTCTGCCCGCATCCGAGTCGGCATAGCGGAGGATGGTTCACGGCTGTTTTTTTTGTCGAAGGCGAGGAAATATGCACTGAAGTGTTGCACAAATTTATACGGTGCGGTATGGTCTAGATCCTTAAAGAAGGAGTTGTTGTTTGTCTGTGACGGTGCGCTGAAAAGAAGTTTGTTGTTGTTTCGTCCTGTCGAGATGGTTTTGTAAGATACGCATTTGTCAAGATATTGTTTGAAGATGGCATGGTGTACAGCGCGTGGCAGGGTATGTCACGCGCGAGAGGATAATCGTGTCCGGTGTGATGTTTTAAGAGGTGGGAAATTGTTTCTATGGCTAATTGTTTAGGGATCGTCGTACTGGGACAGGGCTCTTTGTCGGCAAAATATTTGGTGGAATTGCGGTAGCCAAGTCGCGCATTTCTCCGACTGTAGGTGCGTCTCGTTTCTGGATCGTTCGGCATAACGCTGAAGACAAGGAAGATACGCCATGATGTTCGCGGTTGTAGCCATTTTCCCGGTTGGCGGCGCCACTCTGGCTTGGTCGGCCATGGCCGGCTCCGGACTCGCGAGCAATGCCTCTCCGCGTCGAACCTCTCCTGTTCCTTGAATGTCGCCCGGCCGCCGCCGGGTTGAACACGTCTGTCCGGCTCCCTTCGGGAATATTTGTGAATACCTCATTGATACGGCATAACGCTTGCGCATGGCATCATGAATAGGATAATTTATTTTTCAGTCCTGACAATAAGTTGAATATATGCAAAAGAGCGCATTTGTGCAGCAAGGCGTCTTCAGGAGACTTTGGGTCGGCCGCGGACGAAGGGCCCGTGGCAAGAGGCGGTCATGAATACTGCAACCCTCCCCGACATGCCGCCAAGGAAGCTTGTTTATTTGCCTATTGTCCATACCCTGGCGGATATGGGGGGGCTTGGCGAATCGGTGTCGCAACAGGCCCTGCAGCGGCTGGGCCGTAAACGGTACTCGCATAAAGTCGAAACGATAGACGGGATGTGGAGTGCGATCGAGAGGGTCGTGGACGCCTTGCCCCTCGATTGGGGCACGGTCCGCCTGTACCAGGACGGCTTGCCGGTATGCGGCCAGGAGAAGGAGATCGTGGAGGATCTGGCCCGGGCGGGGAGTCGGAACCATCAGCTTCTTGTGCGGCTGATGGGGAAAGGGGCGGCGCTTATGGGGACCGAGTCGGCGGACCTCTTGGTGCAGGAATACCAATTGGCCCGGCAAACCCTGGCGACAGAGGGAACCGTCCGGTTGTCCGAAGGGCCACGCGTAACGAAAAGCAATGGAAGTGACGTGCTGCTTGAGCGTCGCGACCAGTATATTGCCAAAAGGATTAATGAGACGCTGAATCCTGGAGAGGTTGGTATACTGTTCCTTGGAATGCTTCATTCCGTGGCGGCGATGCTCGATAAGGATATAGGTGTGGAGTTTCCTTTGTATCGACCCCTTAGCCGCTTCAGGGGGTAAAATGCCATTACGCAACAGTCGGGTTTTGATCGTAGACGATGAGGTCGATATTTGCCTCATGCTTTCCCATCTTATGGAGCGAGAGGGATTTATTAGTCTGACGGCCCATGACGGAGAGATGGCTTTGAAAATGATCGCGCTGAAAAAGCCCGATCTGCTTTTGGTGGACATCAAGATGCCCGGCATGGACGGGATGGAGGTTCTGAAACGGGTCAGAGAGTTGGACCCGGACCTGCCTGTGATCATGATCACCGCGTTCCCCCACGTCACCGGAGCGGTGGATGCCATGAAAGGAGGGGCTTGCGATTATCTCCCCAAACCCTTCGAGCACGCGAAAGTCGTTTGCACTGTGACCCGCGCGCTGCGGGAGCGGGCGCGGCGGCGGCGGCTTCTGGACCAGGCCGACCGGGCCGCCGGGGATGCCTCCCTCAGGGAGTTGATGGGACACAGCGAGGCGGTGGCCCGGATCATCGAAAAAGTGAATCAGGTGGCCAAGTCTGACTTCAGCGTCCTGATCCAGGGCGAAACCGGCTCCGGCAAGGATCTGGTGGCCCGCGCCATCCACCAGCAGAGCCATCGCGCCAAGGGGCCCCTCGTTCCGGTGGATTGCGGCGCCATCCCCGAGACGCTCATTGAAAGCGAGTTGTTCGGGTATCAGAAGGGGGCCTTCACCGGGGCAGCCGGAGCCAAACCGGGGAAATTCGAAATAGCCCGGGGAGGGACGCTCTTCCTGGACGAGATCTCCAATCTTCCGCTGTGTTCGCAGGCCAAGCTGCTTCGCGTCCTGCAGGAAAAAGTGGTCTACCGGCTGGGGGGCACCAAGCCCGTGCTGGCCGATGTCCGGCTTCTGGCCGCCACCAACCAGGATTTGAGCCAGCTGGACACGGCGACCATGCGCGGCGACCTGTTTTTCCGTTTGAACGAATTCACCCTGATCGTTCCCCCGTTGCGTGAGCGCAAAGAGGATATCGCCTACCTGTGCAACCGCTTTGTGGCGCTCACCAATACGGAGCTTCATAAGCACGTCGGGGGGATAACAGACTCATGTATGGATATTCTTGGCGCATACAACTGGCCAGGAAACGTACGCCAATTGCGGTCCGTCATTCGTCGTGCCGTACTCCTGGCCGAGGATACGATCACGGAAAAACACCTGGACATCAAGAAGATTCCCTCCTCGGGCATGTCCTTTGTTCAAAGGGCGCCAAAGGCGCCTTGGCAGGGCCATTCTTTCAAAGAGATCGTGCGTGGCGAGGTGAGTTCCATAGAAAAAGAAATTCTTGTCCAGGCCATGGACTACACCGGCGGCAACAAGGCTGAGGCGGCAAGGCTGTTGCACATCGATTATAAAACCATGCACACGAAGCTCAAACAGTTCGGGCTGCAAAAACAAGGGGAACGGTATGACTAGAAAAAAGAAGCCGTCTGGGGAAGGGGAGGAGGATTCCGGTTTCCGCGGCCTGTTTACGGGACTCGGGGAACTCATCGAGAAGGTTGGCGAGTTGGCCGAAAAAGGGGAGGAATTGAAAAGAAGCAGCGAGATGCAGGGAAAGGGACCAGGGAAGGCGTTCAAGGGGGTTTACGGGTTCTCCGTCAAGGTGGGTCTGGGCGACCGGGACATCAAGGTGGAGCCCTTCGGCAACATCCACCGGGAGACGGAAACCGGAGATGCCGAGGTCCAGGAGATCCGGGAGCCGGTGGTCGACGTCTTTGAGGAGAAGGACCATCTCCTGGTGTTGGCCGAAATGCCCGGCATCGGCGTCAAGGACGTAACCCTTGAAGCCACGGATGATCTGCTGACCATCGACGCCGCCAAGGATGACAAGAAATACCACAAGGAGATCCTGCTGCCCCGGAGTTATCCCCGGGAGAAGATGCACATCTCCTGCAACAACGGCATTCTCAGGATCAAATGCGTCCAATGAACGCGGGATCGGGAGGCGGTATGCAGGGATCTGAAGGTGANTCGCTCAAACTCAAGGTGTCGGAAGCTCTCAGCAAGGATGTCGGCAGGGCGTACGCCCGCATGGGGCCGGAAGACCAGGAGCGATTGGGACTCGCCATTGGCGATATCGTGGAAGTCGTCGGGAAGCGCAGGACGGTATGCAAGGTGATGCCTGCGTACAAGGAACTGCGTGGCCAGTCCAGGGTGCAGTTGGACGGGCTGACCCGCGACAATGCCGGGGCCGGGATCGACGAATTCGTGCAGGTGCGCAAAACCGCCTGCCGTTCGGCCGAGCGGGTGGTGCTCACGCCGGTCACCCTCATTCCCGCCG
>JGI24732J26686_1000687_pt1 | contig 16624 bp, 17 predicted proteins | sample EPASupsiteHSE623_FD_26686 | JGI IMG/M metagenome (IMG submission 26686)
GTAACTATTCAGCCATGCCGTCTAAATCATTACGAATTCAGGCAGCAACCCAAGATCCCAATGGGATGAATGGCTTTCCTTTAAAAACTCCCTGAATCGCGTCGATAACTGAGATTGAGTTCTTTTTAGCCGTAGAGATATACCCTCTGATGCGGCAAAATATTTTTGCTCCTTCCCAACTTCTAAAGTTGCCTGAGATCTTCTGCTGAACTTTCATCATCCGTATGTCCCTTTCAGCCAGATTATTATCAAATGGAACCTCGAAGTCATACATGAAGGCTAGAACTTCTCTCCGATACTTTTGCAATCTCTCCAACAGATTTTGGGTCTTCGTTTGCTTCTTTCTTCCACGTTTTTTGATTTGGGCTTTTAAATTCGAGGCGATTTGCGGAAGGTTTTCGAGTTTGGCCATTTTGATTACATGATCATATCTCTTTTCGAATTCATTAATCTCAGCGAGATCCAATTTGAAATCAATTGGCTTTCTGTAGTCAACAATGGTTTTAATATCAATCAGCTGATCGATCAAGTCCTGAGCCCAATTCTGTTTATCCACATCATGAACGAAGATGAGATCTCTTATATTATGTGAATTGCAGAGGGCATGCTTGCAGTTGAATTTGAAATAGGAACTCCAGCCGTCATGCATGGCTATTCCGGTGTAAACCGGCAGTATTCCCATATCTTCGTTGGCCTTAGATCCACGACGGGCATTTGCGGCATAATAGGTCCTATTTGGGGTTGAAACCACATGGCACCATTTTCTCTTTCCCTCAATACGCATACCTGTTTCATCAAGACAAATAACGGGCGATGCGATCAGCTGTTGTTTGATGATCTCTTCGACCGGCTCCAAGGCTTCATAACAGGTTCGATTTATATCGATCAAAGTACTCTGGCTCAAATGATGGCCGAATAAGTCGACGAATGTCTCACTTAATCTGTCAAAAGGAACGAACTGATATTGATTTAGATAAGTGGCGACAGATTTCAAGCGAGTTCCATATTGAACGGGATATGCAACATCTTCTGGAAAGGCGGCTATATTGATGCAACCGCAATTAGGGCAGATCTTACTCTCAGCTTGATGTTCGAATACTTCAACTTTGATANGCGGCAAATCGAATACCTGCCGCCGTTCATGATTCAAAGCTTCGGTATCGAACAGAGACCGACCGCACAATTCGCATTTGGTAACAGGATGAACGATTACGTGATCTGGCTTGTCAGCCATTTCCAGTGTGTGTCCTTTATGGCCTTTCTGACCACCTACAGATCTACCACTCGGCTTGCGCTGGCTTTTGGTCTTTTTGAAGGTATCAGTCGAGGGAGGTTTGCTGCTATTGCGACTGTTTTTATTGATTTGATTCTCTAATGATTTTACCCTCTCCTCCAGTTCGGCGATCCTAGCTGCTTGTAGCATTATTATAGCACAAACTGCTTCAAAACCTTCTTCATAAACCGCTAAAATATCTTCGCGACTCAACGAAATGGATCTGCCTGATTGCACTGAAGTGAGGGAATTATCTGGGATGATACCCGCCATTTGAATTTGATGAGAATTGCCTCCCTCCATTATTTCACTTGTATGAGTATCATTAATATTTAAATTATAGGCTGATCGGCGAGGTTCATGATATTTGGGCGGAAAAATGAAGTTTTAACTGGGTGGCTGAATAGTTACATGGATTTAAAACGATTTGTCCTTGGTTTAGTCATAAATCAATTTGGCTTTCCGCTTTTTACCAGGGCCTATTTTTTCCTACCTGTAAGTTTAGCTCACCATCTTGCTGATGTAACTATAATGCCCTAATAATGTATCTTGGTTATACCCCATCCCAGCTGAGTAGCCCTGCAGTCATCGGCATTCTTTCAGCTACGGCGCCAGCTTATGGCCCTTCTCCAGCTGCTGAATCTGTTCTTCGCCTTTGGCAGCCAATTCCTTGAACTGATTGATGGTATCCCGCATTTTGGGCAGAGCTTCCTGCTTATAGGTGCTGATGGAATCCAACGCTTCCATGACATCGGCAAAGGCAGTCTTCAGCGTCTCGACAGAGATGTTGGCTTCCATTGATTGCCTCTGGATTTCCACCCCTTGTCTCTTCAGCAATTCCGATGTGCTGCTGATGATATTATTCGTGGTCTCATTGAGCATTTGAATCTTCTTCAGGACAATCTTCTGGTTATAGAGAGCGCCGGCAACCTCCACTGAGGTCCTCAAAGCGGAAATCGTCACAGTTTGGGCCCTTTCTACCCCGCGCATCAGTTCCCTATTATTTCTGATCACAACCTCTGTCGCCATTGCGCCCTGCTGATTGACAACGATCATCTGCTGCATATCCATAATCCTCTGCCGCAGCGGAAAGAGAACTTCTTCCGTGACAAATTTAACTTTTTCCGGGTCTTCGTTCCTGGATTTGGCCGCTACGATTTGCATTTCAATCGATTTGTCCATCAGGATACCGAGCTGAACCTCTTTCATCAGCTTTTTGGTCAAATCGCGCATTGCCTGCTGTTCGATTTCCAGAGTGGTATTATCGTTTTTCAGGGTTGTTTTCCCTTTATCCAGAGAGACAATGATATCCGCAATCGCCGAATCTGCTTTCTGGTATCTGGCAAAATAGGCTCTGACCGGGTCGAACAGCTTGCCGATGATGCCGGTCTTGGTGAAATCAATCAGGCTGGGGTCTAGGTCTTTTAGTTCCCGGTTCAAATCCATTAAACCTTTTGCCACAACACCGCCTTCATCTCCGTCTCTGGACAGGTTCCCGACTGTCACCTGCAGCAAAGAATTTTTAGCTGCTGAGCTTCTCATCGAGGCAGCCCCAAAAGACTCGATCGACTGGAGGATGTACTTCTTTTTGGCAAGTTCATCGACATCCAGGGTCAGAATTTCCGCAACATTGTTTTCCGCTACAGCCTGAAGCCGGGCTACTTCTTCCGGCACCGGTTTGACTTGTTCCTGGACCTCTTTCTTAATTGCCGCTTCATCGAGCACTTCCATGGTGAAAGCCATCTTAATCCTCCGATATTCACATCTCCGCATTAAACAGTTGGCCCAGTTTATAGGTAACATTTTCGGTATCGGCGTTAATACAGACAGCCTCATTGATGCTGGAGATTTTTTGCAGCTCCGGGATATTCGCGTTATAGCCAATTGTGTCTATAGGTATTCCAAGGTCCTGCACGGTGCCTTTAATTTCGTCCAGCGAATGGCCTCTATTGCTATTGCCATCGCTGAGAACAAAAATCATCGGTCTCAGATTGGGATCTGCATCGTCACCTGCTGCCTTCTGATCTATGAGCATCTGCATGGCGACGACAATCCCATCGAAGGTTGCCGTGTTGCCGCCTGCCTTCAAATCCTTAACCGCTCCGGCAAACTTGGCCCTCTGGTTCGCATCGAATTTGGCAATCGGCAGATCGATGTTGACATCGTTGGAATATGATATCAGGCCAACCAGATTGTCCTTACCGATATAGTATTGACCTTCGATCAATGAACGTCTCAATTTATTCAGCGGTTCGCCGTCCATGCTGCCGGAAACATCGGCCACAAAGACTGTGCAAATAGTGTTTTTCGCTTCTTTCCAGATTTTTTGTGCCTGAATGATCTCATCGCCGCTGACTGCTTTAGCTTCGGATTGGTATTCATTAAGGCCGTTAAAACCATACCTGGTGGCCAAGGTCTGGTACTTTTCCTGCTCTGTGAATTCAACGAATTTATCCAGGATTTTCCTTTTCTCTGCCGATAGAGCACCTATCGCATACATCGGGCTGTCATGTCTGAACCCAAAGGGAATAAATTCGTAGGACCTGATATCCGGTGCATTCACATAGGTCTGGTATTCCAGGATAAAACCGTCCAGATCACCTGATTTGGCTGCTTCCCTCATTATCAGAGTAGTATAGGCGACCACGGGAATATTGGACTGGAAGCTCTCAAATCCTGCTTTTGCTCTGTCACTCAATAAGTCGCTGCTGTCAAAGGTCTCTAAAGCTGAAATCAGAAAGTTCAGCCCGGTTGAACTAGCCAAAGGATTGGTGTAGCCCATCTTCAGTTCCTTGTTCGCGACAGCATCGATAATCGTCTTGATATTTATTGCACCGTATTTGTTTACCAGCTCTTCTTTCTTGGATTTAGTGAGCAGGATCCCGGCGACATTGCCGGCAAGTCTTTTTTGCACTAACTGGGCTTTAACTCCCCGGGAACGGATCATTTCGCCCCAGAGTTCATTGGATGGCGTATAGGCAGCCGGCAAATACTTCCCTGAAGTAATATAATCGGCACCATCCCCGGAAGGTATACCTCTGAGCCTTACCGATACCTGTTTGCCGTCAATCATTATTGCCGCATTATTGAAGTCTCTGGCCACTTCTGTCAGCCAGCCGTCAGTACCGATGCCGGCCTTTTCCGTTGAGGAAAATATTTCGATGTAGCTTGGTGTGCTGCTGTCAACCTGTGGCGGGTATTCCTTGTCGATTTCAGGCAAGGTGTCTATCAGTTTTGGGGGCTGAACGGTATCCCAGTTCATAGGATGCGGGACTGTTTTCACATTGATGTCTTTAATTATGTCCGGCAGTGATTTCTCGCCGGATCCGGTTATAATAATCCCCGTATAAGCTAAGATAAATACTGCGACTGCCGCTCCAATTATCCCCAAAATTACCTTTTTGTTGCTTTCGTTCGGCATGCTGATGCTCCCCTCTTCAATTCTTATAGTATTTTGCCTGTTTGATCAGATTATCGATTTCGATCATGCCGGCCATCTGCTCCAGCTGGCCGCTCTCCACGCTGTTTAAGCCTGAGATCTCCAGCAGCAGCTTATCCAGCTTCAGCAGGATCTGCTCATTATCTTCAGTGGCCGCTTTCACAAAAGTGAGATACTCGTTATAAACTTTAAACTTTTCCTCCATAAATTGCTGCGAAAAGGCCCCAGCTTCGCGTTTATTTCTGACGAAATTGTAGTCTTCTTCATCGAATGCATCCAATTTATTGAGGATGCTGCGGATATTCATAAAGAATATCTTCTCCACCTCGGCGATGACCTCATCAAATTTCTTGTAGCTGATCTCTGAGGCACTGAAGATCTGCAGAAGGATATCCCGGATAATTTTATTCTTTTTCTGCAGCCGCTCAATCTGATCGAGCAGCAAGTCAACGGTTTCTTCGAAGGTTTTGAGCCTCCGGTGATTATTCAGTGCTTCAATATAATCATCCACCGTCATGATTTTTTTGGTTGGAATTACTTTCTCCGGTCCGGTAAGGAGCTTATAATTGCCGTAGATTAACCCGGCGCCGCTTAAAAAGATGAATGTGCTGCCAAAGGCTGTTGCCAATGCACTGGCCCCGACCAACTCTAGTCCGATCAATCCTGGCGAGAAGGTAATTACGTTGGCGGCGGCAATGCCTAAATTCAGGCTCAATAGTTTAATCAGCTTTTTCCTGCCCATGTACTCTTACCTTCAGATTTTTCTGTGTAGATTTTCTCTCAACATATTTCATATTACCACGAGGATTCCTATAAACCCACCCGTAGTCCTTGCATGGAAAACTGCACCTAGTAATAATACTATCATTATATATAGATTCNTTTATTACNTGGATGCTGCGAGGTATTAATGCCAAGCAAGGGGAGTCCCGACTATCACAGATGCCAGAATCATTTAGACTTAGCGGAAGCTATCGAAAGATNGNAGGAAAAAAGGGCAATTCGAGGAATTGGGCTATGGGCAGGNTTATTCCCAAACGGTTTACACTTTGTTCCAAAATTCTCAATCTGTGCCATAATGATTTTATGCTAAAACATGCTATTATATTTGTGCAGGTGGTTTAAATGCATTCATAGTCACTTAATGAAATTGAGATTCTTGCATCACATAGCGGAACAAAGAGATGTTGAGGATTTCTTGGAGACCGTTGGGCAGGCCGGAACTGAAGAACGTGCTGTACTAAACAGCATCTGCTCATCACTAGTATAACGATTTCAAAATAACATGACAATCAGATGCTCTTGATGCATCTTATTCCATTGCATGTTCATTTTGGAAGCGATATACTAGATTGATGGGGAAAAGAACCGAGCTTATTTATTCACAATGAAGGAGAGATAAATATGCAAATCAAAGTTCTATTTGCGGGGGAAGGCGTCAAGATTCCCGGAATCGATATTGGACTCTCATTTGCCGGATTTAAAATATGGACCGGTCCACCTTTCATGGGATTTACGAGTGCAACAAATCAAGCCTTACTTGGTTTTAGCATCATCGAAACGCCTGTTATTGATTTAGGCGATCTTGGGGAACCACGAGAGACTCTATTCAAACAGCTGCACACAAGAGTCGTATTCGTTAAAATCAAACCGAATATATTCTTCAGGGACGGTGGCATTGCAACGGTCTCAGTTACTATTAAAGAACAAACTGGAGGAGAGTTGCAGGACCAGACAATAGAATTCGTGGCGGAAGATTGTAGAGGGGTTTCTGCAACGGGCGGAGATATTGAATTCTCCGTGCAGCTCAATCAATTGCCAGAAGACGAATGGGATCCTTTTGGCTCGGTGGTTCCCTAGATTGAAAAGAATGCGGCTAAGCCCCTGAAATTTTTGATTGAGAAACGCCAAATTCAGAAATAAAGTAATGAACTCTTGGTATGAAACTTATCGACTTCATCCGGAGATGAAATTAATGACGGTGCATGTACGCGTTGATGACCTTGTCCAACCTGTTGATTCCTCAATTCTTGAGAAGGTTATGGACATTTACACAGGAATCGGCATAACCTTAGATATGCAGTTTGGGTCGTTCCTCGAAGAGGAGCTTGCAATTCACGGCAACATTCAGATCACCACATTATCCTCAAAGTTCGATGCTGACGATCAAAAAGTTGCCGAAAGCTCGGTCCGACTACTATGGAAGACGCCGGCGGGAGCGAAGAACGCAAAGGCAGAAGAAGTTGTGGCAAGTATGATAAGCCATTTAAGCGATCCTGAGGTATGGGGTTATGCCGCTGGAGTGTCCGTAGCAGATCCCCTTCGCAGTCCCATTTTTGTAAAGGCTCCTCCTGCCGATTGGCCTCAGAACGAAGTATTCACAAGGGCATATACTAATGTCGACGAGGCTAATAGAGCTCGTGATCTCTATTACTACACCGATGTAATGGTCCATGAACTTGGCCACGCCTTTGGCCTCAGTCACAACAGTGCCGATTCGCTCGATTTCATGTACGAAAGCCCTCATGGACAACAAAAAACCGATCAAATAATGGAAGAGATTCTAAAAAGTGCACCAAAAGACGACCTATTAGGATGGCGCGAATTTGTGATAAGAGAGACTGTCTCGCGAGGACGCCATTTTTCCGTAGCCGAAGCGAAAACTGCCCGAGATACGATAGGCAAATTTGTTAAATAGCGATGAAGGGATGCAGAAGGAGGAGTTGATTGTTAGATTTGGTAGCAGTCTATCGTAACCTTCCTTTCCGAATTTATTCCGATCGACGTGGTAACATGAGTGCCATGGACGCTTCAGTAGCTTTCTCGGGTTAGGCCATTTTTTGGACGCCAGAAGATGGGACTGAGGTTCGAATACGTATCGACTGACCACGGATCAGTATGATAGGATAAGAAGCAATAATATATATATAGTATTGAAGTTTTAGTTAAGGCGGGAAATGACATGATTCTAAGTTTGGTTTTGATTGAAGGACAAAACGTGAATGGAGAAACTCTGAGGAGTCTTTCTCTGGGGAACGCTAAACAACTTGTTGTCGGAAATGCATACGGATTTGGCGTGATTCTGCATATTGCTGCAGAAGATCCTATTTATCTTAATAAGGCACTCCTGGAATTTGCACAGGTTCCAGGTGTTACAGGAGTAACGCTCTTAACAACCAGGAGTCAAATATAAGTAAGAATTAACAAAGTCGAACAGCTGCGGGCACGCCGGCAAAGCCGCAGATATTGCAGGACACAAATAGCGTTCCGGATCACCTCCATCCAAGATGCTATAACGAGAAACCCTTCCAAAGTGAGGACCCGGTCGCTACCCCGTCTCAGAGGAGCAATCAAGCATCATCCGATAAACGTTACGATACAGATCTCTACCTGCTTCCTGCCAAGCTGGAATTTCTCGAAAGATACTGNAAGTGACTTGATGACACTTGGAGNCCGCAAATTTCTTCTCGAGCAGGAACGCCNAAAAAGATTTTTTAGGTCGTGAAGCTCGTGAACTGCGCCCAGTTATCTGGCGAAGTCAGAAAGGCGTGAGCGTCGTCGTCGAGCACGTCCTTGCGGACGGTGTTGTTGCTCTCGAAGCACATGCATTCTGTATCGCGGCAGACCTTCTTCACGACGTTGAGGTCCATGAGTCGCGACACGCCCGCGCCGTCCTTTATGCTGTTCAAACGGCCAGCAACCCGGTCGCCCAAGGGAGCGATGACGGTTGCGGAGGTGGCGCTGCCATCNGAGGCAAACTGAAGCTGGATGAAGCCGGNGCCGTCCATGCAGTCTTCGTTGAAATTCTGGTTGATCCATGACTCGTAAATGGCGAGTTCGACGATTTGCGATTGGGGNGCCTGCACGGATCGCATCGCCTGGAGCTCGTTTTCGATGCCGGCAATGTAGCCGCCCCTGCCGCCTTCGTCATTGTGGTTGTATTCGTCTTCGATCTGCTGGCGAAGGTCCTCACCCGTCTGGCCCTGCGTGTAGGCATTGACGATAGACGTGCGAAGATCAGTCAGCCAATCGGCAACGGCGCGATTGGTGGCTGCTTTTGCGGCCCGATCCACTTCATCGGCGATCGCGTGCAGCATGTCCACGAGCGGTCCGAGGTCGGCACCCGTCGATTCTTTTACGGCGGTGACGGCTGACTTCTCCGCGGCTTTGAGTCCGGATTTCAAGATCACGCCCAGCACGTCGGGGCGTGCTTCCGCGGGCGAGGCCGTCTGAAAGGTGATTTGGACGTTGTCGAGCGCAGCCGTGTAAGCGGTTGCGATCTTCGCTTTGGTTTCGACGACCGCGCTCACGTAGTTGCGGATCGTCTGCATGTCCGTATCAAAATCTAAAGCTGCATTGTTGGTCATGTTCGTCTCCTTGAGATTTGTGTTGTGATTAATATATATTACTGTTAATCACTTGCCGGCTAATCAGGCAGATCTCTATTTCGGTGGATCGTTAGGCGGCAGGTCGGGCATCTTTTGCAGCATCCAGCCAATGATCTGCAGCCCTGTTGTAGAGAGCGTATTGTTCTCGATAGCGCCGGCCACCTTAAAAGGCCCGAATTGGGTCGCAACCGAGGCATTCGTGACGTCTTCGGGGTCCCAATTGTTGGACTCAATCTTCAGATTCCGGATCGCTACGAACCCGATCGGCATCAAAGACATGCTAATCGGACCTCTTGATGTTACCTGGCCCATCGGCACGTTGGGAACGTACCAGGACTTGTCATTCATAAACGCATCCACGTACCAGGGACGGCGAATTTTTACCAGGCAATAGTCGAACGAAATCGACATGCTTTTGGTCTTGGCGGTTTCTGTCGTAGCATTATTATCGATAAAACGACTGACCAGCAGCACCTTGCTCACACTCATTGCCTTAGATTGATGGATAAAGTCTTTGTGCAGAACAAATCTTTTCGACAGGGCAGCAATGCGCGGGGCGACCACTGCCTCTTCCGCCAAGGGTTGAGCGACCTTTGCTTCACCTGCCAGGTGGCTAACTGCCGCCCTTACGGCAAAGGGTCGAGCGACTTCGGCCAAAGGCCGGGCAGCGACCGGAGCTGCTTTCACCTCCATAACGCGAGCGGCGATGTTCAACTGTGGCTGGTCCTCCTCGGTCAACTGCAGTGCATGCAGCATTGCGGCATCATCCAGTTTCAATTTCCACAATTTAGCAGACGGGCTGGTAGCCGGCTCTGAACCCGTCTCAGTTATTTGAAAGGAAAAACTTGCCCACGCGTCATTATTAGACTTATCGTACCATTTCACCGGGGTCGCCAACGATGGCATGTACTGTAGCATCAGACCCATGCTGGATTCGGACTTCACCTGGTCCCAGACTTTCTGGCTTTTATCTTTAATCTTACCAAAGGCAATAATAATCGACTGTTTTGCATTTTCATCGATCCCGAGGGGGATATACGGAACCGAAGCCGTAAGGAGGCGAAAGAAGTATGTTGTATCGATCGAATCTGCAGAAAGAAAGATGTTTACCCCATCACCCGTATCGACCGGAATATGGTTTACCAGGTCGGAAAACTTCTCCGTCGCTAGAGCCGGTAAATATCCAAGATCGGGATGATTCGGATCTATGAAATCCGAATCCGACAGGACGGAGCCTATCTTGTCGAATCGAAACAGGATCGGACTTCCAGCATCTGTCTTGAACTTATTCAAAAAGAAATCATTTAGAGGTTTGTATATGGAGTTCAGTGATAGTACCATTTGTTATCCCCTTCTGTAATATCTTATCTTCTGATCCCGCTTACTTATTCGGTTCTTTCTGCAAGAATTCCGACGAATCATGTGAGGGCGAAAATGGAGTGATCGTCGATACGTAGCCGACCAATTGGATACCTTTGGAGGACAGGCCCTCAGATTCCACATCGGCGGTAAAGTCCCGTTTCTCATCATGATGCGAGTAGGATCCATGCACGGCAAACGGCCCCCAGCCGACTGAAGCAGATGCACTGGTTGATTTTTTCATCTCCTCCCAATCCGACTCAAAGGTGCTCCATGAGATCAGCAGGTCTTTGACCAGTATCAAGCTGGTCACGATCGCTGGCAGAAATGCGGGCTGGTTCTCGGGAAGTATCTGGCCCATCTTTCCGTTCGAAATGCAACCCTTTTTGTAGTCACCCACCAGGAACCAGTTCGCCAGCTTCAGGAGAGATGTATCCAACCATGGTCGCCTGATATCCACTGAACAGTAACTGAACGAGACAGTCAGATTGTCGGTCTTGATATCAAGTTTCTGTTGGCTTTCGGAATGGCTGAAGCCACCGCCAGCTCTCCAGAAGCCAACGTTGAACCCGCCGCCGCCGCTGTATGCTGTTGACGAGGCTTGGTAATGGCTCTCAGTATGAAAGTCCTGGCTAGTGTACTGGTTCCATCCCTCGTCGTCATCCTTGTCGTACCATGTATTGGGCTGCATAATGATATACGGGATCTCCCCTACGCTCTGAAATTCGAGCAGGCTGTTTTGGTATCTCTTCTTGGCCCGTGCTATCAGGGCGATAGCGGGATCTGTACCCTGAGCCGCCAGGATTGCCATCGCATTTTCTATTTCCTGTTTGAAGCCAAAGGCGACCCATCGATCCATGGCATCATCAGCGTCTTCGTGGTAGAGCTTGCCTTCGATAGGCCATTGCTGTAACCTCATTGGATTGGTGAAAGCCGCGGCGTAAGCCTTGTTCCACGCTCTGACCTTGCTCCTGTACTCGTCTTGGAAGCGCATATAGGCCTCATAATGCGGGGTCGGATTTCCATCCTTATCCATCATTTTTGCCTTTGCATCCTCGTAGGCCTTTTTCATATCCGCATTCAACTCCAAATGCGTGGGGATGCCGTTTGCCCCGGTAATGATCGCCCACCACGCATCGCTCACCTTGCTTGAGTTAGGCATGACCGCGTACTGATTGTTCATAGTCAGTTGATCATCCACGAGGAGAAACGTGTTCAGATAGGACATCATCTGATTCGAGATTTTTTGAGCCTTTGCGGCATCAGCGATCATCTTCTCTTCCATCTTCTCGCTGTCGGTTTTCGGCGCGTCCTTTGGATCCTTTGCTTCCGGTATCGCAACGTCCTTTCTCATCTTGTCTTCCATGCTGGCGCCGAAAGGATTCCACGGATTGGAAAAATCCTGTTTGCGGATCGGCAATCCGACCGATCGGAAGGAGACGAAATAACCTTCCTGCATCTTATTCGTCTTTTCATCGAGCCCAACGGCCTTGAGTTCCAGATCCTTCAGGATCTTGAATACGTCTGGCATGTCTTTATCCTCCATAGATTCTTTTATTTGACTGAAAATTAATATTCTATGCATTATTCAGTACTTATGGTCAATCAGCCTTCACATTTTTATCTTTTTCCTGAGCCTTCAGGGCTGCAATCGCATTTTCAATTTCAAATTTGAAGCCCAAGCTGACCCAGCGATCCATGGCTTTGTCTACCTCGTCTTGATAGATCCTCCCTTCAATGGGCCAGTTTTGCAGCTTCTTCGGATCGGTGAAAGCCGCAGCGTAAGCCTTATCCCGGGCTTTGACTTTGCTGTTATACTCGTCCTCGAAACGCCTGTAAGCCTGGTAGTGTGGGGTGGGATTTCCATCCTTATCCGTCAATTTTGCCTGCGTCGCTTCGTAAGCCTGCTTTATGGATGGATCCATTCCCTGAGCCTTCAGGGCTGCAATCGCATTTTCAATTTCAAATTTGAAGCCCAAGCTGACCCAGCGATCCATGGCTTTGTCTACACCGTCTTGATAAGTCCTTCCTTCAATGGGCCAGTTTTGCAGCTTCTTCGGATCGATGAGAGCCGCAGCGTAAGCCTTATCCCGCGCTTTGACTTTGCCGTTATACTCGTCCTTGAAACGCCAGTAAGCCTGATAGTGTGGGGTGGGATTTCCATCCTTATCCGTCAATTTTGCCTGCGCCGCTTCGTGAGCCTGCTTTATGGATGGATCCATTTCCCCTCACCTCCTATGCTTAATAATAGAGTTGATTCGCCATCAGCATTCACCAACGTGAGCAAACCGCAGTGCTACCCACTTATGCGTCCATCATACGTTCATTCGACGCGCGGCGATAGATACAAACTAACCTACTTTTGGGGTCTACTTTTAGCCAGTTTCGCCTACAATATATAAGTGATAAACCTATTTAAATTATCCTGACACAAAAATAAGAAAAATAGTACAAAACGTGAACTATTGCGTTTCAGACTGTCAGCGCCGGTTTTTGATCCGTTTAATCCTTTTTGAAGACTCTGAGAATTTCTAAAAAAATTGCAGCCAGCTCTCCTAATTTTAACCGGCTTGCTAATATTAGTCGTCCATATCTGCCGGCTGGTTTGTATTTTAATCTTTTCGGCTATTTTTTCGGCCTGTAGAGTCCTAAAAGTACAATCTGCCGACTGCATAACTGCCTTGCTCTTGGATAATCAGCGGCGCGGGCTTGTCGGTTCCGCCGGCCCTGCTGCATAAAACCTTGCTTAGAATTCGTTCGCATTAGCCGCTTCTTTCTTGCCAACCTTGACTTCGAGAACGGATATCAGGCACCTCATCTGCGCTTCGGTCAGACCTGTATCAAACCCGACGTTAAAATGAGACTGCAGCTGGGGATTGACGCCCTCAATAGTGGCCAGGGCCGAAATCGTTGCTATCTCTCTGCTCTGGAAATCCAGGGTTGTCGCGTCCGAAGATATCACCGAAAAGGTGCCCTTTCAAAAACGTATCAATGGCGGGGGCGAAAGTAATGTATTTCCCGGTGGCCTGCGATCCTATCAAACGAGTCTGAATTTCCATTCCGAGTTCGATGCTGCTTTTGTTGGCCGGCATGGGGCTTGGTTCTTTGCCAAGCTCGTCCTTGATGCCTTTCTGTTCCCGTACTTCCAGGACGCCCATGAAGGTATTGATGCCGTCAGGCTGCGGGGAAATCCGCATCAGCGTACATCTGCATGATCATCTCGTCCCGCTGGCCATTCAGCGCCTGTGCAATGGGCTCCGCTGCACTGGAATCATACATGACCGTGTCCATCAGGTTTATGCCGCGTTCCATGCCATAACTGATGATGTCTTTGATTTCCTGCGGTGTGGCCTCGTGCAGGCTTCCTGTGCCAATGCCGACGGTGCTGACCTTTCCACCGTCATGCGGCAGGTTTCTATATTCAACGTCTGAGTCCATTTTTGCTTTCTCTGTTCTCCGGATCAACTTTAAAAAAATTTGTTCTAACTGCAATCATATTGTTTTTCCCATTTCGTATGCCTGAACCATTGCTTTGCTTTCTTTGATGTCTCCTATCTTCCAGGCACCAGTTCCATAGATAATGCCCTTTTCTTTTACTCCGCTAAGGAGGGAAGTAAATCCCCTGAATCCTTCCAGAGTCCTTTCCATTGCCTGCTTTCTGCTATCAGCGGCAGCCACAATGAAATATATATCCTTATTGCCAATTTCGGTATACCGGGGACAGGTTCTATCAATCATGGTTTTCATCTGAGCGTCCATGGAATAGAAATAAACAGGCGTCGCCATCACGATAACATCAGCTGTGGTCATCTTCTCCAGGACTTCAGCCATGTCATCCTTCTGAACACACTTATGGCTGGTAAAGCAGGATCCGCATCCGGTGCAATAGCCAATCTTTTTATCTCCCAAAAAGATTTTTTCCGCCTGATTACCTGCTTCTTTTGCTCCCAGCATAAACTGGTCACATAACAAGTCTGAATTTCCGCCTCTTCTTGGACTTGCAGACAATACTAACACTTTTTTGCTCATTTGTATCATCCTTACTTCGAATCATTCTCGCTTTTAAGTCCGCTTGAAGGCCTGTTCTGCAATGGCCACTCTCTTCTCCAGGTCAGATCCTTCAAGCTCTTCCACAACGGATTCGAGGATCGTTGGTATCTCCAGGTGCTGTGGACATTTTTCCAGGCACTTTCCGCACTGTACGCACTGGGATGCAAATGCGGGCTCCCCGGCGGACAGGACGCCGCTCAGCATTGCAGCATAGAGGAACTTTGCCTCGTCTGCGTTGCCGGACATGTGCAGGTTGTTGTACAATTCGAAACAGATTGGAATATTCACTCCTTCTGGACAGGGCATACAGTATCTGCAGCCTGTACAGCCTGCTTTCATCAGCTCTCGGTATTTCCGCTCTGCTCTTTTTACCAGCTGCAGTTCAGCTCCGGTCAGAGAATTTGGGTATGCTCTGTCTGCCGCGGTAAGATTCTCAACAATGTGTTTTTCCTCATTCATCCCGGAGAGGACAATCGTGACCTCTGGATGGTTCCATACCCAGCAAAGAGCCCACTGTGCAGCAGTCCTCTTCGTCGGAGCCTCATCCCAGATCTCTTGCACAGCAGGAGGCACATGGCTTGCGAGCATCCCTCCACGGAGGGGCTCCATAATGATTACACCGAGGCCTTTTGAAGCTGCATATTCCAGACCCGCGGTGCCTGCCTGGTTCTTTTCGTCCAGGAAATTGTACTGGATCTGACAAAAGTCCCAGTCATAGGCGTCCACGATCCGGTTGAAATCCTTTCCCGCGCCGTGGAAGGAAAAACCTGCGCTAATTATGCGGCCATCGGCTTTGGCGCTGTCTAGGAAATCGGCTACACCCAGCTTTTCAACATTATCCCACAGTTCACCCACGAGAGCGTGGATAAGGTAGTAGTCGATATGATCGACCTTGAGCTTCTCCAGCTGAGAATTCAGGAAACGGTCCATATCCTCCCGGCAATTCAGCATCCAGCTGGGAAGTTTTGTTGCGAGTTTTACTTTCTCGCGGTATCCGCCGGCAAGAGCACGACCTAAAAAAGGCTCGCTCTGTTCCATGTGATAGGGCCAGGCCGTATCAACGTAGTTTACTCCATGGTCGATTGCGTAGCGTACCTGCTTGGTCGCTCTTTCTTCATCTATGGTACCATCCTCTTTCACGGGGAGGCGCATGCATCCGAATCCAAGTATGGAAAGTTCATCTCCATTCTTGGGATTCTTTCTGTACAGCATTTTTCAAACACCCGGTTTTCTTCGTAGTATACATCAAGCATGTAAGGTATAAATAGGTTGTACTGACAGATATGTTTCATACTAACAGGAATGATACTAATGGACGCAACTCCAAAAAAGTACAAGTACGATTGGCCGATCGATGCAACCCTTGATGTGATCGGAGGCAAATGGAAACCGCTGATCATATATGCGCTAAACGATGAGACACTGCGTTTCAGCCAGTTACTGGACAAGCTGCAGCCCAGGATCACCCAGAGGATGCTTACAAAACAGCTCCGCCAGCTTGAGGAAGACGGTCTTATCACCAGAAAGGTTTACGCGCAGGTCCCGCCTAAAGTAGAATATTCGCTCACGGAAACAGGAAAATCTCTGATGCCGATTCTCGACCAGCTCTGCGAGTGGGGATACGAACACATGGGAGACCGCATTGAGTACAAATGCGAAGAATAAATGGCTCTTCTCATCAAGTCATTCATTAAAGCCTGAAAATCAAGTATTTCAGGCATTTTATCTTTAATATATAATCCGGCAGCTTGCAGCGGGGTGCGCTTTTGACTGCTGGCGGCCTGCTCTTCAGTTCCCTGCTGGCTGGCTCGCATGGAGGCGGCTGCCCGCGCCCTGGGGGCATGTGGGCATCGTGCGACTTTTGAGAGCGAATAGCGTAACTATGAGATATTAATAATTTACAGCGATTAGCGACAAAAATTGCATCTGTCGCAAATAAATTTATATTACAGCGACAAAATATACATTTAATAAAGGGTAGCAAATTCATAAATCGCTATTCAATGAAGTTTTTAGTGCGGGGGATGGGATTCGAACCCACGAACACCTTCGTGACTGGACCCTGAATCCAGCGCCTTTGACCTGGCTTGGCAACCCCCGCAAAAGAGGCAGCAA
>JGI24732J26686_1000705_pt1 | contig 16287 bp, 17 predicted proteins | sample EPASupsiteHSE623_FD_26686 | JGI IMG/M metagenome (IMG submission 26686)
TTTNTGTTCAAATTATCTCCATGACCTTGAAGACCACAATAGCCAGGAAGGCCGTGCATAGCGGAAATATGGCCATGTTGAAGGCCCGGGCAGCGTGGCCGTTCCAGCGCTTGGAGTCCGATAACACCTCCGAGAGGCAGAGAAGCGCAATAAGGCAAACGATTGCCATAATGCTCAGCTCTGAAAGGCCCACCGCGGTGATCATACTGGTAGCTGCAGTAGAACTCATCGCTGAGGCGACGCTCATCATAGACGAAAGCATAATACCTCCTTGGCGATCGTCTTTTCGCCATTTTTTATTCGACAGATGACTAATTTAGATAAAACTATAAAAGGATTTCGTAATATCATGGCCCATAAACTCAATCTTTCAGATGCTCCACCTATTTAATGCATATCGATTCTTTATCATTAGACAAAGATTGTCGATAATTTTTCTGTCTTTTATCGACTACTTCAAAGACCATAATTGTAAATCTTTGTCGTATTATAGGCCCATAGATGTGAGGTGCTGTCATAACAACAATCCGAATTGTAAATCCGTAGGTAAGTTACCAATAAAGGAATTTATGATCTCAGATTGGCCATGAATTGAGCAAGCATCTTTAAATCCAGTGGCCAAGTTCTGAGTCATCTTAAACATAGATGCTGATCCCTGTTTCAATCGGCCTTGCTTCAAAGACAGTAAACGCGATAGACGAATGATTCACATATCAACCCTAACAAATAGCGCGCCCTCAGATAATTATAAGGTTTACTTCAAATAATATTACATAGATAAGCCCGCCATCGCCGCGAATGGCAGGCCCATCGATTGTAAGCGTGCTCCCTATCTTGAAGCTAAGCGAATGCCGGTCGTCTATTTTAAATGCTCAATCTGTCGCAGACATACTAACCCTGGAGGTTCGTATGGGCTCTATTTTCCAACCTGATGCACAGGCCTGAGATGGCCAGGAGCACGGCTGCGGCCAGGAAGAGCGGCACAGGCGAGTCCGAGAGGCTGGGCACCACCATGAACAGGGATATATTTGTCACCCCGTGGGCCAGGGCGGCAAGGAACAGGCTCTTTGTCCTCTGAAAGAAGAGGCCGAAGGCCAAGCCGCCCAGCGAGACGAAGAGCATCTCTCCAGCCAATCCATAACCGCTATGCATTACGCCGAACAAGAGGCTGGCCGCGGCCAGGCCCACCCAGGTGCCCATCTTATCCTCGAGCACGGTCTGGAGCGCTGACCTGAATATGAACTCCTCTACCAGGCCGACGAAGGCTATCATCACCACTGCCAGCGCCAGCAGGCCTTCCAGGCTGCCGTAGGGCACAAGCATCTGAGGGTGGATTATGTTGTACTCGCCATACCCTATAATCAGGCCCAGGCCCAGAGCCATGGGTATGCCGGACCAGGGGATATGAGATGAGATGCCAAGCTCGGCTCGGCTGAATCCTCCTCCCTTGAAGAGGTAATACATGGGGATGAACATGGGTGCATATATGAGCGGATATGAGTACAGGGTCAGGTTGAAGAAGATAGGCATGGCGATATTGAGGAGCCGGAACAGGGGCAGAAGCATCAGAGCCTGGTAGGCACGGTCCTCAGAGTAGGCCGAGGAGATGGTTAGATACAAGAGGTTGATGCAGTGGATGGCCAGCGCAGCCCGGACCTGTCCAGCGAAGATGAGAAGCTCTGCTGCACCTATGAGGGCGCAAGGCAGCACTAAAGTCCTGAAATGTGAATTCAATTGCAATTAAAGGCCTCCCGGCATTAATCCATACTTGGAATAATAGTAAAACATAAATAGATTACCCGACTTTCCTGGTGCTGATGAGGCATTTAGCATTCTTTCTTCTGTCCCTGACGATCTTCTCCTCAGCCGCGCTGGCGCAGGACCAGGACCGCGCCAATAACGAGACCAGTTTACTTAAGATTTGCTCACAGAATGCGTTGATGGTCCCATTGATACAGGGCACGACGGGCGGCATGTTTGGCCGCGACCTCCCGGTGCTTGAGCAAAACCAGAGCACACAAGCAGAGTTCCTGGGCTCTGAGGAGATGGCCAACCAGACCCTGGAGATCTGCACATCTGAGTTCAACCTGTCTCTCGCCATTGATCCATCATTGGCGCTAGGCGAGAATGCCAGCCTCAAAAGAGCCTGCCTAATCAATCTCAACAGCACCGGCAGCTCTGCCTTCGAGCTTCCTGGCATGGACGCAGGCGCCTACCAGATCTATGCCCTGGAACTCAACCACACCAGAGTCCTGTCTTGCTCTTTTGTTCTGGTGGTGGCCAGAGGCCTCAGCACCTACGCCCCTTCTGAGATCTCTCCTGGAGATATTCTAGTGATACAGGTCGAGATGCCCGGTGACATCAGAGAAACTAATGCAACCGATATTGATGTTATTGCAGATAATGCCTCTAATGTAACCAATTCCAGCAAGCCCGGCGAGCTATGCTATTATGGAGCAATGCTCGTCTCTGAGGAGGATTGCCAAAACACCAGCATCGCCTTTAAGAATGATGCAGAGGGCAGCCCGGTCAGCCTGATCATAACCAGGGCAAATGCCACTGCAGAGCTCCCAACCAAGTTCAACAAATCATCTCTAAATGCCATCTTCCCAATAATGCCCTCTAACAGCGCCATGGCTATGCAGGAGTCGCGAGACGGGAGATCCGAGCTCAACCTGATCACTGATGAGAGCTTGATGCCAGGCAGGTATGTCCTCTTCTCTGCAGCCTACTCGGCCAGAGGCATGATGATGGGGGTCAACCAGAGCTCATTGGTGGTAAAAACTTGAAGGTCCTGGCTCCAAATTTTGCTCCAACTCTAGAATTGAATAGTAGGCCTCATAGGGCTGCAGGCTGGAGACCCTCCCCTTTTATGGGGAGGGAGGAAAGCCGTCACTTCTCGATAAACTGATAAGTATTTATGCCATATATGACATGCTACCGACCTGAAATGGCTGAATGCATCTTCACTGCCGAGTGTAAGCTGGCCCCTACTTCCGAGCAAATAGTGGAGATAGAGGATACTCTGAAAGTCTTTGCCGATGCTTGCATCTGGATCAATAATAATGTGGATGCTGGGATCCGAGGGAGGGTCAGAATTCACCATTTAACCTACAAAGAAGTCAGGGCGAAGTTCGGACTCTCGGCTAATTTAGTTGTTACTGCTATTACAAGAGTGGCTGGAAATCGCAAAACTGCATATGAAAGCCATTCAACAGTCAAGGAATTCAAATCGACCAGCGTCAGTTACGATGCTCGGATCTTTCAATATAGAGAGAAGGATGAAACTGTCAGTCTGACCCTTCTCAGATCAAGGCAGAGAATCAAACTAGTTCTCGGAGATCGCCAAAGGGAGATGCTGAAAGGCAAGAAACCAACCAGTGCCGCTCTCTGCAAGCGGGGGCGGGAATACTACATCAACATCCAGGTTAAATCGGATACGCCGGAGCTTATCCAGACAAACAAAGCTCTGGGCGTGGATCTGGGCATAACCGATATTGCGATGACCTCGGAAGGCCAGAGCTTTGGCGGTGAAACTGTTAAGCGTATCAAGGACCACTATCAATCGGTCCGCCGGCATGTTCAATCTAACGTCTCGAAAGGCACAAGAAGCACTAGGCGAAGAGGTCGCCAGTTCTTGCAACGGCTATCGGGAAAAGAGAGCAGATATCAAAAGCAAATTAACCATGAAATCAGCAAAGCAATAGTTGCCAGAGCTCTTGAGATCCAGGCCTTGGTCGCACTTGAAGATCTCACTGGGATAAGAGAAGGCGTCAACAAGAAAGCTGGACGAAACCAACGCAAGAAAGTCAATGGCTGGGCCTTCTATCAGCTCAGAGAGTTTTTGACATATAAGGCACTAGCTGCCGGTATTCCTCTTGTGCTTGTAGATCCGGCATACACTAGCAAGACTTGCCACAAATGCGGTAAACCTGGTGTCCGTTATGGAAAGAGCTTCAAGTGCCCGCATTGTGGTTGGTCTGGAGATGCTGATTTCAATGGAGCTAATAATATTGCTCTGTTAGGGCTGCATGTAGGCCAGCCCTGCGGTCCAATCTTACCTATGCATCCGGCACAGGTTAGGTTAGGGCTACTGAAAGCCCATCTCTTTTAGGGGATGGGTAGCTTACGCCTTTAGCGGGATCTCTATCTCATAATCCCTGGTCCAGATGCAGGTAACTCCATTGTGCGATTCAGATCCAGGTGCCGAAAAGGTTATGACCAGATCGGAATCCGGCAGGGCTGCCAGCATCTCTGCGTCGCTTTGCTTCTTCATCTCCAGGACTGCTTTATCTATCTCGGTGAATATCTGATCCTCATTCATACCGCTGCTTATTCCAAAGCGCATGACGGGACCCAGGCTATTCTCTGCAGCATTTGGATCATGGAACTTGAATACAGATAGAGAATCCATGACCGGCTCATCGAGATCGGACCTGTCCACCTGGAGGGTGTACTGCACTGCCATCTGGTAGTTCAGGTCCTTATTCTGAGAGCCATCTCTGAGCCTTATGGAATCAGAGAAGCTGTAGCCGTAGTTCCGTATATAATCTCCATCATCCAGGGTCAGGCCAGATGAGCTGCTCATGCCAAGCTCATGGATCCTGGTTCCAACCACCTGAGCATTCACTATCTTTTGAACAAACTGGTCATCAATATTCAGATCCTTATCCAGGGTGGTGATGAGCGTCATTCCATCACCCCCCAAAGCATTGGCATTAAGTGAGTCATCGCTATTCCAGGTATCCAATGCAGACGCAGCTATTCCCAGAAAGCTGACGGCTATCAGTGCCATTAATTTAGACATAAAGACCTCTCTCATTAAACTGCGCATTTATGTGATGATTCCAAAATACCCCTGGATGGAACTCATCACAGGGCCAAGCGCCAGGTTGCTGTAATCGATAACATTGTTATCCCCGTTTATATCGATACATGTGCTCTGCGCCAGGTATGTCGGGCTCTCACCGACTCTGTACCGGTTATCCAGCTTGTTATCCAGACCAACTTCATTTCCATCCCCCTTGATTTTAAAGGCATTCTCAGTCTTCTCTGGAGTTACTGGTCTGCCGTCGCTCTCCAGCTTCTGAGTGTTGTGGTGATGCACAATATTTCTGGATCCTCTCACCTCTCCACAGTTCACTATCCTCTGAGAAGATGCCAAGACGCCCTCTGTGATCTGGATGTTATCTACAGATATCTCGTTGCCTCCTCCAGGCGTTAGTCCTCCGATGCTGTCAACCCAGTTCAGCACTGCCTGCTCCACATCTGCACCCTGGCACAGGTCTGAGGATTGCTGAATGCTCTCCTGAGAGATGGATGACCCAAGTCCATCTGCATGGGCATAGCTATCGGCTTTCTGCTGGAGCTGCACTAGGCCCGTGCCGCCTGCACTCTGGGTGATGGATTGCTCTATGTAGTTGTCATTTAAAGCAGAGGCCGGGATCGTCAGGACCACAGCTATTGCCGCTATCAGGAAATTCTCACTCCAAGTCATATCTGACCTCATAATCACCTGCCATAGATGAGTGATAGAGGAGACGGATGTCTCCTCAACCGCCCATTCAATGTTTTAGAAGGCTTAAGTCCAGCGTTCAAGACAGCTGAGCGAAGTTGCTCACAGTCTGGGTTACTGTCTTGACATAGCTTCCGTCATCCAGGCTCTGGCTGTTCTCACCGGTCACGGCATTATCGTGATTATATGCTCCCTGGAGTATGGCGTTGTTGGCCTGGGTGGCTGTAGCCGAGTCCGCAAAGCTTCCTCCAATCAGTGACTGGGAGTTGGTGCCAAGGATAGTGTTATGCTGAATATCCGCTTCAGAGATATCGCTGGTTCCAAGAGCTGCCATATTGGACTGAGTGGCAGATGCAGAGCCTGTACTGCTGTCTGCGATGGTCTGGGCATTGGAACCGATGACGATATTGCCGTTCACGAGAGCGCCCTCGCTATTGGCATAAGCATTATTGTTCTGGACAGCAGCCGCCAAGCTTACCAGGCTGTTAGATATCGTCTGAGAGTTGGACCCTGAGACGTCGTTCTCAGAATAAACTGCTTTTTTGCCCTGGAAGAGGGCGTTATTGGACTGAGTGGCTGTTGCCGTCTCTGCCACGCTGCCGGTTATGGTCTGGGCATTGGACCCGGAGATGATGTTTCCAGGAGCGTTATGCTTTGCACCTTTGGCATCGCTTTCGAGGTAGACTGTGTTGGTCTGAGTGGCTGCTGCAGTGGTTACCTCGCTTCCGCCATTTATCAGCTGGCTGTTGGTTCCAGTGATCTGGTTGGGACTAGAGGAGCTGCCGGTTTTTTCTCCGCTCCTTGGTATTGTGGCGTAGTTGTTCTGGTTGGCGCTGGCTGAGTTGACGTAGGTATCTGGGCCGTCCAGGACCTGGCTGTTGGACTGGGTGATGTGATTGTATCCTGCAGACTCATCACCGCTATTGCTGCTGGCAATTGCAGCAAAGTTGGACTGGGAGGCGACCAGCGAATCAGCCGAGGCTCCATTGCTCAGAGTCTGCTCATTTGACTGGGTCACTATATTGTTATGGCCCTCGCCGCCATTTAGCCCTATGAATGCGTCGTTTTGAGCTGTCTGGATCATGGTTCCAGTGACCGGAGATCCGCTGGTAGCCTGCTGGGTGTTGGTATTTGTTACCAGGTTTGAATCTCCATTGATCATGGCATAGTTGTTGGCTGTCTGGATCATGGTGCCAGAGACCAGAGATGCATCAGGCACCTGCTGGGTGTTGGCGTTTGTTACCAGGTTTGAATCTCCATTGATCGTGGCGTAGTTGTTGGCTGTCTGACCCATGGTTCCTGAGATCTCAGACCCGCCGGAGACCTGCTGGAGGTTGCTATTTGCGACAGAGTTGTCATCTCCCTCAATTGTCGCATAGTTGTTCACGACCTGAGTCAGAGATGCTGATGTGTCTACTATGGAGCCTACCACGTTTTGAGCATTCTCCTGGTTCACGGTGTTGCCGCTGCCTGTGACCCAGGCATAGTTGTTGGCTGTCTGCGACACCGAGGACGAGGCAATGGACCCGGACAGGAGCTGGCTATTGCTTCCAGATACTACGTTGTCGCTTCCTGCCAGGGCCGCAGAGGTCAGAACTGCAAATGCCACTGCCAATGCTAATGGATATTTGATTAGAACTTTCATATCTTCCACTCCTCAAATTTTTGTGTTAAAAATTTAAACTACCTTATTGAAGTTGCTCTGCAAGGCAGATATTGTAACTCCGCTGTAGAATCCGCCATTAGAGACTCCGCTTAGATCCTGGGAGTTGGTGCCTGTCAACTGGTTGTTGTAGGTCTGCTCACCCTCGGCTCCAAGCATTGCGGTGTTGGTCTGAGTGGCGGTCATCACATCATGAGGCTCGTCGAGCATAGAGACGAAGTCCATATCACCGTGGGCATACTGGCTGTTTGTCCCAGTCACTGTGTTGTCGTGGACATCTCCGGCATTCTCTGGGAGGCTGGCATAGTTGTTCTGGATGGCCTCAAGGAAGGCCACATGGAATATATTGGCTGCATCATATGTGGACATGAGCTGGGTGTTGCTTCCTGTGACACGGTTATTTGTGGCCGTGCCAGAGTCCTTTCCCAGATTTGCCATGTTCTGCTGAGTGGCCTGCATATCGTAGCCAGGGACATAATCTTCAGATGCGGCAGGCCCCTGAGAGGTCTGAACGTTGGAGCCGGATACTGTATTTGAATCGGCATTGTGCAGCGCGGTCCCAATAAATGCGGAGTTGCCTGCAGTCTGTACCATCTGGCCCCGCACAGTGTTCTGATCCAAGAGGCTCTGGCTGTTGCTGTGGCTCACATCGTTTCCTGATCCATATACCTGGGCAAGGTTATTTGCAGCCTGAGAAATGGACCCTCCTTCTGAGTCTGAGACTTGCTGAAGCGCCGATTGGGCTATGGTATTGAGATCTCCAGAGCTGAAAGCTGCATTTGAATTGCTCTGGTCCATGGCCTCTACAAAGGATCCTGCTGTTCCTGACTGCGAGTTGGATCCAGAGACCACATTTCCCGTGGCGGCCAGCGCAGCTGGTCCTGATGCCATTATGACGATGGCAATGGCAAGCATATATTTCACTAACCTCATCTTCAATCACTCCTCCGTCTGTTTTTATGCGATCACGAAATTAAACGCACAAGCTCATTGTATTAAGGCTCTAATAATATAACCAGATATATATTCGATCTCCTGGCCTCGCATAGAGCTTCGTTATATTTACGTGTAAATAATTTTTCATATGTCTTCAATGCAATTATTTTGCCAATTTCGATAGCCCCTCTTATCATTAAATCAATTCAGGTGCTACTATAGTTTGCTCAATTGATGCGATACATTTCAATTGAAGCCAGCCTAGGCTGGCAATGATCGATGGTATATCTCTATCATAATCTTAGGAATCTCTTGGATCTACTATCCTCCAAATATTAAAACCTTACTTCAGTTTCGGAAGTTAGTTACTAATCACAGATACTAAGTAAAAATTAGTAACAATAATACTTAACTAAAATTAGTGATGGTTTGATCACACATTAAGCGATTCTATCTGCAAACTGATGCATGAGGTGGTTTGACGAGAGCTGGATTCTTCAATTACAGGTTCAGTGATTTCATGTGAAGGGCCCATGATATGCCATATGCAAAAGATCTTCTAAGATGTTTTTGATTCATGGCTCTCTCGTCCCAATGCCGCCAATAAAAGTGCGAGAGGCCTAAAAAGGAGAGGATGATGATGTATCCTCATTCTCTTACAACTGATACCGTTCTCCAGGCAGAATACCTGGTATCGGTGCCTACCACGACCGTGGATTTTGAAGTCTCTGTCTGATGGGTATTACCGCAGGTACAGATGGTATGTACTGTCATCTGATTTTCGCCGGAGGTCACAGTGCGCTCCTGGATCAGGTAAGTATTTCCAGGCCGGTTGCTGTTTTCAGATCCCACTTTTACGGTCCGGGTCTCAGTAGTCGTCGATATGGCCACGAACTTGACAGGCCCATTTATTACTCTGCATCCTCCAGAGCCAGTTGAGCCGCCTCCTGCATTTCCAGGATGCGATCCCGGACCAATAGAAACCCCACCTGAGCTTATCGCAATATTCCCCCCACCTGATTCGGGGGCAGCGATTGCCGAACTCGACATAAGGCTGATTGCAAGGGCTCCAATCAAAAGCAGAGCCACAATTGCATGCCAATGGCTGCTATTATTAATCTTCATAATCATCACTCACACAACGAATGCCTATTCATTTATGTTCAAATTATCTCCATGACCTTGAAGACCACAATAGCCAGGAAGGCCGTGCATAGCGGAAATATGGCCATGTTGAAGGCCCGGGCAGCGTGGCCGCTCCAGCGCTTGGAGTCCGATAACACCTCCGAGAGGCAGAGAAGCGCAATAAGGCAAACGATTGCCATAATGCTCAGCTCTGAAAGGCCTACAGCAGTGATCATACTGGTAGCTGCAGTAGAACTCATCACTGAGGCGACGCTCATCATAGACGAAAGCATAATACCTCCTTGGCGATCGTCTTTTCGCCATTTTTTATACGACAGATGACTAATTTAGATAAGAGTATAAAAGGATTTCCTGAAATCTCTGTTAGAACGCCTATTTTCATTCAATACATTGATCATTCAATGCTTATCGATTTTCCCTAAATTTTTGGTCATTTTTGGTTAATTGTCTCGTTTTTATAAGCAATCGCTTTGGCCATAATTTGTAAACCCACATCATATTACTGCCTCACAGAGCGGCTCATTTTGCTGAATCAAAATTCGAATTGGTAATACGTATATAAGATCAGAATCTATAATTCTGAGCATTTCTCTTTTAGACAGGTGCGAAGATGGTCCAATCTCCATAGATCAAATAGCAAAACAGGATAAAATAAAGATGCGGAAGACCCTTGCAGTCAGGTTTGCCATAGAGACTGCAAACGCGAAGACCAAAATTCTTACAGATTGGATCTGTAATGCGGCCATTTTGATATAATTATAGGGCCATCTATGATGAGAAATATGCTCCACAATGGAAATGCAGGAAGAGTCGGCTGTGTGCAAGTCCACGATGGATTGCCGGACCATACCCCTCCTCCTCTCCGGACTGAGGCATTCTTAAGTACTAAAGCTCAGAATATATGTCAGCGGTAAGATATATAAAAGTCCTCCGAGGGCTCAATCTCCTCAACCCCCTTTTCTTCGACGATGCTCAGGCTGTTTAGATCTACCTCCAGCCCCAATATGCTCTTCACTGTCTCAAGAAGGTCCTTGGCAGCCCTGAAGTCTATCAGGTCTTCACCAGAGGTGGTTCCAAGCAGGCACAGTCCGCGCAGCCCGTACATTGGAGCGAGTCCGACCAGCAGGCCGTTTATGCCCCCAATGGCCCCATTCCTGAGCAGGGACACTCCCTCATTCTCCAGCTCTTTTGCAAGGCTTTGGTCTGTAGCTGCAGCCACTACCTTCTCGCTTGAGTCGCCCACGTAGGCTGCCAGTGTTATGACATCAGTCACATTCCTGGACTTGAGGTATTCAAGTATCTCCCCTGCAAGCCCGTACATCTCCCTGACCTCGAGGGGCTGGGCATCGCCTGATAGTATGAATAGGTCATCTCTGGCAGCTTTTAGCTCAGCTTGCATGAGCATCACCTGGTTGCCGTTTATCATTATCTGCGGAGGAAAACCCTTAGAAATGAATGACTTGACCGGCTGGCAGTTTAAGCAATTGCTGAGATAATCTGCCGCTATCTTTCCCACGCTTCCCACGCCCGGGAGGCCGCCAACGCAGATGGTACGAGAGCAAAACATCAGCCGCAGGTTGGCGTCCAGCTATAAAGCCTTTCGTCAAGCTGCAGCCGATGAAAATTTAATCTTTTTTTACTGCCCTATGGCCCTTATGACCCAGTTGACGGGCAGTGTCTGGTTTTCCCCAGCTGGAAGAGCGGCAGGCACTAGCTGCTTGGCTACTCTATCGAAGATGAACGAGTTTCCGGTTGCATTTTCCAGCTCTGTTCCAATAAATATTGCGCTTCTGTCATAGAAGCAGATGTAGAAGTCTCCGTTGACTGTCACTGGTGGCAGGTCTATTAGAGAGACAAGGGGGCCTGTGACATTGTTCCTGAAGTTGAAGTAGGGCAGCTGTGAGTCAGTCCACTTATATATCAGGTTTAAGTTTGCATCCCTTATCTCCATAGAGATAACCCTATCTCTGGGAATGGCCTGGGCAGTTCCATTGAAGCCGTCGAATCCGAGCACCTCTACCCTGTTCAGTGTCCAGGTCGGGCTTGGCGATGTGAACTTGACAGCCTCTGCAATGTCGAAGGCTGCAGGCCCAAAGAACTCATACATAGAGACTACTGTTGCATTCATCTGAGTAATATTTATTCCACTATCTGACGTCAGAGTGGTCCCCTCGGGAGCTACTGCCGCAGTAGTTTGAGCCACAGACGGGCCCACTAAACATGTAGCTGCAAATATAGCAGCGATCAATAAGATCATCTTTTTCAAATGATCACCCCAAGAGAAGACTTATAGGGCTTCACATAAATAGATAATGCTGAGCAGATAAGATATGCATAGTGCTATGTCCGGGCCAAAAATAAAATGCAGATATGATGTAATATCAGCTTCATCTCAGCTATGCTGCAGATGCCCTGATCTCCCACTGGGGATGGATTTTCCTTCTGTGCAGCTGGTGCTCTGAGATCTATTAGTAATCAACCCCTGGAAGTATCCAAAATCTTTATACTCACGCCGAGCCAGGACAGCTGTACCTATGCACTGTCACTTGATGAGGTTGCCAATCTGCAGCATGGCGTTCTTAGGCTTGATCTCAAGCCTACTTATTGCGGCCACGGCTCTGCCTTCAAGCCTTGAGGTGGGGCCAGCAATAGACGGGAATCTCTTCATAAACGGCACCAAGTTCGAGGACAGGAATGGAGACGGCTTTTTAAACGACGGCGAGCCAGGAATGGCTGGCTGGACCATCAACCTCATAGGAAACGGCCTCTTGGCCAATACAACCACAGATCTCCTGGGCAGCTACTCATTTCAAAAGCTGAAGCCCGGCAGGTACGTGGTCTATGAGGGCCGCCAGTCGGGCTGGAACCAGACCAGCCCCGGGTGCTATGCATATCAGGTGACTCTGACTGATAAGTGTGCTCAAAATCTCAACTTTGGCGATCGCCAGAAGAACAGCGGCATCCTGGTATACCAGGAGCGTGCCCTGATGCACTTCTCAAGAGACGAGCTTCGACGCCTCAGTGATATACAGAAGGGTCTTCCAAAGACGCCTCTCCTTTCCAGGCCAGATCTGACCAGCAGGCTTGCCGTGCCTGGAGGAGAGAACTTCAGCCTGCTTGATAAGATTCAGTACTGCCCGGCAGAGCGTGACCAGGGCAGATGCGGCAACTGCTGGATCTGGGCCGCCGCGGGCGCACTGGAGGTCGACATGGCGGCTAAGAAAGGCATCAAGGACCGCCTGTCAATACAATACCTGAACTCCTATTACTGGTGCTGCAACGGAGGCGCCTTGAATTACTTTGCCAATCTTCTCAACTCAACAGGGATGGTCGTCCCCTGGTCCAATGCCAATGCTCAGTGGCATGACGGCGGCCTCAGGTGCAAGAGCAAGAGCTGTATACCCGTCAGCTTCATCTCCATCGCCCCATGCTATCGCATCATCTCTGCCCACGCAGAGGTGGTGCCGACTCAATTTATTGGCAGGGAGGAGGCAATAAGCAACATAAAGAATGTGCTGCAGCAGGACAGGGCCATAGTCTTTGGTTTTTACATGCCCACTAAAGAGGATGCGCTCACATTCATAGATCACTGGAATAACCATTCTGAAAACGAAGTTCTGAAGATGGATTACTCATGCAGCAAGACCTGGAATGAGAGTGAGGGCTCAGGCCACGCGGTGCTCTGCGTGGGCTATGACGATTCAGATCCCAATAACCGCTACTGGATCATGCTCAACAGCTGGGGCGCTACTCCCAGGCGACCTAATGGTCTCTTTCGCATATCCATGGATATGAACTATGACTGCGACATGACTGCAACAGACGGCGCTTATCCAATCTTTGAGTGGGAGGCCTTAAGCGTGCAGTACCATGACTCAGTGATCTCCACAAAGGCAGGGAATAGTGCATACAATTCAACCTGGATTGTGTCAGAAGGGCTTTACCGGCCTCTGAGGCCCAAGGATGGTCCTGGCATAGATTATGAAGGATCTGCAGGGTCAGGCGCGGGTATGATCAATGATAGGGTTTCTGATAAGGTTGCAGATGATGCGGCTGCCCCACACATGAATCAGACAGAGGAATCCATAAAGCCAAACGGCGTCCTGTGGGAAGACCTCCTGGCGGCATCTCGCCTGCTTCCCATGAGCGCCTCTGGACTTCAGACTCAGACACGGGCCGTGCCAGGGCATGGGGTGTGATCTCATGATCTGCAATACGACTGCACTTCCAAAAAGCCTCTGCCTTATGCTCGTACTCATGCTCATATTTATGTCGGCCATATATGCCTGCGGCTCTGCAGGCAGTGCTTTGAGCATAAATGGCACCAAGTTTGAAGACCAGAACGACGATGGCTTCCTCAGCCTCGGCGAGAACGGCATCTCAGGCTGGACCATAAGGCTCTTTCACAACAGCACCTGGACCCTGGCCACTACGGACGAGCATGGCAGCTACACTTTTAGCGACCTTGGGCCCGGCATTTACACAGTGATAGAGGACCACCAGTCAGGCTGGCGCCAGACAAGCCCGGGGTGCCATGCCTACCAGATCACCCTCCTGGATAAGAGCGCCAACAATATTGATTTCGGCGATGCCAGAGATAAGATGGCAAATGAGAGCTCACTAAAGTACCAGCCTGAGGAGTACACATTCATGCATCCATCTCCTGGTGAGCTCCTCAAATGGGCAGAGCTTGCCAGGAGGATGCCCAAGGCTCCGCTCACACCAGAGATTGAGGTCACTCGCGGACCGGCACAGGGGTCCAGGTTCAGCCTCCTGGATAAAATTCAGTACTGTCCTGCAGAGCGCGATCAGGGAAAATGCGGCAACTGCTGGATATGGGCCGCCACGGGCGCACTGGAGGTCGACATGGCGTCCAGAAAGGGCATCAAGGACCGCCTATCCATCCAGTACTTCAATTCACAGCGCTGGTGCTGCGGCGGCGGAAATCCATCTTACTTTGCCGATTTCTTGAATGCCACTGGAAAGGTCATCCCCTGGTCCAATGCCAATGGCCATTGGTGCGATGGAGGCATATGGCGCAGCAATAAGAGCAGCGTGCAACTGAGCTTCATATCTACCACGCCAAGCTATGCCATAGATTACATAGTGCCCCAGAGTATTCCTACATTGGAGGTGGGCAGGGAGGTGGCTATCCGCAATATAAAAAACGTCCTTCACCAGGGAAAGGCCATCTACTTTAGCTTTACCCTGCCCACCCATGAGGATATTAAGAGCTTCAATACCTTCTGGGCCAATCAGTCTGAAGGCGATGTCCTGAATATTGATAATGCCTGCGGCAAGTCCTTCCTCGATAATGAAGGATCTGGACATGCGGTCTTATGTGTGGGCTATGACGATACAGACCCCCATAACCGCTACTGGATCATGCTCAATAGCTGGGGTACACAGCCCAAGCGCCAAAGCGGCCTCTTCAGGGTGAACATGGATATGAACTATGATTGCTTCTATCCATATGGAGAGTATGGAATTTTAGGCTTTGGCTGGTACACCTTTGATATACATTATGCCGAACCGGTGCGGGCCATAGAGCCTGAGATTGCAAAGTCCAGCCAAAGGCCGCTCTACAGACCTCTGGGCACAATAGGAATGAGTAGCGATGATAATGTCCTGGACAGCCCTGGAGACTGCAGCAGCTGCAATTCATCGCAAAGTTCAGTATGGGCTCCTATTGCTGCAAAGGAATCGCTCCTTTCGCAGCCAGTGATCTTTGGATGAAATATCGGTTTTGGCCGGAGATCCTGGGCAGGGCGCCAAAGAACGAGGATATGAAGAGAGGCGTCTGGACCTTTGGTGCTGACACATTTCTGGAATCGGTGATCTTTAAGCGCTCAAGGTACCAGACTATGGGGACTGTAGACAGGCTCTGGACTATGACTATGTGGTTGGATAAGGGCATTATTGCAGAGGTCCACATTGCAGGTATCTGATAATTCTCGCCACCCTCTCCACTAGTTCCCTGGACCCTTATCGCATAAACAGGTAGGCCGTTTACAGTTGCATTATACTGGCGGATATTCTTGACCTTCTCCACAGGGGATATGAAAGGCGAGCCGGAGTCCAAAATGAGCCTGTACCGGGTTTGATTATAGCCCTCAGGATCGGGCAGGGCTTCAACCACCAGATAGCCATGGCCGATATCGAGAACGGCATCATTATTCTCTGGGTTATAGAAGATGCTGACGTTCTGATCCGGGAAGTCACCTGGATCTGCTTCCAAATACAGCCCGTTTATGCTCACATTCACAGGTGCGGCCTGTGCACCACCATGCAAGAGGGCAGAAGCCAGGACCAGGGCGGACAGAACGGCGATCTTTAACATAGCGAACTGTAGTCGGAAAATTGAGATATATTTATCGCTGTATCACCGATTCTCATATCCCATTCAAGTGCTGCCTTATGCGAGGCATCTTAAAAGATGTAAGCGTTAAATCTAAATTGCGCTGATCTGAAATCGCTTATATAGCACCATGACATTCCAGGCCTTGTATTGAGATTCATGGATGGATATAATATGAAATCTTTAGTTCTTGCCTCAATTGTGCTGCTTATCTTCATTCTCATCGGATCTTTCGCGGGTCTTTCCGCAGGGGTTCCTGGAGATGAGGTGCGGGCACAGCACAGAGTTTTGGTGATAAACTCTTATGCTCCTGATATAGCCCTGGAGAGGGACCTCAGCAGTGGCATGGCAGAGGGACTGAGAAGAGTCGGGTTCCTGGAGTCAAGGGACTATCAGATGAAGACCTTCTGGATGGAAACCAAGGTCAACTACACCAGGGCTGAGGAGATAGAGAAGAGGGCCTCAATGGCCATAGCCATGATAGATGAGTTCAAGCCAGACTTGGTCTTCCTCAATGATGACAACGCCCTGCAGTATGTGGCAGCAAACTACACCAAAAGCCACACTGATGGGCACAATCTAGAAATCCAGTGATTTTCCTCTTTTCGAAGTTTCATGGGGGGCATTAATCTTAAAAATTCTAGCTCGATACTAAGAACTTAAATCATT
>JGI24732J26686_1000727_pt1 | contig 15944 bp, 17 predicted proteins | sample EPASupsiteHSE623_FD_26686 | JGI IMG/M metagenome (IMG submission 26686)
GTCTCCATCTTCGGGAAAACCGCCGATGACGATACGGGTATTTCGGCACTTGCACGGCAGGTATACGATCTCTTTGCCATCCCGCTGGTCACGATTGTCTTTGTCAGATACGATGGGCGGTGCCTGCTCTCGTCCCTTTCACCCACCCGGTACTCCCGGTTGTCCGTTGCTGAACGCACGCTGCTCGCTGCATACCTCTCACATCAGGAGTTCCTATGAGCCGCCTGGGTATCTTCGTGGACCGTAAGACGCTCTCGAATGCCGAGCAGCTCACCGCGCTGATACGGTGCCGGGATGTGGCCGAGAACAGAGGACATGATGTGGATTTCCTGTTCCCGGTGGATATCAACAAGATTCCCAGGATGGACGCCCTCTTCATCCGGGCCCGTACCGACCCGATGAATGTCACGTACGTGGCCGCACGCATGGCCGAGTTTCACCATATCCCGGTGATCGATGATCCGCACTCGATCCAGATCTGCGGGGACAAGATCAACATGTACTCGCACCTGATCAAAAAGCAGGTCTCGCTTCCGAAGACCGTTTTTTTGTCAAAACAGGACCTGTCCGTTGAATCGGTCACCCGGCTCTTCGATGACCTGGGATCGCCCCTCATTATCAAGGAGCCTTCGACATCCTTCTCGCAGCGGGTCGAGAAGGTGACCGACATTGCCGGATTCTTCAAGGTGGCCCGGCGCTTTATTCACCTGTCGGACTGGATTGTAGTCCAGCAGTATATTGAGAGTAAATATGACTGGCGGGTTGGCGTCCTCAATGGGAAACTCCTGTACGTCTGCAAGTATACCATCCCCTCGGTCACGTTCAAGATCCAGGCATCCGTCAACGGGCACATTGTCTATTGCGGCGTTGAGAGTGTGCCGGAACAGGACGTCCCGCCCCACGTGATCCGGCTCGGGATTACGGCGGCCAACGCGATCGGCCGTGGCCTCTATGGCGTGGACATCAAGAATACCAATGGCGACGCGTACGTGATTGAAGTGAATGACAATCCATCCATCGAGAGCGGGGAGGACGACTGTTATCCCCGCGTATTCGAACAGATCGTAGACAACCTGATACCTGCGTGATACCATGACTGAAGACTGGCTTATCCGGGCAGAAGAGATCTGCATGAACTGCGGGGGGCACTGCTGCAATGATGCACATCCCCCGATATCCGGGCATTGTTACGAACGGCTCGTTTCCGAGGGTGTACCCGAAGAGGCATTTGAACAGAATGGTTACCGGCATCTTCGGACCCACGCCGACGGGACCTGTTATTTCTGGAAGGGAGGGAAGTGCGGCATCCATAAGATCAAACCCGAGACCTGCCGGTCCGGGCCCTTCACGTTCGATGTGAAAGGTGATATCATTGAGATCTTCTTAAAATATGAGTCGATCTGCCCCATTGTCCGGCTCTTAAAAGAAGTGCCTGAGGCGTACAACCAGCAATATACTGTTGCGGCACAGAGCATCACGAGGCTCGTCTCCCACCTGACCGAAGAGGAGCTCGCCGTGATCTGCCGGATCGATGAGCCGGAGACGGAAAAGGTAGCGGAGATTCCTCGCATCTATTCACCCTCTCATGACCATCGGCACTGAACACGAATATTCCATCAACGACCGTGGGTTCCATGCCCTGCCGGACTCCGACCGGATCTTAAAATCGATCTGCGGCAGGTACGAGAGCGAGATCCTGTTCGGCGAGGTGACGCTGGGCAAGGAACTCCAGAAGACCGTCCTCGAGATGGTCCCGCGACAACCGGCCGATGAACTGGCCCTGCTGGAGGCACAACTCGTCAAGGGGATGAACAAATTCAACCATCTCTTTTGCGGCCAGTACCAGCTCCTTGGCCTTGGCATGCACCCGCTGGCAAAGGTAAGCGAGATACCGGTCTGGGATCATGACGAGGGGGAGTATTACGAAGTCTACGATCGCCTCTTTGATATCCGCCAGCACGGCTGGCTGAACATCCAGGCACTCCAGATCAACCTCTCCTACGAAAACAGCCGGGACCTCGTTCATCTCTACAACAAAATCGGATCCCTGCTTCCCTATCTTATTGCCATCACCGCCTCATCGCCGATGGTTGAGGGAAACCTGACCGGGACCTGTGACAACCGGCTGGTCTACTACCGGAAGAACCAGAAAGAGATCCCGCTCATCTGCAACCGGATCATTCCGGAGAGGATTCAATCCGTTACGGACTACCGCACCCGGCAGGAAGAGATCTTCTCCGAACTCAAAAAACGCGGTGCGGATATCCTCTGCGAGGAATGGGTGAACTCCGGCGGCGTCATCATCCGGTTCTCCCGGAAGTGCCTTGAGATCAAAGCACTGGATGAGCAGGAATCCATCCATTCCGATATGGCAGTCTGTGCCTTTGTCCGGTCCCTGCTGCGCTGTCGGACACTTCCCGTTGAACGGGATTATGACGTGCTTCTCGAATTGACCGAAGAGGCCATACGGCACGGAACCGAAGGGATGCGGGACGATCTGATGCGCCTGTATGAACTGGCCTGGCAGCATGCGACCAGCGATGAACGCTGCTACCTGCCGGTCATCAAAGAGCGGATCGTCAACGGATCCCTTGCCGAGCGGATACGCGATCGGATTGCTGATGGTAGTGAGATCGTGCCACTACTGTCTGAACTGGCAGAGTGCCTCCGGGTAAACCGTTCCTATGGGTATCACGGCTGAATTCCCCCGGTGATGACAAACGACCCGGATACTCAGGCTTAATAATTGTTCCGGACTAAGGGTATTTCAGGAACAATGCTGATGTCCAGGATCCTGCTCTCTGAACCGGATGGGTATGCACTGCTTGCCGCACATTCAGTTCCCATACCCATGTACCGGGTAGCGGACACTGCGGAGGAGGCAGCCATTGCCGCAGAAACCCTCGGATACCCGGTTGTCATGAAAGTGATCTCCCCGGATATTGTCCACAAGAGCGATTTTGGGGGGGTGATCACCGGCATCGGTACTGCCCCGGAGGCACGCCGGGCATTCGATCAGATTTTACAGAACGCAAGAAGTCACAAACCTGATGCGCAGATCCGGGGAATTCTTGTCGAACAGCAGGCTCTCCCGGGCCTTGAACTGATCCTTGGCGGGAGAACGGACCCGACCTTTGGCAAGGTCATTACCATCGGCCTCGGGGGAACACTGGTAGAACTTCTGCGGGATGTTTCAATCCGGATTCTGCCCATCGATACCGATGAGATTACCCCCATGATCAGGGAGATGAAAGGCTACCCGCTTCTCGCAGGGTACCGCGACGAACCTCCCCGTGACATGCCGGCACTCGCGAAGATCATCGGGTCCGTTGCCACGATGTTTTATGCGGATCCCCATATCGAAGAGTTCGATATCAATCCCCTGATTCTCTATACCCGGGGTGCGTGCGCCGTGGATGCACGGATATACCGGAATGATTCGGATGCTCCCCGGATCATTCCCCCGGTACGGGAGATGCCTGACCGCCTCTTCGATATCAATTCTATTGCCATTGTCGGGGCTTCATCCGATCCGGGTAAAGTCGGCTATGCCGTCTGCCGGAACCTCCTCCCCTTCCCGGGCCGGGTCTACCCGATCAACCCTAAGGGGGGAATGATACTCGCAAAAACGGTATACCCATCCCTTGCCGCCATCCCGGACACCGTGGATCTTGCGGTCATTACCATTCCTGCCGCAGGAGTGCCTGCGGTTATTGATGAAGCAGGAGCAAAAAAGATCCCGCTGTCTCTCATCATCTCATCGGGATTCCGCGAATCGGGGGCGCCCGGGCGGGACCTTGAGGAGAGGATTCTTAAGTCCGCCCACACGTCCGGCATGAGGATCATCGGCCCCAACTGCCTGGGGCTCATGCTCCCGCACCAGGGGATCAATACGACCTTTGACCCGGTCTCCCCCCGGCCCGGGCACATTGCCTTCATCTCCCAGAGCGGTGCCATCATCACCACCATTGTTGACTGGAGCCTCCAGGAAGAGATCGGGTTCTCCGCCGTGATCAGTGTCGGGAACCAGTCCGATCTCACCTTTGAGGATTTTATCCGGTTTGCCGGGGATTATAAAGAGACCCGTGCCATTATCCTGTACATCGAACAGATACTCGATGGCACGCGGTTCCGGGAGATCGTAAACCGGATCTCGCCTTTAAAGCCCATCATTGCGATCAAATCCGGGTCCTCGCGGATTGGCAAGCTTGCCGCATCCTCCCACACCGGAGCCCTGGCCGGAAGCCATGCGACCTACCTGGCAGCATTCCGCCAGTCCGGGGCGATTCCGGTCAGCTCCATCCGTACGGCGTTCCAGTCCGCTGAACTCCTCTCTTCCGAAGGGTATCCTCAAGGGACACGGGCGCTCGTCATCTCAAACGCCGGCGGGTTTGCCGTCCTGTCATCGGATTATGCGGAACGGTATGGCATCACCATGACGGAGTTCCCGGAAGATCTCATAAAGGAACTTGACGGCGTTCTTCCTGCAAACTGGAGCCGGGCCAACCCCATTGACATGGTCGGGGATTCCAATGCGGACCGGTTTGCCCGGGCATTCGATATTGTTGCACAGCGCCAGGATCTCTGGGATATTGCCTTTGTCATCGTGGTTCCGTCAGCGATCTCCGATCCCGTGCGGGTGGCAAACGAGATTGTGCGGTTTTCACGGCTCACGCACAAGATGGTGGTCGGGTGTATGATTGGCGGGGACAGTATGAAGACACCCGTCCATATCCTGCGTGACGCACATATTCCGAACTTCTCGGATCTGGAAGATGCATTCCGGGTCGTGGGGAATATCTGCCGGCACCGGTGCAGTTCCGAAGGCTCTGCATGCCGGCACGGATTGGAATGAGAATGACGGGGGAAATTCTCCTGATACGAGAACGATGACACCCCCGCGGGCGCTGCTGCGGGGCGTGCCTGCCAGGTACCGGGCGCTCCCGTTTGCATCCGTGGTGTACCCGCATTTTCGGGATACGCAGGTGATTCATGCGAGCGGACGATCCCGCAGGATATATGTTTCCACCCCTCCGCGGTTCAATCGTATAACCGCAGGGTTATGCCAATTCCGCTTCAGTTTTTGCCCGGATTGTTCCGTTTAATGGAAGAATTTTCTTTCGACCACATTATATATATACAAAATTTTCAAAACATTAGATAATCACAATGCTCGCGGACATCTGCATTCCCTTAACGCTGAAGATCATGGGCCGTGGCCTCCCGCTTATTGAAGCGGAGCGGATCGCGTCCGTGATTGTCATCTGGGTTGTGCTGCTCTGCACCATGATGGGAGTAATGATCCGCCTTCCCGGTTCGGAAGGTGAGCCGGGCGAAAGGCCCGGTTCCTGCGGATCCGTTACCCGTGGCAACGCTGGTGTCTCCGGTTGTGGGATCTTCCCGGTAGGGCCCGGGACCGCAGTGGGCTTCTCCCCCGTTCTTCTGCAATGATAATTACCTGCCGGCCGCAGGCAGTGGCGCGTACTTCCTGGAACTGACGGTTATTCCTGCCAGCCCAAAGAGAAGCCGCCGCACCTGTCTTTTTTCGCCGGCTCCGACACGGATCTCATGAGCGGAGCGAATGCCTCCCGTATCGCAGAACGAAAAAAACCAAGAACCTGAATCCTATGATTGAAAACAAGAATGAAACCAGTACCGCAGGATCCGCGAGGATCCCGCAGCGGAGAACCGGAGACGGTTTTGGAAACACCCTGCACGGAGAAGTACGGCGAACCGCCGGACTTCGAAGCGCTGGCGTTGCCGGACCTTCCCGCGAGGTATCGAAGTGCGACCCTGTATTGTCCGGTGCGGCATGTGCCGGACGGGACGATGACGAACTACGGTGGGCGCAGAAGCACGTACCGGAGGATGCAGCGGGCCACCGGCCAAAAGGTTCGGTCTTCCGTAAAACGGAACTCCATAATGCATCGCGGGGCTCTCCCACGGAAGAGGCTGCAAAGACCCGGAAACGGATCAGCAGGGATCTCGACAATCCCGGATCGGGCGTGACACTCCGCCCGTTCGAGACGGCTTTACGGGATCTCGTCTGCTCGATCATCGGGCAGCAGGACCTGGCGGAAGAGAGACTCTTCCTCCACATCGCCGATCTCCAGCAGCAGGTTTGCGATCTCCAGCAGAAGATCGACGTGCTCGAACAGCGGCTGCCGGCTCAAGCCCCGCCCCCATCCGCCACCGAAAACACGGAGGGATATGTTTGAAGAAGGTCCGCTTCAGCATGCCGACGCGATGGAGGAATTTCTTAACTATCCTCACGGACTGGCCGGACCGGTTCCCGGACCGGCTGATCTACAAGATCGAACGGTATAACAAACGGCTCGCGATGTTCGAGGCACAGGAGTGGTAACGATCAAAAAGCAACGATCACGAATCCTTACCGAGATCCCGCTCCACCTGCTCCCGCAGGCAGTTGCCCGCCAGGTCCAGGACTGGGGGGATTCCGTGCACCGCATCAGCGTGCGCCGGACCCACTGGCACCTCTTCAACGTGACGGTGCGGACGAAACCGGTGCCCCGCGAGCTCGCAACCCGGGTAACGGTGGCGGTCGCGTTTCCCAATTTCAGGGACACGACCCGGAAGCCCGCCGCGACCGGCCGGCACCGGGGGTGCCCGGTATGAATCCCGGACCGGAGCCCCGGGAAGCGATCCGGGAGGCGATAAAAAAAGCCATAGCACGGGGAACTGCCCTGGACCGGGACCTGCTTTTAGAAGCCCAATTCCGGTTCATCCTCTTCTGTGCCGGCCTCACGGTCTTTGTCCTGGTCAAAAGGACGCGGGTGCACATCACGAGCCCGGAGGATTGTGCCGCGGAATACTGGCGGGACATCCTCCGGCTCCGGAGGGTGCCGCTGACGGGCGTTGTCGCCCGGGAGATCTGGCTCCTCAATCCGTGGGGGACCTGGCAGTACTTCCGGATCCTTGATGACCGGGTCATCGAGATCCGGGCGGACGGGACGCCGCTCATGAAGGAGAGTGTCAAGGTACCGGCTCCTGCGCCTGCTCCGATAACGGAGCCCGCACCGGCACCTGTACTGGCATCTGTACCAGCCCCGATACCGGAGCCCGCACCGGATCCCGTACTGGATTTCGTACCGGATTCCACTATGGATTCCGCACCGGATTCCGCACCTGTACCGGATATGGCGGGTCGGCCGGGACTATCCCCGTTGGAACCTGCCCCCTCCTCCGATGAGGGAAGATAACAACCTCTTTTTCAGAGTATCAGTACTCTCCCCCGCCCCTCTTTCTTTAAAAATGCAGGAGTGTTTCTTTCTTTTTCCTGCATTTCATTCAGGTTTTCCGTCAGTAATTCTTCTTTCTGAATGGGATAATAGGGGACAATTGGGGCTACGGAGATGTGTGAGGGGGGTCGGTGAGAATGCTGCGGTTGTCAGATTGTTTTTTTTGCCAGCAATGGCGCCGTATGTCCGGGGGTCTGACGCTTGTGGCGCCCGCGTGGGCTTGAGACTGTACGCAACCACGAATCCTTAAGATTTTTCACACGGATATTCCGCGCTAAAGATTTGTGCGCCTACCGAGTCTCAACGCTTTTCTTAAATATGTGAATACACATAGATATGTGCGGTGAATGTGATGCCAAATATGACGCTGTCCCTGCCGGAAGATGTATACCGGATCGTAAAAGCACATAATGAAGTCAGGTGGAGTGAGATCGCACGCCGGGCAATTGAGGATTACGCCAGAAAAATCACCCTCCTGAATGCCATGACGGAGAACAGCGAGCTTACTGACGAGGATATCGCTGCTCTCGATAAGACGGTCAAGGCAGGCATCCAGAAACATTACAAGAGTAAAGCCTCAGGCCGGAAAACGGACATTTCCTGAGCTTTGAAACCAGGATAATGTTCCTTAAGTGGGAGACGTGATGAAACTCGTTATTGATACCAACAGGATCATGGCTGGCCTTCTTAAGGACTCTACCTCCAGAAAAATTATCCTGCATGATTCGTTCTCCTTCTNCGCCCCGGATTATATCGAAACCGAACTGAACAAACACCGGTCCTACCTGGTGAAGAAGGCAAAAATNCCTGANGAGGATTTTGATCTGCTGATGCAAATNCTTCTGGACAATGTCGAACTTGTTCCTTTTGAAGATTTTGAATGTGAGTANGATCGTGCGATGAANATTATGGAGACGGTCGATGAAAACGATGCACCGTTTCTTGCGGTCGGNCTCGCCCTCGGGATAGAGGGAATCTGGACAGAAGACCGGCATTTTCTAGGGCAGGATCTCCTGAAAGTCTATTCTACCCGGGATCTTGTTGGAACAATGTAACCCGGCGGATCACCGGCATTAAGGCGAGGGGAAAACTTCCGGCAGGCTCTGCCTAATCCCCCACCCCGCCGTCCGCATGACCCCTGCCGGAAAACCCCTTTTTAAAACAACCCTCCCCCGGCACCTGTACCGACATCTGTACCCGATTCTGTGCCGGCACCGAAACCGGCACCTGAGCCGGATAGGGCGAGTCGGCCGGGACTATCCCCGGGGGAACCTGCCCCCTCCTCCGATGAGGGAGGATAACCTCCTCTTTTTTCGACTATCAGTACTCTCACCTGCCCGGATCGGTAAAAATGACCCATCCGGGCCCGTAATGAGCCCCGTTTCACTCTTTCCGGATCTCAGCGACCGGCCTGTTTCGGGGGTTTTTGAGGGGAGTCTCACGGAAAATCCCGTTATGGGCCCGGTTTGCTCATCCGGGGGTTTTGTGAAGAGAAAAACCGGCCTGTTTAGAGCTTGTTTAAATCGAGAATCGGGTGGGGAGATGAGGTTTGGGTTGTGGGAGGGGGTGATCCGGGGCCCGGCGTTCGCTATGAGGGTTCTGGAGGGGTTCTGAGTTTTACGTCGGAGAAAAGATGGGATCTGATATTTTTATCGGATCTTCCCTGCATTTCCGAACCATGCCGAAGAGAGAAACGATGGGGGATGGACCCGGTTGGTTCTTTACGCGGCTATGGATTTTGTAAGGGATTGTATGCCGCTCAATGCGGGACCGGTGACGTGCCGGAATAACTCAAAAGATCTTTTAAGAAAATTTTCCTGTACCACAGGCAGGCATTTCAATCCTTTTTCAAAGATTCGGAGAATTTTTTTTGGTCGGGGATCTCCGTCAGGGATAGGTGGGGTCTGACGCTCAAGAGGGGCTGATGCCCCAGCCGCGTGGGCTTGCCCCGGAGGTTTTAAAAAAATTATTTGATCAATTTTTTCAGATCATCAATGGTCAACCAAGCATCTCCCTGCCGATGGATCATTCGATGACAATTTGAACAGACCGGCACGAGATCTTTCTTGGGATCGATCTCATGTTCTTTTTTAATTAAAAAATGTGGAGTGACATGATGAATTTCTATGTAGCCATCTCCGAATTCCCCATATCTTTTCCCAAAATCAAAGCCACAAACACTACATTTGGTCCCATGAATTTTTATGGCCTGAATCCGCAATTTTGGATTTCGCTCGTAATATGTTTGAATTCGCGTTTTTTCTTTTCCTTCGACAATGGATACATACGTTGGTTCAGCAACCACCGGTACATCCTTGTCATCATCGGGAATCGTCAAAAGGATAGAGAATAAACTTTGTAGGTTCGAGGGGCATCTCATTCGATGTATGCGAATAATAGATGAAACGTCCTAAATAACGGAAGCCATAATTTGAAAATTCATTTTTTCTCTTTCGATAGAAGACTAGTATCTCGTTACCGTCCATTTCCGAATTAATGATGAGATCATCAGTCCGTTTCATGGTCTGCCCTTCGAAATGCAGGGACACCCCATCGAAATAATCTTTGTACTGGGTCCGGTCGGGCGTTTTCTCTTCTGTAATGAAGAGCCATACCGATGAGAAGTCCTTGGGTTTGAAGATCCCGTTCTTGATGGAAGCATCCGCGATCGTGAACAGGTCTTTGAGTTCGTCTCGTGAATAAACGGTCTTCAACACCAGAGACGTTGAGGCTTTTTTTGTCTCCTCAAATGAGATTCGATACGTATCCTTGGATGGAGTCTTGATAAATTTCATGACCGGTGTCGAGGCATGGGTTTTGGTATTGGTGTCGAAGTACTTCGACCAAACCGGGAATGTGCTTTGGATAGTGGATTCAAGATCGACTCTCCAGATGAGCCGAGTCCTCGGGTTTTTCTCATTCAGCATCTCCAAGTGAGCGATATAACTGAGGATCCCTTGCGAGAGGACAATCTCTCTTCTCTCCCCAACTTTCATGGAGTCGATATCAAAAAAGTGCCGGATATCTACCGGAATTCCGGTTCCATGATGCTTGAACGAGGACTTGTCCATCTGTTTTGTGATGGTCGTGTCGGAGATAATTTTCCAAGAGTGGGATTCGTATTCGAAATCAATTAACGGATCATCCTTCAGGATGATCTCAAAACCTCGCTCTTTCAAGAATTTGTTAGCGAATTGCTCCCCTCCGGAAAACTCCGAGACATCGAGCAACACTCCATTCGCAAACGTGTTCGCCCGCGAGAGGACAATTTCCGGGGGGTAGCACTTTCCTTCAAAAAGAAGATCATATTTTCTCGATTCATTCTTATCGGGATATCCCGATGTCTCGATATCCCTTATGGCTTTGATAATATGGGCTTGAGTGATATTCGGCGGGATCTTCAATCGGGGAGTTCCCGGATCACTTCCCATGTGTCCCGCCATTCTTTACATGATATTCCGGATCTTTCTTCTCGTAAATCGAGAAGAGTTCCGAGGGCTCGATCTCAAGAGCAGAACAAATTTTTAAAATAGTTGTGAATGTTGGATTACGTTTGCCATTCTCGATGAGACTGATGAATGTCCGGTCAAGGCCGGCGAGTTTGGCAAGTTTTTCTTGAGAAATGTTTTTGGCTTTTCTTTGTTCCTGAAGGAGTTTGCCAAAGATCTCTTCTTTGTTCTGCGTCACTGAATGAATCGTTGAGGGGAAAGGGGCATGTGTTTATCGCTGACTATAGTCGACAAAAATATTAACCTGTAAAAAATTGACGATTTGACCGTGTAATGGTCGATATTTTCACCCCGGAAAAACGTAGTAAGATAATGGCCTCCATTAAAGGTAAGGATACAAAGATTGAGATCTTATTGCGGAAGGCACTCTGGAGAGAGGGCATCCGGGGGTATCGTCTTAATGTAAATCTCCCGGGTAAACCCGATATTGTTTTCCCGAAGTACAAGATCGCGATTTTTTGTGATGGCGATTTTTGGCATGGGAAGGAGTTTAACCAATGGAAAAACCGATTAACTCCCTATTGGAGAGAGAAAATAGAGAATAATATTCTTAGAGATAAGAAAAATGATGAGTTATTATCCAATGATAATTGGGTAATTCTTCATTTCTGGGAAAAACAAATTATTGATGAGACAAAAAACTGTATCAATACAATCAAACAAAGATTGGGGAAATAATTTCACGTGCTGCATTTAGCTCGAAGTTTATCGATACGAGATTCGCATTCATGAATGCTTGTCAATATTCCATTAATCCTATTTCTATCGAATTTTTCTTCTTTACCACTTGAATATAATATTTGAGGATTTTCCGGGTCTTCTCGGCAATGTGCTAACAAATTTCGGTCCTCTGCGATTTTACTGAATTTTGTTACCAATCCCTTGAATTCCTCATCGTTTTCTAATCCCATTTTCTTAAGCAACTTACTGATCCATTTTTGCTTGCCGAACATGGGAACATTACTGCTTTCAAGAATGAAATTATGGAAATCTTCAATTAGATCTGGATTTATTTTAAAGTAACAGGTGAACACCCCATTCAATTTTATTTCTAGATCGACAGATTTTGAAATAATGAATCCTCTCAGAAAGACAATATCATCAAATTTTTCAAGGCTTTTCTTTATCAATTCAAGCAGTGGTTCCTCAACGTCTTTTCCTTCCCAGATGCGTACCATTCCACATCGGCCCATTTGCTTGAAGAGTTTTTCATTGAAAATTTCCTCGTGTACTGAATAAAATAAAATATCTGTGACACGTTTTTTTTCGCGAATTTTTTCGATAACATCCGTTCCTTTAACCTCGTCAGTGATATTGTAATCCGTTACAACAATATCGATAATTGCCTCATTATCGATGTAATCAGGAAATTTTTCCCCTTCAGGATCTTTCAATAACTTGAGTTCAAGTCCTTTTTCCCCTAATAATTTCTCAATTGCAGGAAGTGGTTTTGATATCACTCTCTCGTTATCCTCAATCCACAAGATGCAAAATTTTTGTTTCATTTAAAGATCACCTCAAAACAGGCTCCTGATTCCAATCCCTCAGCATTATTACCGATAAAATGGATTTCACTGGAATTTTCCTTTAATATTTTCATGGTATCATACAAGCCAAGACCATCCCCGCCAGTTGTCGAATAACCCCTTGTAAACAGGAATTTCTTATCTTTCTCAGACACGCCCCTTCCATTATCCGAGAAATAGACGTGCAAATGTTCATCCTCGATTTTAAAAACCAGTTTTACCCGGGAAGCTCCCGCCTTTCGGGAGTTACTAAAAAGGTTATCAAGGACAATTGAGATTTCCAGAGGATTGAATTTCTTTTTGAATTCAAGATTGCCTGAAACAATATCATTAGAAATTTCTTTTGAATATGAGGAAATTTTCGAAATATATTCATTAATAAACTCGACAAGATCTTTGTTGATTTTTTCGACTTTTGTTTCAAATGTGGCAAACTTCACTATCCTTGACAACATTCGGATTTTCTGGTTATTGAGGTTTATTTCATCGATATCCGGGATAATTTCTGAAATTGGAGAATTATTTTTAATTTTCTGGTTGATGTCCTTGATTACATCCTCAATATTAAAAGTTGTATTTTTAATCGAATGGCTGAGCCTCGCCTTAATTTCCTTATGATTCGTTAGAACACTATCAGAAAATAGAACTTGTTTTTTTACTGCTTCTAATTCCTGTTTTAAATCCTCTTTTTCTGATTCGGTCGTAAGTATGATTTTTTTCAGGGTTTTTAATTCATTGGTGAGCTCATTTCTTTTTTTCGGATTTGCTATGAAAGGAAGTAAATGTTCTATATTCTCAATTAGATTCGGAATTTTTTTTGCCTGTTTTTCCTTATAAATTTTAATGAGATCTGGATTAAAATCGATATTCTTATTTTTATCTGCAGATTGATCAACAATCTCACTAATTAATGTCAGGCCTTGTTCGTAAATATCCGTGATTTGTTTGGGAGTTGTATCCCAATTAAGCACCTCAACAACATATTTTTCAAGTGGGCGGAGTGCTTTTTTCCGGAAAAAATTCAGAAGTTGTGTAAATTCTTCACTCGCGACAACCCCACCATCCCTGCTGGAGACCTCCTTGAATTTCGGCTGGTTACCTATTACTTCAATTCTACCCATTAACTCTCGTGCAGAAAGGAATCTGGCATACCCTTGGGCTTTTCTCATTTCAAGACCAAGCCAATCATCCCCACTATTCCCATATGGATGAATACGGAATATATTTTTATAAAGGAAAATTGAACCGAAATCTTTCGGGGGAATACCCATTATCCGTGTGAATGTCCGTTTCGCTTCTGGATTAAGATAGAAGAGTCTGATTGTGACATTGTGTAAGAGTGGGAAATCGGTATTATCTTCCTCCAGCCTAAAAATATATTCTCCCTTGTCAAAAAACTCCGTCACAATTTTTTTCCCATTTTTATCGATATTGCACGTAATTTCTGTGGTTTTTATCCCAAGTTTTTCAAAAACGATATTCTTGATAACTCCATTAATTCGATCTCTCTCACCGTTTTTTACGTTTTTATCATCTTCTTCAAATTCCGGTGCGATTAATTCAATAACTATATCAGAGTAATTCCCCACGGAAGTTGGATTGATCAGCCTCTGCAAGTATTCCTTTAATTTCCATAATTTCTTTTGATCCCAAGGGATATTTAGATCAGAAATATCAAGAATTGTTCCTTTGATAAATCCAGAAGTTGAGAGAAAATTATTCGTAGTGAATTCTATTGGAAGTTCCTCAATTTTAGAATAATAGACAGCAATCGTTTGAAATTCGTCATCTTGGTCACGTTCGAAATTTTTCCAATCGAGTTCAAGGCGATGGATAAAATTTTCTTCTTTTTTCTTTGTATAAAGAACGAGTTTCTTCCCAAGACGATCACATGAGAATCTTCCCACACCTTTTGCACCGGCAAATATCCGTCGGGATTGCAATTCATCCCGGTAATCCCCTTTAATCTTCAATTTTTTTTCAAAATCCTTCTTATCGGAATACCCAACAAATAACCATTTTGATTTCAGGTCCTGATAGGACATCCCATTCCCATCATCTATAATAAATAATTTTGATTTTTTCTTTTTCTCGTCTTCTTTAATATTATTAAAAACGATTTTGACATTTTTTGCATCTGCATCATATGAATTTTTTACGAGTTCAAAAATCGCAATATTATCATTGACGATAAGTTCCTTTCCGATGATATTTTTCAAACCGGAACTGATTTTGAATTGCAAGGTTTCTGACATCAGATCATCGCCTTCATTGTGAGCCCTACTTGCTGAACGAACATCGGAGGTATTGCATTACCTACTTGTGAATACCGAGGTACCTCAGATGTTCTGAGTTTTCCGCCAGTAGTGTATTTTTCCTTGAATTCATACCAATCATTGAATGATTGTAATCTCGCAAATTCCCTGACTGTGAGGATCCTCGCCTCAGAATAATGGATATAGTCATCAGGTAGTGTCGTGAGCGTTGGGCTGGGCTGGCCAGGATCCATGGGAGTTATACAATTCTTATTGATATTCAATTCCTTCTTGTCATCCGCGGGGATGTTCTTGTTCCGTGGGTAATTCATGTATTGCTTGAATTTCTCGATTGTCCGGTTCTTATGGTTGGCAAACCTGTGGCTATCCGGATTCTTATCATAACCCGCTTTCATCAGGTTTTGGTATTTCGTCATGGCAGGCCCGTAGTAACCTGCTAGGAAATTATGCGAATCAGGAGATGGATAATCACCATGTCGTCGCTCAAGATCCGATATAGCCTCTCTTGCTGTCACGGTAACAGGTAGTCCCCTCGTTTCCAGAAAGGATTTCCTATTCTTTCTTAGTTGATTAAAAAAGGAGTCCACATCTCCTTCATCTTTCCTAATTCCAACAAGGATAAAACGCCTGCGGTTTTGGGGGATGCCAAACTCTGAGAAATTGATAATGTTGGAGTCGATAGCATATCCAATATCATCAAGACGCTCTTCAACAACCTGTGAATATATTTTTCCATCAGAAGATTTCTTGACGAACCGTGATGTAAACCCACGGACATTCTCAAAGAAAACCATCCTCGGTTTTACGAGGTCAACGAACTCGATATAGGAATTCATCAACTGGTTGCGATGATCTTGCTCATCCCTTTTACCTGCAAAGGAGAATCCTTGACACGGTGGCCCCCCAGCTACGAGATCGACAGTACCTTGTAATCTCTGTAGTTCATGTCGTTTTTCCGTTAGGATCGTATTGATATCATGCTCTTTTACATCTAACCAATCTGGCCAATCAAAATGGTGGACGTTATCCATCAGGTTATACTTCAAAGTTGCAAAGGCCATCTTATTTTTCTCAATTGCAAAAAGTCCCTCCCATCCCGCATTATATAATCCGAGGGAAAGCCCGCCGCACCCTGCAAATATATCTATATAATTATAATGACGGCCCTCGTCCATAGTGGAATATTATCCATTTATACCTATTATATTGCTTGGTTTTGTGGTGTGAATATGTGCAGTAAGGGGTTAGCCCACGCGGCTGGGGCGCGAGCCCCAATGAGCGTCAGACCCCACGACAATAACTAAAAATAATTATTTTTTCTGAACCTTGCCAGTACATTCCTTACACAGCGGCTTCTCAAACGAGAGGCGGGGG
>JGI24732J26686_1000738_pt1 | contig 15754 bp, 16 predicted proteins | sample EPASupsiteHSE623_FD_26686 | JGI IMG/M metagenome (IMG submission 26686)
GGCCCGAGGGAGCGCCGCTTCAGGGTGCGAAGGTAACGAGCCGCATCAGCGGTGAGTCCGAGCCCCTGATGCGTCGCGCGACCGAGTCACTGAGCGTTATGAACTTGCCCGGTACACAGCGACGAACACGATGCGGAGCATGGTGTGAGGAGCGGGCGAGAGCAGCCGCTGGTGCCGGAGCAGCGCGACAAGCCAGGGGCGTCATCCTACCAACCGAGCAACTCCGGAAAAGCAAGGGAGGTGATGTGAAGCGAGCCGGAGTGCAGTGAGCGCAAGCGAACGGAACGAGGACGAGTGAACATGACCGACCGATCTTCATGTCAACAAAAGTATTTTGGTGAAATGCATTACGCCGGCCTGCTCATCGCCGCCCGCGTCTCACGCTTCGCACAGCTCCGCCGTGCTCGCCCCCGCTCCGCGACCGGCTCCCTATATTCCAGGTTAAAACCCTGTTTTTCAGACATCCCCGGAAAAAACGACCCTCATATTCGCATTCCGGCAGCCATTCCGGGGTCCGGATGGGGTAAAATAAGTGGCAAAAATAACCTCAATTTAAGGCCCTTTGGCAGGTATTTAGAGAGGGGCAATTATGCCGTATTTTGGCAAACAGAGCAATATATTGCCTCCGTTTTCATACCCCCCAAAACGGACGATTTTACGGGGGTTTCCGGATAGGGGTGTGGCAAACGGAGCCTTATTTGGGCTTATTTTCCCTCAGGTCCCATACCCCTGTATTCTCAAGTACATCAGAACCGAGGCCCAGCGGCCCACGTTCGCACCGGGCGAGTGCATCAGCGCGAGGTCGGGGGGAACGTGTCACTGAGCGTTAGTCATGAGTACGATCAACAGCGATGAACATTCCGCGAAGCGGTATGTGAGGAGCGAGCCGGGCAGCCGCTGGCGCCGGAGCCTGCGACACGCCAGGGGCGTCATCTTACCAACAGGAAACAACGTGAAGCAGCGAAGTGATGTGAAGCGAGCCGGAGCATCAGCGAGGACGAGTGAACATGACTGAGCGTCTACGCTTCAACCGGACCCGATGGTTCCCGCCCTCGGTTGGTGGGCGGGACTCCAGGGTGGGCGGTCCGGGGGATTATCCCCATCCAGTTACATGCCCGTTACATAAACTCATCCATCATGATGAAGAGGGAACGGGATAATCCCCGCAATCTGGCCTTCTTTATTTTCCTCCCTGTACTTGCCGGTTACATAGATGCAGATTGCCGACCGCATCGCACAGGATGACAGATTATTAAGATAGTTACTCAAACGTTCGCCGGATTGTGGGTACAGCGTACCCACAATTGCCCGCCACCATCTCTGTTACTCTTCCTTCCCTCGTTCCGCAAGCCGTTCCCGTGCAATCGCCACAGCAGCCTTGAGTTTCTGCTCCAGCACTTCCCGGGGCGGGAGATCGGTGAGATATTCGGCAACATGAATGCCAGATTTGTCAAGTTGCAAGAGACGTATCTGTTCCTGATCCACACCAGCACAGAGGATCAACCCGAGTGGAGGGTCCTCGCCCGTCTCCTTCGCATTCTCTTCCAGCCACCGAAGATATAATTCCATCTGACCTTTGTGCGCAGCCTTGAACTGCCCGATCTTCAATTCAACCGCAATAAGCCGGTGAAGTTTCCGGTGGAAAAACAACAGATCAAGGTAAAAATCTTCATTCCCGATCACCATACGGTATTGTCGTGCAACGAACGAGAACCCGACACCAAGCTCAAGAAGGAATGTCTCCATCTCCCGCAAGATAGCCGATTCAAGATCATTCTCACTGTAGGTATCCCGAAGCCTGAGGAAATCAAGAATATAGGGATCCCGGAAGACCAGATCCGGTGTCATCCGGTCTTCCTGACGGAGCCGGGAAAGTTCCTGCCGTGCAAGGAGTTCCGGCTTCTTTGAAAGTGCAGTCCGCTCAAAAAGCATCGAATCCATCTTCTGCTGCAACATCCTGGTGCTCCACCGTTCGATGCGGCACATCTCCACATAAAAATCCCGTTTCAGAGGATCTTCGATATAGATAATCTGCCGGAGGTGCGTCCAGCTCAGTGAGGGAATTATCGATCTGACGATCTGCTCATCGGGAAATACCTCGGCAAACCGAACCATGTTAAAGAGATTACGAAAGCCGAAACCTTCGCCAAACTCGGCTCTTAATTTTGCACTCAGTGCGTGCAAAATCTGCTCGCCGTACTCTGCACGTTCATTACGAAGAATTTCTCGTCGTATCCGCACGCCAACACGCCAATAGAGCAGTGTCATACCGGCATTAACCGTGACTGCAACCGCAGAACGGGTCTCTGTTATGAGATCTCGCAGGTCAGCAAGGAATGCCGGGGGGAGGGAAGATAATCCGGTATCCTGCAACGCCGGGGAAATGTCATCGCCGATCTTTTTCGTTATTTTCCTTCCCGTTTTCTTCATCAGATCATCTCCATTGGTCTTCCCCTATTCTGTCTTCGTTTTCATCGGTATCGGAATTGTCCACACACTGTGTGGATAATTGTCCCGGCACGGTCCGGACGTTTATCTCCACGTTTCTGCTCGCTATCATTGCGAATTGTTTTACCGTACTGGTGAGATTCGACCGGGCATGAAATATAGTTAATGAAAAATCCGGGCAATCGTATCACGACCGGATAAACCCGCCAGGCATTAAACCCTCAACAATCCCGACATCGACCCGCCCAGGACCGGCCGGTCGCACCATGCTCCGCCCGACCACGGCACGGTACCGCATAGGCGCTCGCGGGGTCCTCGCCACGGCCCGGGCCATCCCGCCGCTCGCCAGCTTCCAAATTCTTAAGCGCTAGGACGAACAATTAATTCATACTGAGGAATTTTCTTGGCGCCCAGAATAGTACCGAAGAATAGTATAAATTCGATTATTCCAGGGCTATCAAAATTAGAGAAAGATATTGATTTAACGCCATTGTTTCCCTTAGCACGTCGGGAAGGTAATAGCAAAAAACCCGTTTACCAGATGCATAAATGGTGGGCAAGAAGATTAGGTGTAAATTTTCGATTTTTCCTTCTCAATGCTACATCACAGAGCAGAACGCGAAACAAAACGATCTGGGACAAGTTTTTTAATCCTGATCTGAAGATGGACCTGACTGTTCTGGACCCGTTCATGGGAGGAGGTACTTCCATTGTTGAAGCTACCAAACTTGGAGCCCGAACTATCGGTGTCGATCTGGATCCTTTAGCTTGGTTTATCGTTAATAAACAGATTTGTGAATTTGACGAGGCTTCCTTTATCACCGAATGGAATGTGATCCAGAAAGATATCGGAGATAAAATTTCGAGCTATTACAAAACAAACGTGAATGGGAAAAGTGCAGATGTAATTCATTTTTTCTGGGTAGAATTGATTCCATGTCAATCCTGCCATCACGAATTTGAAGGACATATCCACTATTTGTTACACTCAAGAAAAAGTGAAAAGTCGGTAAATCCCCGGCGCGTCGGCTTCTGTCAAAAATGTCACGAGCCGCACACGCTTCAGAATGGCGAGAAGTTTATTGAGTGTGGTTGTGGAGAAAAAACCGAAGTAGAAAAAGGAAATCTACATCTCGGAAAATATCGTTGCCCGCACTGTAATCACCAGGGTTTCGTCAAAAACGTGCCACTGGATTCATTGCCACTTAAACACCGTCTTTTCGCGATCGAATACATCGATCCAGACACGGGAAAACGGGCTTACAAGCGAGTGGATGAGAACGACGAATTTAATTTTGCGGAAGCATGTCGAGATTTGAATGCTCTGTGGAGTGAATTACCGATACCAGATCAGGATATTCCCCTCGAAGGCAGAACGGATCCCCGACCGGTGAGTTTTGGATATAAAAAATACAGTGACTTATTCAATTATCGGCAATTGCTGTGCCTCGCTTTGATCCTTAAACGGATTTTAGACGTGAAGAATGTGAAGCACAAGGAATTATTGCTCCTGGCATTTTCCGATTCCCTCGCGTGCAACAACAAATTCTGTAGTTATGCTTTCGGATACCAGAAACTCACTCCACTTTTTGGACTTCATGCCTTCAGGAGAATTTCCCGACCGGTCGAGGGGAATGTCTGGGGGACCTCCATTGGCCGGGGAAGCTTCTCTTCAAGCGTTGAAAAAGTTTTGAGAGGTAAAAGATATTCAGCCAAGCCCTTTGAATATCGATATACAAATGGGGATACGAAACACGTTGAGGGAACCCTTTCCGCAAATGCATCAATCATCGACGATGTAAAAAATCTCAGCACGTCATCCGGACAATCTTCTTTTTTGACAATTGCAGATTCACGGGATCTCCTTTGGCTTCCAGAGAAATCGGTTGACCTTGTTTTGACGGATCCGCCCTATTACGATAATCTTGCATATTCGGAAATGGCCGATTTCTACTATGTTTGGTTAAAAGATCATGTGGATTGGATTAATACAAGATCCGATCAGCATGCACCAATGAAGAATTCACTCTTGGTACGGAGTGACGACGAGGAGGAACATTCTCGATACACGGAAGGGCTATCTCATGCATTTTCAGGATGTCGAAAGGCGATTAAAGACGAAGGCATTATGATTTTCACCTATCATCACACAAATCAGAAAGCCTGGGAATCTGTAACGATGGCACTGCGGGCTTCAGATTTCGAAGTCACAAATTGTTTCCCGGTTTTAGCTGAGGGTAAAAGTGGTTTCCACAGCGACCACGGGAATCTTAAATGGGATGTTGTCTTTGTGTGCAGACCAGGACTTAACAAGAAGGCCCCGAAGTTCTCAATCAAGCAGGGAAAGAAATGGATCTCGTCCCGCATAGCAAAATGGACTGATGAATCACATCAAAAGGATGAAAATTTTCGGGATATCGATAAAAGAAGTCTGGTTTTCGGACTGATCGCCTCGTATCTTACCCGATGCAAAATTACAGATCTAAATATACATGATGTCTTTAAGCACTTTGAAGAAGAATTTTCACTAAAACAGCATGGACCTGTTCAAATGACGCTGGTTGATTGATATGGATATTAAAAACCCTCATGCAGATCTAATTTCCGATTATTTGAAGGAGCATAAAAAAAATGCATACCTCGGCAGGCAAGAACCATACGAAATTGCCGGGAAAAGAGTTAGTCTGGATGTAATTCGTTTACCAAGTAACCTTCTTTATTATAATATCGGGAACGGAAGATTTGCTGCCGAACTTCATGAGTTCGAAGCAAGTGAAGGATGTACTCTTAAACCAGAAAAACCGAAAGATGCCTTAAAAATAGAAGATCTCTTACTGAAAGACAAAACTAAAACAGAAAGAACCGAGTGGTTGAAAAAAGATCTCGCTCGGGTTGGCCAGCTATACCCGGCTACGATTACTCACGATGGCTATATCATTAATGGAAATCGGAGAGCAGCAATACTAAATCAGTTGTTCAAGGAAACTGGTGATCCGAAATATTCATTTTTGGAAACAGTTCGATTGCCTCCTGACGTATCTTCAAAAGATCTTTGGAGATTCGAAGCCGGGTTTCAGTTAGCGGTAGAATTAAAAGCGGACTATGGACCAGTGAATGAGCTTCTTAAAATAAAAGAAGGAAAAGAATGTGGCCTCCAACTTCAGGAAATCGCTTTAATTTTGGGTGGAGATAATACAGTCGATAAAGTAAAACAAAAATTGAGAGTTCTTACTTTAGTAGAGGATTATTTGAGATATTTTGGACAGGATAATCGATATTCAAATGTTGAACGACGAGTAGAACACTTTCATAACTTAGATAATATCGTTAATCGGGCAAAATGGAACGATCTATCCCCCGAACAAAAAAATCTTGTATTACACGCTGCTTATCATATGATTCATGACACTGATATTTCGCATCTCAATTTCAGGCAGCTAAACAATTTTATTAAAGATCCAAAAGCTGCATTAGAGTTCGCGAATAAGGTGCTGATTGCTTCGGGAGCGCTCAACGAATCTGATCAAAAGAAAAAAGAAAAAGATTCCCCCGAAGATAAAAAAACAGAAATTGTTACTCTTGAACCTTCTGAAGACGAACTGAAAAAATTAGAAGAGAAATTAATTTCTCCACCGCCGGAATCCACAGAAAAAACACGAAAAACTGAAGGTGATGACGACCGTGATCCATTTGAGACTCCGGCAAAAGCAACAAAAACTACAAAAGAGAAAGACAAACTGAAAGAAAAATTAAAAGATATATTTGATACGACCCAAGAAAAAATAACCCTGAATCAACAAAAAAATAAGCCAAATCAAATTTTTAAGCGGATTGAATCAAATTTAACAGCTTTAGATGAAATCCCCATCACTCAACTGAAAGCGCATAAAACAGAATTCCATCATTTAGAAGAACTCTTCAATAAATTAGCAAAAAAATTTAGGTAATTCCTGTGTTCGAAATAGACTATGACCATGATTCGGACCAAATTTTTATCAACGGGGCTTCCGCATCGAAACTTCTAAGAGGCGGGTCCGGAACAACACTTTCAGTAATACTGCACTTTCAACCTGATGGTCCTGATCGATTATTTGCCTCTTCCGATAATCGCCCTGGAACAAAAATTGCAGATGTTGTAAGATTATTCGAAAACCACAGAATCACAAATCAATTATCCAGCACGGCGAAAAAAGCTCTGGAAGGATACGTCAAATATCTACGCGCTTTTAAGTCCTCTTCTATCAAAGGTCGGGAAATCCATAAACTCCCCCCCATGGAGATCACTCTTCCGCAATCATTTAAGAGAAAACTGAAAGATTTTCAAATACCCTCGGTACACCATCTGATCGATGTCACGCATCCCGCAAATTTTTCAGTCCCTGGTAGTGGCAAAACCACAATGGTCCTCGCTGGATATTCCATCTTAAAAGAACGACACGAGGTTTCTAAGATAGTTGTCATCTGCCCTCGATCTGCGTTTGAACCGTGGACTGAAGAATATTTTGAGTGTTTTGGTGTCGAACCTGAGTTTTTACGACTTGCTGGTTCGCCACAAGAAAGAAAAAAATTATTGGCAGAATCTGAATCGATCGAGCTGTTCCTTTGTACTTATCAGATGCTGTCAAATGAAAAAGAGGCAGTGGCGAAGATTCTAAGGAAATACCCATGTCTGCTGATTCTGGATGAATCTCACCATATCAAAAAAGGTCCGGGTGGAGTTTGGTATGAGGCTGTCAATGAGATTTCACCTCTTGCAAAAAAAAGAATCATCTTAACCGGTACTCCCGCCCCAAATCAACTTGAAGATATCGTATCACAATTTGAGATTCTTTGGCCAATTTTAAATCCAGCCAGAAAAGCAATAGATTTGTATGGTTCAAATGAACGAATCGAAGATTTCCGAGATGCACTCAATCCGTACTATACCCGTGTGCGAAAAGATCAACTCGGTCTTCCTGCCCGCCAAACTGTTAAAATTCGTGTTCCCTTGGGTGACGTGCAGCAACGGATTTACGATGTTTTATGCAGGCGGATTCTTTCGCAATCACTATTGAAAATTGAGGAAAGAAGCCTGATCAGCGATCTCCGAAAGGCCCTCATGGTAAGACTCCTCCAGGCCGCTTCGAATCCGACGTTGCTCTCCGAATTTTCAGATGAATTCAAAATTCCACCGCTATCACCAACCGGAGTTGATCTCGAACAATTGATTCAAAATTATTCCTCTTATGAGACTCCTAAAAAACTTACAATCGCTGCAGGAATTGCTAAAAAATTAAGCGAAGAGGGGAAAAAATCTATTATCTGGACTTCATTCGTTCACAATGCTGAAACAATTAACAAATTGGTAGAAAAATTTGGTATTAAAAGTGTACTAGTAACAGGGAGTACAGTAAAAGACGAGACTATCGAGAACAACAGAGATGCACTATTGCATCAATTCAAAACCGATCCATCAACTATGGTCCTGGTCGCCACTATTCCGGCGATAGCAGAATCGGTGTCTCTTCACAAAGAATGTCACGATGCGATATACGTCGATAGAACTTTTAATTGCGGACTATTCATGCAGTCGATGGACCGGATCCACCGAGTCGGATTGCCTCCAAAAACTGATACCCGGTACCATCTGTTAATCGGAATCGGTACTATAGACGAAATTATAGAGATGCGGCTTAAGCGAAAAATGGAAGTCATGCATCAGATTTTGAATGACGACATTGGAATTCTTGATCTCGATGTCCCCGAGGATCTATCCGAAGGCGACTGGGATGACGAAGATATAGCCGCAGTATTGGAGCACCTCCGTCAATTTAGGACCGGATAGAATTGAATGATTGACCTTCGATGCCTGGAGACGATTAGAAGTCCGGGGGAATTAAATCGTCTCCTGATTTATGCTCAGGATATCGGCAATAAAAATGGTCACGCGTCATTAAAAAGATTGGAACAAGCTCTAAAAGAGCAGACATTCAAAGCTGGACCCGTTCCTTTTGATGATCTTCTAAATTTAGCTCTTTACTTCAGATTGATTCGCGTTCATGAAGATTCGGTATCTATCACCCCGACGGGGCATACTTTCTTAATCGAAAATCCAGATAACCAATATTCCCTGACTGAACCGCAAATTCACCTGCTGGTCACATCAATTTTGTTTGGTCGAACCCAGTTAAGTAAACAACTTGAAAGTATCCTCGGAGATTTTTCATTTAGCCAGAAAAATCAAAGATATGAAGGCAGCAATCAAGCTCCATCGGGACGTCTGCCCGGACTGGGAATCAGATTATTCATTAGCTCATTGGGATTCCTGGATGAAGCGGAAAATGGCATATTCTTCCTTGATCCGATTTTTAATACTCAAATCGCTCGTCGTATCCGGATATACAGACATCCGGAATGGGATGGACAAGAACCTTCAGACGAAGTAATTGAGAAGTCAAAACAAGCAGAAATTCTCGTTTACAATGATGAAATCTCGCGTTTGAATTCCGTTGGATTCCCTGAACTCGGCCGTCGGGTCCAACTGGTGAGTGATTATAATGCAGCGGCGGGATACGATATTCAATCGTTTGAGGGCCTTGGTTCAAGGCCAGATTTTCCCGATCGATTTATCGAGGTTAAATCATCTGTCCAAAAGAAATTTGCAATTGTTATGACGAGAAATGAACAGGTAACGGCTCGTGAATACAAAGATCAATACCATATCGTTTTCGTCGGGGATTACGATACTGGCAAACAATTGAGTGACTGCCGGGTATTGACTCTCACGGATCCGATCAAACACATCACCGACACGGAAAAATTCGAATTTTATGCATCTAAACTGCATGTGATCGAGAGAAGCTCAGAAGAAATTGAAATCGTAGCTGATGAATGAATTTATAACCGGGTGAGGAGGGTTGCGGGATGGAAAAAAAACGACAACACTATGTTCCTCAGTTTTATATCAAATATTTCTCTCCAGATAATATCCACATAAATGTCTATAATCTGAAAAGGAGGGAAGCATTTCTTAACGAAATCAAAACGACATTTCAGGAAAAATATTTTTATGGAAAAGAAATCGATTTTGAAGAGAACTTCAATTACTTCGAAAATAATCAAAGACCCGTTTTCTCTCGAATAATTTCTGATGGATCCTTACGAAGTTTGTCAATGATGGATGGGGTAAATGTACTTTTTTTTATCATTAACCAGTGTACACGGACCAAAGATGCGAAAAGACTTGCAGATTCCAAAGTTGATCTCTATGAAAAATATCTGCCCTCAGTCTCTCACGATCCTGAGTTTCAGAAATACCCTGACATCGAGATTGATGAACCTAGATCAAAAAAGAACCAACTATTTGAAACAACGATGCTTGAGTCGAATCTTTGGGTTACATTAATTTGCGATTTAACCCCGGTACTTATAAAAAATGAAACGGATTTAAATTTAATTTCGTCTGATACCCCGGTTGTAAAAAATAACTACATCATTGACTCAAAATACAATTTCACTGGGTTCCAATCAGTTGGCCTTCAAATTTTTTTACCACTCAATCCGAAGTTATGCCTGTTACTTTATGACCCTGCTATGTACAAAATTCCGGAAGCAAAGCAAGGAATAATCAGGGTAAATGGCCGTCGAGATATCGATAAAATCAATCATTTGCAGATAATGAATTGTGTCGGGGATGTGATATTTTCCGATAGCAGTGAAAAAGAATACATAAAATCTATTCATTTAGAATTGGAGAAAGAGAAAAAACCAAAGGCGATGGTCGAAAAATCCTTCCACAAATCCATCCAGAAAGGAGGACTTACAAAAGAAATTATCGTGATTCAGACAGAGGGCGAGAATCCAAACTTAAAATTTTCATTCATAAAACAAGACCATCATATTCATAAAAATATTAAAGATAAAATCCGGAAAAGCTTGTTCTCAGGTAAGCCAGAAAATTTCTACAGGAATCAAGATGTCGTTAATCGAATGGATCAAGATAGCCAAAATTTGGGATACCAAGCAATAATCTGGAACATATTGAATCCGCCGAAAAAGAGAATTGAGGACAGAAAATGAGAAAAGAACCCTCCAAAACACCGTATAAAGAATTATTTGCGTTATCAGGAAACGTATGTGCCTTTCCTGGTTGTAAGCAAAAAATGTTCGAAGAGAACCATAATCTCATCGGACAAATCTGCCATATTGAAGCCGCAGAACCCGGCGGAGAAAGATACAATCCCCATCAAACTGACAAAGAAAGGGCTGGTTTTGACAATTTAATCCTGCTTTGTGCAAATCATCATTCGATAACAAATGATGTGTCAAAGTACTCCGTCGAAAAACTCAAAGCGATAAAGAAAATCCACGAGGATCGGTTCAGAGATCACCAATATTTGATTGATCCGATCGAACTAAATCGAATCCTTTCTTTGCTCGATGAAAAAGTTGCGCATATCTCGAAGTTGGAGGACGAAATTAAATCGAATTCGAAACCACGTTACGAGATGGAAGTGGATATTTGTCTGCTTGTTTTCCGAGGAGGGGCAAACATGTTGGGACTTACCGGTAGGAATACAGGGGATCGGCCAATAACCTTGAATCACTGGGGATTTGGATTACCGAATGGAAATTACATCCCAGGACTTCCGATCTTTTTACCCGGGATCACAAATCTTCCACATAAAGTACTTCCCGGCGAAAGTGTCACTGTCGCAATGGAAAATACCCGTATTGCTGACAATCTTAAACAGGCAGGATATAAGAATACAATATTCCTTCAAAGTTTCTTCCAAGATCAACTCAAGAAAAAATACGAGAGAACGACTGAACCGTTCAATTTTTATTTGAAATAGTTCCGAGCGAGGAAATCTCTCCCCGCCCGTTCTACCCCTGTTATCCCCGAAGGGACACTACAATATCACCGTCCCGACCCAAACCAGTTTCGTTTTCCGGGTGAAAACCCGAATCTTCACGGTACCGCCAACGTGATGATCCCGATAATCTGCTGAACTGTCGTTCCGTCGTTACGGAGTTTTCTCAAAAATTTCCTTGCTTGGGAACAACGTCGCGAGATCGGTCATGTTGATGTGCTTAAGCAGGTACGACGCATTTTTTTCGAATTCAGCCACAGGCATATATCGGTGTTCCGGGTAAATCCGGTATCCCCAGGTTTTATTCGCATTCCGGAAAATGATGTCATAATCATATTCCCCGGACGTTTTGTTGTAATCGAGGATAATTAAGTGAGGAGTCCGGTCGATATTCTGCGTCCCATCGACAACATCACCTGTATGGTATCTGGGAACTATTGCCGGAGAGGTTGTCGGTATCGGTGTTTCTTGAGAAGTCAAGACGACAATCGGAGTTTTCTCCACCACGGGAGAATTTGGTTGCACGCACCCGGAAATCAGGAGTGTACACATCAACAATCCCACGATGAAAAAGACATTCCGCATGAAAATGATATTTCGCGAGTCCGCAAATTAATGTATTGAAATATAAAAAATTGGTAAAAATTACTCCAATCCCTCACCCACTCATCCCGCAATGATCCCGATAATCTGCTGAGTTATCGCAGGGTCAGCACCCGGGCAAGCAAAAGTACAGCCATCCGGTTCTAGAGGATGCCATTGAACATCACCCGGTGTTTTTCTCTGAGGTTCCTCCTGAAACCTTGTTGTATATGAATACAATTACAATCGAAACAATTCCCAAAATTGCAATAAACGTAATATTTGGCANGAGGGGATATCCCAAAACNAGATCATGTAAAGTGAGCAGGGCTGACACTAAAATATAGAAGAAAAGCCATCTGGGAAGATCTACCTGATAACATTTACCATTCTTAAACGAAATATTCACGAGGACAATTACCATCACTAACAGGATAAATGGCCAGATAATTCCGGAGATTGGATACAGAACGGAAATTGACAAGTAAAGGGAATAAATGATAAAAATGGATAGTAATCCTTCCAATTTTGCTTGGTGACTAAAATTAGTGGGGATTTTTACGGTGATGTGTTTTTTCCTGAACCAGACCAGGACCAGGAAAATTATTCCCGTGGTAGCGAAGGCCAATAAAAAAGGGAAATACCCGGGCATTTCTACCATTCCGGTTGCGAACAGAATACAGAAAAAAACCAGCGAGAAGAAGTATACTCCAATCGATCGCGCCAGTTCATTTTTCACAATCGGATCCATATTCATTTTACCATGATTGAGACGTCCACTCCCTGAAGGGATAACTATTTCATCACCAGGCCGGAGGATTGCCACATCGTGCATCTCTGCATGTACATTCGGGCACCAGGCGAGATATTTCCGGATTGTTTGCGCAAGGTGCATGTTCAGATTTCCCCTATGCGCCACTTGGAGAGTATTTCAGATATCCTGCCGGGATCATCGACAAATAGGCCGACAATTTTTTTGTCGTTTGTGGATATCGCAAGTATCTGGGAATAGCTTGATCGGATATACCCATGATAGAACAACAACCCGAAAAACACGATCAATGCAAGATAGTACACCACGAAAACCGTGTACGAGACCCGGGAAATTATCCGTGACATGTACTGTGATTCGCCGCTGAACAAAATGGTGGGGATGACACCAACGATAATGAGGACTGTCGCCCCAAGAGAGAGCCACCGGTGAGTGTGGTGGATATTTTTCCGGACCTCAAAGGCTGTTATCGCGTCTTTTGCGATAATGACAGGCTTGGAGAGAGGCCGCCTTAAGATGATGGTGTTCGGGGTAAATTCTATACTCGTTTTTTTAATATCCTGATAAAACATCCGCATGGCAACAACCGGCATGAAAACACTCATCATCAGTATTCCAACGGAAGACCAGGTTTCAAAAAGGCCGAATCTCATGATAGCGAACAATCCCGCAATCGTTCCGCCAAGGATAATGGTAAAGAGGGGTATCGACATTCCGGTTGAACCATAATCCATGATCACGTCCTGCATCGAATATCTCCGGTCTCCTGAAAGTATCGACGATACGAGATTGTCTGCCGGAAATGTTCTGGAACGCGGCGCTGTCATTCTGTCCGGACACCAGCCCAGCCATTCACGGACAACGTCAGAAATACGTGCTGTCATGCCATCGCCTTCACTTTCATAAAAAGTTCTTCTGCCATCTTCGTCGGATCAGCGGTTTTCTCAAGCCGGATACCGAGCTCTGCTGAATAGTCCCAGAGCAGTTCGATACATTCCGTGTATCGCTGGCACGTGCCGCACTCGCCGTCATGATCGTACCATACCTGAATCCCATGCTTTTCGGATATGAAAATAATCGCAGCAGTCTGAATTGGTATCGACAGGCCAAGCAGGATCCCCCGCTCAACATTGATCTTCTCAATCGCGATCTGGTTTGCCTGCGCCATATCCCGGAGGGCCGATTCTATCTTCCGGTCCATTACGAGAATGGCTTTGGAAACAGCCTGCCGGGAAATCCCCAGAAGGTTGGCGGTAGTAATATTAGGAGTCCCGCTGCGCCGCATCTTCCAGAACGCAAACTGTTTTTCGTCCATGGCCAGAAGCATAAGTCAACTTATGCAGGTTGACCATATAAAATTTATTGAAAGCAATGGAAACCGGCAAAATAGAAGGGATGTAAGATTTTTCTATTCACCTTCACATTCCCGAAATAATCCCCACAATCTGCTGAGCTGTCGCCGGGTCCAGCACCCGGGCCAGCACCAGCCCCGCCATCGCGACGAACAACGCCCAGAAGACCTTCTTCACCTGCTGGTTCTTCCCGAACGCATCGATCGCCGCATCCGTGTCCGTCTTCATCCCGCGCTGGATCAGCTTCGGCAGGAAGACAAAGAGCGGCAGAAACAGGACCGCAGCCGCGATGAATGCCAGGGAGATCTCGGTCCGGCTGGCAAACCAGATCCCCGCAGGGACCGCGATGATCCCAGCCAGGACCGCCGCCACGCTCACCTCCCCGAGCCAGAACCAGGTTCTCTGCCCGGAGATATCGGCCTTCTCCGTATCGGTGAGGGCTGACAGGTCGAACGCCCCAATTGCGTGCAGCACCCCGCACCAAAACGCGTGAACCGCAGAACCGTCAGTCATTGGTAGTCACGCCTTTGGCGATCAGGACCTCGAAGACCGGGCTCGTGTACCCGCCGTTCTCCGGGCTGAAATCCCGTACCCGGCCCATCTGGGCCCACTTCCGGCGACCGGTCCGGATCTGGACCGTGTGGACCCCCGGGGCCCGCGGGTAAACCCGGCGGCCGTCGATATCATGCATCTCCTCGTAGGGAGGAATGTCGAACCAGTCCGGCCAGAACCGGATGTTCCGCGGAATATCGGTTCCCCGGTACAGGTCCTGCAGCCGGATCGGCGCGAGGTTGTCGTAGATCACGTCGATGATCAGGTTCTCGTCACCGAGAGCCGGATGCAAGTCCAGCTCGTAGAAAATCGGGTTGCGACGCACTTCTTCCAGGGTCAACGGTTTATCCGGCGTGAGCGGCTCAAGGCCGCCGAATTTTCCCCGGTACAGCCCGGTCACCGTTGCGACCGGCTGCACTGCTTTTTCAGGTTCCATGGTATTTCTCCTTGTATTTCTCGTGTTCCGTCCGGAGTTTCTTGAACTCCTCGACGATCTCATCATATTTGCCGATCTTTTGGTGGATGACAAACAACATGGGATAGATCGGGAGTACAACTCCCAGAAGGATCCCCAGCGTATCAAGATCCAAGTACGGTCCTCCGCAAAGTCGACGAGGGAACCAAAAAGAGAGGGACCGGGGGGTCACCTCCCCTCCGGGTAGATCGTCAGAAAAGTTCAGGCAAGGGCCGGAACAGTGTCCGCCCAGGCTTCGACCCGGGTCCGGATCGCGTCGTCTTCATAAGACGTGATAGTGATCTGGTCGCGGGAGAAGTTCACCGTGTATAGTTCGCCGTTCGGGTCGTGGCACCTGAGGGTCGTGCTGAACAATTCTTTGTCAGTATCACGGAACACCGTGCCTCCGTGCGCCGTGGTGACAGCAGCAGCGGCAAGCAGCGCAGTCGCTCCGGCGTTAAAACCGGCGAGGGTGTCAAACTTGTGACTACCGGTACCGATGATTTTCGCATCGGAATCCTGGTAGGCAACCCGTGCGGTATACGCTTCCTTGGTTTTCTCGACAGGTTCGTGACTCTCTCCGGCGGTCATATACGATACACACGCAAACGGGTTGGACGTGATGACCGACTGGACGAGCGTATTAAACGTCGCAACGTCAGCGATCGGTTCCGCAAGCTTGCGGATCGCGCTCTTCACGTTTGCACTCTGTACAAAATCTGCCATAGTTGTGGTAGCTCCT